>k87-358073_pt1 | contig 19635 bp, 22 predicted proteins | sample MGYA00084031_6733416 | MGnify analysis MGYA00084031
AGGTCCGAAACAAAGTGGTAGAAGCCTATCAAGAGATCATGCGCACGCAAATCTAAATGTTTCTAGCAAAGTTTCGGATGGGGTGACGATGTGAACGAGAGAATCGCCCAATATCGGGATCGAGTGACCCAATATTGGAATCAATTTAGCAATAAGCAAAAAATAATGTTGACCGCTACTGTAGTCTTCGTACTGATTGCACTTGTTGTACTGACGATGCAGTTCTCCAAGACAAAGTACGAGGTGGCTTTCCGGGATTTGAATTCCAGTGATGCTGCCGGCATTATCAGCCACCTGGAATCGCAGAGTATTTCCTACAAGCTGAGCCCGGACGGACGAAGCATCTCCGTACCGAGCACCGAGGCGGCCAGAGTACAGATTGACGTCGGCTCACAGGGCCTGGTGCAAAACGGAACGATCGGCTTCGAAACGTTCGAGCAAAATGCATCCGCGATCGGCATGACCGATAATGAGTTCGAAGTGAAATATGTAAATGCACTGAACGGCGAGGTTGAGCGTCTGCTTGAGAAGATGCAGGGCGTCCAAGATGCCACCGTGCTGCTCAATCTGCCGAAAGAAAGCGTGTTTGCCAAGACCAACAATGAAGATCAGGCCAGCGCCTCCGTTGTCCTGCATTTTAAACCGGGATACCGGCCGAATCAGGAAGTGATCGACGGTTACTACAACCTGGTGAAGACGGCCATACCCAGCCTTCCGATCGAGAATATAACCATAACCAATGATGAAGTTGAACTTCTTGCCACGGCCAAGGGTGGTCAGGGCGGACTGATCGGCAGGGTTGAAGAGAACTTTGCACTGCAGAAAAAATTTGAAAGCGAAGTACGACAGAATGTGCAACAGTTCCTGTCCCAGTACATGGGGTCAAGCAAAGTGAACGTACTCGTTGCTTCCAAGCTGAATTTCGATCAGGTACAGAGCAAGGAAAATCTCGTAACCCCCGTTGATGAAGAAGAGATGAAGGGGATCGAGCTCAGCGTACAGGAAATTCAGAAGAATTATACCGGAACCAGCAGTCCTGCCGGCGGAGTTGCCGGTGTGGGCGAAGAAGCGGTTCCCGGGTATCCGAGCGATTCCGAGAGCGGACAGACAACGTCGGAAGAGACGTCGTCAACCATCAACTATGAAGTGAATCGCATTACAAAGGACATCATTGCGAGTCCATATACTGTTAAAGACTTAACCATTAATGTCGCAGTTGAACCACCTGCGGGCCAGCAAACGCTGGACGAAGACACCCGAACGGCCATCCAGAACATTCTCATCAACATTGTGAGAGCTTCGCTTGCCGATTCAGGTACTACCTATACAGACGCACAATTGCTTCAAAAAGTTTCGGTTAATTCGCAGGTATTTAATGTAAATCCGGATGTAAATTCGAAAACCGTTCTGTCCCAGCCGGTACTGTGGGGAATCGGCATAGCTGCATTGGCTTTGATCGCGGGAGGCACGTATTTCTTCATTCGCAAACGCAGAAGACAGCAGGAAGAATTCGAGGAAGATATTCCGCTTCCGCCGGTGACCGAATTCCCATCGATCAATCTTGAGAGTGTAACGAACGAGAGTCAGGTCCGAAAGCAGCTCGAAACGTTGGCGAAGAAAAAGCCGGATGAATTCGTGAATCTGCTGCGTACATGGCTGGCTGAGGAATAGAGGTGGAAGCATTGGTTAAGGGAAACAACCAACAATTATCCGGGCGCCAGAAAGCCGCTATACTGCTGATTACGCTGGGGCCGGAAGTCTCTGCACAAATATTCAAGCATTTGCGCGAAGACGAAATCGAGCAGCTGACGCTGGAGATTGCGAATGTGCGCAAGGTCGACAGCGGCGAGAAAGATAGCATCATTCAGGAGTTTCACCAAATTTGTCTTGCACAGGAATATATATCGCAAGGCGGCATTAATTACGCTAAAGAAATTTTGGAGAAAGCGCTCGGGCAGCAGAAGGCGATGGAGGTTATCAATCGCCTGACCGCAACGCTTCAGGTAAGGCCGTTTGATTTTGCCCGCAAGGCTGATCCGAGCCAGATCCTGAATTTCATTCAGAATGAAAACGCCCAAACCATCGCGCTTGTGCTCTCCTACCTGCAATACGACCAAGCATCGGCGATATTATCCTCGCTTCCTCAAGAGAAGCAGGCCGAGGTTGCCCGGCGGGTTGCGGTCATGGACAGCACGTCTCCGGAAGTTATCGCTCAGGTCGAGCGCGTGCTGGAGCAGAAGCTGTCGGCAACGGTGACCCAAGATTACACCAACGCAGGCGGCATCGAGTCGATCGTTCAAATATTGAACGGAGTCGACCGAGGCACGGAGCGGACGATCCTGGATTCGCTCGAAATACAGGATCCCGAGCTTGCCGAAGAAATCAAGAAGCGAATGTTTGTATTCGAGGATATCGTCAATGTCGACAATCGTTCGATCCAGCGCATCATTCGCGATGTCGAGAATGCGGATTTGCAGCTTGCGCTTAAGGTGGCAAGCGAGGAAGTCCGGGATGTTATTTTCCGCAATATGTCCAAGCGGATGGCGGAAACCTTCCGCGAAGAGATGGAGTACATGGGCCCTGTGCGGCTGCGTGACGTGGAGGAAGCTCAGACACGGATCGTAAGCACGATCCGAAGACTCGAAGAAGCGGGCGAGGTTATCATTGCCCGCGGCGGAGGAGATGACATTATTGTCTAACTTGATCAAACCGTCCCACTATACAACGATGGATGTCTTGAAAGAGTTGGATGTAGCGCGTCGGTACGCCGCTCCTGCCGAAGAAGCGCAAGCGGAGCCGGCACCGCCCGCCGCTGCGCCGGCGGTCATGCACACGCTGGCCGAGGCCGAGCGGATCAAGAGCGAGATGCTGCGCGATGCCCAGGAATTTGCCGAACGGCAAATACGCGAGGCCTCCGAGGAAGCCCAGCGTCTGCTGGCTGAAGCCGAGCAGCAGATCGATGCTTGGTGGAAGGAACGAAGGCTGCAGGATGAGGATTTGTCCGAGACATTGAAGATAGAGGGCTTCAACCAAGGCTACTCCGAGGGAGCTGCCAAAGCCGAGCTGGAAATGAAGGAGCTGCTGGAGAAGGCAACGGCCGAAGCCAGCGAGCTTCTGCAGCTTGCCCACCGGGCAAAGGAAGATTTGATCCAGGAGGCTGAACCGTTTCTGGTCGAGCTAAGCTGCAGCATTGCCGAGAAAATACTCGATCATCAGCTGACGATTGAACCGGAGTTCACCTTGGAGCTGATTCGGAAGAATCTTGCGCGCAAACGGGAGAAAGGTTTGATTTCGCTCTGCGTTGCCCCTGAGCATTTTGAGTTTGTGTACGCGGCAAGAGAAGAGTTATCATTGGCGATCGATTCCCAGGCGGAGCTCCAAATCCTGCCGGATGCTACGGTGAAGGACCGAGGCTGCGTGATCCGCTCGTCTTTCGGAAGCGTGGATGCACGAATCGATACGCAGCTGGCGGAAATCAAGAAGGAACTGGTGCGCGTCGCCCTCGATGACGAAGAACGGAGAAATCAGGATGAAGAAGCTGAATAGCGCCCGGTATATCGAGCATTTAAAACATTTGGACCCGGTCCGCATCAACGGAAAAGTGACCCAAGTCATCGGCTTGATGGTAGAGTCCGAAGGCCCGGATGCGAGCATCGGGGACGTGTGCTATATCTATCCGACGAAGCAATCCAAGCCGCTGAAAGCCGAGGTTGTCGGCTTCAGAGACAACAAGGTACTGCTAATGCCGCTCGGTGAGCTTCATTCCGTAGGACCGGGATGCGATGTGGTGGGAACCGGGAAGCCGCTCAGCGTTCAGGTCGGTTCGGAACTGCTGGGCAAAGTGCTTGACGGATTGGGGCAGCCGCTAGACGGCTCGTTGATCCCGGCCCGTATGCCGCACTATTCAACCCATAACGTTCCGCAAAATCCGCTGAATCGTCCCAGAGTGAAGGAGCCGATCAGCATCGGGGTGAGAGCCATCGACGGCCTTCTCTCGATCGGGAAAGGACAACGGGTCGGCATATTTGCCGGTTCGGGCGTCGGGAAGAGTACGCTGATGGGAATGATCGCCCGTAATACGTCGGCCGACGTGAACGTGATCGCTTTAATCGGAGAACGCGGGCGCGAGGTGCTGGACTTCATCGAACGGGACCTCGGACCCGAAGGTCTGAAGCGTTCCGTCGTCATCGTAGCCACCTCGGACCAGCCGGCTCTGATCCGGATCAAGGGAGCTTTGATTGCGACGACGATTGCCGAATATTTTCGGGACCGCGGGCTGAATGTGATGCTAATGATGGACTCCGTGACCCGCTATGCAATGGCACAGCGCGAGGTCGGACTAGCCATCGGGGAGCCGCCGGCGATGAGAGGTTACACCCCTTCCGTCTTTGCAAGCCTTCCAAAGCTGCTTGAACGCGCAGGTACCGGACCGAACGGTTCCATTACGGCCTTCTATACCGTATTGGTGGACGGCGATGACATGAATGAGCCGATCGCCGATGCGGTGCGGGGGATTCTGGACGGTCATATCGTGCTGAACCGGAGCATCGCCAATAAGGGACATTTCCCTGCGATCGACGTGCTGGCCAGTATCAGCCGCGTGATGAAGGACATCGCTCCGGAGGAGCAGATTGAGGCTTCGGAAAACGTAAAACGCTTGATGGCCATATATAAGGACTCCGAGGATTTAATTAACATCGGGGCTTACCAACAGGGATCTAACGCCGACATCGACGAATCCATCGAGTACATTCATCGGATATGGGATTTTACGAAGCAGAAAGTAAATGAAAAAACGACGCTCGCCGAGGTTCAGGAACGTCTGATTTCCGAATTTTCAAGGAGATGACTTTGAAGAATGAAATTTCAATACGCATTCCAGAAAATCGTAGACCTGAAGAGTAACGAGAAGACCCAGGCCGAATGGATGCTGTCGAGCGCCATCGGGAAGCTGCAGGCGGAGGAGAAAAGCCTGACCGAGCTGTACCGGATGCGGGAGCAGATGTATGCGGCCGAGCAGGAAGCCGTTACGCGGTGCGCGGCAATCGCCGAAATCCGCAATATTCAGAGCTATGCTCAGTACTTGGAGCAGTGTATTGAGCGGAAACGGAATGATATTCGGCTCGCCCATGTAAATGTTACGAAGAAGCAGGAGATTTTATCGGAAAAAATGCTGGATGAAAAAGTGTGGTTAAAAGCAAGAGACAAATCGCACGAGAAATTTCGGCATGAAAGTCTCCTTCGGGAACAAAACGAGCTGGACGAGCTGGCGACGGTACGTTTTGCGATCAAAGCCCGATAATGAATCCGTTGGCAGCCGGGTTAAGACCGCGAAGGAGGAATGAACGTGGCAAGAAAAGACATGCCGCTCGATAAGGAAGAATCAAGCGGTGGATTTGAACGGATTTTGCTGATTCTCGTACCGGCCATTTTTACGATCGTTCTTCTAGGGGCGCTTGCGATCTTCTTTAGAGCGGATGTTCGGGACGGTATGATCGATCTGGCGAACAAAATTCCGATTGTGAAGGATTGGGTTCCCGATCCGGTGCTGACGCCGGAAGAGCAGAAGCTGAAAGAAGCGAAGGAGCAGGAAGAAAGCGCCGAAGCGACGATCGTTGAGCTGAAGAAGCAGCTGGCGGAGCGCGAGGAGACGCTAAGCGAGGTCACCGAGCAGAAAGCCGCCCAGGAGAACAAAGTGAAAGAGCTGGAGAGCCAGATTGATTCGCTGCAGAACCAGAACACCGGAAGCCCGGAGCAGGAGGAAGATCCGTATACGAAACAAATCCGTGAGCTCGCCAAGCTGTATGCGGACATGAGTCCAAGCAAGGCTGCGCCGATCATGCAAAATTTGACCCTTGAGGAAATGGTGCTGATGCTGAGCCAGATGAAGAGCAGCAACCGGGTGGCGATCCTGGAGAAGATGGACCCGAAGACAGCGGCGGAAGCCACGATGATGCTGAAGGATGCCAAGCCCTCCGAGGACTTGGCGATCGCGGCGCTGCAATCCCGAATCAAGAAAAATGATACGGAAGCGGCAAGCAGCAAGACGAGCAGCAGCAACCTGGACAAAAATCAGCTGAATCAGACGTTTGCAGGCATGACGCCGACCAATGCGGCGGAGCTGCTGATGCAGACTTACAAAATCAGCCCGGCCAAGACCATGACCATCTTGAATACGGTCGATGACGCGACGCGTTCCAGAATTATGAACGCGATGTCCTCGAAAGACCCGGAGCTTGCAGCAAGAATACTGAATCGACTTATGGGCTCCAAATAAACATCAGATCCGCTTACGGTCTGAACTTTTCCGGTCGCACGGGAGAGGAGGTGAATAAGACGATGACGATGACAGTGCAAGGCATGTCCTCCACAATCAGCAGCTCTTCGGCAAGCGGCAAGACGAGCGCACAAGGCAGCTCACCAGCGGGCGCTTCATTTGATGCGACGTTGACATATCAGATGTCGAGCGCAGGCGGCGGCTCCTCTACAGCTGCTTCGGAGACAACGGTCAAGCTGGAAGGTTTGGTACAAGGCTTGCCGGCTGAAACAAATGAGGCGATTGAGGGATTGCTCGAAATGCTGCAAAGCCTGCTTGGGGAGCTGGATAAACTGGACCAGGCATTGGCGGAAGACCCTGCCTTGCTTGAAGAGCTGCAGAGCTGGCTTGCTCAAGCAAGCATGGTGCTAAACGGCGCCGGCGTCCAGGCCCAAGGATCCGATGGCAGCGCGGCAATGTCCCCGCTAGCCCAGCATACGGACACGGTACGTTTTGTAATCCAGGACACACTCACTCAGATAAAGGCCTTGATTAGCAGTGCCGGAAAGGTGAGTCCGGGAACGGAGACCGCGGTACACCAGCTGGTCCAGTCGTTCCACAGCTTGATGGGCAACAGCGCAGGCAATGTGAAGCAGGCAGCCGAGCATGTGAAACCTTCACATCAGGCGGCAAATGGTTCTGCACCTGCGACTGAGGCCAATGCAGCGGCAACCGCGACGGCTGGAAGAACACAGTCCACCAACGCAGCGCCGTCAGCTGGTCCGAATGCTGGCCTTCTGCCGAATGCTGGCCAAGGCGGAGAAGTCTCCGCTAAAGCGGCTGACTCGAATGGAAGCGGCGAACCATGGATGCCTGAACACGGCACCGTAACCGCCGGACAGCTAGCGCTTCGTTCAGGAACTCAGGTAGCGGTAAAACCTGCAGCCCCTCCGGTGCCGGTCGAGCGGTTTGCTAATGAAATGACTTCCTTCATTATAAACAAGCTCGAAATCGTAAAGCAGCAAGGCTTCACGGAAGCGAGAATATCGCTTAATCCAGAGCATTTAGGCCAGGTAGATATCAAATTAACGATGCAAAACGGACAGCTGATCGCTCAATTCATGACCGCTAAGGCGGATGCAAGAGAGCTGATCGACCAGCAAATGGCGCAGCTTCGCACAGCGCTCGTTGCTCAAGGTCTTCAAGTGGAGAAAATCGAGGTTACGCAAAGCAGTCAGCCTTCCACAGCCAATATGTATCAGGACGGACGACAGTCGGGCTCAGGTCAGCAGCAGTCCCAGCAGCGCTCGAAAGGGAAAGATACCCCTTCGGATGATGCCGTACTGGCTGCCAGCTTGACGGAAGAATGGCATGATTGGATTTCCGAGATGCAGGCCGATGAAGGACAAGCTGTTCAAGCCGGAACATTTACCGCGAAAGCTTAATTGCGAGGAGGTGAACACGAATGGCAACGAATCCAGTATCCACAAGCAACATGTGGCCGAACTATTCGAAAGGAAATGTCAGTAACAAAGGCGGTAAAGGGCAAGAGCTGGGAAAGGATCAGTTTCTAAGCATCCTGATTACACAGCTGCGGCACCAAGATCCGCTTCAGCCGATGCAGGACCGGGAATTTATCGCTCAGATGGCCCAATTCACCTCCCTTGAACAGCTGATGAACATCAACACGCAGTTAACGGCAATGAGTCAATCCCTAGGCTCGGCTTCAAGTCTGATCGGCAAAGAGATCAGCTGGATGGAAAAATCGGTCAATACCGATGATCTCACCTGGACGGAAACGCCGAAGGACGGTACGGATTCCCTAGTCATGAAGACCGGAATCGTGGAGTCGATTATTGTACGGGACGGCGTTCATTACGCCAAGGTTGGCAGCAGCGAAGTGCTGCTAAGCGATATATTGAGGGTTGAGAACCCGGCTGCCGAGCCCGAGGAGCCTAGTCAAGGAGGAGCTGAGGCCGGTGCGGCTGACGCGCTTGCTTCTGAACCGGCACCTGCCGACGTAGGAGATCCGGATTCCGGGCAATCGGATCAGGGCGAACCTTCGGCCGGAGGGAATGCGCCATGAGTGATCGAATGATGATCGGCCATTTATACCCCGGAAAATTGCATCCGGCCGCGCTATCGCCCGAGCGGCGAACGGTATCGGCTTCATCCGATGCGCCAAAGGGCAATTTCAAGGAGCTGTTAAATGAAAATCTGCTCCGCATCAGCAACCATGCCGCGAAGCGACTGGAGCAGCGGGGGATTGAAATCAAGGGTGACCAGCTCGTTCAAATCCAGAGCGCGATCGATAAAGCCGCAGCGAAAGGCAGTAAGGAATCACTGATTCTGATGAAGGATATGGCGCTCATTGTCAATATTCCGAACCGGACGGTGGTCACGGCGATGGATGGCAACGCCATGAAGGACAATGTGTTCACCCAGATCGACAGCGCAGTCATAATTTCATGATTTACTGGCTGGCCCGTCAGGAAGCCAGGCGGCCGCCGACCGACAGAAGCGGCCCATATAAGAAGGAGGATGAATCCCTGTGTTAAGATCCATGTACTCCGGTATTTCCGGGATGAGAGGCTTTCAGACCAAGCTGGACGTAATCGGCAACAATATTGCCAATGTCAATACCGTTGGATTTAAGGCTGGACGGGTAATGTTTAAAGATATTCTTAGCCAGACGGTGTCCGGCGTGACGCCGGGAACGGACGATCCGACAGGCGGCGTTAATGCCAAGCAGATCGGCCTTGGTGTAACGATCGGCTCGATCGATACCCTGCATACGCCGGGAAGCGCCATGGTCACCAACAACCCGACGGATTTACGCATCGACGGGGACGGATTTTTCATGGTCAAGCTGAGCGATGACCAGGAAGTTCCTTTCCTGACCCGTGCCGGCGATTTCCATGTCGACGTTGCGCGAAACCTTGTAACGTCTGACGGTTTCCTAGTGCTCGACTCCGGTGGCGAGCCGATCACGCTGGAAGACGACGTAACTGCGTTCACGATCGCTCAGAACGGTGCCATCATCCAGAAGATGAGTGACGGAACAACGGCTGAAGGCGCGATTATCGGGGTAGCGAAGGTGCCGAACCCTGAAGGTTTGGAGAAGATTGGCGGCAATCTGTATCGCGTGACATTGAACGCAGTGCCGGACGGAGACCTCGAGGCTGTCATGTTCGAAGGCAATAACGCAGAGGAAGGCACCGGTGCAATCATTTCGGGGCAGCTGGAAATGTCCAATGTGGACCTGACGGGCGAGTTCTCCGAGATGATCGTGGCACAGCGCGGCTTCCAGGCCAATTCACGGATCATCACCACCTCCGATGAAGTGCTCCAGGAAGTCGTTAATCTGAAACGATAAGGTTGGATCAGGGGGGGATCCTCCCTCCCTTTTATGAACAAGGAGGCAGCCCATGATATCGGTAACGAGGTTAAACGGGTCGCAGATGTGGCTTAACGCACTGCTGATCGAAATGGTTGAAGAGACTCCGGACACCTATATCACATTGATTAATGGAAAACGATTGATTGTGTTGGAAAGTGCAAATGACATCGTAGCTTCCATTAAAGCGTATCATCACGAGGTTGGCATTCATCAAGCAACCATTAAAGTGCAGCAAATGGAGGAACCTTCATGAAAAAGATGCTACCCTGGTTAATTACGATTTTGTTGTCCATCACATTGATCGTGCTTGCGATATTCTTGTTGTCCGACAAGCTGACGGAGGAACCGAAAACCGCTTCGGCCAGCGACAAGCCTGCCGCTGCGAATCTGTCGGCAGACGAGATCGTGGAGATGACATCGGAAATTACCGGCATTAAGACAAATCTGGCGGATCCACAGTACATTGCCCAGATGGCTTTTGCATTTCAGTTAAGCGACAAGAAAGCTAAGGCGGAATTCGACAAAATCAAGGAAATCAAGATCAAACCGATCATTATCAAGACGTTAGCCGACACGGAGCCCGAGCTGTTAAACGATTCGAAGGGCCGTGAACAGTTTACTGCCAAGCTGCAGAATCTGATCAACAAGTCGTTAACGTCCGGCAGATTGATTCAAATCGATATGACCGATGTGCTGATCGCCGGAATCTAGACTGTTCGTCGGATGACCTGTAAGGGGGTGAGTAGATGGTTGATGTATTATCGCAGAATGAGATCGACGCCCTATTGGCCGCGCTCTCTTCCGGTGAGATGGATGCGGAGGAGCTGAAGAAAGAGGAAACGCAGAAGAAGATTCGTTCTTATGATTTCAAAAGAGCGCTTCGCTTCTCAAAGGACCATATTCGCAGCTTGACACGTATCCATGAAAATTTCGCACGTTATCTTACAACATATTTCTCGGCACAGCTGCGTACTTTTGTGCAAATCAATGTGGTGCAGGTTGAACAGCTCCCATACGATGAATTCATACGTTCCATACCGAAAATGACGGTGCTCAACATTTTTGAAGCTGAGCCGCTCGAAGGGCGAATGGTGCTTGAGGTTCATCCAAACATCGCCTATGCGATGCTGGACCGCCTGCTGGGAGGAACCGGGGTCGCGCCGTCCACGATCAACTCGATGACCGAAATCGAGACCATTATCATGGAACGGATTTTCAGCCGGGCTTTCGACAGCCTCAAGGAGGCCTGGAAAACGGTGCTGGATATTTCTCCGCGGCTTGAGGCGCTGGAAACGAATCCTCAGTTTATGCAGATCGTTTCCCCGAACGAAACCATTGCGCTGATCTCGCTGAGCACTAAAATCGGCGATACCACGGGAATGATCAATCTCTGTATTCCCCATGTCGTGCTGGAACCGATCATGTCCAAGCTGTCCGCGCATCAGTGGTTCATCTCTGAGAAAAAAGCCAGAATCCCCGAGGAAGTGGACGCGCTTAAGCAGCGGGTAAGCAAAGCTCAGCTTCCGATCGTTGCCGAGCTTGGCGTTTCACAGCTGACCGTCTCCGAATTTTTAGGACTCTCGGTCGGGGACGTTATTTCACTGAACAAGCCGGTGCATGACGGGTTATCCATCAAGGTCGGCGACAGACTGAAGTTTATTGGCAGTCCCGGAACGGTAAAAGACCGGGTTGCTGTACAAATCGATGAAATTGTCATCGAAGGAGCTGAAGAACTTGACGAGTAAAGATTATTTATCCCAGGAAGAAATCGACGCCTTGCTGAAGCAGTCGGAAATGGCATCGGATCCTTCTTCTTCGGCGGCTACCGTAGATGATGTATTGACGCCTCTGGAGCAGGATGCGCTAGGGGAGATCGGTAACATTACCTTTGGCAGCGCCGCTACGGCCTTATCCACGCTCCTCGGCAAGAAAGTAGATATTACGACGCCGAGAGTGTCCATCATCAAGCGAAGCCAGTTCGAGGAGGAGTTTCCAAAGCCGCATGTTGCCGTTCATGTTACGTATGTCGACGGCTTCGAAGGCATCAACTCTCTCGTGATCAAGACTCGCGACGCCCAGGTGATCGCAGACTTGATGCTGGGCGGAGAAGGCAACCCCGAAGAAGGGGAGTTAAACGAAATCCATATCAGTGCCGTCCAGGAAGCGATGAACCAGATGATGGGCTCTTCCGCAACGAGCATGTCCACGATATTCAACCGGTTTGTCAATATTTCGCCGCCGGGCATCGATATTTTGAACATGGTGAGCGGAGAAGGCGTCAACAATCTGCCGCAGGACGAAACCTTGATCAAAATTTCGTTCCGTCTGATTATCGGCGACTTGATTGATTCGACCATCATGCAGCTGCTCCCTGTTCAATTTTCCAAAGACATGGTTCGCATGCTGATTAACGGCACGGATGAGCCTCAGCCTGTGAAACAAGAGACTGCAGCGGCGGTAGAGACACCGGCCCCGGCTCCGGCGCAAGAACCGGCAGCTCAGCCTACCCAGCCGCCCGCTTATGCACAGGATGCAGGGAATGCGCAAGAAGAAGCTCATTATGGTTACAATGCGGCCATGCAACCCCAAGGAGGACAGGCTCCGAATGCGATGCCGTATGGACAGCCGCAAATGCCTCCGCAGACGGGGCCGCAGCATTACGGCGGCATGCACGGCCGGAATGTGAACGTGCAGCCGGTGCAGTTCGCCAATTTTCAATCGGCGCCTTACCCGCAGGTGGATGAAAACAATCTGAACTTGCTGATGGACATTCCTCTTAAGGTCACCGTAGAATTAGGAAGGACTCAGAAGCAAATTAAGGATATCCTGGAAATGTCCCAAGGTTCGATTATCGAGCTGGACAAGCTGGCGGGTGAACCGGTAGACATCCTGGTCAATCACAAGCTGATTGCCAAAGGCGAGGTAGTCGTCATCGATGAGAACTTTGGCGTACGTGTGACGGATATCGTGAGCCAATGGGACCGAATTCAAAAATTACAATAGCACAAACATTTAGGGAGGATTTTTATCAATGGCTAACCGAATTCTGATTGTGGACGACGCTGCATTTATGAGAATGATGATCCGTGACATTCTGGTCAAGAACGGATTCGAGGTTGTAGGCGAGGCTCAGGACGGCTCGCAGGCGATCGAGAAATTTAAAGAGCTTCGTCCGGATCTGATTACGATGGATATTACGATGCCTGAAATGGATGGGATCGCTGCGCTCAAGGAAATTAAAAAGATTGATCCTAACGCAAAAGTCATCATGTGTTCCGCGATGGGTCAACAAGCGATGGTTATCGATGCCATCCAAGCCGGAGCGAAGGACTTTATCGTTAAGCCGTTCCAATCGGACCGCGTCATTGAAGCCATCAACAAAACGCTTGGCGTATAAGGATTGTTTCTTATGATGATGGCGGCTTCCGATGAAATCGGCACAGGTGGTACTGGCGGATATTATTTACAGTTATTTTATGTCTTTGTCGTTCTTGCCATCATCATCGCATTGATCGTTCTCCTGATTCGCTTCTTAGGCAAAAAGAATCAGAGCTGGATGCAGGGCCGCTCCATTCGTACGCTCGGTGCGGTTGGGATGGGCCCTAACAAATCCCTTCAGCTCGTTGAAATCGGGGGCAACATCTATGTGATCGGGGTTGGCGAAGACGTTCGGCTCTTGGACAAAATTTCCGATCCCGCGGAGGTCGCGCTGATTCAGGCGGCATTTGAACAGGATTCAGGAATGTACAGCGGGGCGCTGCCGCCTTTTGTAAGCAAATTGGCGGCAAAACTCCGTAAAAACAAGCAACCGGAAGAAATCGAATGGGATGACAGCTCCTCTTTTCACGAGGTGTTCGAATCTAAACTGCGCAGCGTACCGAACCGGAAACAAAAGGTCGAAGAATTGCTGCGGGAGGATCATAAGGATTCATGAATAAAAAGATTACGATTGCTATCACGATGTTTATGCTGGCCGGGATGCTGCTATCCCGTACGGCATTTGCAGATCCGATTCCGAACATCGATATTCAAATCGGCGGGGAAGGGGAGACTCCGGGGACAAGCTCGTTGTCCTTGATCCTCCTGATTACCGTTCTTAGCATTGCACCGGCCTTGCTCGTGCTGATGACAAGCTTTACGCGGATCGTCATTGTACTCGGGTTTGTCCGCACATCTCTTGGAACACAGCAAACTCCGCCGAACCAAGTGTTGATCGGGTTAGCCCTCTTTCTTACCTTGTTCGTTATGGCTCCGACGTTTTCAACCATGAACGAGGTTGCGCTGCAGCCGTATCTCAAGGGTGAAATCAGCCAAACCGAGGCGCTGCAGAAGGCCCAGGATCCGATCAAGAAATTCATGTTCTCCCATACGCGGGAGAAGGATCTGCTGCTGTTCATGAATTACACGGGAACAGAGAAGCCGGAGTCGTACGAGGACATCCCGTTGACCGTCATGGTGCCGGCCTTTGCCATCAGTGAGCTGAAGACAGGCTTTCAGATGGGCTTTATGATCTTCATTCCGTTTCTGGTCATCGATATTGTCGTTGCCAGCGTTCTGATGGCGATGGGGATGATGATGCTTCCGCCGGTCATGATCTCGCTGCCGTTCAAAATATTGCTCTTTGTCCTTGTGGACGGCTGGTATCTGGTGGTCAAATCCATGCTGATGAGCTTTAATCCGTAACGTTTGAAACGGCAAGTAATTCGAATACAGGGGGACTCGCCGTGAGCTCTGAATTTATTATCGGCCTTGCAGGGCAGGCCGTTTACATTGTGCTTCAAGTGAGCGCGCCCATGCTGGTTCTCGCTCTGGTAGTGGGACTTATCATAAGTATTTTCCAAGCGACGACGCAGATACAGGAGCAGACGCTGGCATTCGTTCCAAAGATCATAATTGTTCTTATCGCGCTCCTGCTGTTCGGTCCTTGGATATTGACAACGTTGGTGGATTTCACCCACGGAATTTTGGACAATCTCTACAAATATATCGGATAGGCTGAGTGTCCATGGAATGGTTGCAGCAAAGTATACCTGTCTTTATGCTTGTTTTTTGTCGAATAACATCTTTTTTTGTAATAGCTCCAGTATTTACATCGCGGGGCATCCCGACTTCATTTAAAATCGGGTTTTCCTTTCTGCTTACAGTCATCGTTTATCTTACGTTCGGAATAGGAGAAACGGTGCCGCAGGATCTATCCTATGCTCTGCTGATTGTCCAGGAAGTGCTGGTAGGACTGCTGCTCGGCTTCACCGCCTATCTGATCATGGCCGTCGTCCAAACGGCCGGCGCGCTGATCGATATCCAGATCGGCTTTAGCATGGCCAACGTCATCGATCCGTTTACGGGCGCATCCATGCCGCTGATCGGCAACTTTAAGTACTATCTCGCATTGCTCGTATTCCTTGGCATGAACGGCCATCATTATCTGCTCGATGCCATTATGTACAGCTATGATTGGGTGCCTATAACGGGCAACGTATTTTCAAAGATTCTAGACGGCAGCGTTACGGATATTCTTGTCAGAACCTTTGCCCACTCGTTCGTGCTTGCCCTTCAAATGGCGGCTCCGCTTGTGGCGGCCTTGTTTCTGACCGATGTCGGCCTCGGCTTCTTGGCGAGAACGGCACCGCAGTTCAACGTATTTGTCATCGGCATTATTCTTAAGATTCTGGTCGGGTTAGTGCTGCTGATGCTGCTTATGCCGGGACTTGTGTCATTATTTGATCATTTGTTCGCCCAAATGTTCGAGGCGCTCCGGCAGCTGCTCGGCGTCTTACACGAGGGAACGGCGCAAGGAGGATGAAGAGGATGCGGAACCGATCCCCCTACCGTTATCCGGTGGATTTGCAGCTGTTTGCTGGGGAGAAGACGGAAAAAGCGACGCCGAAGAAACGCCAGGATACGCGTAAAAAGGGTCAAGTGGCCAAAAGTATGGAAGTATCGGGCGCCTCGGTGTTACTATCCGCTTTCCTGTGCATGCTGATGTTCGGCGGTTACATGAGAGACCATACGGTCCGGCTGTTTACGGACGTATACCTTAACCGGCTCTCCATGGACGTAACGAATGAGAATGTTATGCAGCTCTTGGGCGAGTATGTCATTCAAATATTGCTGCTGCTCGCACCGCTGTTTGTTGCTGTGTTTGTGATCTCGCTGGTCGTAAATTATATTCAGGTCGGTTTTCTCCTGACGGGCGAGCCCTTGAAAATGAAGCTCAGCAAGATCGATCCGATCAAAGGATTTAAAAATATTTTTTCCATGAGGTCCTTGATCGAATTTTTTAAATCCATATTTAAATTAACGATCATTGGCTACCTCGTATACACCACTCTTTGGGGAGCCAGAGGGGAATTCTCCTCCTTGTCGACGAAGAGTCCGGATACTATTTTTCAATTTGTAGCGAATGTTACGATGTCGCTTGGCTTTAAGATCGGGGCTGGCCTGCTGATCCTGTCCGTCCTGGACTATTTGTACCAGAAGTACGAATACGAAAAAAACATCCGCATGTCAAAGCAGGACATTAAGGATGAGTTTAAGAAAATGGAAGGCGATCCGCTGATCAAAGGAAAAATCAGGGAACGCCAGCGCCGGATGGCGCTGCAACGAATGATGCAGGAAGTACCGAACGCAGACGTCATTATTACGAACCCGACCCACTTTGCGGTTGCGCTCAAATATGACGGTTCTACTATGGAAGCTCCGCAGATCATCGCGAAAGGCCAGGACTATATGGCCCTGCGCATCAAGGAAATTGCCAAGGAACACGGCATTATAACGATGGAAAACAAGCCGCTGGCACGAGCGTTGTACCAACGGTCCGAGATCGGGGATTCCATTCCCGGAGACCTGTTCCAGGCCGTAGCGGAAGTGCTGGCCTATGTATATAAACTTAAAGGTAAAGCGAAATAATTAGGGACCGGAGGCCTAAGTGCAGTGAAAATAAAAGATCTATCTGTCCTTGCGGGTGTCATTGGCATCGTACTTATGATGATTCTTCCGATCCCGATCTGGCTGCTGGATTTACTGCTTATCATCAATATATCGGTGGCACTGATCATCCTGCTGGTGGCCATGAACACGAAAGAAGCGCTGGACTTTTCGATATTTCCTTCCCTGCTTCTCATCACGACCTTATTTCGGGTTGCGCTGAACATATCGACAACCAAGCTGATTTTGTCCGAAGCCAATGCGGGTGAGGTTGTCGCTACCTTCGGCAGCTGGATTGCCAATGGCGAAATCGCGGTCGGGTTCATCGTCTTTTTAATTTTGATCGTGGTTCAGTTTATCGTCATAACGAAAGGCTCCGAGCGCGTGGCTGAGGTTGCCGCACGATTTACGCTGGACGCCATGCCCGGTAAGCAGATGAGCATTGATGCCGATTTGAATGCAGGCCTAATCAACGAACAGCAAGCTCGGGAGCGCAGACGGAAAATCGAGCGGGAGGCCGACTTTTACGGTGCGATGGACGGTGCCAGCAAGTTCGTAAAAGGGGATGCCATCGCTTCGATCATCATCCTGCTGATCAACCTGATCGGCGGATTTATTATCGGGATCTCGATTCATGGCATGTCGTTTCCCGAAGCGATGAGCACGTACTCGATCCTGACGATCGGGGATGGACTGGTCAGCCAGATTCCGGCGCTTCTCATATCGACATCGGCAGGTCTTATCGTCACCAGAGCTTCCTCCGAAGGAAATCTGGCCGAGGATCTGACAGGTCAGCTGTTTTCCTATCCACGCTTGCTGTATATCGTATCAGGCACCGTATTGCTGCTGGGATTGTTTACTCCGATTCATTTTATAACGACAGCGCCCATCGCGCTTGTTCTGTTTATAGCAGCAAGGAGAATGCAGAACAATCTGGACCGCAAGCAGGTCGAGGTGGAGCAGATGGAGGAGGAGCAGCAGATCGAAGAGGTTCGCAGTCCGGAAAGTGTCATCAACCTGCTGCAGGTGGATCCGATCGAATTCGAGTTTGGATACGGCTTGATCCCGCTTGCGGATACCCAGCAGGGCGGAGACTTGCTGGATCGGATTATTATGATCCGGAGACAATGCGCGCTTGAACTTGGACTGGTCGTGCCGGTGATCCGAATCCGCGACAATATTCAACTTAAACCGAATGAATATGTCATAAAAATAAAAGGGAATGCTGTCGGCGGCGGGGAATTACTACTAAATCATTACCTCGCCATGAGTCCCGGCTACGAGGACGATTCCGTTACGGGAATCGAAACGACGGAGCCCGCATTCGGGCTGCCGGCCCTCTGGATTGACGAGGCGACGAAAGAACGGGCCGATCTGGCGGGATATACCGTCGTGGATCCGCCTTCCGTCGTAGCTACGCATTTGACAGAGCTGATCAAGCGGCACGCTCATGAGCTGCTGGGGCGCCAGGAGACAAAAGCGCTGGTCGACAACATCAAGGAAAGCTATCCGGTGCTTGTCGACGAGCTGATCCCTTCCGTGCTGACGATCGGGGAGGTACAGAAGGTGCTCGCCAAGCTGCTTCGGGAGAAAATCTCCATTCGCGACATGGTTACGATTCTGGAGACCCTTGCGGATTACGGGCATTATTCGAAGGACCCGGATGTGCTGACAGAGTATGTAAGACAAGCGCTCTCCAGGCAAATCACACAGCAGTTTGCTCAAGACGGAGAGGCCATGAAGGTGATCACCGTCGGACCGCAGCTTGAGAAGAAAATCGCGGAGAGCGTGCAGCAGAGCGAACAGGGGACTTACTTGGCGATGGACCCGGTGTCTACGCAGAATGTATTCCAGAAGCTGAGCGAGCAAGTGAATCGGATTATCCAGATGGGACAACAGCCGGTGCTGCTTACCTCTCCGGCCATCCGCATGTATTTGCGGCAGGTGATTGAACGCGGGATGCAGGATATTCCGGTTCTATCCTACAGCGAGCTTGAGCCGAACGTCGAAATTCAAAGTGTCGGAGTGGTGAACTTATGAGAGTAAAAAGGTATATCGTCGACACGATGCCGGAAGCGATGGCGCAGATCCGATCGGATTTGGGTACGGATGCGGTCATATTGAGCACGAAGGATATTAAGGTAGGCGGCTTTCTAGGGATGTTCTCCCGAAAGAAGATCGAGGTTATCGCCGCGGTTGAGCAGGAGGAGAAATCGAAATCCTCCGTCAAAGCCAAGCCGAAGCCGCCTGCGGCAGTGCCGAAGGCAGCCGTACCGAAGGCATACCAGCGAGCAGCGGAAATCGCGAATCCGACGGCAGCCGATTTGTCAAAGGCTCCTGTCCAGGAAGCGGTGAAGCCGAAGGATGGTGCACAAGAAGCGGATTATGTCCGCTTTGCCGAGATTATGAGCCAAGCCGCAGCAGCCGGGGAGGCGCAGGAGGTCCGGGAGGACAGCCCGCCACCGATACAGACGGGAACGGCTTCGGCCGAAGCCGCTTACCCGAGCCCGAAGGCAGCCGCTGCAGCGCAAGGCAAATTGCACGATCCTCTGGTTGAGCCCTTGAGCTCCCGGCTGGGCATCAGTGAATCAGAGCAGCGAGTGCTCGAGGAACTGAAGGAAATGAAGGAATGGATCGCCAAGCTGTCCAGGCACAATCTTGAAGCCAGACAGCTGCCGGAGCCGCTGGAATCGATAAGGGATCGCCTGCTTAGACAGGACGTTTCCGCGAGGCTCAGCGAGCAGTGGCTTGAGGTTGCTGAAGAAGCGCTGCGGGAGAGCGGGATGCAGCTTGGAAGCGAGCAGCTGCAGGCGATTATGCGCGAGCAGGCGAAGGCTTTTATTGATGAGCGCATCGGCGGGGGCATTCAACCTGACACGCGGATCGTATACATCGCCGGGCCGACGGGTGTCGGCAAGACGACAACGATCGCCAAAATCGCTGCAGAGCAGCTGTTCAGATATCACCGCAAGGTGGGCTTTATAACCTCGGATACGTACCGGATATCGGCGGTAGAGCAGCTTCGGACTTATGCCTCGATTTTGAATGTCCC
>k87-444504_pt1 | contig 19625 bp, 16 predicted proteins | sample MGYA00084031_6733416 | MGnify analysis MGYA00084031
AGGAAGCGAGATCAAATGGGGCGATGATTTCGGCGCTCCTGACGAGACGGCGATTGCCGAGCATTTTGACAAACCGGTATTTATTACCCACTACCCGACAGAAATCAAGGCGTTCTATATGAAGCCAGATCCGAACAGACCAGAGGTTGTCCTCTGTGCCGATCTGATCGCACCGGAGGGATATGGGGAAATCATTGGCGGAAGCCAGCGTATTGACGATCCTGTCCTTTTGGAAGAGCGGTTCAAAGAACATGAACTGTCTGAAGAAGCGTATAAATGGTATCTCGATCTGCGCAAATACGGGACTGTGCCTCACTCCGGATTTGGTTTGGGACTGGAGCGCACAATCGCCTGGATTTGCGGTTTGGACCACGTCCGCGAAACGATTCCGTTCCCGCGCATGCTTTATCGCCTCTACCCGTAACCCGCTGCTTTTTTGGCGGTTACACGTTCAGTATCTTACACCCTGCTGCCGGAGGGCGGCAGGGTATTTACGTTCTTCAAACCAACGCGAACAGCACGCCAGCATGCAATCATGGCGATGAGGTGAAAATGTCTCATGGAATCACAACTATTACAGATTTTGCAAGAAGGAGCCACATCGATTTCCAACCTCCTTTTAAAAATGTACAAGCAAACATCGCTCTCTGATGAAGAAATGATTCTCATTATCCATTTGTTATCCTTTCAGCAAGAGGGAAATCGCTTTCCGACGATTCAGGAGCTGGAGGATCGGATGTCGATGTCATCAACCAGACTGATCCAGACATTGCAAAAGCTTTTGAAGGAAGAATGGATCAGCATTGACGAATACATCGATCCCGAGACAGGGATGCGTCATGAGCTGTACAATCTGACTCCCTTGTATCGCAAGCTTTATCAAAGCTGGCGGGAGCAGCGCAGCGTATCCCGGATGATTGACCCGGTGGTAGAGCCTTTTGCCGAAATGGCCAGTACATTGGAAGGCGAGCAGACGGGATTGTACACCCGCTTTGAACAGGCGTTTGGCCGTCCGCTATCGCCGTTTGAGCTGGAGACGATCCACATCTGGACCAATCAGGACGGTTATTCGGATGAACTGATTCTGACAGCATTGCGGGAGGCAGCTACGGTCGGCAAGCTGCACATCCGCTATATCGACCGAATTCTTTTGGAATGGCAAAAGCAAAAGATAACAAGCGTCGAAGAAGCAAGGCACTATAGTCTCCGTTTCAGGCGCCATACGCCTATAAGCGATCAGCGTCAGCCGCTGTGAGGAAATCCCTCGCAGCGGTTTTTTCTTTTCCCTGTACATGTACCTATTTGGGATCTTGTTCATACCATAAAAAGAGCGAAAGCTGTCGGAATGATTGACTTGGTCAAGCGAATCTTGATGTCGGATTGGTCTGGAGGTCATGAAGCATGGAAAAGCGAAAAAAAGGTGAGACCACACATTGGATTATGCCGGGAGTGTTTTCTGGCGAATTCGTGGTGGATGAAGCTGTTGAACGCGTTCAATTGAAAAAACTGGGAGACCAACGGGACGCCGCGGAAACGCTGTGGAAAGAGAGGGCGGAAGAAATTCAAAAAGAGCTTGCGGCTCTCAAAGAAGCGGTGTCACGCTGGGAAGAACGGTTTAAGGTACTGCAGGAAGAGCAGAAGCGCGAGCGAGAGTACCTGTACCAGGTCGTTCTTTCTTTAAAACAGGAGTGGGAGCGGGAGCGAAATGAAAATCGCCATCATTAGTCCCGGCCCCTTCTCTGTGCCGCCGGTCAAGGGCAGCTCAGTAGAGCATGATATCGATGAAGTGAGCAAGATGTTTGGGCCGGAGCATCAAGTGACCATCTACACGCGAACGTGCCCGACCTACCCTCGTTCGAGCTTTGAAGAGGGGAGAGACATTATCCGTTTTCCTTATAAGGGTCCCGGCCCTTATCTCAAGCGAATCATCGGCGATTTGAAAAGACGAAGTCCCGATGTGATCCTGGTGGAGAATCGCCCCAATTTCGTGCCTGCTTTGCGGAGAAAATTTCCATCAGTTCCGATCTATGTGAATATGCACTCTCACGTATACGCCGCCAAATGGTTTATCAGTCCGGAGAAAATGAGACAAATCGTACGGCTCGCAGATGGGTTTATCACCAACAGTGAATATCTGCGTCAGCATTTTATAGAAAAGCATCGTATCCCCCCAGACAAAGTCCATGCGGTTCACCTGGGGGTAGACGTGACGCCTTATCAGCTAGCAAAAATCAATTTCGGAGTAAGAAATTTGCGGCGGAAGCTGGGACTCAGACATGATGATCGGATCATGTTCTACGCAGGCAGGCTGATGAGGGCAAAAGGCGTCCACGTCCTGCTCAAGGCATTCCGGAAGGTGTGCGAACAGGATCCAAAGGCCAAGCTCATCATCGTGGGAGGAACTGGCTATGGAAGCAATCGGATGAACCCGTATGTCCGGTATTTGCACCAGCTGGCGAAACCACTGGGCGACCGGGTGAAATTTGTGAACTTTATCCCGAGCCAGGAGATGCCCCTGTACTACCAGATCGGCGATATTGTGGCAACGCCTTCCGTCTGGCAAGAGCCGTTTTGCCGGGTCAACCTGGAAGCGATGGCATCCGGAAAGCCGGTGATTACGACACCGAGAGGCGGGATCGGGGAGGTCGTCACACACGAGGACTCGGGTTACGTGATCTCTCCCAAGGAATGGGAAAAGGAACTGCCCAGGATTTGGGATGAGCTGTGGAGCATTCCTCACCTGCGAAATCAGATGGGAAAACGCGCATTGGTCCGGGCGAAGCAATTTTCTTGGTACGCCACAGCCCAAGGCTATTTACAGGCTTTTGAAAAGGGGGCTGACAAACGCGCAAGAGTCGCAGCAGCATACAAAAAGGTCGGATAAATCGGGCGCGAATCAGACTGGGTGGTCGCCCTTTCTGCCCCGGTTGTGGACTTCTGCCCTGTCCAGATACGGCGGGACGCATACCTTATAAGTATCGCTAGAAGCACAACTGGGGAGTGATTTTTGTGAAAGGGTTAATCTTATGCGCCGGACGTGGCACGAGACTCCATCCATTTTCCTATTCGCAACCAAAAACCCTCCTCCCTGTGGCTAATCAACCGGTTCTATTCTACTGCATTCGCAAGCTGATTGAAGTGGGTGTCCGTGACATCGGAATCGTCATTCACCCTTCCCAAGTGCAGATTTCAGGATACGTAGGCGATGGTAGTCAATTTGGGGCTACCATTACCTATATCGAGCAGGAATCGCCGCTTGGGATTGCTCATGCAGTGAATATTTCACAGCCATTCCTCCAAGACGAACCGTTTATCCTTTTGTTAGGCGATAACTTGCTTATGGATTCCTTGCACAATCTCGTTCGCAGATTCCAGGACAATCGTGCAGACGGAATCGTCATGCTGAGCGAGGTAGAAAAGCCGCAGGACTACGGGATCGCAGAGGTACACGAGGGGCGTCTTATCTCCGTGGTGGAAAAACCTGTTGTGCCAAAAAGCAATCTCGCAGTGATTGGTGCTTACTTATTTACAAGGCCGATCTTTGAGGCGATCGCCTCGCTGAGCCCTTCTTCTCGCGGAGAGTACGAGATTACGGATGCGATCCAGACGATGATCGATCGTGGATCTTTCATTGCGCATACGACAACAAACGGGAAATACACCGACGTAGGGACGATAGAGCGTTGGCTGGAGGCGAATCGGTGGATGCTTTCCCGGGAGTTGGGAGAAAAATTGGCAATCGGAGAGGGCAGCGTCGTACAACATTGCGAGATTGTCGGTCCGGTTTTAATAGGGAAAGGATGTCATATCGAGAACTGTCGGCTAGGGCCGTACGTTTCCATTCAGGATGGTGTCCAGATATCGAATTGTACGCACATCGAGAACAGTATTTTATTGGAAAACAGCTCTATTCATGATGTGTCATGGCAAATGAAAGACAGTGTCTTCGGACGCGAGTCTTTTTTCAAAGGAAGCAGTGATCGAAAAGCCAGTATGTTTATTTTGAGTGACAAATCCTCCATCCAGCTTCCCTCTACGGGAGGTGACAGTGAATGACCAATCCAACTCCGTTGTTTACCGTAGTGATTCCCGCTTACAATCGCGCCAAATACATTCGCAAAGCAATTTCCAGTGTCATGAAGCAGACGTGCAAGGACTGGAAGCTGCTGATCATGGATGATGCGTCGACAGACAAAACAAGACATAAGGTAGAACGCTATCTGTTCAATCCAAACGTTCAATATTACCGGATGGAAGAGAACTCGGGCATCTCCAAAGTGATGAACAAGGCTTTGACAATGGTTGATACGCCTTTTCTGGTTCAGCTTGATTCTGATGACTGGCTTCCGAAACGCTCCCTTGCGATCTTGAAAAAGCATATCCTGCGCGACAAGAAGAACAAGCGCGCACTCTTCTATGGAAACGTCAAAATCTGGCGTGTGAGAAGAGGCAAGTACGTCAATCCATTTTTGGTCAAACACAAGCAGTTCAACACGAAATATCAATTTCTCAAATACAACCATTGGATGGTGGCTCCCCGCTGTTACCGCGTTTCGGCCCTGCAAAAGGTGGGGGGCTGGGATACTTCCGACAAGTATGAAGGCAGGATCATGGAGGACAGAAGGATTATCCTCCGCCTGATCGAGCGGTATCGGGTGAAGTGGATTAATCGAAAGCTGTACAATCGGACCAAACACAGAGGCCAGTTGACAGACAACAAGATGAAGCGGAAGCGCAACGAGCTGCGCAGAAAAACGTTCCGGTATTATCTGAAACGCTGGGGCAACAAGTACAAGGCCGTATACGGTTATAAGAACGGGTACTTGATTATCAAGCGATTGAAAAAGAAAAAGGGAAGGAGGAGACGGCGGCGATGAGAAAGGTGCTCATTACAGGCTGTGCTGGATTTATCGGGTCCCATTTGACTCAGCGCCTGCTGCAGGAGGGTCATCATGTCGTCGGAGTCGACGGTTTTATCGACAACTATGATGTGGCCTGTAAATTACGCAATCTCTCGCTGATCGGTCAACATTCCCTGTTTACGTTTCACTCGGCCCTGCTATCGGAAAAGCGCTGGGAGGAATGGCTGGATGAGGTTGATCTGGTATTCCATCTGGCTGCTCTTCCCGGCGTCCGTACCAGTTGGGGGAAGGCATTTTCCGACTATCTGGCACACAACCTGCTTGCAACACAAGAATTGCTCGATGCCTGTACGCGTCTAAAGACTGCTCCAAAGGTGATCATTTCCTCCTCGTCCTCTGTGTACGGAACGATGCGGGAAGGAATGACCGATGAGCAATCCCCCATTCATCCGATTTCCCCTTACGGCGTCACCAAGGCGGCCATGGAGCAGATTTGTCGTGTCTACGTCGAGGCGTACGGTCTTCCTGTCGTCATGCTGCGATACTTTACCGTCTACGGCCCGAGACAGCGGCCGGATATGGCTTTTCACCGATTTTTCAAGCAATTGCTGCGCGGTGAGCCGATAACCGTTTACGGGGACGGTCTTCAGAGCCGCGATTTTACATTTGTCTCGGATGCGGTCGAGGCCAATCTGCTGGCGGAAAAATACGCTGGACCAGGCGACGTGTACAACATTGGCGGGGACAGGGAAATCAAGCTGATGGAAGTGCTGGAGCTGATGGGCCAACTGACCTCTACAGTACCGGCTGTTGTGCATTTGCCTGCGATCGCGGGAGATTCCCGGCGAACAAGCGCCGACATCCGATTGGCCCAATCCAAACTCGGCTACCACCCGAAGGTGAAACTGGAAGAGGGATTGCGATTGCAGTTGGAAGATATTCGAGCCCAGTTAAAAGGGTAAAACGGGAGGTTTGACATGCAACGGGTACTAGTCTACCGCCGCAAGTTTCTCCCTAAAAGCGAAACGTTTATTTATGAGCAATTGATCGGACACAAGCGCGTACAGACTGCCGTATTGGCCCGGCAAAAGCACTTTAACCGAAAGCAGTTTCCGTATTCCCCGGTATATGTGAAAAAGCGGTTCAAGGGACTTGCCCAGTGGTTGAAAAAAAAGAAATTCGGCTGTTTGCACGCCAGGTTCGGTCCGGCTGGAGTGGAAATACTTCCCTATGCCCGCAAGGCAAAGCTGCCGTTGATCACCTCCTTTCACGGCTTCGATGCAACGAAGCGCGTCAGGGAAAGCAGCTCCTACCGCCGTCAATTAAAAAAGCTGTTTCGCAAAGGAACAGCTTTTACCGTCGTCAGCGACCATATGAAAAAACGTCTCGTTCGGCTCGGTTGTCCGAAACACAAGATCACATTGATTCGCTCCGGCATTGACTTCAATAAATTCCCGATGCAACCGCAGCATCCTGTAAAAAATGGGGCTTTTCGTCTTTTGAGCGTCGGTCGTCTGACGGAGAAGAAGGGAATGGATACGCTGATCAAAGCGTTTTCCCGTGTGGTGCGTCAATACCCGAACGCTACGCTGACGATTGTCGGAGACGGTGAAGAGAAACAAAAGCTGCGGCGAATGATTAAAAAGCGAAATCTTGGCGGGAGCGTCAAGCTTCGCGGCGCGATGCCCCATCGGGAGGTCCAGCGAGAGCTGGCGAACTGCCATCTTTTCGTGATCGCATGCAAGACAGCCAAAAACGGCAATCAAGAGGGGATTCCCAATGTTTTGATGGAAGCGATGGCAAGCGGACGTCCGGTCATCTCGACCTATCATGCCGGTATTCCGGAATTGGTTGAGCACGAGGTTACCGGTTATCTGGTGCCGGAAAAGTCCCCCGGCCGTTTGGCAAAGATGATTCAGCATGTGTTGGGCCGAACGGATGAGTGGCCAGCCATTGCCGCAAGGGCCAGAGCCAAGGTAGAAAGCAATCACGACATTCAAAAACAGCGCGCCAGGCTGGAAGATTTATATGTGAGCGTGCTGAAAAAACGATGAGGTGAAGGAATGAATGTAGCCGTCATTGGAACGGGTTATGTCGGATTAAACACGGCTGTTTCCCTTGCCTTGCACGGTCATCGAGTCGTCGGAATCGACGTGGACGAAGAAAAAGTAAAGCAATTAAAGCAGCGACACTGCCCCATCTATGAGCCGGGGCTGGAAGAGGCCATGCGATCCGTGATGGATCAGGGGAATCTTCACTTTGACCATACATTGAATGGGGAAGCCAAGGAAGCGGACATTTTGTTTATCTGCGTGGGGACCCCTGAATCGGCAGACGGTTCGGCTGATCTCGGGTATCTGTTTGCCGTGGTAGAAGATGTGAGGGCCGTGTACGCCAGCAATCCGGTGAGACGAGGAGTCGTCATCAAAAGCACAGTACCGGTGGGGACGGGAGACCGGGTGGCGGAGCTTCTCGGAGATTGCAAGGAGCTCCACGTCATTTCGAATCCGGAGTTTTTGCGCGAGGGAAGTGCCCTGCAGGATGCCTTGAACCCGTCGCGCATCGTGATCGGAGCAGAGTCGGCGGCAGCGTTTTCCTTGATGGATGAACTCTACGAAGGCTATTCTTGCCCTATGGTAAAAACGACCCGCCGAACTGCCGAGCTGATCAAGTACGCGTCCAATGCGTTTCTTGCCACACGCATTTCCTTCATGAACGAATTGGCCCGGCTCAGTACGGTATTGGGCACGGACATCGAGACGGTCGCACGCGGGATGGGGCTGGACAGCCGGATCGGCCCCGAGTTTTTGCGAGCCGGGATCGGTTATGGCGGATCATGCTTTCCGAAAGACACCATAGCCCTCTTGCAAGTGGGAAAAAGAAACGGAGTGAAATTGAGCATTCTCGAACAGGTGCGAGAAGTAAACCGCACACAGCCGGAATGGTGCGTTCAGCTTATCCGTGAACAATTGGGCGGCTTGCATGGGAAACGGGTTGCCGTTTTGGGGCTGTCTTTTAAGCCGGATACGGACGACATCCGTGAATCGCGGTCACTCCCTATCATCAAGCAGCTGCTGCACGAAGGGGCAATCGTTTCCGCGTATGACCCGATCTCGATGGAGACGGTGGCAAAGCTGTATCCACAGGTCAGCTATGCAGACGACATCTACGCCACGCTGACTGGTGCAGATGCAGCATTGCTCGCTACGGAATGGAAGCAATGCGTGAACCTCGATTGGCAAAAAGCAAAAGCCGTGATGGCCAAACCGGTGCTATTCGACGGAAGGAATGCCTGGCCGTCGGAGCTTGTCAAGCAGTACGGTTTTGCCTATCAGGGAGTGGGAAGAAGCTGACTTTGCCTCCATGGAAAGTCGGCTTCTTGCTCGTATATTGATTTGAACCCGGTGCAAGAATACGCTACGATAATACATATGGATTGTTTTGCCACCCGAAACGAATGCGAGGAGTGAGTGATATTGAATAAAAGCAAAACGTTGCCAAAGCGCAATGAGGTGCCTGCGGAATTCAAATGGCGTTTGGAAGATATGTACGCGAGCGACAGCGATTGGGAAAAAGACGTGCAAACAGTGAAGCAACTGGCCGAGAGAATCGCTACCCAAAAAGGCAAGCTGGGCAGCTCCGGACAACAGTTGCTCGAAACGCTGCGCCTCCAGGATGAACTGCTGAAGACGCTTGACCAGGTATACGTTTACGCCCGGATGCGCCGCGACGAGGACAATACGAACAGCACCTACCAGGCGCTGACGGATCGGGCGACGACGCTCAGTACACAAGTATACGGAGCCATTTCGTACATACAGCCGGAGATTTTGGGCATTCCGCAAGAAGAGCTGGAGAAATGGCTGAAAGAAGTGCCAGGTCTCGAGCATTACCGCATTCTTCTGGAGGAAATCACGCGGTTCAAACCGCATACGCTTTCGGCTGAAGAAGAGGCGATTATGGCCAATGTAAGCGAGCTTGCTTCCGCGCCCTCCAAAATTTACGGCATGCTGAACAATGCAGACATCAAATTTCCGATGATCACGGATGAAAACGGGGAAGAAGTCGAACTGACCAAAGGCCGCTATGTGCAGTTTATGGAAAGCAAGGACCGCCGCGTCCGCCGTGAAGCGTTCGAGGCTCTGTATGCCACATACGGGAAGCATCGCAATACGATTGCAGCCTCCCTCACGTCCGCAGTCAAGGCTGACGTGTTTTACGCCCGCACGCGCAAGTACCCGTCGGCCATTTACGCGGCCCTGTTTGCCGACAACGTCGATCTGTCCGTCTACGACAACCTCATTTCTACGATTCGCGAGCATCTGCCGCTCATGCATCGCTACATCGCGCTGAGAAAGAAAATGCTGGCGGTAGATGAGCTGCACATGTACGATTTGTATGTTCCCATTGTCCCTGAGGTTGATATGAAGATCCCGTACGAGCAAGCCGTGGAGACGATCAAGGAAGCGCTCAAGCCGCTCGGAGATGAGTACGGCAGCGTGCTGGCTGAAGGGTTTTCAAATGGCTGGGTCGATGTCTACGAAAACGAAGGAAAGACGAGCGGAGCGTACTCCTGGGGTGCGTACACATCTCACCCGTACGTCCTGATGAACTACCAGGACAACGTCAACAACATGTTTACGCTAGCCCACGAAATGGGGCATGCCCTGCACAGCTACTACTCCCATAAGGAACAGCCGTACACCTATTCGGACTACAAGATTTTTGTCGCAGAGGTGGCTTCCACGCTGAATGAAGCTCTGCTCATGGACCATCTGCTGGAAACGACGACTGACAAGCAGCAGCGGATGTATTTGCTCAACTACTACCTGGAGCAGTTCCGCGGGACTGTGTTCCGGCAGACGATGTTTGCCGAATTTGAAAAGCTCGTGCATGCCAAGACAGAGCAGGAAGAACCGCTTACCGCAGACAGCTTGAGCGAATTGTACAGAGAGCTGAATGTCGCCTACCACGGTTCAGATATGATCGTTGACAAGGAAATCGATCTGGAATGGGCGAGAATTCCTCACTTCTATCGCAACTTTTACGTCTATAAGTACGCTACCGGCTTCTCGGCAGCGACCTCCCTCGCCAAGCAAATTCTTGAGGAGGGCAAGCCCGCTGTAGACCGCTATCTGCAATTCCTCAAAAGCGGAAGCTCCGACTATCCGCTGGAATTGTTGAAGAAAGCTGGCGTGGACATGACGTCTCCGGAACCGATCCGCGAAGCGTTGGCTGTGTTCGCAAAGAGACTGGAAGAGATGGAACAGCTCATCGGCCAAGCATAACCGCTATTAGGCAGCAAGTCGATAAACGAGTGTAAAACCAGGGAATTGTCCCTGGTTTTTTTATTTCTTAACGCGAAACGACACAAATCAGACACATTTTTGGAGAGAAGAGGTAATTTTTCAAGTATCTATTTCGTAATGACTGAAGGGGAAAGGATACCAGAGCCCCTCCGTCTCAAGGCGGAGACGAAGTTCCATCCGCTGGCTGTTTTGAAAAGGATGGAAAAACTGGCACAATACCCTTGGGAATGATTGTTACGATTTGGAGGAATTTTCGTGAAGAAACGCGCATCCATTCTACTGGCCATCGTTGTACTAACGACCGCCGGGTGCGGGCCGGGAGCTTCCGAACCGGCAGCACAGCAAGAAACAAAAGCAAAAGTAGTCGAAGTATTTACAGTCAGGAAGTCGACAGATCCCGTACTGTTGACGACGACGGGGTTGGTGGAAGCCAAAAGAGAGGCGATTCTGCAGTTCGGCACTTCAGGAACCGTTTCTTCACTGCCAGTTGGCAAGGGGAGCAAAGTTTCGCAAGGCCAGTTGCTGGCCAGCCTCGATACCCGCTATTACCAGAAAGAAGTGGAAGCGGCTGCCGGCCAGGTGGAAGAAGCAAATGCCCGCAAGGTAAAAACACTGAAAGGCGCATCGGAAGAATCCATTCAAAAACAGCGGCTGCAGGTCCAAAGCTCCCAGCAGGATTTTGACAAAGCCAGCCAGGATGTCCTGCTGGGAGAAAAGCTGTTCGCCGGAGGAGCCATTTCCCAAAGTGAGCTTGACGATCGTCGACGGGCCAAAGACCAGGCGCAAATACAATTGCAGAACGACAAGCTTGCTCTGGAAGAGCTCCTGCGTGGCGCAGAGCCGGAGGATGTGATTGTCGCCAATGCCTCCATCAAGCAGGCTGCGGGGCAAGTAGAACGGGCGAAAAAGACGCTTAATGATACAAAAATTGTCGCTCCGTTCGCAGGCATGGTTGTGGATGTTTCCAAGCAAGTCGGGGAGCTGGCATCTCCGGGCGAGCAAGTGATTCAGATCGTCGACCTGTCCGATGTGAAAGTCACGCTGGATGTCGCGAACGACGTCATCGGCCAGTACCAGGAAAACGCGAAAGTCCAGGTCGTGGGAGAGGACGGCAAAAAAAGTGAAGGAACGATCAGCTTTGTATCACCTGTCGTTGACAAACAGACGGGAAAATACCGTGTCGAGGTAACTGTGCCCAACCCGCAAGGCCAATGGAAGGGCGGAATGGTGGCAACGGTTGAAATTCCCCGCAAGCTGAACGGCTTTCTCGTACCGCTTGAAAGCGTCGGGGTCTCCCAATCCGAGTATTACGTCATGGCTGTTGAAAATGGATTGACCGTTAAGCGGCCGGTCAAAACGGGCCAGATGGTGGGAGATCGGATCGAGGTGCTGTCGGGAGTCAATGATGGCGACCAGCTTCTGCGCTCCGGCATCACGTTCTATGTAGAAGGGCAAAAAGTGGAGGCGAAAGGGGAATAGGCATGGAAAAGATTATTCTCTTTTTGCTGAAACGACGGCTGATTGTCTATCTGTTCACCTTTCTCATCACTATTGCCGGTCTCGGCGCCTTGTTTAGCTTTAATATCGAGCTCGTACCGAAAACCAATTTGCCGCAGATCTCCGTCCGGATATCCGGAGGGTCGCTGCCTCCTGAAGAAATGGAGGAAAAGATCACCAAGAAGGTCGAGCAGGAGATCAAGTCAATGGCAGGCGTGAAAGAATACTCCTCGACAACAGGCACAGGCTCGGTCACAATCCGGGTTACCGCCGAGGAAGGGGAAGGAGAACGCGTCAAGCAGGACGTTCAAAACGCCGTTAACAGGCTTCGCAATAATTTTCCTAAAAACGTAGATACCGTCAATGTCATGCAAGACAACCTGGGTGACGAGATGTTGATTGAATACGCCATGGTCGGAGCAGAACCGAAGGCGATGCTCAGTTTGGCAAAAACATCAATCAAGGATCGGATCGAGGATGTTCCCGGGGTAAAGGAAGTCGAAGTATCGGATCGAAGCTTTGAAAACAAGATTACGGTCACGTTGCGACCAGAGCGCTTGGCTGCTTATCACGCCACTCCGTCGGGGGTAATTGACCAGCTCCAGGCAACCAACTGGAAGCAAGCGGTGGGGACCCTCGAAAATACCGGGTTCGATACAGTCGTAATGATTGACAACTCGTACACGACAGCTCAGGAATTGAGTCAACTTGCGATCGATACACCAAAAGGAACCGTTACGTTGGACCAATTGGCGATAATCGATGACATGCGCGGAAAAGTAAAGGACTTCGTCGCCTTGACGGATGGACAGGTGTTTGTAAACCTCAGCGTCAAACGTGCGGAAGGCAGCGACTTGATCTCCACGCAGGCAAAAGTGGAAGAGGTTGTCAAACAAATCAACGCCGAAGCAAACGGGCAGTATCAGCTAAAGGTGATGATCGAAGCTGTCTCCTATATCGATCACGCTGTCACCAATTTGAGCCGTGATGTGATCATCGGCGGTGCTCTTGCCATTTTGGTCTTGCTCGTTTTTCTGCGCAATTGGCGGGTGACATTGGTGATCGCCACGACCCTGCCCTTGTCGGCCATGATGACCTTTATCGCGATGAAGGCAGGCGGCTACAATATCGATATGATCAGCTTGCTCTCGCTCAGCTTGTCCGTAGGTCTGATCGTCGATGCCGCGATCGTGGTTCTGGAATCCATTTATCAGTTTCGGGAAAAAGGGGAGCCCATCACCCAGGCGATTGTAAAAGGGACTCGCGAGGTCATGACTCCCGTGTTTACCTCCCAGCTGACGATCATTGTCGTATTTTTGCCGCTCGTGCTGGCGGATTTTGAAAGCTGGCTCAAGCCGATTTTAGGTGCCATCGCTTTTACGGTTACGGCTGCAATCACAGCTTCGACATTGGCCGCGTTCTTCTTTGTTCCTGTCTTCTCTGACCGTTTCCTCAAGAACGACAAGAAGGTATCTTTGGAAGGAGAAGGCAAGGAGCACTTCATTGTCCGGGCGTTTACGAATCTGTTGAGAAAAGCGCTGCGTCACCGGATCAAGACGATCATGCTTGCCGTGAGCCTGTTTGTCGGTTCCTTTTTCTTGATGCCGTTCATGAAGATGGGGCAGGGCATCAATCCAAATGAAAATATGGTGTTCGCTTCGATCACCATGCCGACAGGCTCGACGCTGGAGAACACCCAGAGAGCCGCTCTGGACGCGGAAACAACGCTTCGCGAGCTGCCGGACGTCAAGGATGTCTTCTTTTTCGCAAGCAAAGAAAACGCAGAGCTGTTTTTGATGCTGAAAGGAAAAAAAGAGAGACAGCAAGGGAAAGACGAGCTGACTCTGGAGATAAATGAGCGGCTTCAAGCGATTCAGGGAATCGAGAGCATTACCACCTCTTTTGGCAGCCAGGGAGGAGCTGCACCGGTACAGCTCGATATTACCGGAGAGGACATGGAGAAAATGCGTCAAATCGCAGGCGAAGTGGAAGGCATGCTTGCGACGATACCAGGCGTCTCCAATATCCGCAATGACTTTAAAGAAGGCAAAGAAAAAGTCACTCTGCTCCCGAAGCAGGAGGCGTTGGCCCGGATGCAGGTCGATCATCGCTCGCTTCTGCAGCAGATCAGCATGTTGATCGGGGATCAGCCGGTGACGACCATTACGACAGATGGCATTGAAGTAGATGTGGTAGCCAAAATGCCGGAGGGCTGGCTAAAGCATCCGGAGCAGCTCAATCAGATCATGATCACGTCCAAAACAGGCGCAGAGGTGCCTTTGGGCGATCTGGTAGAATGGCGCTACAGCAAATCGCCGGTTACGATCACGCATGAAAAAGGCGAGCGGATCGTCACTGTCTCCGCGGAGCTGCTGGGCAGCGACCTGGGTACGGTCGGCCGGCAGATCAACGAAAAGCTTCCGCAGCTTGCCGTCCCGGCAGGGTATCAAGTGGAGATTGCCGGCAAACTGAAGGAGCAAAGCTCTACCATGACCCAAGGTCTCTTTGTCTTCCTCGGTGTGATCGCGCTGATTTACGTGATCATGGTGGCCCAGTTCGGCCGCATGTCTCAACCGTTCATTATTATGCTGACCATTCCGATGGCCTTAGTCGGTGTGATTCTCGGGTTCGTGCTGACCCAGCGCGTCTTTGGGGAGATGGCCATGATCGGGATGATCATGCTGGTCGGTATCGTAGTGTCCAACGCCATCCTGCTCATTGACCGGATCAATCTGCTTCGCGAGCGGGGAATGGAATTGGGAGAAGCGATCGTCCAAGGGACAAAAGACAGGGTGCGTCCCGTTATCATGACCAAGCTGACTGCCATCCTGGGCATGCTGCCGATGGGGCTGGCAGTAGCGGAGGGCTCCGATCTGGAAGCGCCGCTTGCCACAGCGGTCATATCCGGTTTGGTCTTCCATACGATCGTGACACTCGTATTGGTGCCGGTGCTCTACTCGCTGTTCGAGAACGCGAAAGCGCGGCGCCTGGCTCGCAAGCAGACTCGTGAGGCCAAACGCTTGGCCAAACGACTGTCCAAGGCAGAAATACAGCCGACGGACATTTAGCTGCTTGGATGTGAAAAAGAAATGGATGTAAAAAAGAAACGAATAATAGTGAAGAAGCGGAGCGACAGTTCCGCTTCTTTTCTTCTTTTCGGAAGTACAGTTCCTGCGTTTCCTGTACTAGGCGTTTGTCAGATATTTCTGTAGAATGAAGAAAGAAAATGGCAGCATGCCAAATTGTAGCTGGGAGGGGAAAGGTTTCATGGATCTTCATTTGCAAGGAAAGACAGCGATTGTTTTGGCTTCGACGAAAGGTTTGGGAAAAGCGACAGCGCTTTGTCTTGCCGCTGAAGGCGCCCATGTTGCGATTTGCGGGCGGGATGAAGCAGCATTATCCGCTACATACGAAGAAATTCGGGAGGCCACCGGAAAAGAAGCGCTGGCGGTCGTCGCCGACGTGACCAAATCGGAGGACATCGAGCACCTGGTCAAGGAGACAGTCGCCCGCTTTGGAACGGTGGACATACTGATCAACAACGCAGGCGGCCCTGCAGCAGGCACGTTTGATCAAATGACTGATGAGCATTGGCAGGCCGCTTTTGAATTGAACCTGCTCAGCTTTGTTCGCGCAATCAGAGCCGTTTTGCCGCATATGCGCCAGCAGAAATTCGGCAGGATCGTCAATTTCGCCTCCTCGTCGTTTAAACAGCCGTTGGAGAATTTGATCCTGTCCAACACCTTTCGCACGGGAGTCCTCGGCTTGGCCAAAAGCTTGGCATCCGAGCTTGGGCCGGACGGTATTCTCATCAATACGATCGGCCCTGGCCGCATTGCCACCGACCGTGTCGCTTCCCTGGATAAGCTGCGGGCGCAGTCACTTGAGATTGATCCGGAAGACGTAAAAAAGAGCATGGAAGCGATGATCCCGCTGGGACGCTACGGCGATCCCGAAGAATTCGCGCGGATGGCAACGTTCCTCGCTTCTCCCGCCAACAGCTATGTGACGGGTCAAGCGTTTCTCGTAGACGGAGGTTTGGTAAAAGCGATTTGATAGTCATTTGGTAGTAGGAATTTTGTGAAAAAGGGGAATCCGAATGAGTAAAGAGAGCTCTTTCGATATTGTTTCCAAAGTAGATCTGGCAGAAGTGACGAATGCGATCCATACCGCTTTGAAAGAGATTGAGACGCGCTTTGATTTCAAAGGGAGCAAAAGCAGCATCAGTTTGGAGAAAGAAGAGATCGTTCTCATCTCTGATGACGAGTTCAAGCTCGGCCAGGTCAAAGATATTCTCATCGGCAAGCTGGTGAAGCGCAATGTTCCGGTGAAAAATCTCGAGTACGGAAAAATGGAACCGGCGGCAGGGGGGACGGTTCGACAGCGTGTCAAGCTTGTGCAGGGCATCGACAAGGACAATGCCAAGAAGATCGCCAGCATTATCAAAGAAACGGGCGTAAAGGTAAAGTCCCAGATTCAGGATGACCAGGTCCGCGTCGTCGGAAAAAGCAAGGACGAGCTTCAACTGGTGATCGCTGCGATTCGCAAGGCGGATCTGCCTATCGAGGTGCAATTTATCAATTACCGCTAAAAGTTTCGCTTCTATCTCTCTTTCTTTCTGCGTATGCATGTACTAATTGGTGGTGACAAGCATTTGCGAAAGGGAGAGTAGAATATGAAGGTCTTTATCGTCAGTTTGCGAAACCTTATTTTGGGCGGCATTGTATTTCTGATCGTACTGGTTGCCGGCATTGTACTGTTGGTGAAGGACCCGCTTAATGTCTCTGATTCCTACAGGATGCAAGATCCCGGTATCCCTGCTTCTGCTATGCCCATAACCCAGCCTGCAGGTACAGAAAAACCATCGCTCAATCTGGATATCCAGGTAGAGGGGAACACAGCGGAAGTTTCGCTCCTGACGCAGAACTTCCAATTCGTGGATGATAAAGGGGAGCTGGAACCGCAGGCGGTTTTTGGCCAAGGCCACGCTCATCTCTATCTGAACGGAGAAGCCAAGGGAATGATTTATCAGCCGGAATTTCTGCTGAAAAAACTCCCCAAAGGCACGCACGAGCTCCGGGTAGAGCTGAATTACAGCAATCACTTGCCCTACAAGATCGAAGCAGTCAAAACATTCGAGGTCAAATAAGGGAGCGTTCCGCCAGGGGACGCTTTTCTTTTTGCGCCCGAGAAGGAATAAGCTGGGAGGAGAGCGAATCAAATGAAAAATAATGCGGAATAGTCAGAAAAAATGAATGGAGGGCTATGAATGCTGCGTTCCATCACGATTGGCGACCTGTTGGATGAGACGGCAGGACGGTTCCCGCAAAAGGATGCCGTCGTCTACCCAGAGAAGGGGCTCCGTTACTCCTACGCCCAGTTTCAGGAGATTTGCAATCAGGCTGCCAGAGGCTTTCTTTCACTCGGGATCAACAGAGGGGAGAATATTGCGATCTGGGCGACGAATGTCCCGGAGTGGGTAATCTCTCAATTTGCGACGGCGAAAATAGGCGGCGTCCTGGTGACGGTAAACACCAGCTATCGGGTGCACGAGCTGGAGTATCTCCTGCATCAATCAGAGGCCACCACCTTGCTTTTGATCGATTCGTACCGAGATGCCAGCTATCTGGAAATGATCAAGGAAATATGTCCGGAGCTGGATCACTGCAAGCCAGGGGAGCTGCGGTCGGAACGCCTGCCCCATCTGCGAAACGTCATTTATTTGGGCGAGGAGCGCCAGCCGGGCATGTTCCTGTGGAGCGATATTCTGAGTCTCGGAGCCGAAGCCTCCGACGAGGAAAGGATAGCCCGCCAGCAGTCGCTTCATCCCGATGACGTGATCAATATGCAGTACACCTCGGGAACGACAGGTTTTCCGAAGGGCGTCATGCTGTCTCACGTCAATATTGTCAATAATGCGATCAAGGTGGCGGAATGCCAGCGGCTGGATGAAACAGACCGTATCTGCATTCCCGTGCCTTTTTTCCACTGCTTCGGCTGCGTGATGGGAACGCTTGCGAGCGTAGCGACTGGAGCGACGATGGTTCCTGTCATCGCGTTTGATCCGGAAATCGTGCTGGATGTCGTAGAGCAGGAGCGGTGTACGGCGTTGTACGGGGTTCCGACGATGTTTATCGCCGAACTGAATCATCCTTCTTTTCCCGGGCGCGACTTGAGCTCGCTTCGCACCGGCATCATGGCTGGCTCGCCATGTCCCATCGAGGTGATGAAAAATGTGGTAGAGAAAATGGGAATCCGCGAAATTACGATTGCCTATGGACAGACGGAATCTTCGCCGGTCATTACACAGACGAGGCCGGATGATTCCATCGAGCGTCGCGTTACGACAGTCGGGCGGGCCCATGATGAAGTAGAGGTCAAAATCATCGACCCGGTCACCGGAGAAACTGTGCCGCCCGGTGTGCAGGGAGAGCTTTGCACGAGGGGCTATTTGGTGATGAAGGGGTATTACAACATGCCCGAGCATACCGCAAAAGCGATCGACCACGAGGGCTGGCTGCATACGGGAGATTTGGCTACCGTGGATGAAGACGGATACTATCGGATCACGGGCCGGTTAAAGGATATGATTATCCGCGGAGGGGAAAACATCTACCCGCGGGAAATCGAGGAGTTCCTGTACACACATCCAAAGGTGCTGGATGTGCAGGTTGTCGGGGTCCCGGACGCCAAGTACGGAGAGCAGGTGTTGGCCTGCATCAAGGTGAAGCCGGGAGAAGAATTGACGGAGGAAGAGCTGCTCGCCTACTGCGAAGGGAAGATAGCCCGTTTCAAGGTGCCGCGCTATATCCAGTTTGTGTCGGAATACCCGATGACGGCGTCAGGCAAGATTCAGAAGTATAAGCTGCGTGAACAGGCGATTTCCGCATTCGGTCTGGAAACGGAGGACGGGATCGAGACTGCCTGACGGGGAAGGGGAGCGGACTTTACTTTCTCGCAAGACTCTTCTATGATGATGATGGTAAAAAACAGCGAAGGCAAGGAGTATCCTTTGCCTTCGCACTGTTTTTTTGCGCGATTATGCGCGTTTTTTCGCTTCGTATGCAGCAATCTTGTCTTCGTACTGAAGCGTGATGCCGATATCGTCAAGACCGTTCAGCAAGCAGTAACGGCGGTAGGAGTCCACCTCGAACGGATAGGACAGGCCGTCGCTATCCTTGACCACTTGCTCCTGCAGGTCGATTGTCAGTTCGTAGTTGTCCTTGCTTTGCGCACGGGAGAACAGCTCTTGCACTTGCTCTTCACTCAGTTTGATCGGCAAAATGCCGTTCTTGAAGCAGTTGTTGTAGAAAATATCAGCAAACGACGGCGCGATGACAACGCGGAAGCCGTAGTCGAGCAAAGCCCAGGGGGCATGTTCCCGGGAAGAGCCGCAGCCGAAGTTGTTCCGGGCCAAAAGCACGGTAGAGTTTGCGTATTTCGGTTGATTGAGCACAAAAGAATCAATAGGCTGGCCGTCAGCAGTAAAGCGCCATTCGTAGAAGAGGAATTGGCCAAAGCCAGTGCGTTCGATGCGCTTCAGAAATTGCTTCGGAATGATCGCGTCTGTATCCACGTTTACACGATCGAGCGGTGCTACCAGTCCTGTATGGATGACAAATGGGTTCATTGGAATACCTCCTTGTTCACGCCTTCACGCTTCCATTCGCGTACGTCTACGAAGTGGCCGGCGATTGCCGCAGCGGCAGCCATTTCCGGACTGACCAGATGGGTACGGCCGCCGCGTCCCTGACGACCCTCGAAGTTGCGGTTGGAGGTGGACGCACAGCGTTCGCCCGGGGCGAGCTGGTCGGGGTTCATGCCGAGGCACATGGAGCACCCGGCGAAGCGCCATTCCGCACCGAAATCGGTGATGATCTTGTCGAGGCCCTCGGCCTCCGCCTCGATCCGCACCCGGGCTGACCCGGGGACCACCATGACCCGCACGCCCTCGGCC
>k87-1552524_pt1 | contig 19604 bp, 17 predicted proteins | sample MGYA00084031_6733416 | MGnify analysis MGYA00084031
CTCCCAGCTCGGCGGGGCCAGGAAGACCAGAAGCGCGTCCGGCATGGACTCGCGCACCTGCCTGGCCCCCTGGAGATCGATCTCCAGCAGGGTGGGCACCCCCGCTTCCAGGTGCTCGATGACGGCGGACCGCGGCGTTCCGTATCTGTTGCCGGCGAACTCCGCCCATTCGAGCAGCTCGCCCGCCGCGACCAGGCGGTCGAACTCCGCGTCGTCGACGAAGTAGTACTCCACCCCGTGCGTCTCGCCGGGGCGGGGCTTGCGCGTGGTCACCGAGACCGACAGCCACACCCCGGGATGAGTCCGCCGGAGCTCGGCGACGACCGTGGACTTGCCGACGCCGGACGGGCCGGACAGGACCGTCAGGCGCCGCGCGGATCGCCGCGGGAGAGTGCCGGTCCCCCCGTGGGTCACCGCATAAGGCATGGAGCCACCGTCACGCGTCCACGGCCCGCCGGCAGCGGCCGCCTCGCGGACCCGAGGCTCCTCGGGCCGGGACTTATCGGTCACTCCATACCCCCGATCAACGGTCGGGCGATACCGAGATCAGCTCTCGGAACCGCCGAACTCACGCTCCAGAGCAGCACGCTGGTTGGCGCCCAGCCCGCGCACGCGGCGGGACTCGGCGATACCCAGCTTCTCCATCAGCTGCTTGGCGCGGACCTTGCCCACGCCGGGGAGCGACTCGAGCAGCGCCGAGACCTTCATCTTGCCGATGACGTCGTCGGTCTGCCCGTCCTTCAGCACCTCGGACAGGGAGACGGCCCCGCGCTTGAGCCGGTTCTTGACCTCGGCACGTTCACGACGGGCCTTGGCGGCCTTTTCCAGAGCCGCCTTGCGCTGCTCGGGGGTAAGGGGAGGAAGAGCCACGCCGGGTCACCTCGAATTTCAGTAGATGTACTCGGACGGGAAGGGAAACTAGCTGGTCATGGACCTTCAAGCAACGCCAAGAGCGTTTTCTGTGCTCACAAAGCCATCATGACCACACTTGGTGCACATGCGACTACTCCGGGTTAGCGAAAATGCCCTCACCACGGCATCTCATGGCGTAACGATCTTACGCCGTAGCGCGGCGGCGATCCCCGCCGCCGCGGCACCGGGATCGGCCGCACCGGTGATCGGACGCCCGATCACGAGGAGGTCCGCGCCGTCGGCCAGCGCCTGCTCCGGGGTGGCGACCCGCGCCTGGTCCTGACTGTCCGCACCCTGCGGGCGGACGCCCGGAGTGATCAGGGTGATGTCCGGGCCGACCTCCGCACGCACGGCGGCGACCTCGCGCGGCGAGCACACCAGGGCCCCGGCCCCCGCCTCGACCGCCAGAACGGCCAGCCGGCGCACGGCGTCCTCCGGCCGCCCTCCGATGCCGATACGCCCGAGATCGGCCTCGCTGAGCGAGGTGAGGATCGTCACGGCCGCGATCTGCGTGTGGGGAGCCGCCTCGACCGCGGCCCGGATCATGGCGGGCCCACCCGCCGCGTGCACGGTGAGGATGGCGGGCTTGAGGCGGGCGACGGCCCTGGCCGCTCCGGCCACCGTGTTGGGGATGTCGTGCAGCTTGAGGTCGAGGAAGACGCGCACCCCGCTGGCGCCGCGCACCGAGGCGATGACGTCGGGACCGTAGCGCAGGTAGAGCTCCAGCCCGACCTTGACGGTGCTGACGTGCGGGGTCACCAGGGCGGCCCAGCGGGCGGCGGTCTCCAGATCGGGCGCGTCGAGCGCGACGGCGATCGGTGCGGGCGTCACAGTGAGCTCTCCTCCATGTCCGAGGTACCGGGGCCCGGCACGAGGTCGGTTCGGTGCCGGGAACCGCCCGCCGGAGGATGGTGGGCCAGCCCCACGGCGTCGGCCAGGCGCTGGAATCCGCGTTCGGCGAGCAGATCCTCCAGCTCGCGCAGGATGCGCAGACAAGCGTAAGGGTCGTGGAACAGCGCCGTGCCCACACCGACCGCGCAGGCGCCGGCCAGGATCAGCTCGAAGGCGTCCCTGCCGGTCAGCACGCCCCCGACGCCGATGATGGGCACACCGGGCAGGGCGGCGTGCACCTGCCACACGCAGCGCACCGCCAGCGGGCGTATGGCGGGTCCGGACAGGCCGCCGGTCACCGCGGCGAGCGCGGGACGCATGGTGTCGATGTCGATGCTCATCCCGAGCGGAGTGTTGATCATCGAGAGGGCGTCGGCGCCGCCGTCCACGCAGGCGCGGGCGACCGCCACCACGTCCGCGACGTCCGGGGAGAGCTTGGCGACCACCGGAACGTCGTAGCGCATGAGGGCGCGCACCGAGGAGATGACCTCGGCGGAGGCCGCGCTGTCGCGGGCGAACACCCGCCCCCGGTCCTCGATGTTGGGGCAGGCGAGGTTGACCTCGACGGCGGTGACGCCGGGCGCGTCGGTGAGCCTGCGGGCGAGCGCGCCGTACTCGTTGACGGTGCCGCCCGCGATGGACACGACGGTCCGCACGCCCCGCTGCGCCAGCCAGGGCAGGTCGCGCTCCAAGAAGGCGTCGATGCCCGGACCGGCCAGGCCGACGGCGCTGAGCAGGCCCGAGGGCGTCTCGGCCATGCGCGGGGTGGGACGGCCCGCGCGGGGCGCCATGGTGATGGACTGGGTGACCAGCGCGCCGATCCGGTTCAGATCGAAGAACTGGGACAGCTCCCTGCCCGAGGCGGCGCATCCGGCGGCGGTCGTGATGGGATTGGCCAGCTCCACATGCGCCAGATACGTTCGCATATCAACCGACATTTCGGGTTCCGCCACCCCCTGTAGGCGACCCCGGCGCCCCCAACGCGTCGAAGGGAATGGTGCCCACGTCCTCGAACCTGACGCGCTCCCCGCGGAACACCGGCCCCTCCACGCACGCCCGCAGCATGCGCGTCACCCCGTCATCCCCGATCACCGGCAGCACACAGGTCATGCACATGCCGATCCCGCACGCCATGGCCTCCTCCACGGCCACCTGGACGGGGATGTCGAACTCGATCGCCACCGCGGTGACCCCGCGCAGCATCTCCATCGGGCCGCAGGCGTAGACGACGTCGGCGCGGGTGTCGGCGATCACTCCCGGCAGCACGTCGGTCACCTTGCCGCGCATGCCCAGCGAGCCGTCCTCGGTGGTCAGCGTGATCGTCTCGCCCATCCGACGGGCGCGCAGCGCGCCGAAGACGCGGTCGGCCGAGGCGCCGCCGAGCACGAAGTCGACCCGGCAGCCGCGCTGCTGCAGCACGTCGGCCAGACCGAACAGCGGGGCCGAGCCGTACTCGACCCCGACCATGACGCACGTCACCGGGTCGCGGGGCAGCGGAAAGGGCCGTCCCAGCGGGCCGACCAGGTCGAGCGTGTCACGGGCCCGCCGTTCGGCCAGCCAGGCCGTGCCGGGACCGCGCACGGTGAACACCAGCTCCACCGTGCCACCGTAGTCCGGCTTGACATCGTGGATGGAGAAGGCGCGGCGGGCGAGCATGGACGTCTGCGGCCCACCCACCGCGACCGCGACGAAGTGTCCCGGACGGTAGCGCTCGGCTATGCCCGGCGCCACCACGGTCAGGGCGTGGTAGGCGTCGACCCGGCGCGTGGTCAGCACCGTGCCCGTCACCTGTACCGGGGTGGCAGCCAGTCTCCATCACCTCCGCGGGAAGGCGTCTTCAGCCCCTCAGCACGCGTGCGTGCTCCTGAAGGGACCGTACGCCCACATCACCCCGGACAGTGGCCTGGATGCCCTGAACGGCCGCGGCGAGTCCCTGCACGGTCGTGATGCACGGTACGCCGCGCAGCACGGCCGCGGTGCGGATCTCATAGCCGTCCAGCCGCGGCCCGGAGTGCCCGGGGTCGCCGAACGGCGTGTTCACGATGAGGTCCACCTCCCCGTCCAGGATGAGCCTGACGATGGTCGGCTCACCGGCCGGCCCTGTCCCGTCACTTTGTTTCCGCACGATCCTGGCATGGACGCCGTTGCGGCGCAGCACCTCCGCCGTACCCTCCGTAGCGAGGATCTCGAAACCGAGATCGGCGAGCGCCTTCACCGGGAAGATCATCGCGCGTTTGTCCCGGTTGGCCACGGATACGAACGCACGCCCCTTGGTCGGCAGCGCCCCGTAGACCGCCATCTGCGACTTGGCGAAGGCCGTGCCGAAGACCGAGTCGATGCCCATCACCTCACCGGTCGAGCGCATCTCCGGCCCCAGCACGGTGTCCACCCCGCGGAAGCGGTCGAACGGCAGGACCGCCTCCTTGACCGCGACCGGCGAGTCGAGCGGCAGCGTCCCGCCGTCGCCGTGCGCCGGGAGCATGCCCTCCGCGCGCAGCTCGGCGATGGACGCGCCCATCATCACCCGCGCCGCCGCCTTGGCCAGCGGCACGGCGGTCGCCTTGGACACGAACGGCACCGTACGGCTGGCGCGCGGGTTGGCCTCCAGCACGTAGAGCACGCCCGCCGACAGCGCGTACTGCACGTTGAGCAGCCCGCGCACGCCCACGCCCCGGGCGATGGCCTCGGTGGCGGCGCGGATGCGCTTGATGTCGGCCCCGCCGAGCGTGATCGGCGGCAGCGCGCACGCCGAGTCGCCGGAGTGGATGCCCGCCTCCTCGATGTGCTCCATGACGCCGCCGCGGTACAGCTCGGTGCCGTCGTAGAGCGCGTCGACGTCGACCTCGATGGCCTCGTCGAGGAACTTGTCCACCAGCACCGGCCGGTCGCTGGCCGCGCCCGCCCTGGCCATGTAGGAGGTGAGCGTCTCGTCGTCGTACACGATCGCCATGCCCGCCCCGCCGAGCACGTAGGAGGGGCGCACCAGCACCGGGTAGCCGATGTCGGCGGCGATCTCCAGCGCCTCGTCCACGGTCGTGGCGGTGCCGTGCTTGGGCGCGAGCAGACCCGCCTCGGCCAGCACACGGCCGAACGCGCCGCGGTCCTCGGCGAGATCGATGGACTCCGGGCTGGTGCCGACGATCGGCACCCCGGCGTCCTTCAGCGCCTGCGCCAGGCCCAGCGGGGTCTGCCCGCCCAGCTGGACGATGACCCCGGCGACCGGCCCCGTCTGCTGCTCGGCGTGCACGACCTCCAGCACGTCCTCCAGGGTGAGCGGCTCGAAGTAGAGCCGGTCGGAGGTGTCGTAGTCGGTGGAGACCGTCTCGGGGTTGCAGTTGACCATGACGGTCTCGTAGCCGGCCTTCGCCAGCTCGAAGGAGGCGTGCACGCAGGCGTAGTCGAACTCGATGCCCTGCCCGATCCGGTTCGGCCCGCTGCCCAGGATGATCACCTTGGGCCGGTCGCCCACCGGTACCTCGGTCTCCTCGTCGTAGGTGGAGTACAGGTAGGGGGTACGGGCGGCGAACTCGCCGGCGCAGGTGTCGACGGTGTGGTAGACCGGGCGCACGCCCAGCGCGTGGCGCAGGTCGCGCACCCGCGCCTCGTCCAGGCCGCGCAGCTCGCCGATCTGCACGTCGCTGAAGCCCATGCGCTTGGCTCGCACGAGCGTCTGCGCGGTCAGCTCCGGCGCGGCCCGCAGCTCGCGCGCGGCCTCGTCGATGGCCGCGAACTGGTCGAGGAACCACGGGTCGATCCCGGTCGCCTCCGACAGCTCGGACACGCTCGCTCCGGCCCGCAGGGCCCGCATCACCGTGACCAGCCGTCCGTCGTGCGGCTTGCGGCACGCCCTGAGCAGCTCCTCCTTGTCACCCGGCTCGTCCTTCCAGGAGAAGGACGAACCCCGCTTCTCCAGCGAGCGCAGGGCCTTCTGCAGCGCCTCGGGGAAGGACCGGCCGATGGCCATGGCCTCACCCACCGACTTCATGTGGGTGGTGAGGGTGGCGTCGGCGCCGTCGAACTTCTCGAAGGCGAAGCGCGGCACCTTGACCACGACGTAATCGAGGGCGGGCTCGAAGGACGCCGGCGTCTCGCGCGTGATGTCGTTGGGGATCTCGTCGAGGGTGTAGCCCACGGCGAGCTTGGCCGCGATCTTCGCGATCGGGAAGCCGGTGGCCTTGGAGGCCAGCGCGGAGGAGCGGGACACCCGCGGGTTCATCTCGATCACGACCATGCGCCCGGTCGCCGGGTCGACCGCGAACTGGATGTTGCATCCGCCGGTGTCCACGCCGACCTCGCGGATGATCGCGATGGCCACGTCGCGCATGTTCTGGTACTCGCGGTCGGTGAGCGTCATCGCGGGCGCGACGGTGATGCTGTCGCCGGTGTGCACGCCCATCGGGTCGATGTTCTCGATGGAGCACACGATCACGACGTTGTCCGCGCGGTCGCGCATGACCTCCAGCTCGAACTCCTTCCAGCCGAGGACCGACTCCTCCAGGAGCACCTCGGTGACCGGCGAGGCGTCGAGCCCGGCGCCGGCGATGCGCCGCAGCTCCTCCTCGTCGTGCGCGAAGCCCGAGCCGGTGCCGCCCAGGGTGAACGACGGCCGCACCACCAGGGGGTAGCCGAGCTCCTCGGCGGCGCGCAGGCACTCGTCCATCGAATGGCAGATCACGCTGCGCGCCGAGGCGGCGTTGAGGCCGTACCGGCCGGCGACCCGGTCGACGACCTCCTTGAACAGTTCGCGGTTCTCACCCGCCTGGATCGCCGCCACATCGGCACCGATCAGCTCGACGTTGTATCGCTCCAGCACCCCCGACTCGTGCAGGGCGACGGCGGTGTTCAGCGCGGTCTGCCCGCCCAGCGTGGCCAGCAGCGCGTCGGGACGCTCGCGGGCGATGATCTTCTCGACGATCTCCGGGGTGATCGGCTCGACGTAGGTGGCGTCGGCGAACTCGGGATCGGTCATGATCGTCGCGGGGTTGCTGTTGACCAGGATCACCCGGTACCCCTCGGCGCGCAGCACGCGGCAGGCCTGGGTTCCCGAGTAGTCGAACTCGCACGCCTGCCCGATCACGATCGGCCCGGAGCCGATCACCAGGATCGATTCGATGTCCGTGCGTCTAGGCACCCTTGCGTCCCTTCTCCGCGCGCCGGCGCTCCATGAGTGAACAGAACTCGTCGAACAGTCCCGCGGCGTCGTGCGGCCCCGCCGCGGCCTCCGGGTGGTACTGCACGCTGAAGCCTGGGCGGTCGAGCAGCCGCAGGCCCTCCACGCAGCCGTCGTTGAGGTTGATGTGGCTGACCTCCGCCCTGCCGTACGGCGTGTCGAAGGGACCGTCCAGCGGCGCGCGGACGGCGAAGCCGTGGTTGTGCGTGGTGATGTGCACCCGTCCGGTGCGCCGGTCCCGGACCGGCTGGTTCACCCCGCGGTGGCCGTAGCGCAGCTTGTAGGTCTCAAGGCCGAGCGCCCGGCCCAGCATCTGGTTGCCGAAGCAGATGCCGAAGAACGGCCGGCCCGCGGCCAGCACGCCGCGGAGCGCCTCGACCGGCCCGGTGACCGCCGCGGGGTCGCCGGGACCGTTGGAGAAGAACACGCCGTCGGGGTCGAGGGCGAGGATCTCCTCGGCGGTCGTGCGGGCGGGCAGCACGTGCACCTCGCAGCCGCGTTCGGCCAGCCGCCGCGGGGTCATCGCCTTGATGCCGAGGTCCACGGCGGCCACGGTGAAACGCTTCTCCCCCACGGCGGGCACGACGTACGGCTCGGCGGTGGACACCTCGTCGGACAGATCGGCGCCGACCATGCCCGGCGACCGGCGGACCCGCTCCACCAGCTCGGCCACGGGCGTGTTCGCGCCGTAGGAGAAGATGCCCGCCCGCATGGCGCCGCGTTCGCGCACATGCCGGGTCAGGGCGCGGGTCCCGGTGATGGCGATGCCCACCACCCCCTGGCCGGTGAGGTAGTCCTCCAGGCCGCGGGTGGACCGCCAGCTGGAGGCGACGCGGGCCGGTTCACGCACCACGTAACCCGCCACCCACACCCTGGTGGACTCGGGGTCCTCCTCGTTGACGCCGGTGTTGCCGATGTGCGGGGCGGTCATCGTCACGATCTGGCGGTGGTACGACGGATCGGTGAGGATCTCCTGGTAACCGGTCATGCCGGTGTTGAAGACGATCTCGCCGAAGGTCTCACCCCGCGCGCCGTACGGCCTGCCGCGGAAGACGCGGCCGTCCTCCAGCACCAGAACGGCGGAGTCCGCGCCTGTCGAATCGGTGATCAAACGAGCTTCCCTTCGAGAACGGTCGGCCTGCCGCGCAGGAACGTGGCGATCACGCGGCCCGGCAGGGTCATGCCTTCGTAGGGGGTGTTGCGGCTCTTGGAGGCGAAGCCGTGGACGTCGACCACGTTCCTGACGGACGGGTCGTAGAGGGTGATGTTGGCGGGCGCGCCGGGCGCGATGGGCCTTCCGTGGTCGCTCAGCCGGCCGATCCGGGCCGGTCGCGTGGACATGCGGTCGGCGACGCCCGCCCAGTCGAGCAGGCCGGTCTCCACCATCGCCTCCTGCACCACCGACAGCGCGGTCTCCAGGCCGATCATGCCCATCGCCGCCGCGCTCCACTCGGTCTCCTTGTCCTCGACCGGGTGCGGCGCGTGGTCGGTGGCCACGCAGTCGATCGTGCCGTCGGCCAGCCCGCGCCGCAGCGCCTCGACGTCCTCACGGGTGCGCAGCGGCGGGTTGACCTTGTAGATCGGGTTGTACGAACCGGTCGGGGAGGACTCCACGAGCTCGTCGGTGAGCAGCAGGTGATGCGGGGTGACCTCGGCCGTCACCCGCCATCCCTTCGCCTTGGCCCAGCGGATGATCTCGACGGAGCCGGCCGTGGAGACATGGCAGACGTGCAGCCGGGAGTCGACGTGCGCCGCCAGCAGGCAGTCGCGGGCGATGATCGACTCTTCGGCGACCGCGGGCCAGCCGGCCAGCCCGAGACGGCCGGAGACGGCGCCCTCGTTCATCTGCGCGCCCTCGGTGAGCCGCGGCTCCTGGGCGTGCTGGGCGATCACGCCGTCGAACGCCTTGACGTACTCCAGCGCGCGGCGCATCAGCATCGCGTCGGAGACGCACTTGCCGTCGTCGGAGAAGATCCGCACGGCGGCGGCGGAGTCCGCCATCGCGCCCAGTTCGGCGAGCTGCTCTCCGCCCAGGCCCACGGTGACCGCGCCGACCGGGCGCACGTCGCAGTACCCGGACTCCTGCCCCAGCCGCCACACCTGCTCGACCACGCCCGCGGTGTCGGCCACCGGCGAGGTGTTGGCCATCGCGTGCACGGCCGTGAAGCCGCCCAGGGCCGCGGCGCGGGTGCCGGAGGCGACGGTCTCGGCGTCCTCCCGTCCCGGCTCGCGCAGATGGGTGTGCAGGTCGACCAGGCCGGGCAGTGCGATCAGTCCGTCGGCGTCGATCGCCTTCCCGCCGGACAGACCCGCGCCCACCTCGGCGATCACGCCGTCGCGGATGCGGATGTCGGCGGGCTCGCCGCCGAGGATCCGCGCGTTCTTGATGAGGAACTCATCGGTTGATCGGATCACTGGGTCTCTCCCCCGAGAAGCAGGTACAGCACGGCCATGCGCGTGGTCACGCCGTTGGCGACCTGCTCCACGATGGTCGAGCGGACGCTGTCGGCGACGTCGGCGGCGATCTCCATGCCGCGGTTCATCGGCCCGGGGTGCATGACGATCGCGTCGTCGGGCAGCCGGGCCAGGCGCTCGCGGTCCAGCCCGTAGCGGCGGCTGTACTCCCGGGCGCTGGGGAAGTAGGCGGCGTTCATCCGCTCCCGCTGCACCCGCAGCATCATGACCGCGTCGGACTTGGGCAGCACGGCGTCGAGGTCGTAGGAGACCTCGCACGGCCACGCCCCCACGGTGACCGGCAGCAGCGTGGGCGGCGCCACCAGCGTGACCTCCGCGCCCAGGGTGTTCAGCAGCAGCACGTTGGAGCGGGCGACCCGGCTGTGCAGCACGTCGCCCACGATGGTGATCCTGCGGCCCTCCAGCGAGCCCAGGCGACGGCGCATGGTGAAGGCGTCGAGCAGCGCCTGCGTGGGATGCTCGTGGGTGCCGTCACCGGCGTTGATGACGCTGCCCTCCACCCACGAGGCCAGGCGGTGCGGCGCGCCCGAGGCGCCGTGCCGGATGACCACCGCGTCGGCTCCCATCGCCTGCAGGGTGAGCGCGGTGTCCTTCAGGCTCTCCCCCTTGGAGACGCTGGAGCCCTTCGCGGAGAAGTTGATGACGTCGGCCGACAGGCGCTTGGCCGCCGCCTCGAAGGAGATCCGGGTGCGGGTGCTGTCTTCGTAGAACAGGTTCACCACCGTGCGGCCGCGCAGCGTGGGCAGCTTCTTGATCGGCCGATCGGAGATCCTGGCGAGCTCCTCGGCGGTGTCGAGGATGAGCAGCGCCTCGTCCCTGCTCAGGTCGCCCGCGGAGATCAGGTGGCGCTTCATGAGGCCTCTCCCGCGGCGGCCCCTTTGACGGCGCGGTCGTCGTTGCGGAACAGCACGACGGCATCGCGGTCGTCGGTCTCGGTCAGGTAGACCTTCACCTGCTCGCTCTTGGCGGTCGGGAGGTTCTTGCCGACGTAGTCGGCGCGGATGGGCAGCTCGCGATGGCCGCGGTCGACGAGGATCGCCAGCTGCACGGCCCGCGGCCGGCCGACGTCGTTGAGCGCGTCGAGCGCGGCCCGCACGGTGCGGCCGGAGAACAGCACGTCGTCGACCAGGACGACGATGCGGTCGTCGATTCCTTCGGGAGGGAGTTCGGTGCGGCCGAGCGGACGGGCGGGGCGCAGCCGTAGATCGTCGCGGTACATCGTGATGTCCAGCGAGCCGACCGGGACCTTCGCGCCCTCGAAACGGGCGATGCGCTCGCCCAGGCGCCGGGCCAGTGGAGCGCCGCGGGTGGGGATGCCGAGCAGGACGACGTCCCGGGCTCCCTTGGTGCGCTCGATGATCTCGTGTGCGATCCGGGTCAGGGCCCGTTGGATGTCGGGCCCCTCCAGCACCGCCCGGGGATTTCGGGCATCAGACATGGTTGGAACCACCGCCTTTCCCGCCTCACGGGACGGGTCTTAAAGGGTGTTCGGCCGGTTTGTAGGTTACCAGGGCACGTTCGTACGGTTCTCCGCCCTCGAGCGTACGACCAGCGGCGATGCCGTCCGCGGCGGAAGCGGGCGTTTGACGTGGGGGCGCGGGGGACATCACATGCCTGACGGCTGCAGTGAGGGATCTGTCCGATGGCGTTCCGCGTCGACTCCGAGACGGGCCGGCTTCACCGTGTGCTGATGCACCCTCCCGACCTGGCGCTCAAGCGGCTGACCCCGGCCAACAAGGAGGAGCTGCTCTACGACGACGTGCTGTGGGTGGAGCGCGCGCTGGAGGAGCACGAGGACTTCCAGCGGGTGCTGCGCGAGCGCGGCGTGGCCGTCTACCGGTTCGGCGACCTGCTGCGCGAGACCCTGGAGGTCCCCGAGGCGCGCAAGCACGTACTCGACAAGATCATCGATGAGCGCCGGTTCGGCCCGCTGGCCGCCGACGCGGTGCGCGAGACCCTCGACGCGATGGACGCCGCGACGCTGCGGACCCATCTGATCGGCGGCATCACCAAGCGGGAGATCATGGAGCTGGGCTGCGCCCCCAAGAGCCTCGTCTTCCACACCCTGGGCATGGACGACTTCCTCCTGCAACCGCTGCCCAACCACATGTTCACCCGGGACACCTCGTGCTGGATCTACGACGGGGTGTCGATCAACTCCATGCGCAAGGGGGCGCGCAAGAACGAGATCGTCAACATGGAGGCGGTCTACCGCTGGCATCCGCTGTTCGCCGACGGGTACGACGCCGCGCCGTACGGCGGGTTCCACGTGTGGACCTTCGGCACGGCGATGGCGCCCGCCACCATCGAGGGCGGCGACGTGCTGGTCTTGGGGCGCGGGGCGGTGCTGGTCGGGATGAGCGAGCGCACCCGGCCGCAGGCGGTCGAGATGCTCGCCCACAACCTGTTCAAGGCCGGCGCGGCCGAGCGGATCGTGGCGCTGAACATGCCGAAGACCCGGGCGTTCATGCACCTCGACACCGTCATGACCATGGTGGACACCGGCAGGTTCGTCAAGTACGAAGGGCTCGGCATGCTGCCGGGTTACACGATCGAACCGGGCGACAACGAGCACGAGCTGAAGGTCGTCGACCACTCGCCGCAGGAGATGCACCGCGCCATCGCACGCGCCATGGGGCTGGACGACATCGAGGTCCTCTCCGCCCGCCTGGACGCGCACTCCGCCCAGCGCGAGCAGTGGAACGACGGCTGCAACGTGCTGGCGCTCGCCCCCGGGGTGGTCGTCGCCTACGAGCGCAACACCACGACCAACGACTATCTCGCCGCCAAGGGCGTCGAGGTCATCCCCATCCGCGGCGACGAGCTGGGCCGCGGGCGCGGGGGGCCGCGCTGCCTCACCTGTCCCCTGCTGCGCGAGGGCGTCTGACCTTCCGCGGCCGCCGCGCCGCCGTCCGCGTCCGCGGTCCCTCGGGGCGGCCGCGCGGTGCGCCCCGGCGGCGTCGGGCGGCCCTCCTCGGCCTCGCAGGCTCCGCCCCGGTCGGTTCCGCCTACGGCGGCGTGGCGGGGGGAAGCGGCGTGATCATCGCTTCCCCGGCCCCGGGCCGAAAGGGGGCGCGACGCTGCGTAGAATCAACCATGATCCACCAATGGGTCGGATTGGACATTTGTGACGATTGAGGCAAAGCTCACCGGACCGGATTCAGCTGCTTTTTCAATCAGCTTGACCTTGAGCGCCCACCCCTTTACCGTCACTGTCCGTAACCACACCTCGTGGCGTTCTGGGATAAATCCCAACGCAACGGTCACCGATGGTGCCTAACCCCGGGCACCGACCCCCGGTGGTCCACGCATATGCCGCGAGGTAGCACAATCTAGTGAGAGCAGCACATAGAGAGCCGGGGGCCAGAGGATGCCGTCTGAGTACGCCAAGTTGCTGGGTGCACGACTCCGCGCCATTCGCACCCAGCAGGGGCTGTCCCTGCACGGAGTCGAGGAGAAGTCGCGCGGCCGGTGGAAGGCCGTCGTCGTAGGCTCCTACGAGCGCGGTGACCGCGCCGTGACGGTGCAGAAGCTCGCCGAGCTCGCCGACTTCTACGGCGTGCCGGTGTCCGAGCTGCTGCCGGGTGGAGCGGCGCCCAGCCCGCTCGGTCCCACACCCAAGCTGGTGATCGACCTGGAGCGCCTGGCGCAGCTTCCGAAGGAGAAGGCGGGCGCGCTGGCGCGCTACGCCGCCACCATTCAGAGCCAGCGCGGCGACTACAACGGCAAGGTGCTGTCCATCCGCCAGGAGGACCTGCGCTCCCTCGCCGTGATCTACGACAAGTCCCCTGCCGAGTTGACCGAGGAACTCATCGGCTGGGGGGTGCTGGACCCCGAGGCACGGCGCGCGGTCGAATCTTTCTGACGCCTCCACCCGTCCTGCCGCACGGTTTCTCTCTTAGCTGAAGGCTCGCTCCCCACCGGGAAGCGAGAATGGCGCATAACGGGCGCGTCGCCGCCTCGACGCGCCCAAGCGGGATGCGATATCGCCTCCCGGGGAGATGCGATGTAAACGAGGGGTAACAGATCTGATACGCACCGCGACCGATGTGGTAAGAACGATCTGTACCCAGGGCGACAAGAGAATTCGGACGGTATGGCGGGAGTATCGGATCGCAAAGACGGCGGGCGCGGCCGTCGCCGCCGCTCCGGCCACGCCGCGCACCGCCTGAAGATCTCCAAGACCCAGCGGCTGCTGATGCTGCTGCCGTACGCGGTCATGGCACTGGTCGTGGTGGCCGACTGGTGGGTCGGCCCCAGCGTCGGCCTGCTGACCCTGCTGGCACTGGGTCCCGCCTTCGCCAGCGTCGCCTGCGACATCCGGCGCACCGGAATCATCGCGCTGGTGGCCATGGCGCTGTGCGTGCTGCTGGGTCTGTACAACGACACCTCGCAGTTCCGCCTCCAGATCGCCCTGATCGCCATCGCGGGCGCGACCGTGGCCAGCCTCGTGGCCGCCGCCGGCCGCATGCGGCATGAGCGCCGGCTCGCCGACGTGCGGTCGGTGGCCGAGGCCGCCCAGCGCGTCCTGCTGCGGCCGGTGCCGCGCCGGGTCGGGCCGGGGCTCGGCGTCGCGGTGTCCTACACCTCCGCGGTGGCCGAGGCCCGCATCGGCGGCGACCTGTACGAGGTGGTGGCCTACCCCGGCGGGGTGCGGATCATCGTGGGTGACGTCCAGGGCAAGGGCCTGGAGGCGGTCGAGACCGCGGCGGTCGTACTGGGTGCGTTCCGTGAAGCGGCCTACGACGAGCCCGAGCTGTCCGGGGTCGCCGCCCGGCTGGAGAACGCCCTGGCCCGCAGGCTCACCGGCGAGCAGTTCGTGACCGCGGTGCTGGCCGAGGTCGTGCACGACGACGAGATCGCCATCCTCAACTGCGGACACCCGCCGCCGCTGCTGCTGCGCGCCGACGGCGGCGTGGAGTTCGTGGACCCCGCCGAACCGGCGCCTCCCCTGGGCCTGTCGTGGCTGGAACAGGACAAGCCGTGCGTGTGGACGACGCGCTTCGTCGAAGGCGACCAGCTGCTCTTCTACACCGACGGCATCGTGGAGGCCCGTGACCACGGCGGGGCGTTCTACCCCCTGACCGACCGGGTGGACCTGCTGCGGGGCCCCGACCCGCAGGAGTCCCTGGACGCCCTGCGCGCCGACCTGCTCCGGCACTCGGGCAAGCCGCTGAGCGACGACGCCGCCATGCTTCTGCTCCGCCGCACCGCGCCCCTCCCCTTCACCGCGGAGGAGGAGCCGGAGGAGGCGTCCGGCGACTCACCACCGGCTGATGCGCCGTCGCAGGAGGCGTCACCCGCCGTCTCCGCGCCGGCCGGCCCCGCCCCGGACGATCCAGCACCGGACCGGACACGAGCGGCGGAGGGACCGTCCTCCACCTAGGCGGTGACGCCCGCCTCGCCGCCGGTTCCGCGCCGGTCAGGGGCCCGTACGCCTGCGCCTCGGCCGTCGCGGCGGTGGTCTTCGACCCGTGGAGCGTTCCGATCGCGACGCCGCTTCGATCCGCGGGCGGACGACGGCGACGAGCCCGTCAGCCCGCCAGGGGGACGATGACCGGAAGGGTCCTCTGCCCCGGGACGCCGAGGATGGACTCCACGGTGCCGACGAAGGTCTCCGCCTCGGTGAGCAGCTCGTCGGCGTCGCGCACGCTCACCGCGCGGACCATGCCCGCCTCGGCGGCGGCGCGCTTGTGCGCGCTGATCGCGAAGTAGGCCGCCCATTCGGCCAGCCGGGGCTCCGCCTCGGGAAGCAGCTCCCACGCGCTGCGCAGCCGACGCCGCCTGCCGTCCATCGGGCGGGGACGAGCGGCCAGGACGGCCGCGGCGGCGCGCAGCGCACCGAGGTGGGCCGAGACGTAGCGGGCGGCGGGGGTGCGGGCCGCGGCCGCCTCGGCCAGGCACTCGCGCGCATCGGCGAGGTGCGCCCGGACCGTGGGCGACAGGCGTGGCCTGTTCGTCTCATCGGGCCCTGGGGTCATTGCTGGAACCTCCCTCGCTCTGTGGCGGTCGGCGAAAGGGCCGGTCGTGCCGACGGTCGCACACACGACCGACAAATTCGCCGGGCGGCCGGACGAGGAGCTTCCCCTCTCCCCGTCCGGCCGACGGCGCCCCATCGCCTCGACCGGCGAGGGCGCCGTCCGACGCCCTGGGACGAGTCCGCGAACCCCGCCCCACTATCGAACGTAAATTCGATCCACTCGCGCGTCAAGCATTCAGCGAACACGAGTTCGATCCGGCAGGCGGAGCCCGACCGGGCGGCGGGCTCCTCGGCCGTCACGGACGCGGAAGCCCGCCGAGGGCGGGCCGGATCCGGGCCCGGGCCGCAACGCGCGAGCAGCCGCCACGGGACGAAGACGCGGGATGAGGAGACACGGACACCGCCACGCACGGCCGCATGCCGTCGGCGGCCATCACCGATCGGCGGTCGCATGCGGACATACGGGTGATTTGTTTAAAGTGGCGGGATGCCAGAGAAGCTGCACCCGAACGCCGCCAAGGTCGCCGCGGTCCTGCGGGAGCGGGGCGTGCGCGGCGAGATCCTCGTCCTGCCCGAGGCGGCTCCCACCGCGGCGGCGGCGGCCGCGCAACTCGGCTGCGAGGTCGGCGCCATCGCCAACAGCCTGATCTTCGAGGCGGACGGTTCGCCGCTGCTCGTCCTCACCAGCGGCGCCCACCGGGTGGACACCGCGCTCGTGGCCCGCACCATCGGGGCCGCGAAGGTGAAGCGGGCCACCCCCGAGTTCGTCAGGGCCGCGACCGGCCAGCCCATCGGCGGCGTGGCCCCGGTGGGGCATCCGGCACCGGTTCCCACGCTCGTGGACACGTGGCTGAGCAAGCACGAGGTCGTGTGGGCGGCGGGCGGCCACCCGCACACCGTGTTCCCCACCTCCTTCGACGAGCTGGTGCGGATCACCGGCGGCACCCCGGTCGAGGTGGAATGACACTGCTAATGTGCGAAATGTGATCGCACTGCGCCGGGCCGGAGCCGCGGAGTTCGAGGCGGTGCTGGACACCGCGCTCGCCATCTACACGGCCGCGATGCGCCCACCGCCCGACCAGCTCGCCGGCCGCAAGAGCATCATGCGCGGCCACACGACCTACCCCGATTTCACGTGCGTGCTCGCCGAGTCGCCGACGGGCGCGCTGATCGGTTTCGCCTACGGCTTCCGCGGCGCACCGGGCCAGTGGTGGCACGACGTCATCTACCGGGCCATCGCCGGGCGAGACGGCGAGGACGCCGCCCGGCGGTGGCTGGGGGACGCGCTGGAGGTCGCCGAGGTGCACGTGCACCCCGACCACCAGGGCAAGGGCACCGGCCGCGCCATGATGCACGCCCTCACCGAGGGACGGCCGGAGAGCACGGCGGTGCTCTCCACCCACGACCAGCCCACCGCCGCCCGCCACCTCTACCGCACCCTGGGGTTCGTCGACCTGCTGACGCAGTTCGTCTTCCCCGGCGGGTACGAGCATTACGCGATCATGGGCGCACCGCTGCCGCTGGCCGGGCACGACCGCTACCGCGGCGTCGCCGACCCGGCGACCGGCCGCTGACCCCGCCTGCGCGGTCCGGCGTGGCCGCGCCCGGACCGCGCGGGGATCGAAGGCCGCGGCCCGGCTCAGACGGTCGCCGGCACCGGCTGCAGCAGCTGGAACACCTCACGGGTCGCGCTCGACCGGTTGAAGGTGATGAAGTGGATGCCGGGCGCGCCCTCGTCGAGGAGCTTCGCGCACAGCTCGGCGGCGAGTTCGATGCCCAGCCGGCGCACCGCCGCCGGGTCGCTTGCGACCTTCTCGAACCGCTCGGCCAGCTCCGGCGGGAAGGGCGCACCGGAAAGCTGCTCCGAGCGCGCGATCGTGCTCATCTGGGTCACCGGCATGATGCCGGGGATGATCGGGGTGTGGCACCCCTTGGCCGCCACCCTGTCACGCAGCCGCAGATAGTCCTCGGCGCGGAAGAACATCTGGGTGATGGCGAAGTCGGCGCCCGCGCGGCACTTGCGCACGAAGTACTCGGTGTCGGACTCGACGGACGGCGACCGCGGATGCTTGTACGGGAAGGCGGCCACGCCCACGCAGAAGTCGCCGGACTGCCGGATCAGCCGGACGAGGTCCTCCGCGTAGCGGACGCCCTCCGGATGAGGCACCCACTCCCCCATGGGGTCGCCCGGCGGGTCGCCGCGCACGGCGAGGATGTTGCGCACGCCCGCGTCCGCGAACCGGCCGATCAGATGGCGCAGCTCCTTGATCGAATGGTTCACCGCGGTGAAGTGGCCGACGGGCGTGAGCGTGGTCTCGTGTGCCAGCCGCTCCACGATCTCGACCGTGCGGTCGCGGGTGGAGCCGCCCGCGCCGTACGTCACCGAGACGAAGGTGGGCCGCAACGCCTCAAGCTCTCTGATCGCACGCCAGAGCTGGCGCTCCCCCTCGGGGGTTTTCGGCGGGAAGAACTCGAAGGAGAACGACCGGCCCTCCGCGGCGAGCAGCTCACGAACGGTGGGTACCCGTGCGGGATGGACGGACGGACGACCTAGCGACATAAGAGAAGCGTAAGGGGCTCCGGCGCGGAAAGCTAAGCCACGATCGTTACTTCTGCGGAGAAAAGTCAAACAAGGATCGTTGTTCGCCCTGCCGAGGAGGGGGCGCGATGCGCCTACGGTTAGTCTCTGAGGCATGACGACATCCGCCACCCCGCTGGACGCCCTTCGTGTCGAGGTGGACACCGCGCTCAGGAAGTTCCTCGACGGGCGGGCGCACCTGCTCGGGGAACCCGACCTCGCGCCGCTGCTGCGGGCGGCGGAGGACTTCCTGGCCGGCGGCAAGCGACTGCGTCCCGCGTTCTGTTACTGGGGCTGGCGGGCCGCGGGCGGCTCACCCGAACCGGCGATCTTCACCGCCGCCGCGTCGCTGGAGCTCCTCCAGGCCAGCGCTCTCGTCCACGACGACGTGATGGACGAGAGCGATCTGCGCCGCGGCATGCCGGCGGCGCACCGCCGTTTCCGGATGCTGCATGAGGAGTCCGGCTGGCACGGCTCTGCCGCGCGGTTCGGCGAGGGGGCCGCGATCCTGCTCGGCAACCTGCTTCTGCTGTGGGCCGGCCAGATGTGGCGCGGCAGCGGCCTGCCCGCCGACGCGCTGGCCGCCGCCCAGCCGGTGCACGACCACATGTGCGCCGAGCTGATGTGCGGGCAGTATCTGGATCTGCTGGAGCAGGCCAACGGCGAGAACACCTTCGACAGCGCGTTGCGGGTCGCCCTGTACAAGAGCGGGAAGTACTCGGTGGAGCAGCCGCTGCGGCTGGGCCTGGTCCTCGCCACCCGGGGTGAGCAGCCGTGGATCGAGCGGCTGTGCGTCGACTACGGCCAGGCGGTCGGCATCGCCTTCCAGCTCCGCGACGACGTGCTGGGCGTGTTCGGCGACCCCGCCGAGACCGGCAAGCCCGCAGGGGACGATCTGCGGGAGGGCAAGCGGACGATGCTCATCGCCCGCGCCCTCGCCAACGCCACGGCCCGGCAGGCGGCGGAGGTCCGCGCCCTGCTGGGCAACCCGGAGCTGGATGCGGCGGGCGTGGACCGGCTGCGGGCGGTCATCGAGGACACCGGCGCCCTGCTGGCCTGCGAGGACATGATCAAGCGCTATGTGGAGAACGCGCTGAGCGCCCTGGACACGGCGCCCATCACCGAGGACGCCCGGGAGGCGCTGGCCTCTCTCGCCGTCGTCGCCACGGCCCGCCGCACCTGAGGCCCGGCCGCCCGATGCGGGGACGGCCGGGCGGACGGCTCAGCCGTCGGCCTCTGCGGCCGCGGCCAGGCGGCGGGCGAACTCGGCCGCGACGGCCCGCGGGTCGTCCGCCTCCGTGATCGCCCGCACCACCACGATCCGGCGGGCGCCACGGGCCAGCACCTCGTCGAGGTTGTCGAGGTTGATGCCGCCGATGGCGAACCACGGACGGCTCGTGCCCAGCGACGCCGCGTGCTCCAGCAGCGGGAGGCCGGGCGCGGGACGGCCCGGCTTGGTCGGCGTGGGCCAGACCGGGCCGCAGCACAGGTAGTCCACGCCCTCCTCCACCGCCGCGGCCGACGCCTGCTCCGCGGAGTGGGTGGAGCGGCCGATCAGCACGTCGGGGCCGAGGATCTCGCGGGCGGCCGGTACCGGC
>k87-110428_pt1 | contig 19481 bp, 22 predicted proteins | sample MGYA00084031_6733416 | MGnify analysis MGYA00084031
CGGCGGCGTCCGGACGCCGGAGCTGCATTCCGACAGCGTGGAAGGATATTTCCTTCACGCGCCCGGCTTGAAAGTCGTCATTCCGAGCAACCCTTATGAAGCCAAAGGGCTGCTGTTGGCCGCCATTGAAGACGACGACCCGGTCATCTTTTTGGAACATATGAAATTGTACCGCTCGTTTCGCCAGGAAGTGCCGGAAGGCTACTACACCGTGCCGCTTGGAAAAGCCAATGTCGTCAAGGAAGGCACCGATGTCACCATCATCACCTACGGCGCCATGGTGCACACGTCTTTGAAAGCGGCGGAAGAATTGGAAGAGGAACGGCCCATCAAGGTGGAAATCATCGATTTGCGGACTTTAAACCCCTTGGATATTGACACCGTCATTCAATCGGTGCAGAAAACGAATCGCGCCGTCGTCGTCCACGAGGCGACCCGCACTGGCGGACCAGCGGCGGAAATCACGGCGCTCATTAACGAAAAGGCGATTCTCCACCTGGAAGCGCCGGTGATGCGGGTAACCGGCTACGACACCGTCTATCCCTTCACGATGATCGAAGACGAGTGGTTGCCCAACATCGACCGCATCAAACAAGCGGTGAACGAAGTCCTCGATTTTTGACACCCCGCATCACATCAGTTAAGGAGGAACCGAAATGATCTACGAATTTCGCTTGCCCGACATCGGCGAAGGGATCGCTGAGGGGGAAATTGTCAAGTGGCTGGTTAAAGAAGGCGACGAAGTGAAGGAAGACGACATCATCGCGGAAGTGCAGACGGACAAGGCCGTCGTCGAAATCCCCGCGCCTGTCAACGGCAAAGTATTGCGCCTGCATGCCAAAGAAGGCGAAGTGGTCAATGTCGGCTCGGTCATCGTTACGTTTGAAGTGGCCGACGAAGCCGCCGGCGACAGCTCGGCCGCCTCGCTGTTGGAGCAGCCGTCGGAGCAAAGCCAATTCGTCATCGCTGAGCAGGCGTTGGAAGAAAGCGAAGAAAGCGCCCCAGCGGCAGCATCGGCTGCCCCGCCGGCGGCGGCTTCTTCCCGGACGGAAACCGGTCCCCGGAAAGCGTTCGTGCTGGCCACGCCGGCCGTTCGCAAATACGCGCGGGAAAAAGGGATTGACATTACCACCGTAACAGGCACCGGGCGCCACGGACAAGTGACGAAAGAAGACATCGACCGGGCCCTGGCCGCAAAAGACCGTGGTCCAGCGGCAGCATCGGCGGTTCCGACGCCGGCACAGCAGGCCGAACCGGCGGAACAGGCTGCCCAACCGACCCCCGACACGGCCAGCCCCGCCAACGAACGGCGGGTGCCTTTGCGCGGCGTGCGTCGCACCATCGCCGAAAGCATGGTCCGTTCTAAATATACAGCCCCGCACGTGACCATCATGGACGAAGTGGACGTCAGCCGCCTGGTGGCGTTGCGGGCAAAACTGAAACCGAAAGCCGAAGAACAAGGCATCAAATTGACCTATCTCCCCTTTGTCGTCAAGGCGCTCATCGCCGCCGCCCGACGCTATCCGGAACTGAACGCCTCTTTGGACGACGAGGCCCAGGAAATCGTCTACAAAACCGTCTATAACGTCGGCATCGCAACAGCCACGGAACATGGTCTGATCGTGCCGGTCATTCATGACGCGGACCGCAAAAGTATCTTACAGTTGGCCCAGAAAATTCAAGAATTGGCCCAAAAGGCGCGGGAGCGCAAAATCACCCTGGAAGAGCTGCGCGGGGGCACTATCAGCGTAACCAACATTGGCTCGGCCGGAGGACTGTTCTTTACGCCCATCATCAACTATCCGGAGGTCGCCATCCTCGGCATCGGCCGCATTACCGAAAAGCCGGTCGTCCGCAACGGACAAATCGTCGTGGCGCCGGTGATGGCCCTGTCTTTGAGTTTCGATCATCGACTGATCGATGGCGAATTGGCCCAAAGGGCATTAAACTATATTAAGGAATTGCTCCACGATCCTGAATGTTTGTTAATGGAGGTGTAACGCGGGGTGGTTGTAGGCAACTTTTCCCGTGAAGTAGACGTGCTGATCGTCGGCGGCGGCCCCGGCGGATACGTGGCGGCCATCCGCGCCGCCCAATTGGGCAAAAAAGTGACGTTAGTGGAAAAGGACGCGTTAGGCGGTGTTTGTCTCAACCGGGGATGCATCCCGTCCAAGGCCCTCATCAGTGTGGCCGACCTGTATAACCGCATGCGGCAGGCCGATGCCATGGGCATTCAAGTGGAAGGCATTCGGCTACATATGGATAAAATTCAACAGTGGAAAAATCAGGTGGTCCAACAGTTAACGCAAGGCATCCAATCCCTTTTAAACGGCCATCAAGTGGAAATCATGAAGGGGGAAGCCTACTTCACCTCGCCCAACGAAGTGCGGGTCGTATCCGGATATGAAAACGAACGGCTCCATTTTCGCCACTGCATCATCGCAACCGGCTCCCGTCCGGTGGAATTGCGGGGCTTCCCGTTTGACGAAAAACGCATTCTCTCTTCCACCGGCGCCCTGAACTTGCAAGAAGTGCCGGAGCGGCTTCTCGTCATCGGCGGCGGGTACATCGGGGTGGAACTGGGCGGTGCGTGGAACAAATTGGGCAGCCAGGTCACCATCCTGGAAGGGACGAAGACCATCCTCCCCGGCTTCGACAAAGCCATGGTGCAAATGGCCACGCGGCTCTTGAAAAAACAAGGCATCACCATTTTTACCGAAGCCATGGCCAAATCTGCCGAGGTGCAAGGCGATCGGGTCATCGTCCGCGCCGACATCGCCGGCAAAGAAGAGACGTTTGAGGTCGACGCCGTGTTGGTCAGTGTCGGACGCCGGCCCAACAGCGACGAGTTGGGACTTGAGGCCATCGGCATCGAGCTGGATGAGCGGGGATTCATTAAAGTGAATGAGCAGCAACAGACGTCGGTGCCGCACATTTACGCCATCGGCGACGTGGTCGGCGAACCGATGCTGGCCCACAAAGCGTATTACGAAGCCAAAGTGGCGGCAGAAGCCATCAGCGGCCTGCCCAGTGCCACCGATTACCAAGCAATGCCCTTCGTCATTTTCAGCGATCCGGAAATGGCCAGCGTCGGCCTGACCAAAGACGCCGCCAAAGAACAAGGCATCGACGTCATCACTGCCCGCTTCCCCTTCCAGGCCAACGGCCGGGCCCTCTCGCTCAACCAGGCCGAGGGATTCGTGCACGTCGTGGCCGACCGAGAAACACAACACGTGTTAGGCGTCCAAATCGTCGGTCCGGAGGCATCCACCATGATTGCCGAAGCGGCGTTGGCCATCGAGATGGGCGCGACGTTGGAAGATGTAAGTTTGACCATTCACCCCCATCCAACGTTGTCCGAAACGTTGGCGGAAGCGGCAGAGGTCGCCCTCGGTCGGGGTATCCATATGATGAGCAAATAAGAAAAGACCATACTCGCCTGCGTTGCGGGTATGGTCTTTTCTTTATCGCGCAATCTAAAAACGATCCTGAAAAGACAAAAGGACGACTTCCTGCATGGCACAAAAAGGAACTTGGCAGAAGAGGGATCAAGATGCAGTGGCTGCGTTTTCCAAACGTGTTCACATTCATGTGGCGGACCGCTGTACTCGTCGGTCTGGCCCTGTTATGTTTTTCCCTTCGCACGGCCGCTTCGGCCAAACCGCCGGTCATACCGCCGAACAACGACGCGCCAATCTCCAACTTGCACATTTACGTCAATTTGTGGCATCGCCAACTGTTGCTGATGGACAACGACCGCATTCTCAAGTCGTATCCCATTGCACCGGGCACCCCGGACACGCCGACCCCCATCGGCCATTTCCGCGTCATTCAAAAATCCGCCGACTGGGGCGGCGGATTCGGCACCCGCTGGCTCGGCTTGGACGTTCCTTTTGGAATATACGGCATTCACGGAACAAACAAGCCCCATCTCATCGGCCAGTCGGTGAGCAGCGGATGTATCCGGATGCGCAACCGAGATGTGGAAGAACTGTATGACTTGGTTCCCTTAAATACACCGGTCGTCATCGACGGACCCATTTTGGGGGCTGAAGGATTGAACTACCGCATTCTCGTCCAAGGTTCCCGGGGGTCTCTGGTCCAAATGGTTCAAAATCGGTTAAAGGCCGGCCATTATTACAACGGCCCGGTCAACGGCCTTTACGACCGGGCCACGGAACAGGCAGTCCGGCGGTATCAAGAAGATCATCAGCTGCTCGTCACGGGGCAAATTCATTTCGCCGACTTGGTGGAGTTGGGCATCGTCGAATGAGCCGCATGCCGCAACGCCGCATTTTCCACCGGGATGCGAACGCATAGCAAAAAAGCCACATTGATCCCCGTAGGTACCAAGGCCGTAAACCAAGCGCCGAAAATGAGCGGAAGCGAGATCATTTCCAACACCACCGTCAAATAATTCGGATGGCGCAACCACCGGTACGGGCCGTGCCGGATCGGACGCATGCCGGGGACAACCAGGACGCGGGTGTTCCAATAAGGGCCTAAACTTTTCAAGACCCAGAATCGCAAACCTTGCGCCAACCAAAAAATGCCCAAAGGCACCGGCCACCATGGCGGCGTCGGCGGCTGAAACCACATCACCTCCACCCACCAAGACAACAGAAAAAAGACATGAATCAACACCGCCGCCGGATAATGCCGAGCGCCCCACTCCACCGCTCCCCGCCGGCGCATCCGTTGTCCATTGCGGCGGGCCAGCCACAGCTCACCCAGCCGCTGGAGCACGACGATGATAAACAACACCCAAAACAGCCGCTCCATCGCCACGCACCCTTCATTGGCCGTCTTCCTGTTCCAATCCCGTCATCACCAGGCCAACAGCACTTGTTCCACACTGAACCCTGGCCCCATGGCCAACAACAGTCCGCAATCTCCCGGCTTCGGTCCGCTCTGCATGACCTCCTTTAATACAAACAACACCGTCGGCGACGACATGTTCCCATACCGTTTCAACACCCGCCACGAAGGGGCCACGGCCGCCGGGTCCATAGGCAACACTTCCATCAACGCATGAAGCACTTTGGCCCCGCCGGGATGGGCGATGACATGCCGCAGGGCGGCGGCACCGGACAAATCGTGTTGCTGTAAAAATTCCTTCACCACCGGCAACAAGTACTGGCGGACAAAGGCTGGAATCTGTTTCGAAAAAACGACTTCCAACCCGTCGTCCGTCACGTGCCAGCCCATGAGGTCCAACGAGTCTTCCCACGTATGGCTCATGCTTCCCAGCCATCGAGGACCGACGGCCCCCGCATCATCGCCGGCCACCAACACCGCCGCCGCTCCATCGGCAAACAACGAAGCGGCCACGAGATTGCGCTTGGAAAGATCGTGACGCTGAAACGTCAAACTGCAACATTCGATGGCCACCATCAACACGCGGCTGCGAGGAAAGGCCTGTGCCCACTCGCAGGCCAAGGTCAGACCGGCCACCCCGCCGGCACAGCCGAGCCCCCACACTGGCGTGCGGCGAATGTTCCGCCGGAAAGGCAAGCGATTCATCAAATGGGCATCTAAACTCGGCGTTGCAATCCCCGTACTGGTGACCACGATGACATGATCGATGTCGGCGGGAGAACGGCCGGATTCCGCCAGACACCGGTCCACGGCCTCTTTTCCCAACTGACAAGCCATGTCAATAAACCGTCGGTTTTTTTCCGAAAACGGGTTGTCCCGTTCATACCATTCCGGCGGCATGCACAAATACCGCTCGTCAATGGCCGCATGATCAAAGACAGACAAATAACGGTCCACCGCTTGATGAAACGACTGAAACAGCCGGGCCGCCAACTGTTTCGCCTCCGCTTGCGTCAGCCGATAACGCGGCAACGCCGTGGCCGCCGCCTCGATGACCGGCAACGGCGTCCCTCCTTTCTATTCGGCTAAGTTGGACCACAACTCGTAAAAGTAGTGGATTTCTTGCAACACGGCGGCGGTATCTTCGGCGCGAACTGCCCCTTGAATTTTCGCCAACGTGCCGCTGATTTCCATCATCATCTCCCGCTCCACACTGAATTGGATGCGGTTCACCACGTGATGCCATGCCTGATGGGCCGCCAACGCTTTGGCCCGCGCTTCTTCCCATTGTTCTCCTTCCGATAACCGTTCCACTTCCCGCACCAACGCCAACACATCGTCGTCGCCCCGCAACGGCTCCTTGAGCCAATTGCCGCTCGTCATGACCAACACGCAGATGGCCAAGATGACGATGGGAACGCCGTACACGAACCATTTCACGGGCCAGCCGCTCCTCTTGGTTGAATCTCCTCTTGGTTAATACGGTCCGGGGTAATCGCCAACGTCATATTCTTCACCGACCCGGTCAGTGTATTTGTCCACGTACAATTGACCATCGGGCAAAATGGCGGCAAAGGACACTTCCTTAATATCGCTGACTCCGTGGGCCATCAATTGCCATTGCAACCACTGCTTGTCTTTTTTCCGTTGGCGCAAATTTTGTTCCAACAGTTTCCCGTCGATGATCAGCTCAGTCATCAGCCCCGCCGGTTTGACCGTCAAATTGAGATCGCGGGGCGTCACCGGCTGATGTTCCGCCCGGGGCAACACCGACAAACTGCCGTCCGGTTCATAAATGGCAAAAGCCACTTGGGTAATGTCAAAAATGTTCTTCCGCCGCAACATCATCAACAGATCATCTTTTTTGATGCGGGAGGCGGCGAGGTTTTTCTCGAGAATTTTGCCGTTGGCGATGACCATGACCGGCTCGCCGTCGATCACTTTCGCCAAATACCGGCTTTTTAAGGTAAGAAATTGAAACAACAGCGTCAGCGCCACAAATGTCGTCAACCCCATCCAATGGGCAAAAGCCTTCGTCGACAGATCGGTGGCCAAGGTCCCGGCAATGGAGCCGATGGTAATGCCGTTGATGTAATCAAAAAACGTCAAGTTGGCCATTTGTTGCTTGCCGAGTAAACGGGCGAAGATCAATAACGTGAAGAAGGCGATTGCCCCGCGAACGACGACGACCAACGCCTCCTCCATCATGTTCTTCACCCCCGTCATCGGTCGACCTTGTGATGGCCCTGGTCACCGGCAAGAACACCATTTATGCTTATCATGTGAAATTGTCTTCCGGTTATGTAGCGGACCGTCCACTTTTTGCTCGGTCCGGGAGGCCGCCAACAATTCGCCGACGGTGACAAAGCGAAACCCTTTCTCCTGCAGGTGATCGATGACGTTTTCCAGCGCCGCCATCATGGTCTCCTGATGGGCGCCGCCGTCGTGCAGCAAAATGATGTCGCCGCTGGCGGCTTCGTGCACCAGCGTCTGTTCAATGTTGGCCGCCGAATTGGTCAAATCCCAGTCTTTCGGATCCACCGACCAGAGCACGATTTGCATCCCCAATTGCCGCGCACAGTCGATGACGTCCCGGTTCAATTTCCCGCCCATCGGGCGGAAGTACGTCACCGGTTGGCCGCTGACCCGCTCGATGAGCCGGTGGGATTTGGCCAAGTCGTGATAAATTTCTAACGGAGTCAGTTTGGTCAAGTCGCGATGCACATACCCGTGGTTGCCCACCTCATGGCCTTGCATGACGATTTGCTTCACAAGTCCCGGATGTTTGCGGACTTGGGCACCGTTGAGAAAAAAAGTGGCCCGGACCCCTTTTGACTTCAACAGGCGGAGCAGCTTCGCCGTGTAAACCGGATGGGGGCCGTCATCGAACGTCAAGGCCAACATGGGGACCGTCGTCTGCACGCGGTAAACCGGCTTTATGGATCCGCTGTCCGTATCCGCATGGGCCGATGGCCATGTCCACGGCGCAAACAAGCAAAGGCTGGCCAAAAGACCAGCCGACAGCCATGTGTATAACATCCGCTTGTATTGAATCAGATTCATGGGGCTCTCTCCATTTCACCAGAGGGCACTTCTCTTCTGCTACGTTTATTGTTCTGCATGCCCACCGTTTTATTCCCGATACAACAGCATCCGCAAACCGTTCAAAATGACCAACAACGTGCTTCCTTCGTGCCCAATGACCCCCAGCGGCAAAGTGATGACTTGGAAAAAGTTCGACAACAGCAACAAACCGATGACCGAAAGGGAAAACACGATGTTTTGCCGGATGATGCGGTTCATTTGCCGGGACATCCGGAACAAATACGGCAGACTGGACAAGTCGTCTTTCATCAGGACGATGTCCGCTGTCTCCAAAGCGACATCGGTGCCGGCCCCCATGGCCACTCCGACGGACGCTCCCGCCAAGGCCGGCGCATCATTGATGCCGTCGCCGATCATGGCCACTTGGCCGTCGGTTTCGCGCAAACGTCGAATCCAGTCCACCTTTTCGTCCGGCAGGCAATTGGCCACAAAATCGTCCACCCCAACTTCCTTCGCCAAGGCCTGGGCCGTGGCATGGGCATCACCGGTCAACATGACCGTGCGGAAGCCCAGCTGCTTCAAAGCCCGCACCGCCGCCACCGCTTCCGGGCGAAGCGTGTCCTTCACCGACAAAAGTCCGACCACGCTGTCTTCCCGTTGGACAAACATCAGCGTTTTGCCTTGCTGGGCCAACTGCCGGGCCGTCCTTTCCGCCTCCGCCGGAAGCGGCACATCCATGAACTCCCGTTTGCCGATTTTCCAGCATTGCCCGCCAAGTTTGGCTTCCACGCCGAAGCCGTTCACCGACGCCATCTCCTCCGGCTGAAGCAGTTCCAGCCCCATTTCCTTCGCTTTGCGCACTACGGCATCGGCCAACGGATGGGCCGAAAACTGCTCTACCGACGCGGTCATCTGAAGCAGTTCGGTCTCCTGGACATCGTCGGCAAACGTCACGACATCTTGAATCTCCGGCACGCCTTTCGTGAGCGTACCCGTCTTGTCAAAGGCCACCACGCGGACCTGGGCCAGCCGTTGCAACACCGTGCCGCCTTTGAGGAGCACTCCCCTGCGGGCGCCGTTGGAAATGGCGGACAACATGGCCGGCATGATGGAGGCCACCAAGGCACAGGGAGAGGCGACCACCAGAAAGATCATCGCGCGGTAAAAGGCTTGCTCCCACGTCCAACCAAGCCACAGCGGCGGGATGAGCGCCACCAGCACAACACCGGCGAGGATCACTTTCACGTAGGTTTTCTCAAACCGCTCCACAAAGGTCTGTTGCGGCGGTTTTTCCATCTGGGCGTTCTGCACCAAGTCGATCATGCGCTGAAACAACGACTGGTCATGGGGCTTGTCGACCCGCACCAAAATCCCGCCGTTCCCGTTCATCGTCCCGGCCAACACCTCATCGCCGACGGTTTTCACCACCGGCACCGACTCGCCGGTAATGGCCGACTGATCCACCGTCGTCGTCCCGTCAACGATGGTGCCGTCCACCGCAATCCGATCGCCCGGTTTGACCAACACAATCTGACCGATCCGCAAATCTTTGACCGGTACCATTTTTTCGGTCCCGTTTTCGTACAGCCGAGCCTCCAACGGCTGCAACGACATCAGTTTGTTCACTTCCCGGCGGCTCTTGCTCATGGCGTACGTTTCCAAGGCGCCGCTCAACGCAAAGATGAAAATGAGAATAGCCCCTTCCGCCCAATAACCGATGATGGCCGAACCGATGGCGGCCACGATCATCAGCAAATCCACCGACAGCTGCCGCTCGAGCAACAATTCTTCCAAACCTTCCTTGCCTTTAAAATAACCGCCTGCCACATAGGCCGCCAAAAAGACAGCAATAGCCGCCGACGTCCAACCAAGATGTTCCAACCACCAGCCGACCACAATCAACAGACCGCTGAGCACCGCCAACGCCATTTCGATCTTTTGCCGATGCAATAAGGCGCCAAGCCGTTTTGCTATCGTTGGATTCCCCTCAACCTTTTCCGTTTCGCTGACATTCCACAGCCCATCTTTGACCGATTGCGGCTTCTCCACCGGTGTTCACCCTCTCCCTGAAAACGAATCTCATTCTTAACATGTGCCCTAAAACAGCGACATGCCGCCTCGTCGGCAGCATGCCCTCGCCAATTTCTGTAATCATTATAACTTGATAATTATTTTAAGTAAAGGGGTGAACCCGATTTTTTTCCGGAAATTTTTTCCGGATGTTTTCCGGACATGCGGGCCGTCAGTCGGTCAACCCTTCAAACGCCCGGATGCGTTCCCGCACCACTGGGGGAATCGGCACGGCGCGCCGAGTGTGGACATCGTAAGAAACGTAGACGACTTCCGCCAAGACGATGGTCTCTTTCGTCTCATCCCGCTGAATGACAAATTGTACCGTAAAACTGGAATTGCCCAATCGCACCGTCCGGCAATAAATGTTCAATATGTCATCCAAATAGGCACTTCCTTTAAATTCGAGGACCACTTTTGCCAGTACGAAGTCAAATTCTTCGCCGTCGGGCAACGGCCGCACAACTTCCCGGAAATATTCGGTGATGGCCACGTCGATGTACGTCAAATAATGGGCATTAAAGACGATTTTTTGACCGTCGATTTCCGAATACCGAACCCGCAAAGAATGAACAAATTTATATCCGTCCATGGGATACTCCTTTCCGATATATTTAAAATTTTCTTTCGTTTTCACCACAAAAAAAAGTGATTCGTTCCCGAATCACCGGTCTTTCGTTATGTGAATGGTCGGGGTAGCAGGATTTGAACCCGCGGCCTCTAGGTCCCGATCCTAGCGCTCTACCAAGCTGAGCTATACCCCGACTCCTCGGAACAGCTCCTATTGTACAACGGGTTTAAAAAAAAATCAACACCTTTCTTCCGCAAACCAAAAAAAAATTTGTATCAACCGCCGGGTTTGGATCGGACCATAAATTGTAAACCCTTTCATTATTTCGTATAAAATTAAAAGCCTCGATTCCAGCCCAAAAAGGCGTACAATTTCATGTACACCCTTTGGAACCTTGGGCTTTTATTACGCTTCCAGCATGAGCAGCTCTTTCCTCAGCTGCGTCAAATTCTCCTTGCAAAGCCGAATGGTTTCTTCATCCTGTTCTTGCAACGCTTCATACAATACGGCCAACTGATAATCCATTTCCATGCGCAGCACTGGGATTCGCTTCTCAACATCCCGATGTTTTAAAGCTTCCACGAGCTCTTTCACCATGTTGCGCACCCCTTTGAATGAAAATTCTTTCTACTCTGCCTAAGCGATCCGCCTTCGGCTTCTTTGGCTTTGGTTTAATAATAATATGCATTGACACAAAAATCAATGCCTAAATTGTGTCCCAACGGCACCCGCCAAAAAACAAAGCGCCCAAATCGGGCGCCCAGGATACACCCACGTCCTTGCATCACTGAAGCATGCGGCCGAGACGGGCGTATCCTTCATTCAACTCTTTTTTAATCCGCTCAAACAACTCCGCCACCGTCGGAATGTCCCGAATGAGACCGACCCCTTGCCCGGCCCAACTGTGGCCTTCTTCCATTCGTCCCTCGTGAATCGCGATGCGGTTAGCGGCACCGGAAATGAGGTCCTTCAATCCTTCATACCCGACCCCTTGTGCCTCCAAGGCCAAAATTTTTTCCGTCGCCTTGCTCTTCAGCGCCCGCGCCGGCGCGCCCAAACTTTTTTTGATCACGACCGTATCGGTCTCGGAGGCTTCGAGAATGCGCCGCTTATAATTTTCATGGGCGTGCACGCAATCTTTCGTGGCAATGAAACGGGTGCCCATTTCTACTCCTTCCGCTCCCAGCGCCAGCGCTGCCAAGATGCCGCGGCCGTCGACGATGCCGCCGCTGGCCAGCACGGGAATGCGCACCGATTCGGCCACCCGCGGCACTAAAACCATAGTCCCGATCTCATCCCGTCCGAGGTGACCGCCGCCTTCATTGCCGACCGCCATGACAATGTGGGCTCCCAGTTCTTCTGCCTTTTGCGCTTGCCGGACGGAGGCGACCAACACCATCGTAATGATGCCGGTGCCCGCCAGCCGTTCCAACAACGGCTTCGGGTTGCCGCCGGTGATGCTCACCGCCGGCACTTTTTCCTCAATGGCCACCTCTAAATAATCGGCGTAGGAGCGGTTATGTTGCCCGATGGCAAAATTGACGCCAAACGGCTTGTCCGTCAAAGAACGAATTTTGCGAATTTCTTCCCGCAACGCGTCCGGACTGGGCAAAGTCAGGGCCGTCACTTGTCCTAAGCCGCCGGCATTGGACACCGCGGCCGCCAACTCGGAATAGGCCAAGTGGGCCAATCCTCCTTGGACGATAGGCAGTTCGATGTTCAACAGTTCCGTCACCCGCGTTTTCATCTGCGCCATCTCTCCCTCGGTAGCATAAAATAAAACGGGTTCTTCCCGCGATGCAAATCTGGTATACTCATAATGTTTGCTGGGGGAATGGTTTTCCTTCTGATCTTACCTGAATTTTCTTTCGTTGTAAACTTTTTGTCACAGACCACCGCATGCCAGCACGCATAGCAAGGAGGAAGAGTTGCCATTGTCCCAACATGAAACGCCCCTGTTTACCGGCATTCTCAATCACATTCGGCGCAACCCGATTCCTTTCCACATTCCGGGCCACAAAAAAGGCCGCGGGATGGATCCGGAATTTCGCGAGTTTATCGGTGAAGCGGCGCTCGCCATGGATTTGATCAACATCAGCCCGTTGGACGACCTCCACCGGCCCACCCATATCATCAAGCGGGCGCAGGAATTGGCGGCCGAAGCGTTTGGCGCCGACCACACGTTTTTTTCCGTTCAAGGTACCAGCGGCGCCATCATGACCATGATTCTCGCCACTTGTCAGCCCGGCGACAAAATCATCGTGCCGCGCAACGTGCACAAATCGGTCATGACGGCCATCGTGTTGGCCGACGCCATTCCGGTTTTCATCCATCCGGTCCTCGACGAACGTACCGGCATTGCCCACGGCATCACCACGACCGCCCTGGCCAAGGCGTTGGACGAACATCCGGATGCCAAAGCGGTGCTCATTATCAACCCGACGTACTACGGGATTGCCGCCGACTTAAAACGAATGGTGGAATTGGCCCACGCCCGGGACATCCCGGTCCTGGTGGACGAGGCCCACGGTGTCCATATTCATTTCCATGAACAACTGCCTTTATCCGCCATGCAGGCCGGCGCCGACATGGCGGCCACCAGCATGCACAAATTAGGCGGATCGCTGACTCAAAGCTCCATCCTCAACGTCAAGGGAAATCGGATTAACCCGAACCGGGTACAGGCGATTTTAAGCATGTTGACGACCACATCCACCTCTTATCTGCTGTTGGCTTCGTTGGATGCGGCCCGCCGTTATTTGGCGACCCAAGGCCGCCGGTTGTTGAGCGAAACTTTGGCGCTGGCCCAAGAAGCCCGGGAACAAATCGCCAACATTCCCGGGTTGTACTGCATCGGACCGGAAATTTTGGGCAGTGAAGCGACCTATGCCATGGATTTGACCAAACTGCTGATCTGTGTGAAAGATTTGGGGATTACCGGTTACGAAGCGGAAATATGGCTTCGGGAACACTACAACATCGAAGTTGAGCTGAGCGATCTATACAACATTTTGTGTATTCTCACACCGGGAGACACAAAGGAGACTGTCGGCGTGCTTATCCGCGCCCTGCAACATCTTTCCCGGGAATATGAACATCAAATCAGCGCCTGCCCGATTCAAGTGCACTTGCCGCCCATTCCCGTATTGGCCATAACGCCGCGGGAAGCCTTTTATGCCGACACCGAAACCGTTCCTTTGCAGGAAGCGGTGGGACGCATCATCGCCGAATTCATCATGGTGTACCCGCCCGGCATTCCGATTCTCTTGCCCGGCGAAATCATCGAACAAGAAAGTTTGGATTTCATCCGGCGGAACATCGAAGCGGGACTGCCGGTTCAAGGCCCGGAAGATCCGACCCTGCAAACGGTGAAAGTGATCAAAAAATACCGTCCCATAGTATAAAAAATCTGGATAGCCAGACGGCTATCCAGATTTTTTTCATCATCTTAATCGTCGTCTCTCATGTCCTCATCGGTTTCTTCACACGTGCAGCAAACCGTGTAATACGTGCCGACCTTCACGTCTTCAACAAAGGCGACGGTTGCATCACAGCGTTGGCAGACGAGGATTCCCACGGTGCACGGCCTCCTTCCGAGCCATTTGTGTCATACTTTATTTTAAATGTGTCATACTTTATTGTCAAGTCAATAAAAAAAACGGAGGCGTTTCGCCTCCAATTTCTAGTAAACATCACAGCGCATCTGCTCTTCTCTCTTCCTGTCATACAAATTTCAATCGCTATACTGTTCATAAATCGGGATGGTCGGCAGCACAGTCCGGAAAAAGAAGGAGACTTCTTCCGCCTCTTCATCGTCGGCGATCTGGTAGACCTGCTTTAAATGCTCGATATTCGCCGCATCTTCCGCGCTGAGCAAAGATGAACGGCCAGTTTGGGTGCAGATGACCAACGGCTTGCCAAAAAACTGATGGGTCGACACAATGCAGAAATCGTAACGGGCCTTCTCGGTCAGCAATCCGACAAAACGAACCTGGCAACGTTCCGTCTCATCATACAAGCGCTCCATGGGTCTACCCCTCCTTCTTTTTCAGGATGTGCCATATTATATCACAGCTTTTTCTTTGTTGTCACAGGAAGTCACAGGAATATTTCTGAAATTTTCATGACGGCTATCCATGTTTTGCACCATTTGATAAAATGAGGCCAAGCCAACACTTCAACGGGAGTGAACAGTGGTGACCAAAGCCGCAACGTTGATCCTGAACGACGAAAATGAAGCCACCTTGCAAAACGTGAAAACCCACCTGGAACACTACATCCAAATGACACAAAAGACCGGCGAGCAATTGGATTGGGACTATGCCGCCGCCGCTTTTCCTTACACTATCGAAGACGATCCGCAACAACGGGGCCGGTGGATGGTGCTCAAAGGAAAAAATCCGAATTACCGCAAATTGATTATCAGCGTCGGTAAAAATGACCAAAACCAACCCATCGTCCAGATCATCCTGCCCGCCGGTGCCACCCACGGCGACATCGCCAAAGGAAACGAACTCACCCGCTACCTGGGTAAAAGGCTCAAAGCCGAAACCCGCCTTTTCAACGGCCGAACCATGTATTTCAATGCGTAGTCCGGCAGCGTCCACCGAAGCCGCTTTGGCTTCGGTGTTTTTTTTTGCATAACTCGACGCCCTTGGTACATACTTCTAACGACATCGGCTGTATTTCACAAAGGAGGCAAACGGCATGGACGTCCTTACCCAGGTCGAATTGCACCATCTGGAAGAGTTGTTGCGCAGCGAACACGCCGCCGCCGCCAAATTCCGCATGTACGCCGACTACACCAATGATGACGGCGTCAAGAAACTGTGCGAACAACTGGCCGATCGCCATCGCGAACATTTTCTGGCGCTGATGCGGCAGTTGCCGAAATCGGATACCCGCATCCAGTAGTTCAAACCCATTCCGCATCCAAAATTGATTCCTCATCCAAACCATTCAGTAAAACTACTCGGTAAGGAAGTGATGCTATGACCCATGACCGTTCCAACACCCGCATGTCCGATCAAGACTTGCTGCAAGACTGTCTCGACACACTGAAACATTTGTCCGCTTGTTATCGCCACGCCGCCACCGAATGTGATTCTCAAGATTTGCGCGAAGTATTCTGGAACATTTTACACGACAAACTGGAATTGCAGGCGGCCACCTTCCGGTTTATGAATCAACGGGAATGGTACAAACCGAACCGCGCACCGCAGGAAGAGGTGGAACAACTTTACCGCCATTTTGAACCGCAATATCAGGCCATCCTGTCTTTTTACCAATAAGACAGGCTTTCCCGCCCCACCGTCCCGGTGGGTTTCTTCATTTTCCATTGCACTTTTTGGCCCCATGACCTATATTAATGAAAAAAGGAATATCGAACATATATTCGCTTTCGAGAGGACGGACCCGGTGATGATCGACTACCGTACCTTACCCAAGCATCAAGTGCTTTGCCTCGACATGAAATCTTTCTTTGCCAGTTGCGAGTGTGTTCGGCGCGGTTTCGATCCGGAAAAAACGTATCTGGCCGTCGTCGGCGATCTTCAACGGAGCGGCAGCGTCGTCCTGGCCGCCACGCCCCTGCTCAAGCAAACGTACGGCATCCGCACCGGCAAGCGCCTGTTCGATATCCCCCGTCTTCCTTTCATTCACATCGTTCCGCCCAGCATGCGCCATTATGTGCAGCAGTCCATGGAAGTGACCCGGCTGTTGCGCCGGTTTGTCCCCCCAGAAGCCATTCACCCTTACAGCATCGACGAATGGTGGATCTGCGTCGACGGCATGGAAAAACTGCTGGGGGACGCCTGGACCATCGCCCAGCGCATCCGCACCGCCATTTATCAAGAATTCGGCCTGCCGTCCAGCATCGGCATCGGGCCCAACAAGTTTGTGGCCAAAGTCATTTTGGACATTGAAGGAAAACGGACCGGCATCGCGTCCTGTTCCTACGAAGAAGTGCCGAAAAAACTGTGGCCGCAACCGGTGCAAAACATTTGGGGCATTGGTCCCCGGCTGGCCAAACATTTGCAACAGATGGGCATTCGGACGTTGGGCCATCTGGCCCACACGCCCCGGGACCTTTTAACCAAAAAATTCGGCGTGATGGGTCATCAACTGTATTATCACGCCTGGGGCGTCGATCTGTCGTCGGTGACCGACGCCGGTATGCCGGAAGTGCCCAAAAGTTTCGGACACGGCATCACGTTGTTGCGGGACTACCGAGACCCGGAAGAGATCCGGACCATCATTTTGGAGTTGTCCGAAGAAGTGGCGCGGCGGGCCCGGGCCGCCCGCATGGCGGGCCGCACCGTACACCTGGGGATTGGCTACAGCAAGACCGAAAAACACCCCGGCTTCCACTGTTCCCGGACCATGGAACAACCGACCAACGTGACCATGGACCTGTATCACACATGTCTCCAGTTGTTTCAGGAACATTACACCGGAGAAACCGTGCGGCGCGTTTCCGTCACCTTGAGCCAACTTTCGCCCGATGAATCGATGCAGCTGGACTTGTTTGAAGATGTGCTCAAAAAACGCACCCTCGGCTACGTCATGGACGACATCCGCCGCAAATACGGCTCCACCGCCTTGCTCCGCGCCCGCAGCTACACCTCCGGCGGCGTCATGCGGGAGAGGGCCAAAAAAATCGGCGGTCATTGGGCATGAACCGCCAAAAAAAGCACCGTTTCGTTTGGAAACGGTGCTTGTTTATTTTCATCGGCTGACCATTTTTTGCTTTTGGCTTACGACGGCACTTCCACCGGATTGGAGCGGGTGATGGGATAAAACCGTCCTCCCAACATCCGCACGCCCAAATCCACACAATACGTTCTGCCGCGTTCTATGCCAAAGATGATCCACTGGCCTGATTCTTGGTTAATGCCGTAATCGACATAGGAATCCAGCCCATCGTCCTTTACTTCCCGTTCGGTCACGTCATACAAACGCAAAGCAAAGGGCAAATCCGACCACGGTATGTTGAACATCTCTTCCAACCGCTTTTTCCAACTGGGATGGATGTCCCAAGTGGCCACCAGCGAATTGGGTTGCCGGAACAACATGCGTATCGCCGGCTCGTCAACAGACCGCTTGTCGGCTGGTTTCACCTTCATTCAGCATCCAAACTCCTTTTAAGTGATAGTGTCAATGTCATCATACCACAAAAATTATTTTTTGAAAAGTCAAATCCACTGTCATTCTTCCTTGGCGCTGGCAAAAATCATGATGTATTTCACCAGCTCCAACAGCGCCACCAGCGTGCTGGCCACGTACGTCAAGGCTGCTGCCCCCAACACTTTCTGGACACCGGGCATTTCATCCTGCCGCAAAAATCCCATTTCCACCAACTTCCGACCCGCCCGGGCACTGGCATTAAATTCCACCGGCAACGTCACCACTTGGAAAGCCACCGCCGCCGAGAAGAAAAGAATACCCAGCCCAATCAGCCCGGACAAGTTGAACACGAAGCCGGCGATCAGCAAAAAGGGGGCCAACGACGAACCGAAGTTGGCGATGGGAAAAATCCGGTGACGCAACACGAGCATCGGATAAGACACTTTATGTTGAATGGCGTGACCGGTCTCATGGGCTGCCACCGACAAAGCGGCAATGGAATTGCCGTAAAACACTTCTTCCGACAACCGCACTTTGCGGGCAATGGGGTCATAATGGTCCGACAGCATGCCCGCGCGGGACAATTCCACATCTACGTGGTACAGCCCTTCCGAATCGAGAATACGCCGGGCCACTTCGGCTCCCGTCAAACCGCAGGAAGAGCGGACTTGCGACCAACGGTTGAAATTGCCTTTCACTTTGAACTGGGCCCACAGGGCAATGCCGAAAGCGATAAAAATGAGAAAATCCATGGGATGAAATAAAATCATGACTCGCTATCTCCCTCCTGGACTTGCTCCGCAAAAATGCTCGATGTTTTAAGCATGAATTTCCCCCGTATTAATCATTATATATAAAGAACGTCAATCATACACGGATGAAAGACAAACAAAATCCCTTGAAAGGAGGGAAAAACATGCAAAAAAAACCGACACAGCCCGCGATACAACATCCTGTCCGCCAATCTCCCCCCCGTATTGCGCCAGGAATGGAAGATGACGCCCTGGAACAGGCAGCGGACAAAGAAGAAATCATGCGGCATGAATTCACGCCGGTGACCAAACTCGTGCTCGACCGACTGACCGAAAGGTAAACTCAAACGGTTCCGCTGTCGTATCCGTTCATATAAAATAGATCAGAGATAGAAAGGCATTTAAACAGAAACCGGCGGGAGGGCCCTTGATTGCTTCAAGATACCGTGGATTTTCTCAAACATTTTGGCGCCTGGGGATTGTTTATCCATGCATTCATCGATGCCATCATCTTCCCGATTCCAGCGTTTTTTCTCCAAGTGTCCCTCAGTCTCATCCATCCTTCCTCGGCCTTGTGGCTGGCCACGGTCGGATTTGCGGGCTGTTTATTAGGCACTCCATTTGGCTACCTCATTGGCAAGTTTTTGGGCAGAGCGGTGTTGGACCGTTGGTTGAAAAAAGAATGGATTGAATCCGCTTCCCAAATGTTTCGGCGCAACGGCGAGCTGGCCATCCTGGTCGGAGCGTTTACACCGATTCCTTTCAAGGTATTTACGATCTTGTCCGGCTGCCTGAACTATTCCTTCTGGAAACTGTTCAGCTATGCCGCTTTGGGACGGGCCGCCAAGTTTTACGCCGTCGGCGCCCTCTTTTACATGTACGGCCGCGCCGCCGAAACCATGATCAACGAGTACTTAAACTACGTCTTCCTTGGTATCGCGGCGGTACTGACGGCGGTGATTTTGTTCTTCAAAAAAAGACGGCAAAAAAAGAAAACCCAACTGTCCAAAATCCCCGAAGCAGAACAAACATTTTAGCGGCAGCGCCATGGGCTGCCGCTTTTTTCACGTCTCTTAATAGGCCGTCCAACCGGCATCGGC
>k87-1394337_pt1 | contig 19480 bp, 15 predicted proteins | sample MGYA00084031_6733416 | MGnify analysis MGYA00084031
CCGGAATGTTCTGCAGTGCAGCCAGGAAGATCACCATATAAAGGCCGCAGTTCTGCCAAATATAGGCGATGCTGATCGACAGCATCGACCATGTCGAATCCCCCAGCCAATTCTGCTTCCAGCCGTCCAGCCCAATCATGCCGAGCAGGTTGTTCAGCATGCCGTATTCGGTGTTGTACACCATGCCCCAGATGAGGGAGACCATGACCGAGGAAATGACGACCGGCATGAATCCGATGGTTCGGAACAAACCGGACCCTTTCATGCCTCGGTTAAGCAGCAGGGCAAGCAGCAGGCCGAGCGGAATTTGTCCGATCAGGCCGGTCACCATGATGATGACGTTGTTTTTCACCGAAAGCCAAAATGTGTCGTCGCCCAAAATTTTTACATAATTATCAAGCCCGGCGAAAGTCATCGAGCCGATCCCGTTCCAGTTCATCAGGGAATAATACAAGGACAACCCGATCGGAACGATGGCAATGCCCAGATAGATGATCAGCGCCGGAAACAAACCGAGGAATATGGCGAGTTTGGTTCCTCTTAGCGTTTGCATCAGGGTTCCTCCTTTGTTGCACCCCTGCCCAACCCCCGAAGAAGGAAGAAAACCCGTTGAAGTTCGGGTTTTCCACATCGTTTCGGATTTGGGCAACAGGATGAATGATTGAATGATTGAATGATTACGTTACAGTTACCGCTATTGATTCATGTCGTCAAACGTTTCCTGCATTTCCTTCGCAACCTCTTCCGGCGTCCCGTGGCCGACGGTCAGCGCCTGCAGTCCGTTCTGAAGCACGTCAACCACTTGGGTCGGAATAACGCTGTCGAATACCGGGGCAGTGCCATTGCCTGTCAATTCCAGCATTTCTTTCAGATATGGGCTCGCATCTTCCGGCACCTCTACCTTCGCCGGGACGACGACGCCGCTGCTGATCAGTTCTTTGTACAAATCCTCGCTGACGAAAAACTTAAGAAACTCCTCAGCGGCTTCCCGTTTCTTCTCGTCCAGCCCGCTCTTGATCGCAATACCGTACTGAACGACGCCTGCGCTCTTGGACGGATCGCCTTTGCCGCCTTCCACGCTTGGGAACAGGGCAATGCCGAACTTGTCGCCTTCCTCGTTGTTGATGCGAACCCGGCCGTCAACCGTGGCGGACGAAATATGCATAGCGGCTTTGCCTTGGATGAAATAATCCTGCGCCTGCACCGAGTCCATGTTGTTGGCGTCGGTATTGAACGCATCCAGCTTGGTCAATTCGTCGATGACCGACAACGCCTTCACGAACTCCGGATCGGTAAACTTGGCCTTCTTCTCCAGGACGTTCGTTAAGAAATCGCTCCCCGTAAAACGGTCGCCGATGATCGAAATATAGGACGATTGAAGCGGCCATTGTTCCTTGTTCCCGAGTGAAATCGGCGTAATGCCCGCCTCTTTCAGCTTTTTAACGGCATCGATAAATTTATCGTACGTATCGGGGAACTGATCATAGCCGACTTGTGCGAACATGTCCTTGTTGTAATAGATGATATCCACAAAGTTTTGCTTCGTTGGCACTGCGTACTGCTGCCCGTCCACATTGAACCCGGCCAGCGCCGATTCCGGCAGGATCGAGGACCAGTTGTCCATCAGGCCGTTGATCGGCTGCAGCAAATTCCCCGCCACCAGCGGATCGAGGTCCGCTCCCGGCCAGACCACGTTAATATCCGGAAGATTGTTCCCTGCCGCAAGCGTGCGCAGCTTGGTCTTGTATTGGGCGGCCGGCACGCCGTCTTGCTTGATCACGATGTTCGGATGCTGCTTCTCGAATTCGGCAATCCGGGCCTTGTACACTTCGTTGTCCACGTTAGGCGAAGTCCATGGATGCATCATATTTAGCGTGATTTGCTCTCCTTCGGCCCCGCTGCCGCTGCTTCCAGCGTTGTCCTTGCCGCAGGCGGCAGTGAAGAGTGTAATCATCGCGACCAGTCCGAGCAGCAGCATTCTTTTGCCTTTGATTGTTTTGTTCATAACCAGCCCTCTTTTCGTCATAATAAAAGTCTCCGAGATAAAAACATTAAATGGGGTATTTACGATCACAACGGGTTATCTTTCCTGTAAAAATGACTGTATGCGGTTTCAAATTGTTATCATGATGAACCGCGGTATCGCGGTCATCTCCTGATCAGCTTTGCGGTTCGTTCAATATATAATCCACCAGCTCGTCCAGAGGCACGGTCGCCAGTGCAATCGCCGTATCGGTCACACCATAGTAAATGTATAACAGACCGTCCTTCACCACATTGCCGGTCGGGAAAATAACGTTCGGAATCTGGTACCCGAATTTCTCGTAATACGTCTCCGGCTCCATGATGAAATTCCGGGTCCGGGCGATGACTTTTTCCGGGTTATCGAGATCAAGCAGCATCGCCCCTACGCGATATACCACCTCGTCGTCCACGCCGTGATACAAGACGAGCCATCCGCGGTCCGTCTTAACCGGCGGCGTCGATCCGCCGATCTTTCGCGATTCCCAGGCCGGATTCTCCCCTTTGGCCAACAGTCTTGGCTCCTCCCAATGAATCAGATCATCGGAATACGTGATCCACATCGCCGCTTTGTCCGTGCCGTATTGATCCCCCACGTATTCTTCGGGCCGACGAAGCAGCACGTATTTGCCGTTGATTTTTTCAGGGAACAGGATGTTGTCCCGGTCATTGATGTCCAGCGGCGTCGTGTCGGTCAAAAACTCCCAATCGATCAGGTTTTTGGAGGTGAGGATCGAAGAACGGGTCAGCCAGTGGCCTTCCTGTTCGCCCCAACCGTCCGGATATTCCGGAATCGAACGCTCCGGGACGCCCCGTCCGGTCGGATAATAGCTCATGGCGCAAGGGCGCAGCGCGTAGTTCATATAAAAAGTGTCGTCAATCTTGACTATGCGCGGATCCTGCACGCTGCCGTACGGGAACCCGAGTTGGTCCGGCGTCACGATCGGCTCGTCTTTCACGTGCGTGAAATGCACGCCGTCTTCGCTTTCCAGCAATCCGAGGAAGTTTTTGCATGGCGTCAGCGAACCGGCAGTCCGCTCGATCATGTAAAATTTCCCGTCCTCGATAATGACGGCAGGATTGAATACGGTAACTTTCCGCCATTCGTATCCTCCCGGCACCACGATCGGATTTTCCGGATGTCTTTCAATCTTCATCTGTAGGCCTCCTCATGTAAATCCCTAAAACTTGGTAACCCTAATTCCGCTTGCGTTCCATTGTTCTTGAAGCATCTCGATTCCTTTCTGCCCGGTCTCGATCGGGAGACGAATGTTGTGAATCCGCTTTATTTTTTCCCAACGGAATCGCCGCTTGAGTTACAAGCAACCGCTTATAGGGCTATTATAGGTCGCTTTCGGACGGCAAAATATCCTGTGAACTTTAGAAAACATCCGAATTATCGGGGCAATCTTGTAAACGCAATCATGATTCGAGTAGGACCGGCCAAACATTCGTACTTGTGTGTAGGGTCGTAGCTCCTCAAATCCGTGACCATGTCATTTTGCGGCGCCGGTTCGACGATCCGCCATACGGACGCCTGAATTTGACCGTGATCTGATCACTAATCTATAATTATAATGAACAATTGTTCATTATTCAGATCATTCATTAGGAGGGAGGTTATCGTTGTCCGGAAGCTATTCATCGGAAATATCTACTATTCTTAACGTGGCTCAAGTAAGGAGGAAATGGTTGTTTATTGGTAGGAATGCAGATATTGAAGTCTGCTTGCCATTTAGAGTGGGGAGACAAAATCGACCTGTGAGAGAGGATGGTTACCATGGACAGATCGAAACTAAGCGCATCAGATCAAGCCGGATTCAGCTTTTTTGGCGGGAAGAACGATACAGACCCGTTCCCGTTATTCGCTCAGCTTCGCGCTAGCGGTGCCGTGATTCCGATTCCGAATCCGCTAGGCGGTTCCGGGGGAACGTGGATCGTCACTCAGATGGAGGAAGCCATCCAGGTGTTGAAGGATCACGCTCGCTTCACCGTGGATCCCAGCTCGCTCGACGGTTATCAAGACATTCGGAGAACGCTCGCCGAAACGGCGGAAGCATCCGCTCCAGCGACCTTTTTTACCGGCAAATCCATGTTATTCGTCGACGAGCCAGATCACAAGCGGCTGCGCGGCCTGGTTTCCAAAGCTTTCACGCCCAGATACATGGAAAGCTTGCGCCCCCGCGTTCAAGAAATTGCCGACGAGCTCCTCGACCAGGTACAAGCTCAAGGGCGGATGGACATCGTCAAGGATTATGCCTATCCGTTACCGATCAATGTCATTTCCGAAATGCTGGGCGTACCGTTGGAAGACCGGGACCAAATCCGCGTTTGGTCTGAGGCGCTCGCACGCGGCCTTGGCTATGAGAAGCAGGATCCAACGGTCGCAGCCCATATGAGCGCCTTCGGCGAATATACCGCACGGCTTGTAGCGGATAAACGAAAGCGCCAGGCCGAGGATTTGATCAGCCAGCTGATCGCCATCGAAGAGGAAGGGGACCGCCTGAACGAGGATGAACTGATCTCGATGATTACCTTATTGATCTTTGCCGGCCACGAAACCACATCCAACCTGATCGCGACTGGAACCTTGATGCTGCTGGACCATCCACGGCAATGGGAGAAACTCAAAGCCGATCCCGGTCTCGTGCCGTCAGCCGTCGAGGAGCTGCTTCGCTTCAACGGACCTGCTACGGCCTCGGGACCGCGCTATGCCACCGAAGACGTTGAGCTTGGCGGACAGCGGATTAAGAAAGGGGATATCGTGATCCCCGTGTTGAAATCGGCCAATCGGGACGAAAGCCAGTTTACCGATCCGGAAGAACTCGATGTTGCGCGTCGGATCAAACGCCATCTCGCATTCGGGCATGGGATTCACATGTGCTTGGGGGCGCCGCTTGCCCGCGTTGAAGGCGATGTAGCGTTCGGCACGTTGGTCAAGCGCATGCCGAATCTGAAGCTCGCCATCCCAAGGGAGGATATCGCCTGGCACTTTACGCTCTCCTCGCAGAGCTTGGCTTCACTGCCGGTCACGTTCTAAAGGGCAGCGCATCCGCTCTCGGGCGCATATCCCGCCCTTCGGCATTTACCGCTTTTAGCAACAGAACTTACCGTAAAGAAGCGCCTGCCGTTAAATCGGCAGGCGCTTCTTTACGTCATTTTCACAGGCAAAATCCGTCCATCCTCCGAAAACTCCATGACGTCCAAGCACAGGACTCGATGATTCCGATCCGTCTCCGTCAGCGGCCGTCGATGGTAGACGATGTACCACTCCTCTTCGCCCGCCTGGATGAAGCCGTGATGGCCGGCCCCCGTCGCCACGTCCGGATCCTGCTCCAGGATTTTCCCGACGCGTTCGAACGGGCCAAGGGGAGAAGAGGCGCAGGCGTAGGCCACGGAATAATCCGGTCCTCCCCATCCCCCTTCCGCCCACATGAAATAATAGAGCCCCTTCCTTTTGACCATACACGGTCCTTCAACGTATTGGTCCGGCGTAATCTCCGCATAAGTGCTGCCGTCCTCGAACCGACCCAGGCTGATCATGTCCTCGTTCAGCTTGACGACATTACAGCGGCCCCACCCGCCGTAATACAAATACGCGGTGCCGTCATCGTCGATGAATACATGCGGATCGATGGGCTGGGCTCCATGATGGAAGCGGTCGATGAGCGGCTTGCCGATCGCGTCGCGGAAAGGCCCCTCCGGCTTGTCGGCGACGGCGACGCCGATTCCCCCGTACTCGTCATCACTCTGAATGTCATTGGCGCAAAAGTACAAATAATACCGTCCGTTCCGTTCGATCGGCGACGGCGCCCACAATGCCCGCTTCGCCCAAGGAATCCGGTCGATGTCCAAAATGCGCTCCACCTTCGTCCACTTAGCCAGATCCTCGGAATAGAACGCATCGAAAAACGTCTGCTCGTCATAAGGAGCCGAGTATGTCGGATAGATCCAGTACCGCCCTTCAAATATTCTCGCTTCGGGATCCGCGTACCAGCCGGGGACGATCGGATTAGGAGCAAGCTGTGCGTGCTTTCCGTCCGTCCGTTTTTCATGCTTCGCCATCTTCATTCCTCCTGTCGATAGGTTATATTCCTTTGCCTTGTTGAGCGCAGAGCGACTCCAGGTGGGAGGTTACCAGAGCCTCAAGCCTTTCCACTGGCAGCCGATCCGGCTGCATCATGCGATGCATGGCGAGCCCGTCGATCAGCGCGAACAATTTTTCCGTCTCCAGATCGATATTCAAGTCGGGGCTTGCCAGCTGGTTCTTGACGATCTCGTCCACCACGAAACGGGAGACCTTATGGATCCCGTCTTGAATTTCCGAGCTTAATTTCCTTAGTTCGGGATAGACCAGCGCCTTCGAATGAAACGCAAACCACACCTCCATTTCCAGCGTTCTCTCTTCATCGACGGGCAGAAATTGCAGCAGCAGCCGCTTCAAGTCCTCCATTAAAGGCCCGTGAAGCTCGAATGTCTCCAATCTGTGCTCGACCCGCTCGACGAACATATTCATGCAAAAGGCAAACAGCTCAACCTGCGTCGAGAAATAATGGCGCATGGAACCGACGGACAATCCCGCCTCTTCCGCGATGCGGCGTACGGTTGCCTGCTCCAGGCCCGAGCGCCGGATCACGTTTAATGCAGCCTCTGCGACCAAGCGTCTTTGGGTGTCATGATTCACGATTTTTGGCATGGCTCTATTATACGCCCTTTTCTTTTTTAGTACAACGTGTTAAAAACCTTTTTGGTACATTGTACTAAATAAAATCGGGAAAGGAACCATCCATGAAAAAGGACAAAAAGAAGAAGAGAGCTTCAATATGGAGAAAGCTTGCATACGGGTTCGGGAGCATCTTTGCTGTTGTCGTTATGGCGCTCGTCGCCGGCTTCGTGTATGAGTCTATCGCTGCCAAACAAGCGGCGAAGGATTACCCGCCTCCGGGCAAAATGGTCGATGTCGGCGGTTATGCTCTGCATGTGGTGAAAGCAGGCAGCGGTTCCCCGACGATTGTATTCGAAGCCGGAAGCGGCGAAACGAGCCTGTCCTGGCGCGACATTCCGGACAAGCTAGCCCCGTATGCAACGGTCGTCACCTACGACCGCGCAGGTTATGCCTGGAGCGAGAAGGCAAGCCGCGAACGCACCGGAGATCAAATCGTCAGCGAGCTGTATCGCGCTTTGAAGCAGGAAAATATCGAGGGCCCCTACCTTATGGTCGGTCATTCTTTGGGCGGGATGTATGCCCGGCTGTTCGCCGAAACTTACTCGGATGAGGTGATGGGCCTGGTGCTGATCGATGCCAGACCCGAGGATGATGCCAGGGATACCCAAGCGATACTGGAAGCGGAGAATTTTGCCGGCAACCCGCCAGCCTCCACGCTCAAGCTGCTCAAGCAGTCCGGCATACTGCGCCTGTTCCAGGACGATTTGCTGAAGGGTCTCGTGGCCGAGGAAGACCGCGGGCAATTTATCAATGTCATTGCACAGCCGAGCTACTTCGAAGCGAAGGAAGAGGAGGCGGAGCTGGCTCATACGACTGAAGATGCCATTCGGGGGCAGCATTTGGGGGCGTTGCCGGTGCGAGTGATCGCCCGGGGGCTCCCTCAGGATTATGCCCAAGCGGGCATTTCGGAAGCCGGCGGTCGGAAGCTTGAGGAAATTTGGCAGGCCGGACAGCGAAAGATGCTGGATATTTCGACCGACAGCCGATTGATCGTCGCCGAACGAAGCGGCCACATGGTCATTCATGATCAGCCGGAGCTCGTCGTCGATACGATTCTCGATGTTTTGCAGGGCCGGTAAGCACCCTTAACTATCCCCGCAACTTACGGATACGCATGATAAAAAAAACGACTCAAGCCGGATATAAACATCCCTTGAGTCGTTTCCTTGTTCTTTATTTTTGGTTCGCCAAGAACTCGTCCAGCTGACGCTGAACCTCCGCTACATATTCATCAATGCCCGCCGCTTTCAGCTTCTCGATCGCCTTTGGATATTCCGTTTCGAAATCCACGAAACCGGAACGGATCGCGGCCATATCCTTGCCTGCTACTTCCTTCAGGGCTGTCTCGATGAGCTTGACATTTTCATTATTGAACCGGAACCCTAATGAGGCGGATCGGACGGCATCGTCGTCCCAGCTTTTATATTGATCAATGGACGCCTGGGCCACTTCCGGCCCGAACAATTGATAATTTTGGTTTCTGAACATCCACTCATAGAAAAATTCGCTAGCGGTCAGCTTTTTGATTCGTCCGTCCACGATTTCGTAATCCTTGCCTTCGACGCCATACAAGGCGAACAAATAATTGTCCTGCGACTTGTAAATCCAGTTGATAAATTTCATGGCGCCTTCCGGATTTGGAGCGTTTACCGGCATACCTAGAACTTCCCCGCCTGCTGCCGTAACATATCGCGGTTTCTCTTCGGCTAACAGATAAGTTTTAATTTCGGCTTCCGGAGCATTCGCCTTGACGGCATCGATAATTTCCATTTCTTTGCCCAAGGAGCCTTCTACCCATAAGTACAATCCTGTCTGCATGCGGGAATCTCTTTCGTTGTATTTAATTGTCAGATCCTCCGTATATAACCCGCCGTCATACATGCTGCGGTTAAACTTGGCAACCTCTTGGAACGCCTCGGTTTCATAATAGCTGTACGCTTTCTTACTGTCTTCCCCGAATACCACCAAATCCTCGACCGCGATCCAGTTATATTGTTCATCGGCAAAGTAGCGGGTTAACGGCTTGAATATAATATCCGCCGGCCCTTTCATTTCAGGAAACTTCTCTTTTGCCTTTGCTGCGAATTCTTTCAAATCGTCCGGGGTCTTCACCTCCGACATTCCTACGGCTTCAAGGATATCCTGACGAACAGCGACCAGCTGATACATCGCGGAGGACGGCGCGTATGCCGATGGAATGCCATAGACCTTTCCGTCAATCGTTGCCCCTTGAAGCTGCTCCTTCGGCAGCACCTTTAACATATCCTGACCGTGCTGCTGAATCAAATCATCCAGCGCCATGGCTTGCTTCTTGTTTACGATAGTCGACAGATCCGGAAGACCGTCCCAATATAAATCGATGGGTTCATTGGCCGCCAGCATGATATCTTTCTGCTCCCAATACTGGGCCCAAGGCACGAATACGACCTCCACCTTCAAGCCGAGCTCGGACGCCATTTTGTCGGCAAATTCGTTCTGAAGAAATTCATCCATCCGATCGCTTCGCTCGCCAGGGTACAGAATCGTCACGGTTTCGAGCGCGGCCTCCCCCTCTTTCCCGCCGCCGCATCCTGCTAAAACCGATACGGATGCAATCAATAAAGCCAACAAGATCAGCATTTTCCTTGCCATCATTTAAGACCCTCCCCAAATAAACAAAATTCATCTATGTAAAGCCTGAGTCGGCAGTAACCGCGCATGCGCCGTCTATTCCTTGACTGCACCGGCCATAATCCCGTGCACGAAGTATTTCTGAACGAAGGGGTACAGGAAAATGATCGGCCCGATCGTAATGACCGTAACGGCCATTTTCACGGTCTCCGCAGGCAGCGTAATGCTGCCCGATGCACCGGACGGAATGCGCCCTGAGCTGACCGCGTTGACGTTAGACAGAATGTTGTAGAGGTAATATTGCAGCGGAAATAAATCCTGATCCTGAATGAAGATGAGCGCATGCCACCAATCATTCCAATATTGAAGCGCATACATTAAACCGACCGTAAGCAGTGCGGTCTTGCTTAACGGGAGGGCTATTCTCATATAGATCGTAAAATAATTGGCGCCGTCCATCTCCGCAGCCTCATAAAGCGATGTCGAGATGCTCGCAAAATACGTGCGCATAAGAAACATATTCCAGACGCTGAAGATGGAAGGCAGAATGAGGGCCAGAATGCTGTCCTTTAATCCGTAGTAATTGACGCTCACCATGTACCACGGGATCAAGCCTGCTGAGAAAATAATCGTAAAATTGCTGATAAAGGCCAGCACATTGCGGTATTTGAGCTTTTTGACGGACAGGGAAAATGCAATCAGGCTCGTAATGAGCAGGGCGCCCGTCGTCCCCGCAACCGTGATGAAGATCGTCACGCCGTAGGATTTCAGTATTTTCATGCCGCTGTTAACGAAGATGTATTTGTAGGTATCCCAGGTAGGGCTCATGGGGAGGATGGAATAGCCGTTTCTTGCGACGGCCTGCTCTGAAGAAAAGGATACGCTTAAGGTTAAAACAAGAGGATACAGACAAACGAGTGCGAATAAGCCGACGAAACCGTAAGCAAAGGCGATGACCAGCTTATCGCCGAGCAATCGATTCTTTCCAATCATTAAAACAGACCCTCTCCGTCATTTATTTTCTTAGCCGATCGATTGGCAGCCGTAATCAGGATTAACCCCATCAGGGACTGAAACAATCCGATGGCCGTCGCGTAAGAGAAGCCCAGCGTCCGCATGGACTGATACACATAGGTATCAATGACCGTTACCTCATCGGCCAGGACCGGGTTGTTGCCAACGATGCCGTAAATCATCCCGAAGTCGCCATAGAAGATCCTTCCCACGCTGAGCAGGGTTAAGACGATGATCGTCGGTTTCAACATAGGGACGGTTAAGTAAAAAATCCGCTGCAATTTGCTGGCTCCATCGACTTTAGCCGCTTCGTACAAGCTCCCGTCGAAATTGGACATCGCCGCCAAATAGATAATGGAATTGTACCCGCTCCATTTCCAGACGCTCGACAGAATGATAATCCATTTCCAATACTTCGGCTCCGAGTACCACCTGATCGGATCGGCTCCAAAGAACTCCAAAATGTTGTTGGCAACGCCCACATCCGTGGAAAAGATGCCGTACAGAATCGCACCGACGACGACCCAAGATAAGAAGTAGGGAAAGAACATCATGCTTTGGGCGATTTTTTTGTAAGCCTTATGCCGGATTTCCTGAAGCAGGACGGCTATGCTCACCGGGACGACGATCCCCAATATAAGACCGAAGAAGTTGATATACAGCGTGTTGTAGATCACCTTCCACCCCATGCTGTTCTCCGAGAAAAAAAATTTGAAGTTGTCCAGCCCCACGAACTTGCTGCCGAAGATCCCGTCCACCACATTAAAATCGGTAAAAGCCATCCATGCGCCCGCAAAAGGGATGTACGAGAACATGATCAGCACGATAAGCGCAGGTACGCACATAAAGTACAGAATTCGATTTTTCTTGATTTCATGGAGAAACCCCTTAACGACGGAGCCCATCCCCTCACCACCTTAAACTTTGCATTTCGAACGATTAGGCTGTAATGCTTTGCCGCAGCTTCGCCTTAAGCTCATCCATATCGATTACGGTACCGGTCATTCTCGCCTCTTCCGCTGCATAGGCCATGATGTGGCTCTCTACCGACATTTCGATGGAGGATCTGCTGCTGAAATCAGGGTTTTTCAAATTCTCCAGAAAATCGATCATCAGCCCCGTATCTCCGCCGTTGTGCCCACCGCTTACGGCAGCCGGCCGAATGACGGTTTGCTGCTGGGCTTCGGCCATATTGGAGTTAAATCGAGTGACCTCGATGACATTCAAGGTATCATCGCCCCGAATTTCACCGTGCTCGCACATGATTTTGATGGTGCGGTACATTTTATTGGTAAATCCGCTTAAGTTAAAGGTGGCCGTTACCCCGTTCTTGAACTCAATCAGGGTTACCTGATGATCGCACACATCATTATCCATCCGATACACGCAGCGTCCGTATGGGCTTGTTTCGAGCTCCTTAAGCAGCCCCTCTTCCGATTGATCAGCCGAAACGACCGTAGCCGGCCATTGCCCTCGAACAGGCAGATAGGCTTTTCTCGCATCGAAGCGGCAATCTGCGGCAACCTTGCAGTCCAAGCATCGATCAGCGCTGCCTTCCGGTGCATTCTCCTCTTTAAAATAAGCGAGATCCCCGTAAGAAGAGATCCGCTTTGCGCCGCTGTCCACGAGCCAGGATAAAACATCCATATCGTGGCAGGATTTCTGCATAATGATCGGGCTGGCCAGATCGCTTCTCCTCCAATTGCCCCTGACAAAGGAATGGGCCATATGGAAATTGCCGATATTCTCGTTATGCTGAATGGTGACGACCTTGCCGAGTTCCCCGCTATCGATGATTTTCTTAATCTCCATAAAAAAATTCGTGTACCTCAGCACATGGCAAACAATCACTTTCCGGCCCTTTTCACCGGCTTTTTCCTGAATTCTCATGCATTCTTCGGGACTTGGCGAAATGGGCTTTTCGAGCAAAATATCATAGCCGAGCTCAAGCGCTGCCATCGTTTGGGCATAATGATCCCGGTCCATGGAAGAGATGATGACGGCGTCGCAAATACTCCCTAATCGATAAAATTCTTCAATGGATGCAAATTGCCGCTCCGGCGGAATCCGGAACTCGTCCGCGGCCGCCTTTCTTCTCGCGAAGTCCGGCTCGACCACCGCGGCGATCTCGTCACTTTGATGAGCATGCCTTGCATAGATCATGCCTCGTTGTCCTGCTCCGATTAATGCCAGTTTCAACTCCATTACCTCCAGCGATTCGTATTTTGTCTAAACTCGTTCTATGCAATCGCGCCTGTCTCATTTTATTCCTGCGGGATACGCCCGGTACGTTTCGGCAAGTGGCTGTCCACGGTTTGCAGGAACCGCTCCCGGTCTGCATCCGTTATATATGGCATGCTGCCGATCCGCGGAACATCCTCCCTAAGCACCACCATGCTCAGCGTGTTGAACCTTGCCCCTGCCTTCATATATCCGGCCGCGGCCCGCTGCAGAGAAGTCGTCAGCTCGACGGGGCTGACGACTGGGTCCGCCTTCCAATCGCCAAAGACTTCATAGCGCAGCATGCCGTCCCCCTCCAATGTCGGATAATTGTAAAACTGCCGTTGAACGCGGACGATATTGCTTTTTTCATTGTCCAAAACGAGCGATAACCGGGTATCGTAAAGCCAGCTCGAGCTCCAGAAACCCTTGATTGACAGCTCGGGGAAATATCGGTCGTAAAATTCAAGCGCCATGGCCATGGATTGCTTAATCCGCTCCGGCGTATAGCCTGGACCCGACGGTATATGCAAGGCAAGAAGCGTATCCCCCACTTCCAGGACCCGCTCCCACTCCTGCTTCAGGATCGGCGTCGTTTCTCGTTCCACGAATCCCATCGGATTGATCCGATTGGCAATGATGAAGGTCTCGTTCTCATGCCACTCCGAAGTGAAGCTCCCTTCCACGTCAATCACATCGTTGATGCCGTTTCGTTGTCCGTCGCTGCGAAACTCTTCCCCCGCATGCCGAAGCGCTATCACCTCTCGCGTATCCACCTGCCGAAACATCGTGAACGGGTCCCCGAATCGGTAGGGGATGAAATAGAACCGGTCTAACAGAAAGATGGAGCAGGTGTAGAAATTCATCACCCATGGAAAATCATGAACCTTAGGATCGCCGTAGAGCGCCAATTTTTCCAATTGATGCTTCAGCGGCTGATGCGGGATGTGCTCGTAGTACGCTTGGGGCACTGAACGCCGCCGCAGCTTGTTCATGGACGGAACGACACAGGCGAGCAGCAGTAGGAAGGAATAGAGATCTCCATGGTGTCTCATGCAACCCGGCGTCATATTCGAGTAAGGTGTCTCGTCGCACCGCTCGCGCGCGGAACACATGTCCTCCACCAAAAATTTGGTGAAGTGAAACAATACGTCGTTTTGCTCGATCTCCTCGATGCCTTCTACAAGCCGCTGCCGGAGATGATTAGGTACTTGATAGGACTCGAAGAGCTCCGAGAGGTATGTTCGCGGGATAAGCTCGGAATTGTTGTTCGGTGTATACATGTTGAACTTTGCTTCCAGACCCTCAGGCAGAACATCGAAGCTGCAAATTGCAGCACACTCTTTAAAATTCATCAGAATCGCCATTTCACGGTTTACCCCCATTGGAATAATGAACGCCTTCACGCTGTTTCATGGTTTGTTACGTTGTTTTTACGTAAAAAATATTATATGTTTAGTGATTTCATGTTATATCATCCAAACTTCATCTTGCAATAGAATTTTTGGTTTTTTATCATTTTTACGTAACATTTCGCGACAGAATCATGTTATTATTGATTTTGAAGCAAGACTCATATAAGATGTAGTCACGCAAATAAACAACGTAACAAACTACGAAACAAAACACAAAGTTCTTATGAATCATTGTTTGGAAGGTAACATTCCTATAAACTCATAAATGGTGATCATTTGTAACAAAAAGGAGAATGGTTTTAACGATGAGTACGATTCGGGATGTTGCGAAGCTAGCGAATGTATCCACTGCCACCGTGTCCAGAGTTTTAAACAATGATACGAAATATAAAATCACGGAAGAGACCAAGGAACGGGTATGGCAGGCCGTTACGCAGCTCAACTATAAAATCAGTTCCAGCCCCAAGCGCAAAGTCGCAGTCAAGGATCAAACCGACAGCAAGTCACATATCAAAATCGGATGCGTATTAAGCGTGACGAAAGATAAGTACAACGATCCGTACTTCATGTCGATATTGTCCGGCGTAGAAGAGCGGCTTCTCAGTGCAGGGTATAGCATCTCTTTTATTCGGACCGGCATCGAGCTGGATGATCGCAAAATCCTATTCAATACGTTCAGCGAACCGATTACCGGCCTGATCCTGATGGAGTCGTTGAACAGCGAAACCTACGAGTATATTCGCAAGCAGGTCCCTTACATCGTAGGGATTGATACGGAACGCGGGGATATCGATAACGTGGGCTACGATCATTACAATGTGGCTTCGGTGGCGGTGAACCATCTCATCGAGAAAGGCCATACACGGATTGGATATATCGGAGGAAGCGGATTGACGGGAAATTTGAAGGACAGCCGCCGCTATCGAGGGTACTACGCCAGCATGCATGCGGCCGGATTGTCAGTGAATCCGGATTGGGTGATTGATTGCTTATGGGATGAGGCGGTTTGTATCGAGCAAATCAATCATTTATGCCAAACCGGCAAATATCCTACCGCCTTCTTCGCCGGAAGCGATTTGATGGCGATGGCCGCTCTTAACGGGTTGTACAACAACGGTATTTCCGTTCCGAATGAAGTGGCCGTTATCGGCCTGTCCAACATTGAGGTATCCAAGTACTCCAATCCTCCGCTGTCGACGATCGACGTGCCAACCAAGGAAATCGGCATGGTCGCCGTTGATAACCTGATCGACCGCATCAACGGAAATCGGCTGCTGCCGAAGAAAGTGATTCTGCCTACCCGCTTGATCGTACGCAGCTCGACTTAAGTGAATTTTGAAAGCCGGCTAGATGGAAGGCTGCCGTCCAACCGTGCTCCATGACTGCGCACCGCGCGCACTGGAGATTGGCACATGGCGTACAGCTAATTTCCAAATTTCGCACATGCATGAAGCACCTGAACCGGTGCTCTTTTTTTCAGAAAGATCCCGATACAAAGAAAGGGGGTGAGCCTTGAGCCAATCGCGATAGCCAGGATTGCCGAGTGTAAGCCTGCAGCTATACGAACGCCCATATTTGTAGGAGGAGGTTTGATATGAGAATACGGGGTAATTCAATGAAAATGATGATTGTAGCGATGATGGCCTTGCTTCTGACGTTGTCCCCTTTTCCCGTCTCGATTTCGGTTGCGGAAACGGCCTCAATCGAGATTGACGGCGATGCAAGCGACTGGGAAGGGATTCCGGCCCTTTCCACGAATTCCGGAGCCGCCAAAGTTCTGAAGGCTTCCCACGACGAGCAACACCTGTATCTCCTTGTAGAAGGCTCCGGTCTGAGCACGACCATGGGCAGCTTCTGGTTGAATACGGACGGAAGCGCTGTTACCGGGTATCAGGCTTATGGCTGGGGAGCAACAGGGATTGAGTGGCTTCTCGAAAATGATTCCCTGTACCGCTATGGAGGCAACGGGAGCACATGGAGCTGGAATTGGTCCTCCTCGCTTCCTTCCTCTCAATTTACACGGACTTCGTCCCTCATTGAAGTTGCGCTTCCGCTTCAGACGCTTGGACTAACCGCAGGCGGCAGCGTTAGCCTCGGATATCTGGATAACAACTCGGATACCCATCGCCTGCCGGGGCAAAACCAGCCGCTCCCGCTTTATACCCTTGATGAAAGGAATCCCGGAGAAAACATGGTCGAATTCTATCCAACCGAGCTGGATGATCCGCTCAACAATCCATTTAAGGGCTGGGCCCCTTCCGCAAAATCCACCGGCTATCCTCAGGACCACCGTCTTGTATATGTCGGCGTCACTTGGAAAGAGCTGGAGCCCGCGAAGGGGCAGTATGATTTCAGTGCAATCGAAGCAGCCAATCATTTCGACCATTGGCGAAGCCGTGGCGTCAAAGTCGTTCTTCGCTTTATTATGGACAGTCCTTCGGGCGTCCCTCACCGGGACATTCCGGACTGGCTGTACAACGATATGGTCCGACTCGGACAATCGCCGGGCAAGGCTTATCATGATGAAACCGGAGGCATGGGTACGGGCAACAACATCGGCTTCTCCCCGAATTACAGCTCCGACTATTTGATTGCGAGGCACAAGCTGGCCATCGAGGCGATAGCGGAGCATTACAACGCGCCTGACAGCCCGATTGCTTTCGTGCAAATCGGTTCGCTCGGCCATTGGGCTGAATTTCACACCTGGCCCTATGTAGGACCGAACGGGGAAAGCAACTATACGGGAGCCTTTCCACCGAACGAAATTTCCAACCAATACATTCAACACTACATCGATGCATTTGCCGATCAGGAGGATCACACGCAGTTAATGATCCGGCGAAGCGTGGACCTTGCCAAGAATAACAACAAAGGCCTTATTCTAGGTATGTATAATGACGTTTTCGGCGACCAGCCAAGCTTCGATTCCGAATGGGGCTGGTATACGGGCACACAGAACGGTTATTGGGACGATATCGGCCAGCGGCAGCCGGGTCATCCGAATTTCTGGGATGTCCGCATCTCCGGTGGGGAATTTTACGGCGGTGCCTATGGTATGAATGCTGCGCTAACGACAGGCAGCGGCTTTAATGAGACGCTGCGGCAGACCGAGCTGAGCAAGCCGAGCTGGCTCGGACCGAACGCCCCCGCTTCCTTGGCGGTGGGCAATCCGCTTCAAGGCAATATGGATCGGCTGAAGAAACGAATGGGCTACCACTTTGTCTTGAACAAGGCCACCTACCCGGAAGCGCAGAACGGAGGCACGCTAGACGTATCCGTCGTCGTGGAGAACAAGGGCGTCCAGCATTTCCCGTTCAACTGGCCCATCGAGCTTCAGCTTCGAAGCGGCGGGAGCATCGTGGCACGTCAAACGGCAACCGCAAACTTAACAGCCTGGAGAACCGGCTTGCATACGGTGTCAGGTTCTCTCTCCACTTCCGCGCTGCCAAACGGTACCTATGATTTGACCATCGCTATCTTGGATCCAGCCTCGAACCGGCCGGCGGTTGATTTTGCGAATACGGACCGACTGTCCGATGGTGCTTACAAGATTGGCGTGTGGACTAAGAATTAATCAGAGCATGCCGTAAAATGAAAGATCAGCAGATCAGGCCGTTATGAACGTACGGCTCCGAGCTGCTGATCTTTTTTTCGCTGAGATGTTGCCAGCGCTTTCTGTAGAAGAAAGCTGCTCATATCGGGTGACAGCTAGATCCAAAGCCCTTGGCTGTTAGGGTTATTTCAGGGCTGCAGATCCATCACCGCCCCGAACGTTTGGGAAGCAGTGGTAAAGCACACGAAGGAGCATAGCTCCGCGATCTCAGGCTCCGAAAATTCACTTCTTAACACGTTGAATGTATTCTGATTGATGGAGTCGCGGTGGTTTAGAAATAAATCCGCGAAAGCCACCGCCAAGCTGATTCTGGAATCTTCGTGGCTGATTGACGGCTTACCTTTCGCTTGACAGTATTTACACCCGTTCCCGAAAGCAAGCGTACGGCGAACTTGTTCTTTTAATTCTTGGCTTAATCGGCCGCTGCGGTAAAAAGCTTCCTCCAGCTCCACCCACTGTGCTCGAATATCTTCATTATGACCCAGCAGTTGTTGAAATGGCGTATCCCCTGACTTGGAGTAAGAAATTCTCGCCAAGGTCATCCCCTCCTTCCACTTCTCCATTATAAAGGCTTACCCCCTCGAGTTCCTTTACAATTGAAATCATTCATGTATGATAAACTAACAAATACAACATAATTTATGAAATGAGGTTTCATATGAAATTCGACGACATTGATCTCTCCATTCTGGATGAGCTCTCGCGGGATTCCAGACTGTCCATGCGGGAGCTTGGCAAGAAAGTAAATCTCTCCCCTCCATCCGTAACGGAGCGGGTGCGCCGGCTTGAGAGCGAAGGCGTCATTACCGGGTACACCATCGGGATCGACCGGAAAAAGCTTGGATTTGGGCTTGAGTGCATCATGGAGGTCACCGTAAGAAACGGGGATTTTGAGAAATTCAAGGCATTTGCCCAAGCACATCCCCGCGTGCTGGGATGCTGGCGAACAGCGGGGCGGGCCTGTTTTTTCGTCAGGATCTGCGCGGCGGACTTGGGGGAAATCGAGGCGTTCGTGAACAGCATCGCGAGCTATACCTCTCCTTCGACCCATATCGTTTTTTCCGAGGTGAATATCGTTACCAGCCTAAAAGAGCAGCTCTCAACTCCATCGTGATGCTCGACCTGTTCCCCTTCCTCTACCTCCTCCCTCTGTGCCTCTGCTTATTGAAAGAGCTCGCAGCCGCCCCCTAATGAGGCGGTCGCGAGCCGGTCCTTGCTTGCAAAATCCAAGCCTTATGATGAAATCGGAAACTTTTGGGCATACCGCTTGGACAGCCGGTGCAGCTGCTCGACCTCCAAGCGTTGGGTGGCGCTGAACTCCTCATGGTTTTTCGAGCGGCAGCGATAGTTCGTCAGCACGCCTTCGAGCATAAGATAATACTTCGCGTTCACGGGATAAAGCTGTCGTTCGATGAAGGAGGCGACGCTGAGGAAATCGGACAGCTCCTCCGCCTCCTCCGGCCGGCTCTCCCAATTCCGGAACAACCACGTATACAGCTCCGGATGGAAATTGGCCATCACGCCGCTGAAACCGAAGGCCCCGAGCCGGTAGCTGCCGAGAAGCGTCGCCGTATTGGCGTTGAAGATTTTCAAGCTTCCTCCCTGAACCGCCTTGAGCTTGTCCCCGATCAGCTGCAGATCGCAGCTCACATCCTTGATGAACCGGAAGCGTCCGGTATCCGAGCATTTCTTCAGCATCTCCGGCGTCAGCAGACGACGGTACGGGGCCGGACACTCATACAACCCGAGAGGTACGTGTTCCGGAATGCGCGCGAGCAGCTTATCGAGATTCGCCAGCCACACATCATCGGACTCATCGGGACCTGCGAGCCGATTCGTGATCAAGACGACGGCGTCGAC
>k87-124382_pt1 | contig 19469 bp, 15 predicted proteins | sample MGYA00084031_6733416 | MGnify analysis MGYA00084031
ATGGCGGGTGCTGCTTTTTTCGGCTTGGCCAAGGATGGATACGGTGCTTTTTCAAACGGATGGGGAGAGATTCCGTCGAGTTTTCACGGGAAACATGGTAACATGGAAGGACAACGTATGTTCCCTCAGTCTAATTTTTTCAGATGCGGGAGCGGGGAGTTCGGTGCGCCTTTCAAATTTGAGCCAGTCACCTCGATGTACCGAGATTGCCATACATGGTTTTCCTGCAAAGTCTTTTATGAAAGAAACGTGTGACAAATGAGCGGGAGGAGGAACTCAGGTGAAAATGACAAAGTTTCCACGTGAACAGAGAGAGTATGTGATCAACCAGGTTCAGTTGTATTTTCAGGATGAGCGGGGAGAAGAGCTGGGGCGTCTGGCCGCAGAGCAGATGCTTGATTTTTTTGTGAAAACCCTGGGTCCTGTCGTTTACAATCAGGCGGTTGAGGATTGCCGCAAGCTGATGCTGGAGCGGATGAGCGCTCTGGAGGATGATTTTTATACACTGGAACAACCGCTTGCCCAGCACCGCAGAAGCGGTCTATGAGAGTAGAGAGTACATGAAAGGGAGGGAGCAGCCGTGAACAGCTCCTTGAAAGACAAGCTGGCAGTCCTGCCGGATAAGCCGGGCTGCTACCTGATGAAGAACGAAGAGGGCGAAATTATTTACGTGGGCAAGGCCAAAGTGCTGAAAAACCGCGTTCGCTCCTATTTTACCGGAAGCCATGACGGCAAGACGCAGCTGTTGGTCAGCGAGATTGCCGATTTTGAATACATCGTCGTCTCTTCAGCGATCGAAGCGCTCATCCTGGAGTGCAATCTGATCAAAAAGCACAATCCGCGCTACAATGTCAAACTGATGGACGACAAGACGTACCCCTACATCAAGATCACCAACGAAGCGCAGCCGCGGCTGGAGATTACCCGCAAAGTGCTGAAGGACAAGGCACGTTACTTCGGTCCGTACGCGAACGCGGGCGCGGCTTCCGAGGTGAAAAAGCTGCTGGATCGACTCTACCCGCTGCGCAAGTGCAAAACGATGCCGAAGCAGGTCTGTCTCTACTACCATTTGGGACAATGTCTGGCGCCTTGTGTGTACGAGGTAGAGGCGGCGGAGAATCAGCGGCTGGTCGAGGAGATTGCCCGTTTTCTCGACGGCGGCCACGAGGAAATGAAAAAGCAGTTGACGGAGAAAATGCAGCAGGCGGCGGAGAATATGGAGTTTGAACGGGCCAAGGAGTACCGTGACCAGATCCGCAGCATCGAGGCGGTCATGGAGAAGCAAAAGGTGACCTTCACCGATACGGTCGACCGCGACATCATCGGATTTTCTGTAGAGAAAGGCTGGATGTGCGTCCAGGTTTTCTATATGAGGCAAGGCAAAATGATTGAGCGGGATACGACCTCTTTTCCTTACTACGGCGGCGAAAAAGAGGATTTCATGTCCTACGTCAGCCAGTTTTACTTTGACAAGCAGAATGCCCTCCCCCGGGAAATCCTGCTGCCGGAGGAAAGCGATCCGGAGCTGCTCGCCGAGTGGCTGGGCGTGAAGGTGCATGCGCCGAAGCGCGGCAAAAAGCGGGAGCTGGTGCAGATGGCCAGCGAGAATGCCCGCATTGCCCTGCAGGAGAAATTTGCGCTCATGTCCAAGGACGATGCCCGGACGATTCAGGCTGTGCACAATCTGGGCCATATTCTCGGGATCGGAACCCCGCACCGGATCGAAGCGTTTGACAACTCCAACATTCAGGGGACAGAGCCGGTCTCTGCGATGGTCGTGTTTACGGATGGACGCCCGGACAAAAAAGAGTACCGGAAATTCAAGATCAAAAGCGTCGAGGGGCCGGATGACTACGGCTCGATGCGCGAGGTAGTCCGGCGCCGGTACACGCGCCTGCTGAAGGAAAACCAGACGCTGCCCGACCTGATCGTAATTGACGGAGGCAAAGGACAGATCAGCGCTGCGATGGATGTGCTGGAAAATGAATTGGGGCTCTACATCCCGGTATGCGGTCTGGCCAAGGATGAAAAGCACAAGACTGCCCAGCTCCTCTACGGGAATCCGCCCGAGCCGGTCGAGCTGAAGCGGGACAGCTATGAGTTTTACCTGCTCCAGCGCGTGCAGGATGAGGTCCACCGATTTGCGATTACGTTTCACCGGCAGGCCCGGACAAAGACGATGCTCTCTTCCCAGTTGGACGACATTCCCGGCATCGGCGAAAAACGGCGCAAGCTTCTGTTCCAGCATTTTGGTTCGCTGAAAAAGATGAAAGAGGCGACTGTCGAGGATTTCAGGCAGCTCGGGATTGGCGACAAGCTGGCCCGGGAGATTATCGCCCATCTCAGGAAGATGTGAGCTGAGAAATTGTTCAAAATAATATTTGAACCGGTGCCTTTTGCGTGATATAATCCCTTTCAAACAGAATATGTAACCTCACTTCCCTTTATTGGAGTGAGGTAGAGGCGCGAAAACCATGAGTACCACCCTGAGATCGGGATCGTTGACGGGTAGCGGAAAGGGGGATTCGCCGAAGTACGGAGGGAAGACCCGCTTCCTTGCGTGCTGGGCCTGTGTTGAACAAATACAGGACTGTCATCCGAGCAATACCCCATTGCCGGATGGAGAGCTATCTCACGAGTCTGCTGCGTGTAGATGACAGGGGCTGTACTGTCATGCTTTGTGCCAGCGGCTTGCGTGGTCCAGGGAAGGAGGAACCGATATTGTCTATTACGTAGGCAACGGCAGGTATTTTCCTTGTCGTTGCCTTTTTTGATAAGGAAAAGACTCATGCAACGTTTCGTTTCGACAGAGAATATCCATAGAGACATTGGTCTATTCAAGGAAAAGGGAGAGAAGCCGCATGGGGTTGATCGTGCAGAAATACGGAGGGACCTCCGTTGGTAGCATTGAACGCATTTTTCGAGTAGCAGACCGGATTATTGAATATAAAAAAGCGGGCCATGATATGGTCATTGTCGTATCCGCGATGGGCAAGTCGACAGATGTGCTGGTGGATATGGCCAAACAAATTTCCGCCTACCCTTCGGAGCGCGAGATGGATATGCTCTTGGCGACAGGTGAACAGGTCTCCATCGCACTTTTGTCCATGGCTCTGCATCAGCGCGGCTATGACGCCATTTCTCTCACCGGCTGGCAGGCTGGTGTCACAACAGAAGCGATCCACAGCAAAGCGCGGATCACGGAAATCAAAACCGAGCGGATTCAAAAGGAACTGGCCCGGGGACGTGTCGTCATTGTGGCAGGGTTTCAAGGGGTCAGTGCCGAAGGAGAAATAACCACATTGGGACGAGGCGGTTCCGATACTTCTGCCGTAGCGCTTGCAGCCGGCCTGAATGCCGACAGATGCGAGATCTTTACGGATGTGGCCGGCGTGTATACGGCCGATCCGCGGGTCGTTCCGTCCGCGCAAAAGCTGGACAGTATCTCATATGACGAAATGCTGGAGCTGGCCAATCTGGGGGCCGGTGTTCTTCACCCGCGCTCTGTGGAAGCGGCCAAAACATACAAAGTGCGGCTCGTCGTCCGATCCAGTTTTACGGCTGAAGAAGGTACGTACGTAGAGGAGGTTGCCAATATGGAAACAGGAAGAGTAGTAAGCGGCGTGGCACATGATGAAGATGTGGCAAAACTGACGGTCGTGGGCATGCCTGCGCGAGTGGGAACCCTGTCCCGCCTCTTCAATACGCTGGCTGACAACCAGGTAAACGTAGACATCATTATCCAAAGCTCCTATGATGCGGACGTGACGAACATCTCGTTCACGGTGGCTGCCAGCGACCTGCCAAAAGCGCTGGAAACCCTCTCCTCCAATCAGGCAGAGCTTGGCTTTGAAAAAGTCGATCATGAAGAGGGCCTGACCAAGGTATCGATCGTCGGTGCCGGCATGGTGAACAATCCGGGGGTTGCCGCCGAGATGTTCCGCGTCTTGGCCGAGCAGGACATCACGATCAAAATGGTATCCACCTCCGACATCAAGGTTTCTTGCGTGATTCCCGCAGAACTTACGGAACTGGCAGTTCGCAGCTTGCATACGGCCTACGGCTTGGACGTAAGCGAAGAAGCCGTGGTGCACAGTTTGTAAGCACAACCACATACAAGAGTCGCCTCCCCCCTTTTCGTTGAAGAGGGGGGTTAAATATGACCGTCTGGCTGTTCATTGCAGCGAGGCGCATTTGATTCCATTTTCCTGTTTCTTCTATATAAATATAGGGAAGCTGATCCGGGACTTTTGTTCAGGTGATGGCACCAGAAGAATCACGCATTCAAACAGCCAAAGAGATCAAGACGCTCCCCTTCTCGGCCAGCTCCATTCGCACCTCCGGCTCCCTGCCCTGCCACCTGTTGACGGCTCCGGCAATGATTCCGCATTCCAGGGCCAGAGAGCGCAAAATTCGTTCAGGCGGCATGTATGAAAAAATCGTGTGCGTCAATCGATATCGATAATGACGCTCTCCCTCCTCCAGGACATCCAGCTTGCCGAGGCCCAGCCTGATAAAAGGCATGACGAGGCCCGCTGCGGACTGGATCGGAATCTGACGGCCAATGTCTTTTCCCAGCCAGTGGAGAATGGCTTGCTCGCTTTCTCCCAAAAGAGTGCTTGTCAGTTTTTCGCGAAGCAGATGATAGCCCAGGTAGGGCATGTGAATGCGTTCGATGTCGGTAATGACACGGGAGGGGAGCAGTGCCCCGAGTTGTTCCTGTTCTTTCACCGGGATGCCTCCTTTTCTAGCACAGGCGGCCGGTGCTTGTCCCTTTTTGCAAAGGTTTTGCACCGAGGCCTGCGAGAGAATGCGGTCTGGTTTGTTACTTGATATAGTAGTATGAGAAAGAGAAGCGGGATATGACAGATTCATAGAAAATAGCAAATTTTTTTAGTCCATTCTAAAAATAGAATTAGTCTATTCATTGTCTTGACGCTCTATAAAGACAGGAGTACAATTGGTTTTGGTCAACGTTTTGCCCAACTTTTTTCCGTATTCCGACACAATTTGCCACGCCCAGGGAGAAAGTCGCCCTTCGATTATGTGTAACCATGGTGGCAATGGGTTAGGATAGTGGAGAAAAGCTCTATGAAAAGGACGCGACATATAATTGAAAGGGGGACCACTGTATGGCGAAAGGCCATAGCTTTTTGAGTCACAGGCTTCACTCATTACTCGGTTTGTTCCCAGTCGGGCTGTTTCTCTTGTTCCACTTGACAGCGAACTATCAGGCAACCCGAGGACCGGAAGCGTTCAATGAGGTCGTAGGATTGATTGAACATGTTCCGTTTTTGATTGTCTTGGAATTTGTCTTTATCTACATTCCCATCCTGTTCCACGCTGTGTATGGGATCTACATTGCTTTCCAAGCAAAGCACAACGTCGGCAGCTTCAGTCAATTCCGGAACCAGATGTTCCTGTGGCAGCGCCTGACAGGTATTATCACGCTCATCTTTATCGCATGGCACGTATTTGAGACACGTATTCCAAAAGCGATGGGTGCCGAAGTCAACTATGACATGATGGCCAATATCCTGAGCAGTCCTGTAATGATCATTTTCTACGCAATCGGGATTCTCAGCACCGTGTTCCACTTTTCCAACGGTATCTGGTCTTTCCTCGTTCACTGGGGAATCACTGTCGGCCCGCGTTCCCAACGCATTGCCACTTACGTAACCATGGGTATTTTCGTTATCGTTTCGTTCATCGGCTTAAGCGCGATGGCAGCGTTCATTCAATAGGGATAGGGGGACTCATACATGGCAAAAGGTAAACTGATCATTGTCGGTGGTGGCTTGGCCGGCTTGATGGCTACCATTAAAGCAGCAGAAAAAGGCGTTCCCGTCGAATTGTTCTCCCTGGTTCCGGTAAAGCGATCCCACTCCGTATGTGCGCAGGGCGGTATCAACGGTGCCGTTAATACAAAAGGGGAAGGCGACTCCACCTGGGAACACTTTGATGACACCGTATACGGGGGAGACTTCCTGGCCAACCAGCCGCCTGTAAAAGCAATGTGTGACGCCGCTCCCGGCATCATCTACATGCTGGACCGGATGGGCGTCATGTTCAACCGTACACCAGAAGGACTTCTGGACTTCCGCCGTTTCGGGGGAACCAAGCATCACCGTACCGCTTTTGCTGGTGCGACAACCGGTCAGCAGCTCCTGTACGCTCTGGACGAGCAAGTTCGCCGTTTTGAAGCGGAAGGTCTTGTGACCAAGTACGAATATTGGGATTTCCTCGGTGTCGTGTTGGATGAGAAAGGCACCTGTAAGGGGATTACGGCACAAAACCTGCGCTCTGCAGAAATTCGCTCTTTCCGCGCAGATGCCGTCATTATGGCTACCGGTGGACCTGGTATCATCTTCGGTAAATCCACCAACTCCATCATCAATACGGGTACAGCAGCGTCTGCGGCTTATCAGCAGGGCGTCATTTACGCGAACGGCGAAATGATCCAAATTCACCCGACTGCGATTCCTGGCGACGACAAGCTGCGCCTGATGTCTGAATCCGCTCGTGGTGAGGGTGGCCGCGTCTGGACATACAAAGACGGAAAACCGTGGTACTTCCTTGAGGAAAAATACCCGGCGTACGGAAACCTCGTTCCGCGCGACATTGCGACCCGCGAAATCTTCCACGTCTGTGTAGACATGAAGCTGGGTATCAATGGCGAGAACATGGTATATCTGGACCTGTCTCACAAAGACCCGAAAGAGCTCGACGTAAAACTGGGCGGAATCATTGAGATCTACGAGAAGTTTGTCGGGGATGACCCGCGCAAAGTTCCGATGAAAATCTTCCCGGCTGTTCACTACTCGATGGGCGGCATGTGGGTAGACTACAACCAAATGACCAATATTCCTGGTCTGTTTGCTGCAGGTGAGTGCGATTACTCCCAGCACGGTGCAAACCGTTTGGGTGCGAACTCGCTTCTGTCCGCGATCTTTGGCGGAATGGTGGCTGGTCCGAAAGCGATCGAGTACATCAACGGTCTGGATGAGTCTGCCGACGATCTGTCTTCTGCGATCTTCGACAGCTATACCAAGCAAAACCAAGAGAAGTACGACAACATCCTCAAGATGGACGGCACTGAAAACGCATACCTCCTCCACAAGGAACTGGGTGAGTGGATGACCGATAACGTAACGGTAGTGCGCTACAATGACCGTCTGCAAAAAACGGATGAAAAAATTCAGGAACTGATGGAGCGCTACAAGAAGATCAACATCAACGATACGAGCAAATGGAGCAACTCCGGCGCATCCTTCACTCGTCACCTGTGGAACATGCTTGTGCTCGCCCGCGTGATCACGCTCGGCGCATTGAACCGCAACGAGAGCCGCGGCGCTCACTACAAGCCTGAATTCCCAGAGCGCGACGACGAGAACTTCATGAAAACAACGATGGCCAAGTACAATCCGGAGACGACTGCACCGGAAATTTACTACGAAGACGTGGATGTTTCCCTGATTCCGCCGCGTAAACGTGACTATACGTCTGACAAGAAGAAGAAGTAAGAGGGGAGGGAACTGATCATGGCAGAAAAGCTTATTCATCTGAAAATCACTCGTCAAGACAGCCCTAACAGCGCTCCGTATGTGGAAGAATTTAAAATCCCGTACCGTCCGAACATGAACGTGATCGGTGCGTTGATGGAGATTCAGCGCAACCCTGTAAACGCACAAGGACAAAAGACTTCCCCGGTCAACTGGGAGTCCAACTGTCTGGAGGAAGTGTGCGGCGCTTGTTCGATGGTGATTAACGGCAAGCCGCGTCAGGCATGTTCCGCTCTGATCGACAAGCTGGAGCAGCCAATCCGTCTTGAGCCGATGAGCACCTTCCCGGTTCAGCGCGACCTCTCTATCGACCGAAGCCGCATGTTTGACGCCCTGAAACGCGTCAAAGCATGGATTCCGATCGATGGTACCCACGATCTGGGACCAGGTCCGCGCATGCCTGAGGTAGAGCGCCAATGGGCTTATGAGCTGTCCAAGTGCATGACGTGCGGGGTTTGTCTGGAAGCATGCCCGAACGTCAACCAAAAATCCGACTTCATCGGTCCTTTCGCTATCTCGCAAGTGCGCTTGTTCAACCAGCATCCGACTGGTGCAATGAACAAGCATGAGCGTCTGGAAGCATTGATGGAGGACGGCGGTATCGGTGACTGCGGAAACTCGCAAAACTGCGTGCAGGCTTGCCCGAAAGGTATTCCGCTCACCACTTCGATCGCTCACATGAACAAAGAAACAACCAAATACGCTGTGAAACGCTTCTTCTTCTCGTAAGAAGAAACACAGCTTTCAAAAAGCGTGCATCCGCTCTGGGATGTACGCTTTTTTTTTCAGGAAACCACCAGGGCTCTTCACACGTACTGAAAGAGAGGTGTATTTTTTGTACTTTGGAGGAATGGCCCTTGAAGCTGATAACCGTTGAAGAAGCGATCAAGAGAATAGAGCAGTGGACAGACATACCGTGTACGCATGAAGTCATAACGAGCGGCATCTATCGAAATAGCGAACAGAACCAGACGCCCTTCTATACAATGGAAGTGATGTGGAACAAAAGAGGAGAGCCGGAGCTGGATGAGGAAGGCCTGGTAAACAAAAATACGATACTCGCCGTGCTGGATGCGTGCACGGGAAAGCTGACTGCCTTCTATCGGTATGGCAGTGACCAGACGGCTGAGAATCTTGATGTAGAGGACATGGACGATGAGATGTACAGGAAGGTCTCGGGGCACATCATCCAATGGATAGAAAAGCTCGGATTGCCGATTGATCTGGGCGAGCTTGTAGTCCGGAAAAAGCGGTTATGCGGAGACAAATGGTACGAGCTCAGCTTTTCCCGGGCCCGCGCCGGCATTCCATTCCGAAGCTACCAGCAATTTGACATAAGGCTGGACGCAGATGATAATCAGCTTCTTCACCTGTATTGCAGATGGGATGACTGCGAGTTTGAAGAGGGCGAAGAACGGATATCGGACGGCAATCTTTTGGCAAAGCTCACGGAAGAACAATTGTCCCTGGGCTATCTTCCGGTCCTTTCGCTGGAAAAACCGTTCTATGTCTGCCATGAGCATGTCATTCACGCCAAAACGGGGGAACTTCTGTTTTCGGATGAAATCGTGGTGCTGGAGCGAATTGCATTGTATCAGAACGAAGCGGACGCAAAGCCAGTGAAATGGAACGAACAGCCGATTTGGACCAAGGACTACCGTGAGCAGCTGCGTCTTTCCGACCACGTGACAGAAGCAGAGATCGACGCGCCCCATCCGCTTTTCCCTGATCTTGCGATGGAGGAAAAAGAGCTTGCCAAGGAACTTGTCCGATCGTACTTATCCACCGCCTATGCTGACGATCCATTTGAGTACGTCTACACCCGCAAACCGGATCAGGAAGCTGTCGAGAGCTTCCCCCAAAATCGGGTAGTCGTCCACGTACATCGTATGATTCACGGCATACCGCTCTTGATGGGGGGAGGCATCCGTTTCTTTTTTGACCGAGATACATGGGAACTCGTTCAGATTATGGACGCTTTGGATTTCTGGCGGAGTGTCAAAGCGGAAGAAGGCGATCATGCCGAAGAGAAAGGAATCGCAGGAAACGACCATTTCCGGAAAGCTCTGCGAACCAGAGCGGAAGCCTGGGATGCGCTGAAGGGCAGAGTAACTGTCAAACTGAGATACATGTTTGATCCCCACTACCCGGACCCTAGCGGACGCGGCAGAAAGAAAGCGATTCCTGTCTACGTCATTGACTGTGACTGCATGTACGATGGTGAGTCCGGCGAGCTTGTCGAGCTGTAAAGAGGTATTGCTGAAACCCGGTGTACATACGATGGGAATTGATAAACGGCCCTTGCCGCGAGTTGGATGCTACCGGCTCTGCGACAGGGGCCTTGTTGTTGTAAATCGTCCCTATCACTGTTGTGTCTCCGGCTCCGGACGTCTGTTTGGCTTTTTTTCCTCACTCTTCTGTGTGGTGGACAGTTTGATGTTGCCGAGGAAAAGCGTGCAAATCGCTCCCAGCAGGACGAAGAGCAGCCCGTATCGGTACACATGGTGCAGGGATTCGACCATCGAGACTTTCAAGATGGGCAGCAGCGTTTGCTGGATGGCCGCAGGGATTTGGGACAGGGCCTCTGGACTAAGAAGCATCGAATACATCCCCTGTGGATTCGTCCTGATCATCGATTCAAAATGGACGACCATATCGTGGGCCTGAGGCGGCAGCTGCTCCAGATACGGTACCAAGCTTGCTGTAAGCAAATTGGTCGAATGATAGTTCATTACAGCACCGAGGATCGTCATCCCGAACGTCCCGCCAATTTGCCGGAAAAACTGACTGGAGGAAGTCACTACGCCAAGCTGATATTTGGGAAAGGACTCCTGCAAGGCAATGGTAATCATCGGCATGACCAGCCCGATTCCCAACCCGAGCACGACCATATGCACCATCGTCGTATATTTTGTTGTCTCCATGCCCATCGTCGACAAAAGCCAAAAGCCGGCGCCCATCGCGACCATGCCAATAATCATCTGGAGCCGCACTCCCAAAAACTTGACGATTCTCCCGCCAAGCATGCTGGCAGCCATCATCGAGAGCATCATCGGCACCATGACGGTTCCGGATTCCGAGGGACTGATGCCTACGACACCTTGCATAAACAGCGGGACGAACATAATCGCGCCAAACATCCCGACCGACATCAGAAAGCCAATTCCGCTCAAAAGCGAAAAGGTTCTGTTTTGAAACAGGCGCAGCGGCAGGATTGGCTCTTTTGTTCGGCCTTCGATCCATATGAATCCGGTAATGAAGGCGGCGGACAAGGCGAATAGAGAAAGAATCTGCCAAGAGAGCCAGGGGTAATTTTTGCCCCCGAAGGTAAGCGCCAGAAGGAGGCTGACGACTCCTCCGACCATCGTAAACATTCCCCAGATATCAAAGGTGACCGGACCTGTTTGCTGGCGGTTTTTAAGCGCAATGGCGATCAGGATGGTAGCCAGTACTCCGACCGGCATGTTGATGTAAAAAACCCAGCGCCAGTTGGATGCGTCTACAATCCAACCGCCCACCTGCGGACCGATGATCGAAGACAGACCGAATACAGCTCCAAACACCCCTTGCCATTTGGCCCGTTGTTCCCCTGTAAAAATGTCCCCGATAATAATCATCGCCATCGGCATCATAACGCCGCCGCCAATTCCCTGCACAGCGCGAAAAAAGATGAGCTGGGTCATGGACTGAGCCATACCGCAAAGCGCAGAGCCGAGCATGAAAATGATCAGGCCCGTTACATAAACCGTTTTCCGACCGATCAGATCGGCCATTTTGCCGGCGATAGGGACAACCGTAGTGGAGCTGAGCATGTAGGCGGTGGTCAGCCAGGTCATAATCCCCAGTCCCCCCAGCTCACCGACAATCCGCGGCATTGCTGTTCCCACAATCGTATTGTCAAGAGAGGCGAACAACATCGCGACGAGCAGGCCAGTAATCAACAATCCTCTATTTTTTTGCGTTTCCATCGTGTATCTCTCCTGTCCATAGGCGTACTGCGGATGCCACGGTCTTTTTCTTCCCAGTAGTATGCCCGCAGATCCCGCATTCTCGAGACAGGTGAAATCTCCCTTTTGAGAATAGGTGTCTGCTTTCCATGGAAGACTTATGGTATTCGGTGTTTTTTAGGAAGGGGGCAAACGATGAAGAAACAGGTCTTTTACATCGGGTTATCGTTGGTTTTGCTTCCGTCAACGACGGCGGGCACCTGGAGCGCAAAGGGCGACTTTCCTGAAGCCGTAGCCGCCATTACCAAGCAGCAGGTCTGGTCCGATTTGCGTCCTGACGACGGACAGACAAGTCCAGCTATGCAAAGCGCTATTCATGCTGGTACAGTCCAGTCTGCATCTGCAGATGAATGGACGCGTGCCGAACATGTGCTGATGGGGGAGCAGGTAGCGGATCCCCCCACTTCCAACCTGGATATGATCGAAGCGAAGAAGGCTTGGGAGGAGATCGGGGTCAAGGGAGAAGGCATGCTCATCTCTGTGATCGATACAGGAATTAACGGAAAGCATCCCGATTTGCCTGCCCCGCGGGACAAGCGTTCCGCACAGCAAAAATCAGGAGTAGCGAAAAAAGTAATACCCGGGTACAACTGGGCAGACCGCAATCAAATTACAGAGGATGTAGGCGAGTCCCAACACGGCATTCATGTGGCTGGCATTGTGGCTGCCAACGGAAAAATAAAAGGCGTTGCTCCTGAAGCACAGCTTTTGAGCCAAAAGGTTTTCAGCAATTACCAGGGGGAGGTCCCCGGGCTGAGCGAGTCTATTTTGTTTGCGATCAATGATTCCATCGCCAAAAAAGCGGATGTGATCAATCTCAGTCTGGGCTCGTCAGCAGGATATGTAGATGAAACCAATACCGAGCAGTATGCTGTCAAACGGGCTGTCGACAACGGAGTCATCGTCGTCGCCGCGGCAGGAAATGACGCCTACTTTGGCAGTGACAAGGTAAAGGCGCAGAATCCGGATGTCTCGATGATCGGCTCTCCGGGTCTCGCTCCTGACGCCTTCTCTGTTGCGTCTGTAAATGCGACCACGCTTGCCGGTCTCAGCTTCGCCGTCGAGGGAGTGCCGGGCCTCGAAAGGGTCGTGTATCTCCATGGGCACGCAGCCAGCGGACAAGCGTTGAATCCCGTGCAAGCCCTGATGAAGCAGTACGAACTGATGTACATGGGCAAAGGGAAAAAAGAGGATTACAACGTCTCGGTAAAAGGGAAAGTGGTCCTTCTGGAGAGAGGCGACATTTCCTTTGACGAGAAGCTGCGTTTGGCCAAGGAGAAAGGAGCGGCAGGGGCTGTGATCTACAACAATCAGCCGGGGCCGCTCATCATTTCCGCCGAGACCACCACTGCCTTGCCGGCTGTCTCGATTTTGAAGCAAACGGGGGAAATGCTGACGCAGGCGTTGAAAAAGGGAAAAAAAGTAAAAATCAACTTTGACGGTCAGTTCGCGCAAAATCCGATGCCGTATCCGGATGGGGGAACGGTTTCCGCCTTCACCTCCTGGGGACCGACGCCGGATTTGCAATTCAAGCCGGAGATTGCCGCCCCAGGCGGAGGCATTTTGTCGCTCGTCCGCGAAACCGATTATGCCGTCAAGAGCGGAACCTCCATGGCTACCCCTCATGTGGCAGGCGGGATGGCTCTTCTGAAGCAGGCCTACCAAAAACAGGGCTACCAGTTGTCCGGACGACAACTGGTTGAAACGATGAAGGCCGCGGCAATGAATACGGCGCAGCCGGTACTCGACCCGCGCAGTGCTGCAAGCACGGCAAGCGGCGGGATGACGGGTAAAGTGCCGTACAGTCCGCGCGTGCAAGGTGCGGGCGTGATGCAGATCGCCAAAGCGATTAAAACCCCGAGCATTATCACTGATGCCAAGGGGAAAGCTGGCGTATCGCTGGGCGAGGTTGGAGAAACGACGACGTTTTCCCTGTTTGTCGAGAACAAGTTCGGAAAAAAGCCGGTCACGTATCAGGTCAAGGATGAGTTCGGGGTCTTGACGGACAAGCGGCAGGACGGGATTAACATGCTTACCGATACAGCACTGCAGGGGGCCGCATTGCGATTTTCCGCTCAGCAGGTCACCGTTCAGCCCGGACAGCGGGCAGAAGTAAAGGTAACGCTGCACATTCCGAAAAACGCTCCCCGCAATATTTTTGCCGAGGGATATGTTGTTTTTCAGCCGACCGACTCCGAAATTCCTGTGCTGCGGGTGCCTTATTACGGGTTTTACGGAAAATGGGATGAACCGCGCGTAATGGATCAGCCGATGTGGGACCCGGGGAGCCAGGAGCACCGTACAGGCGTCAAGACGACCTGGTATCACGACAAGGAAAATGACAAGTGGAAATACCGCGATTACCTTGGTGTCACTGGCGTGAGCGAGGACGGACATGTACAGGTCGATCCGGCCAAGATTGCATTTTCGCCAAATGGAGACGGACACTATGATGTTGCAGCTCCTTCGATTACATTTTTGCGCAATGCCCGCCAAGTGACGGTGGATGTGGTGGACAGCGGAGGAACAATCATCCGGTCGCTGTCACGCGATGAGAAAATCAGCAAATTTGATCAATCAAAGCTGGGGACCCCTTATTACTATACGGAGCGGGAAGAATGGAGCTGGGACGGGAAAAAGTACAATCCCGAGAAGGGCGTTTATGAAACCGTCCCGGATGGAGCCTACCGATTCGTCGTCCGGGCCCGCATCGACAGCCGTCATGCCAATTGGCACACGCTGACTCTTCCGATTAAAGTAGACACAAAAGCCCCGGTCGTCACTGCTTCCCTGTCCGGGAACAAAGTACATTGGAGCTCCCGCGACAAGGACATTCAAGGCTACCTGTTGTATGTAGGCGGGAAAAAAGTGGGCGGACCCTATTCTGCGAGCATAACCAGCACCATTGTCAGTCAGCCGGACAAACGGATTTCCCTGGTGGCGTATGACTATGCGGGAAATATGAGTGTTGTCAACATCAATGGAAAGAGCGATGTCACCCCTCCGTTTGTCCAGTTTCCCAATGACCTGTACACCTCGGTGCTGGTCACCCGTCAGCCTGAGGTAGCGGTCAACGGCAGGATTGCGGGTGAAGACATGCTGGACAGAGTGCGTCTGCAAATCAATAAAAATCCGGTCCAGGTCGAGACGGACGGTTCATTTAAAACCATCCTGAAGCTGCCGGAAGGGCTCAATTACGTTCCCTATCATGCCCAGGACATGCATGGGAACAGCAGACATTTTACGCAGCGGATCATCGTAGACACGACACCTCCGCAGCTTCAGCTAACCAACGACGGCAGCGAGACAATCTGGTTTGATGCAGGGACCAAACGAATGCTGGTACCCGTAAAGTTTGCGTATCGCGATCAGACATACAAAGGCCAGGTAAGCATCAACGGACAGATCGTCTCCAGTTGGGAGGAAGATCACCTGGAGAAAGCCGTGCAGAAAAACTTCACCCAGACGCTCCCCCTTCAGCACGGCGAAAACCGTATTTTGCTTGAGGGGAAAGACGCCGCGGGCAATGAGTCCTCTATGACGGTATACGCTTATGTGGATGCCCAGGCCGGTTCGCTCGTGATGCATCACGCCGAGCAGCGCTACACGTATCAGGCGAAGCCTTTGCCGGCGCCGGCACTGCATATAGAAGAGAAGAACAAAGAGGTATATGCGGGAGAAAGCATGCAGATTTCCGGGAGAGTGAATGCTCCGGGGACCGTACGGATGCATCTGGATTATGCAGACCAGCATGTGTTCGTCGATGTGAATGACAGAGGAGAATTCCGTGCGCTTGTAAACAGCGTCAAGGAGGGCAAGCAGAAGCTGTCCGTAGTGGCAGTCGATGCCCTCGGGCGCGAAACAAAAGCAGAGATGGTCATCGTAGGGAAAAAGAGATAAGGGTGCCAGCCGGCATCCTTTTCTCTGTTTCGGGGTCTGAAATGTTTTGTGCAGGGAGGAGTGAACGTGTTTTATCATGGAATTGATTGGGTATATGTAAAAAAGGAATATCCGCTGCTTTCACCGCGAAGAAACGTGTCGCGAAAGCGCCCTGAGCAGCTCGCTGACAGGGTTCATCTGTTGCAGCAGTTTGGCGTGGAGCCCGTTCATTTGCTGGAGGAGGGGCCGGATTTTCCGGCAGAGCGCTGCATTAGAGAATGTCTGGCTTTTGGAGATACGGTCTTTGCTTTTAAGGAAGTAAGCAGCCCTTTGTGGCAGTTGAGCTGTCATGAAGTGGGAGTCGAGGTGCTTGACTTGCGCAAATGCAGTCTCATTTTCACAAGAGAAACTAGTGCTAATGTACAGGTTCTCTTTCCGGATGTACCTGTTTTATACACCGAAAGTCCTTAAATATTTTGGATAACGACTTGTCTCTGCCATTTTTCGACATTATAATGGGCCTCATGAGGAGAAATTCGTACGGGAAGGAAGGAAATGAAGATGAACGTCCAGTACCTCAATCCGTTTCTGGATTCGGCTTCCTTTGTGATTGAACAGCTTTGCAACGTGACGATCAAACGGGGAGAATTGGAGATGACAGAGTGGTACTATCGGGACGATCATACCTGGATCCGCATTGGAATGACCGGTCAATTGGAAGGCGATGTGTTTTTCGGCTTGCAAAACGACCTCGCCTTGCGTCTTGTATCAGCGATGATGGGGGGCTTCCCCGTTAATGAACTTGATGAAATCGGGAAAAGCGCTATATCGGAACTCGGGAATATGATCTCCGGCAACGCCAGCACAATGCTTTACAATCAAGGCGTAGTGATTGATATTACTCCGCCGCAGTTTATTCAGGCACAGGAGAATAGATGGGGTTCTCGGACCGCATATACAGTCCCGCTTGACTTAAGCGACATGGGCCGTATGGAAATCCAAGTCCTGGTAGGAAAGTAGGAAGGTGGGCGCTCTGCATTGGCAGAACGCCTTTTTTTCGGTTCGCGAAGGGTTGACGAATCTGTGCAAGAGTTGGAATAATAAAAAAAGATAAAATATTTTTGATTGTCTGGCCGTTTTTTTCCAGATCGTGTATTGTTTGAGATAGTAAGGGGGAATGAATGTTTGTCATATATTAGGCAGCTAATCGGGATGTTTTTCCTCGTTGTGATTGTCTGCGGCGGCCCGTACATGCTTTATGTTGAGAAAGAGGAAGTGCATTTTGCGCCGGAAAGAGTCGTCACATACACCGTCTATTTGCTTCAGCAGATAGGGGAAGGATCACTGGGTACTTATTACTCGGGAAATGATGAACGGAGCATTGCGGAGGATATCGTTCCTTTTGCGATCAACTCCTTTGAACTGATGTTTTACAGTGTATTGATCGCTGTTTTGGCAAGTTTGTTATTCGGGCTGTTCCTGCAGCGGTTTGCATTTGTTCGCTACTTTCAAAAACTATTGAATCTGCTCTCCACGATTCCTGACTTTGTACTGATATTTTTATCCATTTTGGCGGCGATTCAGTTTTACAAGTGGACGAATATTCGGATTATTACACTTTCCCCGACAAGTGACTCCAGCAACATGTGGTTCCCACTCACGATGCTGGCGATCGGTCCGACCATTTTCCTGATGAAGGTAATCAGTCTCAAATACGGGCAAATCGGCGGTGAGGACTACATCAAGACCGCTTTGGCAAAGGGGATGGGCATTTGGCATATTCTCGTTCACCATGTGTATAAAAATGTGAAGCCGTTTCTGCTGGCGGATCTGAAGAAGACCATCGCGATTACGGTGGCCAACTTGTTCATCGTGGAATATCTTCTAAATGTAGTGGGCTTGACCCGGTTCATTTTTTCCAAAAATGGCATTTATCAGTTTAACGCGGCCGTAATGGGTCTGATGGGCATTATATTGCTTTCCATATTGGTGTACCTGTTGATTCGGGCTATTTTGTATCTGTTTGAACGGATTGCTGTCTACAAATAAGCAGAGTGTAAAAAAGAGTGAGGTTTTGCCATGCAGAAGCGTCGAGTGAATGTATCCCTGTGGGTCGGAGCGGTGCTTGTGATGCTCCTGATCGTTCTCGGGATCATTGGCCCCTATATCGCTCCCTACGATCTGGAACATCAAGAAAAAGTGAGAAATGTCGAAGTGAATGGAAAGACCGTCATCATCTCCCCGCCGCTCTCCCCCTCAAGCGAGCACTGGCTTGGCACCGACAAATGGGGCTATGATCTGTTGACAAAGCTGCTTCACGGAGCGCCGTACACCGTGTTCGTCACGATGCTCGCCGCTGTCGCACGCCTCTTGATCGGTACGATCATCGGCCTTTATATCGGCATTCAGGACAAGCCGCAAAAGTGGTGGCTCTCGATCGAAAACGCCTGGGGATACATGCCTCTCTTTTTGCCGGTGTACTTTTTACTCGTTGGGCTGAATCGGAACTCGGAGCTGGCCATCGGCACCCTGGTGCTGTTGTTTATCGGCCTCGTCGCACTGCTTGGCGCCCCCAGCGTCGCGTCTTCGATCCGGCAAAAGACCGAACAGATCAAGGAAACGCAGTATGTGCTGGCTGCCGTCTCTCTCGGGGCCGGACGCGAGCAGATCATTTTTCGTCATGTCCTCCCGCAGCTAAAAGAACAGCTTGTCCTGATCGCCGTCACCGAGATGATTTCCATCATGGCCTTGATGGGGCTGCTCGGTATGTTTGATCTGTTTGTGGGCGGCACCTATGTCACCTACGATCCGGTCATTTATCACTCCGTTACGAACGAGTGGGCTGGTCTGCTCGGCTCGTACAGAGGGTTTGTCTACGGGAACAACGCCTGGATTTTTATGATCCCGCTGGCTGCTTTTATCATTGCCATCGGTTCCTTTTCGCTCCTGGCAAAGGGGCTTCGCGACCGGTTTCAGGAAACGTATCAACGGACACCGTTTATTTAGTTGGGAAAGGGGGCTTTCCCGGCGGAACCCATCGCCCATTTTTTGAATAGGATGTAAGGCAAAAGCCTAAAATCCCCGTAATTCCGGCACCACCACCCACCCCCCTACATAGGATAAGGTGACTCTGTAATCCCTCAACCTTGTTCCTGTAGAGCCCACAAGGAGGGGTGGCACGATTGAAGGGGAGCGACCAAACCAAGCCGTTGTTGACAAATCGAGAAAGAGAAGTATTTGAACTCTTGGTCCAGGATAAGACAACAAAAGAGATTGCCGGACAACTCTTCATCAGTGAAAAAACCGTACGCAATCACATCAGCAATGTCATGCAAAAATTAGGTGTCAAAGGTCGATCTCAAGCAGTAGTCGAACTCGTTCGACTTGGTGAGTTAGAGATTTGAACCCAGCCCACCCAGCCTCCCTTTTCTTCCCTTGCGATGGAAGGGAGGATTTTTTTTTGCCCAAATTCAGGAGAACAGGCTTTGCATCGTCCGAGTTTAGCCACTCTACGACCGGTGAATCAATTTTGGGTAGAGAAGTTACGGGGGGTGCCAAAATTCATTCAAACATCAAGGTCTTTTTTGGAAAATCCGGCCCCAACTTTACCGTCTCTGGTACGATTGCGCTTGTTCTAATGAGTTCTTCCTTCTCGGCGCTGCGATGCGAGGCATGAGTAAGGCTGAAGCATATCTGGTTACGCTCGCCACCCGTACACCAAAAATTTTAAAACAAATGGCAAGTATGTAAACTTGTTTATCATAATCTACTATTAAGGAGGTGATACCTATGAAATAATGATTGGCTATTTCTTTTGCAATCATGATGGTTATGTCTGTCTCAGGTGCTGCCTTTGCGGCTGAACCACAAGGTTGTTATGCACAACGTGTTTGCCAAGAAATTTATTATTTCTAAGCTGTATAGATGCTCCGTAAAGGAGTTTAAGGGTACTTTATGAACCTTTTTCTTTTTATTTATGCTGATCGGTTTCCGTCTCAAGAAATGGGAAGCAAGGTATTAC
>k87-1409533_pt1 | contig 19417 bp, 19 predicted proteins | sample MGYA00084031_6733416 | MGnify analysis MGYA00084031
CGTTTAAATGTGATTAATCCCAAGGCCCATGACCTCGTGTTCCGCCCCTTTAGCCGGAGCCCCGATGGTTCCGTACATCGCGACGGCAATCCAATCCTTTTCTTCCTTGGCATTGGGAGACTTCAGCCCTCTTAACACCGTGTAACGCAACCCTACGGTGCGCAATACGCTGCCGAACGAAATCTGCCCCCGGCTGATTCCGAGGAGCGCCTCCATCATGGCGTGGTACAACGCGTGCTCTTCGCGGTACAGATCGGAGTCAATAAGGGCTTGACGTTTTACTGACGATTCAATAGAGCCAACGACTTTCTGCGGGTCCATGGACCCGACCTTGCCAGTGACAATTAAATACCCGCGCCTCCTGACGGCCTGCACCAGTTCTTTTTCCTCGCGACCGTCCGAGAGCAGCGTCACCATCATTGCCATTTTGCCGATGTCACCTCGTAACAACGGCTCCCACCGGTCCATCGAACTCCTCCCCGCGAGCTAGTTTTGCAACGGACCCCGGCCTGTCACCATTTCCCATTCGTGAATGTGATACGTCCGCGCCCCGTGAACGACGTACGGATCGTTCTCGACGTATGCTTTGACCGTGTCATACGAGTCGGCCCGGTAAATGACGAGTCCCCCTGCGCCGTCGGTGAAACGTCCGTTCGCCAAAATTTTGCCCTCCTCTCGCAATTTAGCGAGGTAATCGAGGTGTTGCGGACGATACACGTTACTTTTTTCTTCATCACGCATCGGCAACAACACGGCAAAAATTTTCATATCATTTCTCCTCTCTCGAATTCATATAAAATAAAGACTTCCCCAACCAGAGAAAACGTGCCATACGTAAATGAAAATGTCAAAGATGTGAGACTAGCGTTCAGCCGTACGGCGGTTTGGCCCGCCAACGTGATAGGCCTCAGTTTCGTGTCTGATTCGCTCCATGATGCGCCCTGCCTTGACAGCTTCAAAACCGTTTTTTTGCGAATAGGCGAGATGTTCTTCCAGTTCGTCATACGTGAAGTTGGAAGTGTAAACAGTCGGGAGATTGTGGGACACACGGTACTGTAAAATACTTCCCAACACTTCATCTCGCAACCAAGGAGACACCCCTTCAGCTCCGATGTCGTCCAAGATGAGGACGGATACTCGTTTCAACTCTTCTACTTTTTGGTGTGAAGAACCTTCCTGAATGGATTCTTTCAACTCCCGGAAAAACTCGGGGACGTACACCATGTAAACGGAAATGTCGCGCATTGCCAACTCCTGCGCCATGGCCCCGGCAATACAGCTTTTGCCGACGCCAAAATCGCCGTAGAGGTACAGCCCTTTTCGCTTCTCTCCCGGGCGGTATTCGGCAGCGAACGCCATGGCAGCAAATATCGCCTCTTCTCTCGTGGCGTCGAGCTCCAGTTTTTCAAAGGTGACGTTCAACACGTCGTTCGGTATGTAGTGGCTGCGAATTTTGTTTGTGCGGCGCTTCTTCTCCTCCATCTGGCGCTGTAACGGGCACGGACTGAGACGGAGGTCGATGTAGCCGGCGTAGGGAACGAGGAACGGGCGGTGGCCCCGGACGAGGTTAGGACAGTTTTCAAGCCCGGGACAACGGTCGCAGTGATCCCACTCGCGAATATACTGGTCCAACCGGTTTAACGACCGAAGGTACGCGCCTTTCTCCATCTCGGGATGTTCCCGCTGAAAACGGCGCATTCTCGGTTTTGCCAACAGTTGTTCAACCCTCTTTTCCGGATCGACAACCGCTTGTTTGGACACTTCTTGTAACACGGCTTTGATCGTTTGCCGAAAGGCATCCATCGCCCTACTCTCCTCTCGATCGCGCCTGCTGCAACTTTCCAAGGAGTTGCTCGAATCTCACTTGCCGTTTTCGCCGGCTTTCCTCTGATTCCACTGGCGGTTTCTTCGCACCGTCTGATTTTGCGCGATTTTGTCTTTGAGCAGTCCTCCGTTTTTGATTCTTTATTTCGGTCGACTTCGGGCGTTCACGCCGGTACAGCTGTTTCAACGCGAGTTCTTGCGCTTCCTCGACGGTTTGAACGTTGGCACGCTTCCAGTGCCCAGCCATCTTCTCCACGAGCGACCGCGGCAACTTGTAATCGTTCGTCAACAGGACGTATTCAATGAGCACGTTGACGACGGCGAAGGGAAGGCCGTACGTTTCGACGAGTTCTTCCACCAACTGGACGTCCGCCTCCGGCACTTTTCCGCCGCGCTGGTACCGTTCCAACAGTTCCAGCGGCGACAGCTTGGCCAGCCAGCGGCGGTGCTTTTCTTCCACGCTTTCGGAAGGATCGCCCTCCGTCTCACGCCCACTTGGGGTGCGCCGCTGTGCGTTCACTTGGCGAATGTCCGGGGGGTGTCCGTGACGGTAGCGGTATTCCTGTTTGATGTACGAATGCAATTCCTCCAATTGGAGTTCGTTTCGCTCGTCGTACAATACGGGGTTTTGCAGAGCCTTGCCCAGTGCGACGACGTCTAACTGGTAAAAAAACGCCCACTGACGAATCTGATCCCGGTCCTCTTCCGTCAAGTGGTCGATAGAGCCGACGGGAGACGCCTGTGCTTTCAGAAAATCCCAATCCAGCTCATCACCGTCAAACGAAGGGCCTCGCTCCGCTTCACCGGCAGAAGCTGTCTCAAGTTCAGCTAAAAGCGGCTGATACTCGCTTTCATCTCGCACCGTCAACTCAGACGCCGTGATACTCGTAAACACGTCGTTAAACTTTTTTGTTACATTCTCGAAACCGTCCCTCTCCCTGATCCTTTCGGGGCAGAACCGTTCCCGCACCTGGCGGAAACGCTCTTTTCCCAAACGGTTCATCAACGTGATGCTCAACACATCCGTCTGAAAAAACGCGCGCGGTTCCAACGGCGGAATGACTTCATACTGAAAAGACCGACCCAGTTCTTCTCGGCGCTCGTACGTCTTTAACAGCCCGACGCCTTCCAGACGGCGCCTCGCTTCCAGCACTTGATCCAGCGGGAGGGACAACAAGTTCATCAGAAAACGGTGCGTACAAGGCGGAGACTGGCTCCCCGCATAAGCTCCGCCTTGCACGCACAACGTCATGTACAAGCTGACGGAATCTGTACCGATAATCGGCTGGTACAAATGGACGAGCACACCGACTGCAGCTGTCTCAAGGGGCCGTTCCGTTACGACGGACCAACTGTCGTTCGGGCTCAGTTCTCGCCATGTCTGGTTCATCCGTGCAAACCTCCGGTCAAACCAAGTGACTTGTTGAAGTGTCCTACCATTATAGCACGGCGCCAGAAGTGGATATTACTTTTTTTGAAATGGAGTCGGCTTCTTGAGCAGCTCTTCCAATTCTTTAACGAACACGTTGATGTCTTTGAACTGACGGTACACGGAAGCAAAGCGAACGTACGCCACTTCGTCCAGGTGGTACAGCCCTTCCATGGCCATCTCCCCGATGTCGCGGCTGGAGACTTCCTGTTCCGTCGTTCCCTGCAGGTCCCGCTCAATGCGGGACACGAGGTTCTCCAATTCTTCATAGGGGACAGGGCGCTTCTCGCAGGCCCGCACCAGTCCTCTCAGCAACTTGTCCCGGTTAAACTCTTCCCGTGATCCGTCTTTTTTAATGACGATGAGCGGCTTTTCTTCTACCGTTTCAAATGTCGTAAATCGCCGGCTGCACGCTTCACACTCCCGCCGGCGGCGAATAGACTTCCCTTCATGAGCGGGACGGGAGTCCAAAACGCGCGTACCGGTGTGATCACAATACGGACATCGCACTCCATCACACATCCATTTTCACCAATTTGTCTTACTTTTTATTGTACAGCAAACGCAGCCATTCCTCTACAGTTTGTCCATAACCGGATAACTCAAAGAATACGCCCGAACTCCAAACAAGAGACAGTTTCATCCTTGTCCCACTTGCTGTATAATGGTCTTCGGTTTCATAAAACGGACGAGACAACAGGAGGACATGCGATGGAGGGCATATCCGTTCAAGAAACGCTCTTCCTCTTTTTGGGCGGGTTAGGCATTTTTCTGTTTGGGATCAAGTACATGGGAGACGGACTGGAAAAGGCGGCAGGAGACCGTCTGCGCCTCATTCTCGACCGGTTGACGACAAATCCCGTGATGGGCGTGATCGCCGGTATTTTGACGACCGTCCTCATTCAATCCAGCTCCGGTACAACGGTGTTGGTGGTCGGGTTTGTGAACGCCGGTTTGATGACTCTGCGTCAGGCCATCGGCGTCATCATGGGAGCGAACATCGGGACGACGGTGACCGCGTTCATCATTGGACTGAAAATTGAGGATTACGCGTTGCCGATTATTGCCCTAGGGGCGGTACTCCTCTTCTTTTTCAAATACGAACACATACGCAATATCGGACAAATCATTTTCGGCTTCGGCATGCTGTTTTACGGACTGCAAACGATGGGGACTGGCTTAAAGCCGCTAAAAGATTTGTCTCTTTTTCAAGATCTGATGGTGGAATTGGGACAAAACCCCATACTCGGCGTTCTGGTGGGAACCGTCTTTACAGTCATCGTCCAGAGCAGCAGCGCCACCATCGGCGTGTTGCAGCAGTTGGCCGACGACGGTGGCGTGGCGTTGCGCACGGCGCTTCCCATTTTGTTCGGGGACAACATCGGAACGACGATTACCGCGGTACTCGCCTCCCTCGGCGCCTCTCTCGCCGCTAGGCGCGCTGCCCTTTCCCACGTCTTATTTAACGTCATCGGTACGATCATCTTTATATTGGCTCTACCGTTGTTCTATCCCCTCGTCACCTGGTTGGGAGAGATGACCGGAGCGGACATCCGGATGCAAATCGCGTACGCCCACGGTATCTTCAACTTCACGAACACATTGATCCAGCTTCCGTTTATCGGTGTTCTCGCCTACATCGTCACGAAAGTCATTCGCGGAGAAGAAGAAATCATCGAATACGGTGCCAAAAACTTGGACACCCGTCTTTTAAACAACCCTTCTGTCGCCTTGGGACAAGCGGCGAAAGAGCTGGACCGCATGGCACACCTCTCCTTCAAAGCGTTGAATAACGCCGCCGACTACTTCTTCCACGGCAAGTCGAGAGACTCGGAATTGGTGATGCAGCGGGAAGAAGTCATTAACGACTTGGAAAAGAAAATCTCGGACTATTTGACACAAATATCGTCTAGCACTTTTTCCGCTGCTGAATCGAACCGGCATACGCTGTTAATGCAGACGATTAACGACATTGAACGCGTCGGAGATCACGCGACGAACGTTGTCGAATTAGGAAACTATAAGAAACGGCACAAGATCGTCTTTTCAGATGAAGCCTTTGCTGAGTTGCAGGAAATGTACGCTTTAACGCTGGACACGTTCGGTATGGCCATCGAGGCACTGAAACAGAATGACACAGAGTTAGCCCAAAAAGTTATTCAGAACGAGGAAAAAATTGACAAGATGGAACGAAAGTTCCGGAAGTCCCATATCGCTCGCTTAAACAACGGGCATTGCACGGGGAATGCGGGGGTTGCGTTCTTAGATTTTATCAGCAATTTGGAACGGATCGGCGACCACTCGATGAACATTGCCCAGTCGGTGTTGGGAGAGTATTGAGACAGACGCCCACTACCGGCGGCACCTCCGACCAAAAAACCGGGGCAGCTTCCAACCGCCCCGGTTAATTCATGATAATGCCGCTGTTTATGAGGAATACACCATTTGACGTTCAGGTTCAGAAACGCGGTGCTCCATTTGATCGGCCATGTAGTGGACGAGATCGACGATACGGCAGGAATACCCCCATTCATTGTCGTACCAGGCCAACAGCTTGACTTTTCGGTTACCCAACATGGAACACGCCCCTGTATCCACGATGGCGGAATGGGGGTTCCCGACAAAGTCGACTGAAACGAGGGGGACGTCACACACATCGACAATGCCGCGCATGTGGGTCGTTCCCGCCTCTTTGTAAGCCTCGATGATGCCCTCAAGCTCCGCGTCACGGGACAGGTCGACGACCGCATCGACGATGGACACGTTTGGTGTCGGTACTCTTAACGCCAACCCCGTCAGACGCCCTTCTAACTCAGGTATGACCTTTGCCACTGCCTCCGCTGCGCCCGTCGTCGTGGGGACAATCGCTTGGGAAGCAGCGCGGGCCCGGCGCAAATCTTTATGCGGATTGTCCAAGCTTTTTTGGTCACTCGTAAACGAGTGAACCGTCGTCATCATCACGTGTTCAACCCCAAACGAATCGTGAAGCACCTTCATGAGTGGGGCGAGACAGTTCGTCGTACAAGACGCGTTCGACACGACGTGGTGTTTTTCACCGTCGTACCAGTGTTCGTTCACTCCCATGACGACTGTGAGGTCCTCCGCCTTCCCCGGAGCCGTTATGATCACTTTTTTTGCACCCGCCACAAGGTGCCGCTCCGCTTCCTCCCGGTGACGAAATTTCCCTGTCGCCTCAATGACGATGTCGACCCCGAAACGTTTCCAAGGCAAGCGTTCCGGTTCTCGTTCGTTGACAACCAAAACCCGTTGCCCGTTGACGGACAACGCGTTATCTTCAGCCGCTACACTGTAACGAAACGTTCCGTGGACAGTGTCGTACTTAACTAAGTGCGCCAGTGTCTCCGGCGGATACGCAGCATTAACCCCTACAAGTTGTACGTTGTCCTCTCCCTGTTCGACTAACCGACGAAAAACCGCCCTTCCAATCCGGCCAAACCCGTTAATGGCCACGCGAACTGTCATGCAGGTCACCTTCCTGTATGTTGCACTCTGTTAGCGTTCTTTATCTGCAATTAGTATATCACATTTAGCCATTAACGTGTAACATTATCCGCTGAAATTCGTAAATGCTTCTCCCGTGAGGGCAACAGATGAGGACGTGTTGCTCTGAATTTCGGGGTGTACTTCTTTATATTTCCTGTAGTAATACAACACGCGCTGAACGTAGTGCCGCGTTTCCCCGTACGGGATATCCTCAAGATTCCGCACGTCCCCGTCCCATTCATTTTCCTCTATCCACTCTGCCACTCGCCCTGGGCCAGCGTTGTAGGCAGCGATGGCCGCAACCGGATTGTCGTCGAACTGGCGCAGCAACTGGCCGATGTACCAGCTACCCATATGAATGTTGACCGCCGGTTCTTCCAACCGATCTAAAAAGTGTGAATCGAAGTGCCCGTCGTCCACCATCCACCGGGCGGTGTCAGGCATGAGCTGCATCAGGCCGAAAGCTCCTTTGTGTGAGCTCACCTCTGGGTTAAAATTACTTTCCACTCGAATAATCGCCATGATGAGATAGGGATCTACGCCAAACGCCTCAGAACTAATGCGGACTTCATCTTCGTACTTCACCGGGTACATCAACTTTTTGACCAACACCGACTGCATGAACAGGAAAATGAGAAACAGACACACACCACAGAGGACGACTAATGTCCAAGATCGTTTGAAGATGGTTCGTCTTGTCCCATTTCTCGGCGTAAAGCTCCCCATATGCGATCCACCTGTCGTCTCGTATTCTCCACGTCCCCGGAGTTGTCCACAATGAAATCGGCATACTGCCTCTTTTCTTCTATAGGGATCTGGGCCTTCAATCGCTCCTTGGCTTCCCTTTCCTTCAGCCCGTTTCGTTTCATTAAACGCTCCACTTGTACTTGTTCCGGTACGTACACGACGATGATCCGGTCGAACATGCGTGTGAGGTTATTTTCGATTAAGAGTGGGATCTCTGCGATAACGGGTGTGTCCGGTTTTTCCTTTTCAAAGTGCGCCATCTGTTGCCGCATGCGCCCGTTGATGATCGGATGCAGTATGTTGTTCAGCTTTGTTCTTTCTTTCTCGTCTCGGAAAATGAGCTGACCCAATTTTGCACGGTCGAGGGTGCCGTCGGGCTGCACAAAATCCCGACCGAAGTGCGCGATGATCTGTCTTAAGCCTTCAGTGCCCGGCTCCACCACTTCCCGGGCCACGACGTCGGCGTCGACGACGGAAGCCCCGAGCTCTTGAAACCTGTCCAAGACCGTGCTCTTCCCAGAGGCGATCCCCCCAGTCAAGCCAACACGCATATACATCACTACTCCTCGCTCGAGAACGGCTACCTACAGTACCGTTTACCCCGACACTTGGGCAAACGGACTGCCGCGTAAAGAGTCCCATGCCGCGTTGCGGCATCCATAGTGGAAATGCCACCTGCTGTGATGACGCGCAAGCATGGTAGCCTATCGTTTCAAGATGGACGGCGTTATGTCCTTTGGCAATGGCCGCAGATGTGGGTGCCGCGTCCGGCAACGACGATGCGTTGAATCGAGTTGCCGCAAACGGGACACGGTTCGCCCTGTCGGCCGTAAACGCTAATTTGCAACTGGAACATGCCCATTTCTCCCGCCCCGTTGACGTACGAGCGCACCGAAGCACCACCGGCCTCAATCGCCTTCCGGATCGTTTTTTGAATGGCAGCGTGTAACCGGCGAATTTCCCCACGACTCAAGCTGGACGCGGAGCGCTCCGGATGTAACCGAGCTTGAAACAGAGCTTCGTCCACATAAATATTCCCCAATCCCGCAATAAATGACTGGTCCAACAGCAACGGCTTTAACCGGGCCCGCCGCCGCGTAAGCTGGTCTTGAAGCCACAAAACAGTGAATTCTTGTGAAAGCGGTTCTGGCCCGAGTTTCCCCACCGTCGTCTTTACCGGCACGTCTTTCGGACGGACAAGCTGCATCGTACCAAATTGGCGCACATCTCGATAACGCAAGTCGCTGCCGTCCGTGAAGTGAAACACGACATGTGTATGCTTTTCCGCGGGAACGCTTTGCGGCAAGACGCTGTAACGTCCTTCCATGCGGAGGTGGGACACCATGACCCAGTGGTCGAAGTGAAACAGTAAGTACTTTCCCCGGCGCCCGATCTTCCGTATCGTTTCATCTTGGAGCACCGCAGCAAATGCTTCAACGTCCACCGGCTCGCGAATGATGCGCGGCAGATGGACGCTCACGCGTTCAACGGTCTTGCCGACAACGAGCTGTTCCAACGTCCGGCGGACGGTCTCAACTTCTGGGAGTTCTGGCACTCAACCATCCCCTCTCTCCACGTTGAGATACACGATTGTTACTTCGCGTCGTACCACGTGTCCCCAGTACTGACGTCAACTTTGAGGGGGACAGACAGTTCCACCGCGTTTTCCATGACGTCGGTTACGACCGCTTTTAACGCTTCCACCTCGTTGGGCGGTGCTTCGAAAATGAGTTCGTCGTGCACTTGCAACAGCATGCGGGTCTTAAAGCCTTCTCGGGACAGGCGTTCGGCTAGTTTAACCATGGCCAGTTTGATAATGTCGGCTGCTGTCCCTTGAATTGGGGTGTTCATAGCCGTCCGCTCGGCAAAACTGCGGCGATTGAAGTTTTTGCTGTTGATGTCCGGCAAATAGCGGCGCCTGTGCAACAGCGTCGTCACGTAGCCGTGCTCCCGCGCCTGTTTGACAATGTCGTCCATGTACCGTTTGACGCCCGGGAAACTTTGGAAGTACCGCTCAATAAAGGTAGCCGCCTCTTTGCGTGAGATATTCAGATTTTGCGATAAGCCGTAGTCGCTGATTCCGTACACGATGCCGAAATTGACCGCCTTTGCCTGACGCCGCATCAGCGGCGTTACACGGTCCTTGTCCACACCGAACACGTCCATCGCTGTACGGGTGTGGATGTCCATGTTTTCGCGGAACGCCTCCAGCAACGTTTCGTCCTGGGCAAAGTGCGCCAATACCCTCAGTTCAATTTGCGAATAGTCAGCGGCCAATATTTTCCAACCGCTTTCCGACGGCACGAACACCTCTCGGATGCGCCGCCCTTCCTCCAACCGGATCGGGATGTTTTGCAGATTCGGGTCCGTGCTGCTGAGCCGCCCTGTTGCGGCAACGGTCTGTTGAAAGATGGTGTGAATTTTGCCTGTCTCTTGCTGTATCATTTTTAACAGGCCTTCCACGTAGGTGGACTGCAGCTTGCCGATTTGGCGGAAGAGTAAAATTTTGCCCACGATCTCGTGTTGCGGTTCCAATTTCTCCAGTACGTCCGCGCTCGTGGAATACCCCGTCTTCGTTTTTTTCATGACCGGGAGATTGAGTTTGTCAAATAAGATGTGACCAAGCTGTTTCGGAGAATTGATGTTGAACTCGGTGCCGGCCAGTGAGTATATCTCTTCTGTCAACTTCTGAAGCCTTTCCTCAAATTCTTTTCCCAAAGCCTGTAACCGGCCTCGATCCACTTTGACGCCGTCCGCTTCCATCCCGGCCAAAATTTTCGCTAACGGTAGCTCTAAACGGTAGTACAAGTCTTTCATTCCGTACGTTTCCAGCTGTTCGTCGAGTCGCTGGTGCAATAGGCGCATCGCTTCGGTTTTGCGGGCGAGGTGCTCAGCCAGCTCCTGTCCTTCCAGCTGTTTGCGTTTCGCCCCTTTCCCGTACACTTCATCGTCGTGGGGTAAAGGGTATTGCAACTGCTGTTTGGCGATTTCACTTAAGGCGTGATCCGACTCGGTCGGATTTAGCAAGTAAGAGGCGAGCATCACGTCAAACACGAACCCGTTGACTTGGATACCGTATTTTTTCAGTGCGACCATCGCTTTTTTGATATCGTAGCCCACTTTTGCCCTCGCGTCGTCCTGCAACCAGCTTTGAAAGGTGCGGCTCTCTTTCACAGTTTTAAACGGGACATACGCGTGACGGGTTCCGTCGGAAAGGCCAAACCCGATGACATCGGCGTTCACGTACGGTCCCGGCTCCATTTCCACGTAGAGGGCCACGGGAGCGGAAGCCGAATCGATCCATTCATTGAGCACACTGGCATGCGCGATCGTGTCCACGAGAATGTCCTTCGCCTTTGTCCTTTCTGTCACATCATCGCCCATAATGCGCTCTTGCAACGTCTTGAACTCCCACTTTTTGAAAAACTTCGCCAGCCTTTCCCGATCATAGCCGTCATACTTTAAGTCAGCGAGCGCAATGTCTATAGACATGTCCCGGAAAATGGTGGCCAGCTTTTTACTCAACCGGGCCTGGTCGGCGTGATCCCTCACTCTTTCCTGCAGTTTTTTCCCGGAGATGGAATCCGCATTGTCGAGAACATTTTCAACGGAGCCGAATTGCTGAAGCAACTTCAGCGCTGTCTTCTCCCCGACACCGGGTATGCCGGGAATGTTGTCCGAGCTGTCGCCCATCAACCCTTTTAGGTCGACAATCTGTTCAGGCTTCAGACCGTACTTGTCACGGATGGCGTCCACAGTGTACACGTCCATTTCTGTAATCCCTTTTCGCGTCAACAAGGCTTCCACCCGTTCCGACACGAGCTGCAGCAGGTCCTTGTCCCCGGTGACGATGCGCGTTTTGAGAGATGCTTCTTCCGCTTTGCGCGAAAGCGTCCCGATAATGTCATCTGCTTCGTAATTTTCCACTTCGTAGTAAGGAATGGAAAAAGCATCCAACAAATCTTTGATAATCGGAAATTGCCCTGACAGTTCGTCTGGAGTTTTCATGCGCGTGCTTTTGTATTCCTCGTAATCGGCGTGGCGAAACGTCTTTGCACTGGCATCAAAAGCGACGAGCAAGTGGGTTGGCTTTTCTTCTTCGAGCAATTTGAGTAACATTAAGGAAAAACCGTATACGGCGTTAATCGGTGTTCCACTCGAATGGGTCAAAAGTGGGAGGGCGTAAAACGCACGATACGCAATACTGCTCCCGTCAATTAAATATAACTTGTCCATAAGGCGCCTCCAACTGTTACAATTGTGTTTATTGTAACATGTGCCAAAGGCGTCTTCCAGACTGGTCAATCTTTTATAACTTCCAAGCCGCGTTGCAGCCAAAACAGGCTTTCGTACTGCTTGCAAATACTAAACCGCGTCGTGGAGTTGCTTGAGGAGTGCCACTCCAGGATGGAGGCCTTCGGCCGCTCACGCATCTTCCCGCTTGTCATGAACGCAGGCAACCGGGTGGAAGGAGATGGCCCGATTCACGGCACAACGTCTTGTATTTTCAAAACAGAAAGGAACTGGACATTGCACACCTCTGTAGAATCAACGGCTTCAACTCGATCCACGTTAAAACCTTACGCCGCATTGCTGCTCGGTGTTCTCTCCATCTCAACCTCTGCAGTATTTGTCAAGCTCTCGGACGCGCCGGAAGCGATCGTCGCTTTGTACCGCTTGCTTTTTACTGTCGTGCTCATGACGCCTTGGGTCTTCGTGCACGGCCGAACAGAGCTGAAGTCGTTGAAGCGAAAAGACTGGTTGCTCGCACTTGTCTCAGGAGTTTTTTTAGCCTTCCACTTTCTGTTTTGGTTTACATCGCTCGCTTACACGTCCGTCGCCAGTTCCGTCGTACTGGTGGCCATGCAACCGCTTTTTGCCTTTATCGGCACCTACGTTTTCTTCAAAGAGCGTACGACCTTACAGGCCTTACTCGGGGCCGGCGTCGCCATGACCGGGAGCGTCATCATCGGCTGGGGCGACTTCCGCATCGGCGGCATGGCGCTGTTCGGCGATTTGCTCGCCCTTCTCGGCGCCGCGATGGTTACAGGTTACTGGCTGATCGGACAGCACGTGCGCAAAAACGTGTCCCTCATGGTGTACACGTACGTCGTGTACGGAGCGAGCAGCGTGACACTATTCGTTTACAACGCCTTCAACGGCGCTTCCTTCACGAACTACGCCGCGAAAGACTGGTGGATTTTCCTCGCCTTGGCTGTCTTTCCGACGTTACTCGGCCACACCGTTTTGAACTGGTCTCTTAAATGGGTCGGGGCCTCTGTCGTGTCCGTCAGCATTCTCGGCGAACCAATCGGCGCGTCCGTTCTCGCGTACGCTGTTTTCGGTGAAACGCTGTCTGTCAGTCAATGGATCGGCGGGGGACTGATTTTGTTCGGTGTGTACGCGTTCGTCCGGACGAAAAAGTAAACAACGCGCGACACTCCTCGATGAGCGTCGCGCGTTTGGCTTTCCCTCTGCCGTGAAAGTGTCATCACGTCCGCCTTTTGCACGAGAGGCGATGTGTCCTTTCCGCGCTAGTGGTTGACGACGCCGACGCGCTGTTCGGGTTTACTGCTCTGGACGATTTCGATTTCTTCCTCGTGTTTCATCAAGTAGTAGCGCACACTGTCAATCAGCGCATACCAACTGGCCTCAATGATGTTGGCAGATACGCCGATGGTGCTCCACTTTTCTTTCCCGTCGGACGATTCGATCAGCACTCTGACAGTGGACGCTGTCGCGTCGGTTTCATCCAGTACACGCACTTTGTAGTCAGAAAGGTACATCTTTTTGATTAAGGGGAAGTACTGCTCCAGCGCTTTTCTCAGGGCGTTGTCCAAGGCGTTTACCGGGCCGTTTCCTTCAGACACAGTGTGCACGACTTCTCCGTTCACCCGCAGTTTGACGACGGCTTCCGTACGCAACACGTCCGCTTCATCGCGTTCGATAAAAATCTTAAAGTGGTCAAACTGGAAGAACTCTTTTAATTCGCCGAGCCCTTCCCTCACCATTAACTCAAACGAAGCTTCAGCTGCTTCGTACTGGTAACCCTTGTGCTCTTGCTCTTTAATTTTGTCTAAAATTTTGCGGGACTGCGGGTCGTGCTTATCCAGTTTCACATTCCACTCTTTCGCCTTAAACAGCACATTGCTCTGCCCCGACAGCTCCGACACGAGAACCCTGCGCTTGTTGCCGATGGATTCCGGCGGGATGTGTTCGTACGTTTCCGGGTGCTTCAAAATGGCACTGACGTGCATGCCGCCTTTGTGCGCGAACGCACTTCTGCCCACGAACGGTTGGTTGTTCGGCGGTACTTGGTTGGCGATTTCGTGGACATATTTAGACACTGTAATGAGATTTTTCAATTGCGATTCATCGACGCAGCTGTAGTTCAGTTTCATCTGCAAGTTGGGGATAACCGAGATCAAGTTGGCGTTGCCACATCTTTCACCGTACCCGTTGATCGTCCCTTGGACGTGCCTCGCCCCTGCCCGGACAGCCGCCAGCGAATTGGCGACTCCTAACTCACAGTCGTTGTGACAATGGATGCCGACCATAACCGATAGCTTCGATACGACGTGCGAGACGATGTCGTAAATTTCATGGGGCATGGAACCGCCGTTCGTGTCACAGAGAACGATACAATCGGCACCTGCTTCTTGCGCCTTTTGGACTGCTTCCAAGGCGTATTCCGGATTGTGCTTGTAGCCGTCAAAGAAGTGTTCCGCATCAAAAATGACTTCTAAACCGGCTCGTTTCAAGTACTGGATCGACTCAAAAATCATGTTTAAGTTCTCTTCCAGTGTCGTCTTTAGTGCTTTAAGTACGTGGAAATCCCACGTTTTTCCAAATATCGCGACCGCTTTCACACCGCTGTCCAAGATTTTCTGCAAGTTGTCGTCCTCTTCAACGTCAATGCCGGCGCGCCGAGTGCTACCGAAGGCGGTGATGGTCGCGTGCTCTAAATGCAATTCTCGCGCCTTTAGGAAAAATTCCATATCTTTCGGATTACTGCCCGGCCACCCGCCTTCGATGTAGTGGATGCCGAGGCCATCCAATTTTCTGGCGATTTTTAGTTTGTCATCTACGGAAAGGCTGATGCCCTCCCCCTGTGTGCCATCCCTCAGTGTCGTGTCGTACAGTAAAACTTGAGGTTTCACCCTACAAAACCCCCTACGTGATGCGTTCCGTCAGATTTCCAGATAATTATCGCTAGTATAACACAGGTTGGTCCTTTATTTCACGCAAATTTTTCGGCGCGTCACCCCTTCGCAAGTCTTTCGTCACGCGAATGCTTTACTTAACGGTCTCATGTCTTTAAGATGTACGTGTGCATAAATCTAGACAGTCACGATTTTCCGAAGTTTCGACCGACACTGTTTCACTATCACATTCTAAACAGCAGGAGGACTTTCATGATCGCCGCCTTTCTACACGGTATTGTATTAGCCTTTGGATTAATCCTTCCCCTCGGTACACAAAATGTGTTTGTATTTAATCAAGGAGCTTCCCAGCCAAAATTCAGAGGGGCCGTTCCCGTTATCCTTACAGCTTCGCTTTGCGATACTCTGCTCATTCTGTTAGCAGTCGTAGGCGTCTCTGTCGTTGTGTTAACAGTCCCGGCATTGCAAACTGCAATCTTTTCTATTGGCATTTTATTTTTACTCTATATGGGATGGTCCATTTGGAAAAGCGACCCCGCAAATTTAAGCGAACCGGAAGCCGCCATGCCAACCAACAAACAAATCGTGTTCGCTATGTCAGTCTCCCTGCTCAATCCCCATGCCATTCTCGATACGATTGGCGTGATTGGAACGAGTTCACTCAGCTATACGGGTTCTGAAAAAGTGGCATTTACTACCGCCTGTATCACGGTTTCCTGGCTCTGGTTTTTCGGTCTCGCTTTACTTGGAAAAGCGATCGGGCAATTTGATTCCGAAGGTAGATTGTTGAAGATCATCAATAGGGTGTCAGCTGTTATCATTTGGGGGGTCGCCGTACACCTGGCGATTCAGGTGATTAAAAGGCTTTGACGGACAGAAGAGCATTTGATCTTTTTCAGATTGACTGCCGGCACCCGTACACGGCGAAATGATCGAGCCGTGTCGCGTTTCTTTTACAGCGTTACTTCAGCAGGATGTCCTTGACTTGTAAATCGCGGGTCAACCACATGCCGTAAGTCAACATCCCCAGCAAAATGCTCGTCAATGCCGCTGATCCGGTAATGGCAAACATGATCAGAATCTGATATTTGACAGCTTCAATCGGGCTTGTTCCGGCTATAATCATCCCCGTCATCATGCCCGGCAACTGCACGAGCCCTACCGTCTTCATGGAGTCGATCGTCGGGATCATGCTCGACTTGACGGCGCGTTTCAGTACGCGGTGCATCGACTGCTTTTGAGAAGCTCCCAAAGCGAGCAGCACCTCGATCTCCGGGACAGAATCTCTCACGCTCTCCTTCAACTGGTTAATCAGCAGACTAGCGACCACCATCGCATTTCCCACGATCATGCCGCTGATCGGGACAACCGTTTCGGGGCGGGGTTCGATAATCCCCACGACCACCATGATCCCCATCGTGACAGCCTCAGTCGTGGCAATGACGAACCACACACGCCACACGAGGCCTTTCAAATCCTTTCCACGAGAAGCGGCATTGTATGCGGCAACCGTGACCATGATAGCGATAACACCAATGACAAAACCTGCATTTTTCTGCTCAAAGACAAATTCCAGGACGAATCCGATGAACGTCAACTGGACGGCGGTGCGAATCGTGGCGATTACAATGTCTTTTTCGAGACGCAACTTTTGCCACATGGACAGAAACAGCGTGATGAAAATAAAGATAAGCGTCATCCACAGTGCAAACGTCGACACTTACCTCCGCCCCCCTGCGTTTGTCTGATAGCGTAGAAAGGCTTGAACTTCTCGAGTTTTATCGTCGTGAAACAGGGCTTCCTGCGTGTCGTACTGCAACAGTCGCTTCCTCGAGACAAACCAAACCCTTTCTGCCAAGCGCCTCATCTGCTCCATATCGTGTGTGACCCACAGCACGGCCAGCCCGTCATCCCTGTTCCGCTTCTTGACGCACGCTTCTACCACCCTTTTGTGGTGGTCGTCTAACGCCGCCGTCACCTCGTCCAACAGTAACAGTTTCGGTTTAAGGGCAAGGGCCCGAATAAGAGATACGCGCTGCTGTTCGCCGCCCGACAGCGTTTTGGCGTCTTTGTGTAACAGTTCTTCGGACAAGCCGACTTCGTGCATTAATTGGAGACACTCTTCCTCTTTAAACGGGCGATGGTGCAGCCTCGGTCCTGCCGACACGTTGTCTAGGACGGTCCCCTCCAACATGACCGGTTTTTGAAACACGAGTCCGATGAGTGCTCGCCATTGCTGTACAGAGTAGTCTCGATCCCTTTTGCCGAACAGCGACATGGAACCGGCGTCGATCGGCTCTAACTTGTTCACCACGCGCAACAACGTACTCTTCCCCGCCCCCGAAGGACCGATCACACACGTAAACTGGCCTGCGTCCAATCCGGCGGTCAAATCTTGAAAAATGGTGACTGTTTTGCTTCCGTCCCGATAACGCTTGACAATGTTGTTTAGTCGTAACATCTGGGTTCTCCTTACCTTTTCGCAGTACGTACACGACACCCTCCATTATAGTGGACAGGTCCCTTTTCCTGCAATTTCCTTCCGGTTTTCCGTATAATAGAGTTTAATCACGTTGAGAGGAGGATCTTTTGTTCATGACCAAACAGAAACAGCCGATGTTGTTTCAACCTGTGACGTTGAAGAACATTTCCTTTCGCAATCGCATCGTGGTATCTCCTATGTGCCAGTACTCGGCCGTAAACGGGTTGGCGAACGACTGGCATCTCGTCCACCTCGGTAGCCGTGCCGTCGGGGGTGCCGGGTTAATCATCGCAGAGGCGACTGCCGTGGAACCGCGAGGACGCATCTCACCCGATGATTTAGGCATTTGGGACGATGAACATCTAAAACCGTTACAAAACATTACCCACTTCATAAGAGAGAACGGCAGTGTCCCCGGCATTCAACTGGCCCACGCTGGACGAAAAGCGAGTACGCACGCCCCGTGGAAGGGGCAAGGCTATGTCAGTGAGGAAAAAGGAGGTTGGGAAGTCGTATCAGCCAGCGCGATCCCGTACGCGCGCCACTACGGAATGCCCCGCGCGCTTACAGTAGAAGAAATCGGGCGCATCGTCCGCTGCTTTAAGGAGGCAGCCATTCGCGCTCTAGAGGCCGGATTTCAGCTAGTTGAAATTCACGCCGCCCACGGGTACTTGCTGCACCAGTTTCTCTCTCCGTACTCGAATCACCGCACTGACGAGTACGGCGGATCGTTTGCGAATCGAACGCGTTTTCTGATGGAAGTCGTCGAAGCGGTTCGCAGCGTTTGGCCGGACGACTATCCGCTGTGGGTGCGCATATCGGCAACGGACTGGCTGGAACACACCTCACGGCCTTCCTGGACACTGGAAGATTCTGTCCGCTTAAGCCAAATGTTGAGGGAAAAGGGGGTTGACGTCGTAGATGTGTCCTCTGGTGGCAATGCACCGGAACAAAAGATTTCCATCGGACCCGGTTATCAAGTGCCTTTTTCCGAAACGATACGCCGGAAAGCCGGCATAGCCACCTGTGCCGTTGGGCTCATCACCGAAGCTGAACAAGCCGAATACATTTTGCGGGACAAAAAGGCGGACTTTATCGCCTTAGGCAGAGAGATGTTGCGCCATCCGTACTGGCCGCTCCACGCCGCCAAGGCACTCGACGTCGAGGTGAACTGGCCTAAACCGTACGAACGGGCAAAACCGCCAACACGCTAGGGTTTTCCAACATTTACATACACGCTCCGTACATCTTTGGCATCAATTGGTACACATTATAGATATAAAGTGGAGGTGATGAAAATGGCAAACAGCCGCAATACAAACCAACTTTTGGCACCAGCTGCGAGACAAGCACTGGACCAAATGAAATTCGAAATCGCCCAAGAGTTTGGCGTCCAATTAGGTCCTGACACCACTTCCCGTGCCAACGGATCTGTCGGAGGAGAAATTACGAAGCGATTGGTCGCTCTGGCAGAACAACAACTGAGCAGCGGTATATAAAATCGAGCGACTCGTAAGGTAAAGACCCGTATCACACTTAAGGTGATACGGGTCTTTTACAAGCGAACGATTCCTTTGATATTCCCTGCTTCGATCAGACGGTCCGTTTCCTCGTAGAGGTAACGCATCACTTCATCGAGGTGACGCAAGAGCTGGTCGACACTTGACTTCACGCGGCCATTTTCAAAAACGTCAAGCGGGGTGGGAAGTTCATCTTCGTCGAGAACAGCGTAATCCCCATTAGGCATGACCATCACGTCGACGATCATGTCGGTGTATGACACACAGTTTTCCGCTATGCATGTATCTTTCACAATGTTAAAGTACGATCCTAAGGAGATGCCGGCCGGCGTCCGCCAATGGTAGACGTTGTAAGGCAAGTGCTCCCAGTAATAGGCGACGGTGTACGTTCCGGCCGGGATGTGGACGGTTCGGGACGCGGCATTCAGCTTGAACGGTTGTGGAATGGCGTACAGCAGCACCATTTCCCTCTCGCGCCTTCTGACCAGTCGGCAGCGGTACTCCGTCACCGTTCCGTCGTACCGCTTTTTCCGCTCGATGACGTGCATCGCATCACATCCTCATTCACATGAACCGTCACGTCAACACCCGTTTTGTCTCCATCATACGCCCCTGGCGCTGCCCGGCGGGTTTACGGACTTGAAAGGCCATGTAGCACATTACTCCGAACAAGAACGACACGATGGTAGTATGGACAATGGACACCATCAACTGGATTCCTGTCAGCACCGTCAAACCGCCGCTCACC
>k87-81625_pt1 | contig 19393 bp, 18 predicted proteins | sample MGYA00084031_6733416 | MGnify analysis MGYA00084031
CCGGCTTGCCGTGTCAGCAGTGGCCTCGGCTTGCCGGCTTGCAGTTGCCCTGGGCACTTCCGCCTCGTTCCTTGTTCGTTCCTTGCTCGTTACTTGGCTTCGTACCAGCTTCGCCCGTAGTTGACATCCACCTTCAGCGGAACCTCCAGCTTCAGGGCGTTTTCCATCACATCGGGGACGAGCTGCTGCATGATGTCCAATTCCTCTGTCGGCACTTCAAAAATCAGTTCGTCATGCACCTGAAGCAGCATGCGGCTCTTCAGGCCTTTTTCCTGCAAGCTCTCCTGCATGCGGATCATCGCCAGCTTGATAATGTCAGCCGCCGTACCCTGGATCGGCGTGTTCATCGCTGTCCGCTCTGCAAAGGAACGCAGGTTGAAGTTGCTGCTCTTGATGTCCGGGAGATACCGTCTGCGATTCAGCAGCGTCGTGACGAACCCGTCTTCCTTGGCCTGCTTGACGATGTCTTCCATGTATCGCTTGACCCCGGAGAAAACGGCGAAGTAACGCTCGATAAACTCTCCGGCTTCTTTGCGGGTAATATTCAAATTCTGAGACAAGCCGTAGTCGCTGATGCCGTAAACAATACCGAAGTTGACGGCCTTTGCTTGGCGCCGCATGAGAGAAGTGACCTCGTCCTCGGAAACGTCAAACACATCCATCGCCGTCCGCGTGTGAATGTCCATTCCTTTTTGGAAAGCGTCGATCAGATTCTCATCCCCCGAGATGTGAGCCAGCACCCGCAGCTCGATCTGGGAGTAGTCCGCCGCCAGCATGAACCATCCTTCCTCGGACGGGATAAACGCCTCCCGTATTTTCCGTCCTTCCTCCAGACGGATCGGGATGTTCTGCAGGTTGGGGTCCGTACTGGACAAGCGGCCAGTCGCTGTCGTCGCCTGGTTGAAAATGGTGTGAACCTTGCCCGTGCCTGGATGGATTTCCTTTGTCAGCCCTTCGATATACGTCGAGCGCAGCTTGCCGAGCTGACGGAAGTGAAGGATCGACTCAATGATCGGATGGTAAGGGGCCAGTTTTTCCAAAACGTCGGCGCTGGTGGACGGCCCCGTCTTTGTTTTTTTCAACACCGGAAGGGCCAGCTTGTCGAACAGGATTTCCCCCAGCTGCTTCGGCGAGTTGATATTAAAAGACGTGCCGGCCAATTCATAGATTTGTCCGGTCAGCTTCTCCAGCTGGGCGTCCAGTTCTTCACCCATTTGCTGCAGCCGCTGCTCGTTTACCTTGACCCCCTGTTTTTCCATCGTGGCCAAAACGAGGCTGAGCGGTCCTTCCATCTGGTCAAGCAATTCATCCAGCTTGCTTGCGCCCATCTCTTCTTTGATCTTCGGTACGCTCTGGTACATGGCGGCAGCCTTCAATGCCACGTGTTCGCTCAGTACATCCGTTTCCGGGACGAGCCGCTTTGCTCCTTTGCCGTAGACCTCTTCGTCCGGCATTACCCGCACATCCGCATAGTGAACGGCAATATCCGACACCTGCGGACTGCTCTCTGCCGCATTGAGCAGGTAGGAAGCCAAATAAATGTCAAAGCCGATGCCGGCCATGTCCAGTCCGTGCCATGCCAATCCGACCGTGTCGCGCTTCCCGTCAAATACCCACTTTTCCTTCGTTTCATCTGCCAGCCACTGGCGGAAAGCGGACCATTCCTTGGCTACATCAAAAGGAATGTAGAGCGAAACGCCTTTTGCAGCAAGACCGAAGCCCAAAATCGGCGCTCGGTGGTAATTTTCTCCGTCCATCTCCACGCAGACCGCCATCGGCGAGGTCAGCTTGTCCTCAAAGCGTTCCGCATCCCCGCTGTAGACCACATCGAAGGCAAACGGAGCGGCATCCCGCTGCTCGCCCTCAACCGCATTGCTTGTTCCTTTTACTTTGGGCAAAAGGGATTTGAACTCCATTTTTTTAAAGAATTCAATAACCGAATCGGCTGTATAGCCGGCGTAGGCGGTCTCTTCCACATCCACTTCCACCGGAGCGTCGCGCATGATCGTTGCCAACGCCTTGCTCAGCTTGGCCTTGTCGACGTTTTCCCGCAGGTTTTCTTGCAGCTTTTTGCCCGACACCTTATCAATATTCTCCAGCACCGATTCGACCGAACCGTATTCGTGCAGCAGCTTCAGCGCTGTTTTTTCACCCACCCCGGGCACGCCCGGTATGTTGTCCGAGCTGTCCCCCATCAGTCCCTTCAGATCGATGATCTGCAGCGGCTTCAGGCCGTATTTCTCGGAGATTTCCTGTGGTGTGTACATCTCGATCTCGCTCACGCCTTTGCGCGTCAAGGCGACCGAGACGTTGTCGGAAACAAGCTGCAGCATGTCCTTGTCCCCGGTGATAACCGTCGTTTTCCAATTGTTTTCGTCCGCTCGGAGCGTCAGGGTGCCGATGATGTCATCCGCTTCATACCCTTCCAGCTCAAACCGCTGGATCGAAAATGCGTCCAGCAGCTCGCGTATCAGCGGGAACTGCTCCGACAATTCCGGAGGCGTTTTGCTCCGGCCACCCTTGTACTCGGCAAACTCGCTGTGGCGAAACACCACCTTGCCCGCATCAAACGCAACCAGCACATGGGTCGGCTTCATTTCGTCCAGCACCTTGAGCAGCATGGTGGTAAAGCCCAGTACCGCATTTGTGTGCAATCCCGCTGATGTGGACAAAAGCGGCAAAGCGTAAAACGCCCGGTTGGCGATACTGTTCCCGTCTATCAACACCAAATGGCTCATTTTGTCCGCACCCTCTCACTTTTTTCGCTATCCTTCATCTTACCATAGGGGTCGGATAACGGCAAAGCTCAGGTGTTGCCAAGCAAGTCGGGTAATCGGCGGCTGGCTGACACACACTAAGAGGAAAAAGAAAGGCTGGCGATGCACATGACACTCGATAAACGGGGAAGCCTGCAAAAAGCACTCGCGTTCACGATTGCAAGCATGATCGTGTCCATCAGTATGTTGGCGGGAACGACAAGTGCTCAGGATGTCATTGAACGTCCCCCGCTCAAGCCGGTTTCTGGGCCAAAAGCCAATCAGGTCGCGTTTGTCATCGATGACTTTGGCAACAACATGGAGGGAACAGAAGAGATCCTGGCTTTGCCCGTGCCTTTGACGGTGGCTGTCATGCCCTTTCTGCCGAGCACCAAGCGGGACGCGGAGCTTGCCCATGAAAAGGGGCATGATGTGTTTGTCCATTTGCCCATGGAGCCGATGAAAGGAAAGGCGTCCTGGATGGGGCCCGGGGGGATTACCACGAAAATGAGCAACGAGGAGATTCGCAAGCGTGTGGAAAATGCGATTGACGACGTTCCTCATGCAATCGGCATGAATAATCACATGGGCTCCAAGGCGACCGCAGACGAGCGCGTGATGCGAATTGTCCTGCAGGTTTGCAAGGAACGCGGCCTCATTTACCTGGACAGCAAAACCACGGCACGCAGCGTGGCGCAAAAGATCGCAAAGGAGCTGGGCGTTCCTTATCTGGAAAACGGAATATTTCTGGATGACGTCTACACCTTGTCGCACATCACCCGGCAGATGGAGCGGCTGTGCAAACGGATCGACAGCAAAGCCGGACCTGTGCATATTGCGATCGGCCACGTAGGGCCTCCGGGAAAAAAGACGGCCTCCGTCCTGTCCGAGTACATACCGCGGATACAGAAGGAGGCGTCGTTTGTAACGATTTCCATGTTAATTTCGAACGGGATGCCATAAACGTTCCCACCAGGTGCGCTTTTGCTCTCCCATTGATGCACGGCTGCCATCTCCGGCGAGCTCGCCCGTCAGGAGTAGGTATTCGCCAACAGCGTCGCTGATCACCCGGGCCAGCTTTTCCTGCTGCTCGGGATTGGTCAGCATGGTGCGGTCAGCGTAATTGCTAATGAACCCCATCTCCACAATGACAGTCGGACAATAGTCGTGGCGAAGCAGATAGTACGTCCTTCCCTTTACGGGTCGGCTGTTTGTCTTCGCCATCTGATTCATCGCATCCTGAAGCAGGGAGGCGAGCCAGTAGCTTTGTTCATTTTGCTGGTAAATGACCACCGGTCCCCGTCTTCTGCCGTCGGAAGACCAATTGACATGCAGACTGATCATCAGCTGTGGCCTGATCTCTTTGGCCAACTGTCGTCGTTGGGCCAAATCGCGGATATGTCTGGAGGGATTGTTCAACCATTGATTTTCATCGCTCAAGGCAACGTCCCGATCCCGATTGAGGACTGCTCTGTACCCCTGTTCGGTCAAAATCCGATATAAGCGTTTGCCCACCTCCAGATTAATCTCTTTTTCGAAAATCGTGCCGTGAGATGTTCCCGAATCCACACCTCCGTGCCCCACATCGATCAAGACCTGGACATTGGTTAGCGGCACTGCGGCAGCGGGCTCCGGCAGCAAAAGAAGGAAAGCGCTCAGCATCAAAAACAGCCATCGTTTTCTCATAGTGTTAGAATTGCCTCTCACCCGGCCATTCTATCCTTGATCTGGCATCGTACAACGATTGTGAATTTTCCGCAAGGCAGGTACAATAAGATTCATGCGAGCGATTATGACAAGAGGTGCTTCCCATGAACAAGCCGTTAGACAAGCCTTTATTTCCTCCGTATTTGGCCTTATTTTTCGGAGTTTTAGCGATATCGACATCTGCCATTTTCGTCAAGCTGTCTGACGCGCCTTCGCCGATCATTGCGACCTACCGACTCGTTTTCTCGGTCGTCTTGACCCTTCCGCTGCTGTTCTGGAATCGGGGAGCCATAGCGGAAATTGTGCGAATGCCGCGAAAGCAGTGGTTGCTTTGCGCACTGTCCGGCGCATTTTTGGCCAGCCATTTTTTGCTCTGGTTCGAATCGCTCAACTATACATCCGTAGCCAGCTCGACTGTCCTGGTAACCTTGCAGCCGCTGTTCGCCTTTATCGGCGGGTACTTCTTCTTTGGGGAAAAGCTGCGCCCGCTCGCGCTGACAGGCGGCCTGCTCGCCATCGCCGGCAGCTTCGTCATCGGCTGGGGCGACTTTCGCGTCGGGGGCATGGCCCTGTGGGGAGACATCCTCGCTTTGGCCGGAGCCGCTACTGTTACCGGCTACTGGCTGATCGCCCAGTATATTCGCCAATACCTTTCTTCCTTCAGCTATACATTGGTCGTCTACTCGATCACGAGCGTCATCCTGGTGGCGTACGATCTGGCATTCGGGTATTCGCTCACGGGCTATTCTGCAGCGAATTGGGGGTGGTTCTTCTGCCTGGCGCTGTTCCCTACCTTGCTTGGCCACTCGATCCTGAACTGGATCATCAAGTGGCTGAACACGACGACGATCTCCATGGGCATTCTCGGCGAGCCGATCGGAACTGCCATTCTCGCTTATTTTATCCTCGGAGAGGTCGTCACCATGCCGCAGTATGTCGGCGGTCTGATCATTCTGGCCGGTATCTACCTGTTTATCCGCAACAATCAAACATCCAAAGGAGTGGAATCCGGTGAACCAACTGCCTCCCCGCCGAAAAAGCTTGCGTGAGTACGTCAAAGGGTTAAGCGTCTGGGCCAAGATCGGCTGGACGATCTTTCTCGGCTACATCGTCGGCCGTATCGTGTACTGGATCATCAAGGTGTTTTCCTGATCGCTTGACCGCTGCCTACTTTTGTTCGTAAGCTTCATGCCTGGCCGTTATTTCAGCCCCGATTTCCACGATGCCATACGTATAGAGCGGCTGTTTTCGCTTGTCTGTCGGAGAACCGGGGTTGAACAGCAGGATGCCGTTCCTCTCTTCCCATAGCGGAATGTGGGAGTGGCCGAAAATAATCAGATCGACCGTTTGACCGGAGAATGTATCGACGGCCCTTTGCGGGGTCGTCTTTCCTTTTCCGTCCCCGTGGACGACGCCGATCCGCTTTCCTTTTGCTTCCACGATTTCTACCCGGTTCAGCCGGGCTTTGACTTGATCATCGTCTGTATTGCCCCATACTCCGACGACGTGGGCGATCTCGCTTAGCTCCTCGTAAACCTGGAGGGTATTCCAGTCGCCGGCATGGATAATGAGCTCCACTCCGCGCAGTCCTTCGATTAGCGGCTTTGGGAGCGTGTGTCCCCGTTTGGGGAGGTGAGTATCTGATACGACACCGATTTTCATCTGCTTTCTCCTCCACTGCCACTCAACTGGCAGCGTTCAGTAAGACTATTCTTCTTTCTAGCCCCAGGATTTCCATTCCATACATGAAAAAAGAAGGCACAAAAGTCCAGTAAATGGAGCTTCCGTGCCATCGGCTTTTCACTAGATTCCATTGATCAAATCCGTGTTTCTTCTTTTTATAAAACCTTCACTGTCCAACCGAACTTGTCCTCAACCTCGCCGTACTGAATGCCTGTCAGCGTGTCGTACAGCTTCATCGTCAGCTCGCCGACTTCCTGACCGTTGATGAACATTTGATGCTGGTTCCAGTTCAATTCTCCGATCGGGGAAATAACAGCGGCGGTACCGGTTCCGAATGCTTCTTCCAGTTCGCCGTTGGCGTGTGCCTGCTGCAGCTCCTCCATGGAGATGCGCTTTTCATGAACGGGAAGTCCCCAATCCCGGAGCAGCTGGAGTACGGAATTTCTCGTTACGCCGTCGAGAATGCTGCCGTTTAATGCGGGCGTCCAGATTTCCCCTTTGACTTTGAAGAAGACGTTCATCGCGCCGACTTCTTCAATGTACTTGCCTTCGACGCCGTCCAGCCACAGTACTTGCTCGTAGCCCAGAACCTTGGCTTCGGACTGCGCCTTCAAGCTGGCCGCGTAGTTGCCTGCTGTTTTGGCGTTCCCGGTCCCGCCTCTGACAGCCCGCACGTACTTGCTTTCTACGTGGATTTTAACAGGCTTCATGCCTCCAGCGTAGTAAGCCCCTACCGGCGAGAGGATGATGACGAGCTTGTAGGAATGAGAAGGACGGACACCCAAATACGGCTCTGTGGCAATCATGAACGGACGGATGTATAGAGAAGTGCCCGGCGCGGACGGAATCCAGTCCTGGTCAATCTTGATCAGTTCCCGCAATGCCTCCAGGACGAAAGCTTCATCGATCTGCGGCATGTCGATGCGCTCGTTGGACACATTCATTCTGTGCATGTTTTTGTCCGGACGGAACAGAAGGATGTTGTTTTCCCGGGTCCGATACGCTTTTAACCCTTCGAAAACGGACTGGCCGTAGTGAAACACCATGGCTGCCGGATCAAGCGTGAGCGGTGCATACGGCACGATACGCGGATCATGCCAGCCCTTCCCTTCGCTATAGTCCATTACAAACATGTGATCGGTGAAAATCTGGCCAAAGCCCAGCTTGTTGAAATCGGGCTTTTCCTTTTTTTCAGTGGCTAATGAAACCTCAAGCTGTAGGGCCATAGGTCATGCATCTCCCTTTTTATGAAGTACAAGTCAAAATCTTTTATCATGATAATTAAAACACAATTTTCTGCTTTCGGCACCTTTCTTTCCACAAGGCAAACCTTGGGAAGCACAGGCGACAGGAAAATGCCCTAACCCTATTTCCGGCCACAGCAAGGGGTAGTACCAGCGTAGCCTATACAAATCTTTCATTAATGATGTAATCCTGCTCTTCGTTTGTACGCGAAGATTTCCTCGACGGCTCGACGATACCCACCCGCAGCTCGGAACGAATCGCCAATTTCTGCACATACCTTTCGCATGGACGCATCCTTAAACACCCGTTCCGCCGCCTCTCTGAGATCTCCTGCGGTTAAGCCTTCTGGATTTAGGTGGATGCCTGCCCCGAGTTCAGCTACCCTTCGAGCCAAATAAGGCTGGTCAGCACTTTGTGGAAGGACAATCAGCGGCACACCGTAATAAAGGCCTTCACTCGTGCTGTTCATGCCGCCATGCGTGACAAACAATTTGGCGCGCTGCAGTATTTCGAGCTGCGGCACGTAGCTCTGAACAATAAAATTTGCCGGAATGTCTCCCAAATCCAATAGATCGGTTTGTCTGCCAACAGACAGGATCACGGTGTACTTCGTTTCGGCGAAGGCCGCAAAACAAAGTTTGTAAAAATCCACGGCTCGATTGATTACGGTGCCAAGTGAAATATAAATCAGGTGTTCTGTATTTATCGGGGAGAAGTCAAATTGATCGTGTGGGCGGGGCACGATAGACGGTCCAACAAAGTTGTATGCCTCGTCGAATTGTTCTTTATCCGGTTGAAAAAGCTTCGACGTATAAATGATAGTCATTGGCGCGGGATTGCAGAAAATCTCATAGGCAGAACCAACTTGCACATTGTATACCGCTTGCACATGACTCCGCAGCTCTTGATACTCCTGTTGCGAACGTCTAATATCGTTCTCTGGAAATTTGCGTGAGAGGTTATCTTGCAGACGGTCAAAGCTATCTTGCTGCATTGCAAAACTGCTACATGAGCTGATTGCCGGCAGGTCGAGTATTTGTGCAAGCAAACGCCCACAGCCGAACATCGAGTCATGAATGAGGTAATCAAAATGGTCTCCTTTTGTTTGAGTAAGGAGACTGGGAATGACGATGTCGGCGGTGCGCAATAGCCCGCCCACTCGGGCCCAAGGATTTCGTCCCCCGGCAAGGAACGCTTCTACAAATTTGTTTCCATCGAACGTGATCACCTCTGCGCCCGTTGGCTCTACGCGATCACGATATTGTTCCGCTGTAAAGTAAACCACTTCTTCGCCTCGACGGATAAGTTCTTGAACAACGCCGAGGGTTGGATTGATATGTCCTTCCGAACCTCCGTTGATGAACAAAACGCGTGCCATAGTCATCACCTTTCATCATGAAGTACACAGCTCCAGGCGCAACCTATTTGCGTCGTCGCCACCACTATACATTCACTAACGCTCAATCCCCTCCATACGAAGGTTATTGATTAATTGTAGAACCCACTCTTCGTCAAAACGGAGTTTGTCCAACCTATGCCGGAACCAGATCAAATTGTAGTGTCGTTCCGCATCGGGCATCATTTCGTCTTTGCTCACATTCTCCACCCGTTCTTCTTCATGGCGGATCTCAAACCGCAGGTAATCCTTGTACTGGTGCAAAATCAAGAACTGCAGTTCTCTGCTGATCATGTCAAAATTTGAAAACTTGGTATAAAAATGCAACTCATAATCCGGCGAGTATGGAATCGGTTCTTCCATTAGCTGAAAAAAGCGGCGTCTGCCATCCTCCGTTATTCTGTACATTTTTTTCTTCTTTCCTCTTCCCTGCCGGGCACCTTCCTGCTGTTCATCGGGGACCTGCTCGATCAGCCCATCTGCAACCAGGCTATGAATAAGCGGATACAGCACCCCCCAGCTGATTTTTCGCGTAGGTCCGATAATCCCGTTCAAAATCGTGTGCAGCAAATACCCATGCATCGGAGATCCCGTCAATTCGCCTAGTATGAACAATTCGGTCAAGCTTATGGCCTCCTTAATCGATTGATCTGCCTCCATTATATCTAAAAGATATAATATCACAATATATTTTTTTGTTATAAAAGACGCCCAAGAGGTGCAGAAGAACAAAAAAAGAGGCGTCCCCAAAACGAAAAAACGCTTTGAGAACAACCTCTCGCTTCTTGAAATATGCCAGCCATTACGCTGCCGCTTTTTGCTTTTCTTCCGCGGCGCCTTGTTTCTTCGGCTTTTTGTGCAGGAAGTAAATCAGCGGAATCGAGCAGAAAATGGGGATGGATGAAATCAGCATCGCGTCGGCAATGCCGCGCACGGTTGCTTCCTTTATGATCATCCCCATCAGCACGGAGCTGGCTCCGCCTTGCGCTGTTGCCGCATCTACGCCCGCCTGGGTAAACATGCCGGTCAAGCCTCTGATAAAGTCAGCAGCTGCCGTAGATGTGATGGTAATGCTTTCGGAAATCGTCGCAGAGTGGAAGTTCGTCCGAGTCGTCATGACCATCGTCAAGAGCGCGATCCCGAACGAGCTCATCACCTGCCGGATCACGTTGGACAAGGACGAGGCTTTCCCTACGATCATCCGGGGGACGGCGTTCATCCCTACGGTTGACAGCGTCATCATGCACAATCCGATTCCCAGACCGCGAATCGTCAGGATCGTATTGAGCCAATGGTGCGGCGTATCCGCCTCCAGATTGTGCAGCTCAAATGTCGTGATCCCCATGACTGTCAAACCTACCAGGGCAATCGGACCGATTCCGTATTTGTCAAACAGCTTCCCGCTGATCGGCATCATGATGGCCATCGCGATTGATTGGGGCATGAGCAGCAAGCCTGAATCCATCGCCGACATGCCCTGGATGTTTTGCAGGAAGATCGGCATCATGAAGATCCCGCCCATCATCCCCATCATGACGAAGCTTGAAGTGATCACGCTGAGCGTAAACACCGGTATTTTAAACAGACTCAGATCAAGCAGTGGCTGCTCCTTGCCAAGCTCCACCCATACGAACAGAGCCAGACTGGAAAAAGCGATGAAAAACAGGCTGACAATGAAGAAGGAGCTCCATCCTTCCGACTGGCCTTTGCTGAGCGCCAGAAGCAGGGTCCCAAAAGCGATGATCGACAGAATCGCTCCCGGGTAATCAAACTTCAGATCAGGCTTCTTCTCCGTTTCCTTCAACAGGGCGCTGCTCATGATAATCGCGAAAATGCCCACAGGGACGCTGACCAGGAACAGAAAATGCCAGTTGAGGTATTGGATCAAATATCCGCCGAGCGTCGGCCCTACAGCAGGGGCCACCATCGAAGCGATCCCGAACAAACCGAGCGCCATCCCGATTTTTTCCCGGGGGACGATCATGTAAATCATCGACATCCCGATCGGCATGATCAACCCCCCGCTCAGACCTTGAATGATGCGGAAGGCGATCATACTCGTGTCGCTCCAGGCCATCGCGCACAAGACGGAGGATGCCGTAAACGCGATCAGCGAGATCAGGAAGACCCGTTTGTATCCGAATTTGTCGCCGAGGGAACCGCTCATGGGAATGACAACGGCGTTGGCAAGCATGTATCCCGTCAATACCCATTGGATCGTATCAGTGGTTGAACCGAATACGTTTACCAGCGTTGGCAAGGCGACGTTGATCAGACTGTTGTTCAAGATAGCAACGAAAGTCCCCATGAGGATGGCCAGAAGTGTAATCCACATTCCGCCACTCCCGCCGTCCTTTTGCTGTGTCGCTGCTTCCGCCATTTTTATCACCTCCGCTAGTTGACGATTACTTTGCTGCCTTCGGCCAATGAATCAGTCGGTGTCAGCACCAGACGGTCGTTTTGGTTCACACCTTGCGTGACACTCGTCCATTCGCCCGATGTTTCTCCTACAGAGACTTCCACCTGATGAACGACATCCTGGTCTACTTTGAAAACGTAATGTTTATTGTCTTTCGTTACGATAGAAGAAGCGGGCACTTTCCAAGAGTTGGATGCTTCTGCCTGATTCGGCAGGTACACCTCGGCAAGCATGCCGGCGCGCAGCTCGCCGTCTTTATTGTCTACCGTTACTTTGATTGGGAAAGAGCTGCTGTTGGCGTCAGAGATCGGGCTGACGAACTCTACGGTTCCCTTCAGCACCTTTCCGCCAAGACTGTTAACCTTCACATCGACCGGGGCGCCTACCTTGATCTGGTTAATCTGCTCTTGCGGAACGCTCGCTTCCACTTTTACCCGGTCCATGTTGACCAGTACGAGGAGCGGCGCGCCCGGCTGTGCCATTTCACCCGGATCGATGTTTTTCTTGGCGACGATACCGGAAATCGGCGATTGGATCATCGTGTTTTGATAAGTGTTTTTCGCCAGCTCCAGGCTGGATTGCAGGCGGCTCACCTCAGCCTGCAGGGCTGCTATTGTATTGGAGGTAGGTCCCTCCTTGGCCAAATCGTATTGGGCCTGTGCCTGGTCGAGGGCTGTCCTTGCCTTTTCCAGATCGAGTGTAGTCTTTTCGTACTCGGCTTGGGAAATCGCGCCCGAGTCAAACAACGCCTTCATCCGGTTGGCTGTATTTTCAGCCACCTGCAGCGTAGCTTTTGCCTGCTCCACACCGCTTGCCAGGCGTTGCAGCTCTTGTGTCCGCGCTCCTGCCTGGGTGTCATGCAGCCGCGCTTGTGCGCTCGCGATCGCGGCTTCGGCTTGCTTCATTTGCTCCAGGTAATCTGTCGCCTCCAGCGTTACGAGGATATCGCCTTTTTTTACGACAGAGCCTTCTTTTACATTGACCTGTGCTACTTTTCCGGACAGCTTGGAGACGACTTGAATTTCATCAGCTGCTGCTATTTTACCGTTGGAGATCGCACTGGTTCCGGCCATGTCCGCTTTCCATACCTTTACAACCGGAGCGCTTTCTGATGGTCCGGCTGAAGACGGCTCACTGCATCCAGCCGCAATCAGCGAAACGGCTGCCAATACGGTACCCAGCGTCTTCCATTGTCTCGCTTTATTCATGTTTTTACATCTCCTTCACGTGCACTTTGATTTCTGCGTTCAGTCCGGCGGCCAGATGAAGCCCAGCGGTATCGTCGATCGCGATTTTGATCGGAATGCGCTGGGTGACTTTGGTAAAGTTGCCGCTTGTGCTAACAGCAGGCATCAACGAAAAAGTGGAGTTTGTCGCTTGGCCGATCTCGATCAAGTGTCCAAGCAGCTTGGTTTTCGGATAGGCATCCAGCACAATGTCCACTTTTTGTCCCAGTTTCAGCCGGTTGAGCTCTGTTTCCTCCACATTGGCAGAAACGTACAGCTTGGATTCGTCAACGACCATGGCGATGGATTGACCCGGGGAAACAACCTCCCCTTCCTTTGCCAGCGTTTTGATCACCGTACCTGTAATGGGTGCGCGAAGAAGAGCATTTTCCAGAAGATTGGTCGTCAGATTGGTCGTATCCTGTTGCCCTACGATTTGATCGGCAACGACCGTATCGCCATCCGCAATGGAAAGCTTCTGGAGCTTTCCGGCAATACGCGGCATAACGCGGTAAATGTCTCCGCTGATTCGTGCGTCTTCGGTAGTAACGTAATGACTGCCTTGATACCAGTAGTAATAGCCGATGCCTCCTCCCGCTGCCACCACCAGGAGCAAGATGACATACAAAATGATTTTTCGCTTCATGGTTTCTCCTCAGCTTTCTTTCTCTAGTTTGGTGATCAGAGTCTCCAAGGCGCGAACGATTTGCCCCAGCTCTGCATCAGAAAAGTCGCTAAACAGTGTACTGTAGTACGCTTCAGAAAAGATCGGCAGTTTTTCGAATTGCTCCCTCACTTTATCCGTCGAGCGAATCCAGACAACGCGGCGATCTTTTTCATCTCTTAGACGTTCTACCAGCTGCTCTCTCTCCAACCGATCAATGATGCCTGAAACCGTACTGTAAGACAGATCGACAGCCTTGCTGATCTGGCCGATGGTGAGCATTTCATCTTTAAGATGCCGCAAAACCATCAACTGCGGATAGGTCAATCCGACTTTCTCCAATTCTCTGGCAGCAATCATGTTGATCGTCTTGTTCAGGCGTTTTAAAAGGTCGCGGATGACCACTGGCTTGTTCATGGCTTCCCCCTTCTGATCAATTTATTTCGCACACGAAATTTTATCACACGAAATACTATACGTGTTTTCGTTTATGATTACAACCTTTTTTTGAATTGCCTTTGAATAAAACTGTCTTCTGTTGAACATTTTTTTCTTTAAAAACGAGGAAGACAGCCCCCTGGAGCAGGTGCTGTCTTAAACTGGAAGCTGCGAACTGACAACTGTTGTACCCTTATGCGAAACAGGACCGGCTGGCTCTTCTTCCGGAAGCTGAAACTGTACGCTTGGCACATTTCTCGGTTCGTATTCAATCTCCGGGAATGAGTGAATCGTCACCATCATGCTTCCATTCGCGGAATAAGCACGGATCAGGATCGGATATGCGTATTTGTTCTGGAAGACGAAATCGGGGCCATACCAGCTTACGGTAGCATCCCTGCCTGGAGGAACATACGGCACGTTGCGGCTGTGCGAATACCTTTTCACGATATGTAGGCCAGCTTTGTCAACTGCATTGAACAGAGTCGAAGAAACCTGGCAAATCCCGCCGCCAATCCCCTCCGACAGTTCTCCTCTGACGATAATCGGCGCTTCGAGATAGCCTCTGCTTTTCGTTCGCTTGCCCACCACTTTATTGAAAGAAAACGTTTCTCCCGGCAGAACGACATAGTTGTTAATCGCTTTCGTAGCCAGCTGTATGTTATGAGAGCGATTGTGGTTTCGCGGATTAAAATACGTCGTGTATTGACCGATCCTGCGCTTGCGCACCTGCTCCAGCAAAGCGCGGTCCACACGCGGAAGCACATCGCGCACGACAGGGGTGATCTGGGCCGGGCCGTTTCCGTAAAAGTAGGCATACACCTGGCCCCAAAAGGCCTTTTCATCCAGAGCTTGTCCTCTCTGTTCAGCGATAATCTGCCCTCGCTCATTGATAGCGGCATCTACCGGTGCCCGATAGACTTGAGCCGCAACACTTTTTCGCACCTCATCCAGCCTCGCCTCGTCTATCAAAGGGACGCCCGAAAGCGGCAATGTGTAATCGGCGCGATCCAGATAGGCAATCGGGGTTCCCTGCCAGACGATCCGGAGGAAATCGGTTGCGTCCAAGGGATGCACAAGAAGCATCAGTGCCATGACAAAAGAAAAACCCATCCGGCTGCTCACCTCCTTGGCATAGTATGAGCAGTCAAACGGGTTTCATGCGAATGGTCCGTTCTCCAGTCGGCCTCTCTGGCCGACTGGCTGTCAGTTTCAAGCAGGCTATCTGTCAGACCCCAGTTGGCTGGAGATCGCTGCCTCAAGCTCTGCGAGTTTTCTTTCGTCTGTCGCTTCCTGATAGATCAGAGACAAGCGGATCCGGCATTCCTCTGCCGCCTTCAAGCAGGCAGTGCCTCTTTTCGTCGCCTCCTTGTAACGCTTCTGGAAGGTGGCGATTTGACTTTGATACCGCTCATCCGTCCCTGGCTGGATTGCCCTCTCGTACATGTCGATGACCTCATCGGTTTCCCGCTCCGGAAAGTATTCATGCGGGGCTGTACTGTCAAAGATGGCGAGACCCCGTTCCGGCAGGACCACCATATCCAGGCTGTTCGGGTCCAGGCCGCAGTGGTATACCTCCGCATCAAATCCCCGTCTCTGCGCTTCTGCGACCAGGCGCTTCAAGATCGTGGATTTGCCCGATCCCGGCCTTCCTTTTATCAAATACCGCTTCGATACTTCCGCTGTCAGGTTGGGGACGAAATCCTTCGGACCCGCAGAAGTGGCTGCTCCCAAATACATCCGTCGGACTCGGGCTCTCTTCGCCGCTGTATCCTCACCGAAAAACAGGCGGATCACTTCGTCGCCCACCTGATTCGCCTTTTCCCGGTCGAGGTGGGCGATAAAGATACCCTCCCATTCATCGTGAATCCGCAGCGCTTCCGCAAACGCTTGGTGCGCCTCCAGCGTGCTTGCCTCGATCCGCTCGAGCAAAGAAACGATTTCTTCGCGATGAGACGCAAGCTTTTGTTTATCCACAGCATCTTGCAAATTGACATAGGTCTCGATCAAGCCGGGTCCCTCGGGCTTGAACTGGCGCGGGTATCCGCCGTCAACTACTGCTGCACTCCACTCCGGTATCACTACGCCATCAAAGGCTCCATTCACAAAAGGAGAGTGAATCCATTCGACCCGCTGGCCAAGTCGAATCGCCTGTTCTCCGATTTTTTCGATTAACCTGCTGGCGAGTCCCTCTGCATCGCCAGTAAGAACAATGCGCCGATCGATCCCGGTCAGTATCGCGTTCAAAAAAGACCGATACCCTCTCGCTGTATTTCCGCCTGCATAAATATGACGCTCGTTGACGCTCATGGCAATCCCTCCTGTAGAACTAAAAGCAAAATCAGCTTCCCGATATCGTATGCAGCAGCCGCCCATTAGGCGATTGTACCAATACGGACGTGCCGGCGTTCAGTAACAGCTTGCAGGCAAGCAAAAAGGCCGCTCTGCGATGCAGTCAGCGGCCTTCTTCCCGAGTCTTCTATTCTAATTGTTCAGATCGGTCATTTTTCCGGTGCTCATGTATATAATCCACTCGCAGATGTTGGTCACATGATCCGCGATCCGTTCCAGATACTGTGCCACCAGCAACAGATGCGTGCCCTGCGAGATCGACTGTCCGTTCTTGGTCATCACGTCGATGAGATCCCGGAAAATCGTCGAAAACAATTTGTCGACAATGTCGTCGCGGGCCGCAATCTCTTCTGCCGCCTGCTTGTCAATCCCGATATAGGCATTCAGGCTGTCCCGCACCATCGCCTTGACATGATCCGCCATCAACGGAATATCGATCAGCGGCTTCACATACGGCTCGGCCATCAACCTCCGCGTAGTCTTCGCAATCGAGACCGCGTGATCGCCCATCCGCTCCAAATCGGTCACCAGCTTGAGCATCGTCCCCAGCCGCCGGAGGTCTCCGCCGACCGGCTGTTGCAAAGCGATCATCTGAAAGCAGCCGACCTCGATCTCGTGCTCCAGCTCGTTGATCAGGTGGTCGCTGGCGATGACTTGCTCGGCCAGTTGAACGTCACGCTCGACCAGGCTTTTGATCGATTTATGAATAGCTTCCTCTACTAGCGTCCCCATCGACATCAGCTTGCGATGCAAGCCGTCAAGCTGTTCTTCGAAAGCATGTCGCGTCATACCCTGTTTCCCCCTCATTTGTCTGTCACGACCATGGTACAAGGGGAATGTATACCGGGAGTAAAGGGAGTGTTATCTTTGTGTAAATGTTTCAAAAGCTCTCTACCATTCGATCGGCAGTGTCACTGTAAAGGTGCTGCCCTTTCCTTCCACGCTCTTCACCGTGATTTGCCCGTGGAGGCTTTCTACCAGATGCTTGACGATGGCAAGGCCCAATCCCGTGCCGCCCGAGTCGCGGCTGCGCGCTTTATCGACCCGATAAAACCTTTCAAAGATCCGCGGCAAATCCTGTTCCGGGATGCCGATGCCCGTGTCTGTCACCTGGATTTGCACGTGCCTGCTGTCCTGACGAAGCTCAAGCGTAATAGCCCCGCCCTCCGGCGTGTAGACGACAGCGTTGGTCACGAGATTTAAAATAATCTGCTGCAGACAGTCCTTGTCGGTCGTGAGCGTGATTCGCGGCTCTGCTTTGGGCAATGTGATCGAGATTTGCTTGCGCTGCGCCTGGTCTTGCAGGAGCGCAACGGTCGAGCTGATCAGGTCCTGAACATTGACCTGCACCAAATTCAAGGAAATTCGCTTCTGCTCGATTTTGGAGAGGTCGAGAATGTCCCGGATCATCCGATACAGTCTCTCGCTCTCATCAGAGATGATCTGCAGGAAATTGCGGCACGTCTCTTCGTCCTGCATCGCTCCGTCCAGCAGTGTTTCCGTAAAGCCCTTGATGGATGTGATCGGCGTCCGCAGCTCATGCGAGACGTTCGCCACGAAATCGCTCCGCATCTTTTCCAGACGGCGTACCTCGGTAAAGTCGTGCAGGACGACAACGACTCCTTTGGCTTCCCCTTTAAAGTTGATGTAGGGAGCAAAATTGACCTCAAGGATGCGCTCCTGCGGATAGTAAATATGCACTTCCTGCCGGAACTTTTCTCCGCGGTCCAGACAGCGGTCGATATACTGGCTTAGTCCGAAGCTTTTCCCCGCTTCGATGTGGAGCTTCCCGATCAAGTCGTTGGCCGAGGTTCCCAACAGCCGCTCTACCGCCGGGTTCACCAGCATAATCCGGCGCTGTTCCGAAATAAAAATGACACCGCTTGTCATATTGGTCAGCACACCCGAGAGTCTCTGCTGATTTTCCGAGATTTCGTACATCTGCTGCTCAAGGCTGGACGCCATGAAATTGATCGCGGTTGCCAACTGCCCGATCTCATCTTTTGCCTTGATCCTGACGCGGCTCTCGTACTCGCGCTGCGTGATGTTTCTCGCTACCCGCGTAATTTCTTCGATCGGCCTCGTGATGTTGTAAGAAATGCGGGAAACGACGATCGAGCCGAGCACCAGGGTAACGAGCAATCCCGTCACCAGGCTGTACCACAGATTGTGTACCGTGTCGGTAATATCCTGCATCGACATCGCCGAGCGGACCGCACCGATAATTTGATCTTCGACAACGATCGGAACCGCGACATACATCATTTCGTAGCCCAGCGTCTCGCTGTAATGTCTGTCTATACCCGTCTCCCCGCGAAGCGCGGCCGAAAACTCGGGACGGTCGGCGTGGTTCTCCATTCGCTCCTGTTCATACGTATTGTCAAACAGCACGCGGCCTGTACGGTCTATCAAGGTAAGCCGCACCTCTTCTCCCGGAGCCACCTGTTCCACCCTCTTGGCCAGTGTAATTTCGTCACTGAGCACTTCCGGGCGGACCGCCTGCGCTACCAGCTTGGATTCGCGGGTCAGAAGCTCGCTCAACGTCTCCAGGTAGGAACGCTCCAAAACCTTGGCAAAATACATGCCCATCAATAATAAGACAAGAGAAATCAGTCCGAGAATCGTGAGGGTGAGTTTGATCCGAAATCGCGTCAAGGAATCAGTCCCCCTGTCATCCTTCCAGCTTGTAGCCTAGGCCGCGAACGGTTTTGATATAACGGGGACTTTTCGTGTCTTCCTCCAGCTTTTCGCGCAAATGGCTGACATGCACGTCGACGATCCGCGAGTCGCCGATGAAGTCGTAATTCCAGACGGCATTCAGCAATTGGTCCCGAGTCAGGACTCTGCCGTGATGGCTGGCGAGATAATGGAGCAGTTCAAATTCCTTTGGCGTCAGCTCCACCTTCTCACTGCCTCGAAACACTTCGTATTTTTCCGGATAAATCCTGATTTCCCCAAATTGCAATACTACCTCGTCCGGGGCGGCCGCTGCCTCGGAAGATGTCTGGGTACGGCGAAGAATCGCTTTTACCCGGGCGATCACTTCTCTGGGGCTGAAAGGCTTCGTCAAGTAATCATCCGCCCCCAGCTCGAGACCAAGGATTTTGTCCAGTTCATCGTCTTTGGCTGTCAGCATCAGGATCGGCGTGTTGTTGCGCTCCTGGCGCAATGTTTTGCAGACGTCCATGCCTTCCATCTTGGGCAGCATCCAGTCGAGAATAATAAAATCAGGCTGCTCCGTGCGAGCCATATCCAGGGCCTGCTTTCCGTCACAGGCAGTTATTACTTGAAAACCGGCTTTTTCCAGGTTGAATTGCAGCAATTTGACGATAGACGCCTCGTCGTCTACCACTAAAATCTTTGTCATTATGTTTCCCCCCTACGCTGCCGTCCTCGGCTCTTCTCTAGTGTTCTCACGTTCCAGTCTGCCAAATCCAGCTTAGGTAAGACAAGTAATTTTTTTGTAAAGATGTTGTTGGGGCTGTGGTGGAGGAGATGAAACAGGAG
>k87-1376504_pt1 | contig 19301 bp, 21 predicted proteins | sample MGYA00084031_6733416 | MGnify analysis MGYA00084031
CTTCCATGCCCGTCATTTCGCATACCATCGTCTGAAACTCAAAAATAGCCTGCAGCTCCCCTTGGCTGATTTCCGGCTGATACGGGGTGTATGCGGTAAAAAATTCGCCCCGCAGCAGCATGTGGTTGACGACACTCGGGATATGATGCTGGTACACACCCGCTCCCAGGAAGTTTGCATGCGTACTGAAGTTGGCGTTTTTATTAGCAAGACCGGAAAAATATTTGACCAGCTCCGGTTCGGACAGAGCCTCGGGAATTTGCAGGGAACCTTTGAAACGAACTTCTTCCGGAATATCCGCGAACAGCTCTTCCACCCGGGAAATGCCCAGGGTGTCCAACATCTCGCGTTTATCCTGATCGGTTTGAGGCAGGTAACGGTATTTCACGAACGTTGTCCTCCTTGTTTATCGGATCTTGGATTGGTTGGTTTACTTTTTGGGACGTTTGTAGAACGGTGTGGCTGCCACGACAGCCTTCAGCCGCTTGCCGCGAATTTCTACTTCCAGTTCGGTGCCTACAGCTGCATACTCGGATTTGATCAGCGCGAGTCCCACATTCTTTTTCAACGTCGGAGACTGAGTGCCCGTCGTAACCTCGCCGATCTGCTCTTCCCCGACAAAAACAGGGTAATGCGTACGCGGGATGCCGCGGTCGATCATTTCAATCCCAACGAGCTTGCGGGGAGCGCCGTTTTCCTTTTGCGCCTTGAGGGCTTCCTGTCCGATGAACGGCACTTCTTTGTCTACCTTTACTGCAAAGCCGATACCCGCTTCGATCGGCGAGATGTCTTTGCCGAGCTCTTGACCGTAGAGCGGCAGCTTCGCTTCAAAACGAAGCGTGTCCCTGGCGCCGAGGCCGCATGGTACCAGCCCTTCCGGCTTGCCGACCTCGAGGAGGCGGTCCCATAGCTGAATCGCTTTGTCGCTGTCCAGGTAGATCTCAAATCCGTCTTCTCCGGTATAGCCGGTGCGCGAAACGAGAGTCGCAATGCCGTCGATCACGACATTCCGCTTGAAACGGAAAACACCGATTTCCGTCAGGTTCGTGTCGGTCAGCTTTTGCAGGATCGATTCGGCAAGCGGCCCCTGGATCGCCAGCTGTGCTGTTTGCGGTGAGATATTCTCGATCTGTACACCCTCGCTCAGATGCTGCTGCATCCATGCGTAGTCCTTGTCGATATTTCCCGCGTTAATCACCAAGAGGTAGTGATCGTCGGCGTATTTGTAGACAAGAAGGTCGTCCACCGTGCCCCCGTCCGGATAGCAGAACACGCTGTATTGCGCTTGCCCTGCTTCCAGCTTGGAAAGATCGTTGGTTGTAAGGCGTTGCAGGTAGAGATAGGCTCCCTCCCCTTTTACCTCAACCTCTCCCATATGAGAGACGTCAAACAAGCCTGCTTTCGTCCGCACTGCTTCATGCTCCTGCGTGATACTGGAAAATTGCACGGGCAAATCCCATCCGCCGAAATCAATCGTTTTGGCCCCGTATTTTTCATAGACAGGGAACAGCGGCGTGCGTTTCAGTGTCGTCATTTCGGGCACCTCCTGTTTTTTTCATGCAAAAAAGGACAGAACAAGAGAAATGAATACGCCAAATAAGGCGCCCATTTCTCCTCCTCTGTCCTTGGTACCTGAGAGTTGCCTCGCTTGATGCGAGCCGTTCCTTTGGCATCGCTTGCAAGTTTCCCCTTTGGTGGCTCCCGAAGAAGCTCTCTCCAGAGATGCGTCCAGTAGAGGTACTTTTGCCTGAGAGATTCACCATACCCGGCTTGCTCCTTCGGCGCTGCCTTACAAGCAGTCTCTCCCTGCTACTTTCATTCGCGGTGGATACTGGGTGATACATAAATGTTCCAAATACATTCCATACTAGTTGAATGAACTCCTTCTTTATCCTACCACGTGAGCGCATTCTTGAAAATATGCAAATTGCGAATTAACTTGGAAAATCACTAACAAATTTTTTGATCAAAAAGAATAACGTTCACCTTTGATTTACGATATAGCATTTTCATGACAAAACCCCAAAGCGGAGGTAGTCATATGCCGAACGTTCCCGTTTCCTTCGATACCGATTGGATGGATTTGCTAAATGAACGAATGAAGCAGGACGGCCCCTGGGACAAATGGGAGCTGTTCCAGCTTACTTTGGAAGCCGAAGAGGCGATGGCTATCCGCGAGTTTGACCAGCTTCAGTGCTTGCAATACCTGCCTACGCTCCAACCGTTTCCCCATCAGCTGCAGACGGCGGAGCGCGTTTTGAACGAAATGCGCGGCAGGGCCATTCTCGCTGACGAGGTGGGCCTGGGCAAAACAATCGAAGCCGGGCTGATCATGAAAGAGTACATGATCCGCGGGCTAGCGAAAAAGATACTTATCCTCGTGCCGGCATCGCTCGTAATCCAGTGGACGAAAGAATTGAATCAAAAATTCGGCATACCCGCTGTCGCCCAAAAGAAGGAGTATATGTGGCGGCAATACGACGTCGTGGTTGCCTCGATCGATACAGCCAAACGCGATCCCCACCGCCGTCACGTCCTGGACATCGATTACGACATGCTGATCATTGACGAAGCCCATAAGCTGAAAAACAAAAAAACGCGCAACTACCAGTTCGTCAAGGAGATTCGCAAAAAATACTGCCTGCTGCTGACCGCTACTCCGATCCAGAACGAGATGGATGAGCTCTACAATCTGATCAACCTCTTAAAGCCCGGCCATCTCGGACACACGTCCAGCTTCTCCACAACCTATGTGGAAGGCAAGCGGCAGGCAAAAAACAATGAGCAGCTCAAGACCGAACTGGACAAAGTGATGATCCGGAACAGACGCAGCGACGGAGGCGTGCATTTCACCAGCAGACGCGTCCAGTCCATTCCGATCGAGCTTTCCCCCGAGGAAGCCGCGTTGTATCAGGGCGTAACGCGCTTCGTCAAAGAACAGTATCACACCGGATCGGGCGGCTATAACTCGCTTGCGTTGATCACGCTGCAGCGCGAGGTTTGCTCCAGCCGGGAAGCCGCCTTTCTCACGCTCTACAACATGCATCAACGGGCAGCAGAAGACTCCCCTGTCCGCGCGGAAATCATGGAGCTCGTCGAGATGATCAAGAAAATCGAGTCACATTCCAAAGCTGCCAAGGCAGTCGAGCTCATTCAGCAAATCAACGACAAGGTCATCATCTTTACCGAGTACCGGGCCACGCAAAACTACTTGCAAAAATACTTGCACGATCACGGCATCACCTCTGTTCCGTTTCGCGGAGGATTCAAACGGAGCAAAAAGGACTGGATGACCGAGCTGTTTCAAAATCGCGCACAGGTATTGATCGCCACGGAAGCCGGCGGCGAGGGGATCAACCTGCAGTTCTGCAATCAGGTCATCAATTATGACATGCCCTGGAATCCGATGCGGGTCGAGCAGCGGATCGGCCGGGTCCATCGCTTGGGCCAGCAGCGGGACGTACACATCTACAATTTGTCTACAGTAGGCACCATCGAAGAGCATATCCTCCAGCTCCTCTATGAAAAAATCGACCTGTTTGAAATGGTGATCGGCGAGCTCGATGACATCGTCGAACGGCTGAACCTCAAGCAATCCCTGGAGGAAAATCTGATCAGCATCATCATGGACTCTTCGTCGGAGAAAGAGATGGCTCTCAAGCTGGACAACATGGGCCAAGCCATCCGTGCCATGCGGTTGGCCAGGAAAACCAAGGAGCCGCTGCCGGAAACAGCCGAACAGTAAGCTCATCTTGCAACCTGCAGTCTCGGGAGGGATAGAACGATGAACCAGCAGCGAGTCCGCAAGTATGTGGAGCAGTACTTGTCCGCCTTTTCTTCACACATCATGGAGACACATCCAGATTTTCTGACTGTCAAACTGCCGGTCGAGGTAGACAAGGATATCGGAAACCGCCCTTTCTACTGGAGCTGGGTCGAAAAGATGAACCTGCCCTACCAGCCGCTGGTGCTGACTTTTTGCTTCGATCCAGACCGCATGCCGGACGACAGGCGGGCGGAGCATTTGCATTTGGGCGCAGCTCGTCTGCAGCAGATTTTTCAGTCGACGCGCAAACACGGCAGCTTTGTCTGCATGTACGAAACGCTGCCGCAAACCCGCGCTCAAGCCTCTTCCCGCCAATCGGTGCCGCTGGTCCCCTGGCTTGGGGTGAATTGGAAGGTCTCATTTATTTGCGACAAAAAGCGTGATCTCATCCTGCATTTCGGGGTGAATTTACACCAGCCGCACATCGTACGGGACTTTTATCCGTTCCTGCTGCAGCGTCAACTTGCCCCCTCCATCCCGGATTATCACTATACGCTTGACCGCCGCATTACGATCAGCCAGGCGTTTGCGATGATGGAAGCAGAGATCCGCCGCATTCTGGCTCAGGAAGACCAGACATGGGCGGCAGCAGCGAAACAGCGACTGGAAGAAGAGCTGCAAATCCTGGAGGCGTATTACCGGGAGCTGGAGGAGAGGCAACGCCGAACGGCTGATGATGGGAATGAGGCTGCCAACGAAGCTGATAAGGGCGGGGACGAGCTGCAAGACGGGCACTCCGGGAAATCAACAGGTTCAGCAAGCAGCGCAGCAGATAATGTTGAGAGTGCTGCAGCCGAGCCAAATGGCTCCCTGAACCTTCTCCTGGAACAGGAAACCGAACGCCAAACGACTGCGATTCAAGCGGTCAGCCCGTCATTGGAGGAGCATCGCTCGGCAGGCGGAAGAATTCTCGACTTTTTGCGGGCCAACAGCTTTCAAGAGACGCCCCGCGAGAAGATCGACCAGACCGAATGGGTGGCCAGTACACCCGAGGAGGAAAAGCGGCGTCGCATGGAAGAGATGCGCTGGCAATACGAGCCGAGAATATCGGTTCAGTTCATCAATGGCGGCCTTTTTTATCTGCAATCCGCTCCGCCCTCAGCCCCTCCGCACGGCAACGGGCGAAAAATGTAAAAGGACAGCGAGAAAATACGAACGGCAAGAGACAATAACCAACAAATCTTTTCGCCCATTCTGGTTACAATAGGTACCATAGAAAGCCTTTCCACAAAGGTGGTGCTTGACTGTGACTGGAAAAACCTCCGTTTCCCGCTCTCTGTGCGCATTGCTTGTCGCACTGGCCCTTTGCTTGCCCGGACAGACAACCGTCTTGGCGGAAGAAGGGCAATGGGATCAACGTTTTCAAACACAAATCGGAGAATGGAAAAATAGCATAGTCGGACAAGATCCCCAGTTTGCCGACTGGAGGAATGCCCGCATCGACGTCCAAACGCTCGGTGCCAATCAACATCAGTGGCTGGTCAGCTTGACGCAAGGCAGCAAGCAGGTGGGGTACATGGTCGTGGGAGAAGTTCCTTCGACGGAAGGCAATCCAACGTTCGTCCTGCTCGAGTACGGGCTAGGCGAGTACATTTTATTCGACGATACATTTGCCCCGCGTGAAGTTGCCGCCGAGCCGGTGTACGACGGCTTTGCCTCGCACTGGCTGGTCTCGCTGCCAAAAGAAAAGCAAGTTGTCGATGCCAAGACGGGTGAGCGGTATCTAAGCACGACTCGTACTGAGGAATCCGTCATTCAAAGCTTGCAGGAGCAGGATTTGGCTGCTCCTGGACAGAAACTCGTGGCTACCCGTGTCATTCACGCTGAAGCAGTGAATCCGTTTGACAATATCAGCTGGTTTACTCCCCTTGTCTATGCTCCCACTCCCGGCAAGACCGTAACATGGGAAGATTTGTGGCAAAAGAACGCGAAGGACATTACGTTGGCAGTCAGCTTGTACCACTCCGAGGTGCTCTCCCCTTTCTCTGTCGGGTCTTTGCATGTGTGGAATGGGCAAAAACCGTACATCGGCGTCTGGGACGAGGGATTGCGTTTTCTCCCATACGCCTATGCGAGCAAGGTGGGAAAATTTCATATTCAAAAGTAAATGTCTGCAAACGAAAAAGCTCTCTGTCGAAATTCGCAGAGAGCTTTCAACATTTTTCCCGAGGAGGCCTGTTTGGAAAAATCGCAGACCCGCCCCGATCATCAGTGATGTTCGGTAGGAGACAATCTGACGTGTACCGCATGAAATACTTCCTGCGGGGTCATGCCCGACGCATTGATCACAGGGGCGCCAGTAATCGTCTTGCTCTGGTCATTCAGCACATTGACATCCTGACCTGTAATGACGACGGCATCCACTGTATTTTGCCAGTTACCCAGTTCGACGACCTGATACCCATTGTCACGAAGCATCTTGGAAATTTGGGTAAGGGAACCTTCCACAGCAACTCTCGCCATTTTGCTACCTCCGTTTGGATGGTTACTTGCGCCACAGAAGCTTGATGGACATCGGAATCGCCCCAAACCAGCGGGCAGACCAAGACTCGCGCGGAGCCTTTTTCATCTTCCGCTCCGTTTTCGGCGTTTCCACGTACTGGACAAACAGGCGGGTCAAAAATTTCAGGTATTCTTGAAACGACATCGCACGTGCCTCCTTCGTACGCGCGGATCGCCCCGTACTAACAGAAGAGCGCTTCCTTTCCCTAGTCTTTCCCGATGAGACCCTTTTCAACCATCGCCAGGCGGATTTCAGCTACAATCTCAGCTACCTCTTTTCCAGTCGTATCGATCTGAACCGGTGCGAATGTGTATGAGTCCTTGCGCTGCTCAAGCAATGCTTTTACCCGCTGTGCTACTCCCCCGGCCAAAAGCGGTCGGTTTTGATCCCGCTCCAGTCTCCGCACCAGCTCTTCTTCTGTCGCGGACAGGGCGACGACCAGCCCTCCCTCGAGCATTCGCTGCACATTTTCCGCCCGCAGAACGGCCCCTCCTCCGGTCGTCAGCACCAAACCATGCTGCTTCAGGAGATCGGCGAGCACAGCCGCCTCCATGTCGCGAAAAAATGCCTCTCCCTTTTGTTCAAAGAGCTGCGGAATCGTACAACCCGCGCGCTCTACAATCGCCTCGTCCAGATCCCGATGAATCATGCCCAGCTCCTCCGACAGAGCGGCTCCTACAGTCGTCTTGCCCGTCCCCATAAAACCGACAAGAATCAGATTGTTTCGCATGGCCTACCTCCCTCCACCTGTTTTTCCGGATGGAAACCGCAATTTTACCGTCCTGGACTTTTCGTCCAATTCGGCTTCGCTGCCCAGTACCTGATCAAAAAAGGCAAGCGGCGCCAATGTTCGTCCTTCGATTTCGATCATCCGTTTCCCGAACTCCACTTTTCTTCCGTCCAGCTCGGCGTATGTACTTTTTTCCTTGATCCAGATGGTTCGTCCGTACCCCTTTACTTCAATCGCTGCCTTTTCCTCCGACCAGTTGACTTTGTAACCGAGCTCTTCGGCAACATCGCGGAGCGGCAAGTACGCAGTTTGGTCCGTTATGCGCGAAGGGACCTGCGGGTAGAAGCTCACGCCATTTACGACCGTGGTCACATAAGGAACCAAGGTTACGGGCGCAAACGGCTCGTTGTTGTGCTTTTCAATATTGGGAACGAAATAGCGGGCTTCCCCTTGCAGAACCTGTCCCAAAGCCTGATCCAGATGCTCAGGACCGATCACGCTGCCGTGATAGGAGCGCTGTACCCGCTGCAAGAAGCGTTTGTACGCGTCATCCCCCACTTGCTGACGAAGGTTTTCATACAGGAGCGCTCCTCTGGAATACCAGGTCCAATGAAATTCGTCCTGAGTCGTAAATTGATGAAGCTCTTTCCCCAGCTTGCCGTATGGAAAGCGCTGCGAGAGCCTCTCGACGTCTTTTCTGTAATCAGCAAGCAAGGATTCCGCTTGCGAATCGCCGTACCGCGCCTGCTGATAGTGGACAACACTGCGTTCGACGAGTCCTTCGTCAAGCCAGCCGTAGCGGGCCTCCAATGTTGCTACACTGTTGTACCACCAGAGATGGGCAATCTCATGGGGCAGCCAGTGCTCGATCAAGCTGTTTCTTTGCAGGTCCCTTTTAAAGATTGCCATGTTGGCGTATTCCATGGCGTAGGTCGTTCCCGTACTCGTCTCGGCGATCGAGACGCGCTGGTACGGCAGCGGACCGTACCATTCCGTATAGGTCGGAATGACCGTTTCCGCGATATTCTTGATCCGAGCGATGTTGCGTTTGTCGATCGAGGCAATATCGACGGTGAGATTCGGCGCAAACGTGACTGTCTCGATCTGGTACAGCGGGCTGCCTACCAAGGCAAAGTTAAGCAGCTTTTTCCCGTTGTAATGCACTTCCTGCCTGTTTCCTTCCAGCGGCTTGGATTCGCCGATCCCGACCGTGCTTACCCACTTGTAGCCTTGCGGAGATATGAATGAAATGTCGTAATCGCCGTAATGATAGACAAACGGATCTCCGAAGTCGATACGCTGCGGAGGCTCGTACCACTGCCCGCTTTGATTCTGAGCACCCAGCATCGGATACCAGGTGGTCAGCGTCCAAATGTCGTCCTTTACCCCAAATCTTGTACCGCGGCGCGGAACAGAGTTTTCAAACTGGATGGTGAGCGTGCCTCTCTTCTCCTGCCCCAGCGGATTTGCGAATTGGACAACCGCCTGGCGCCTGTTAAATGGCAAGGACTTGTCCTTGTATCGAATCGAGGTTATCGACATCGGGCTCCACTTATAATCGTAGATGAATAATCGGAGATCCTTCGTTCCCGGGTTGTCAAAATCAAGAGTAACGGTCCCCTTGATTTTCGCTTCCGATGTATGAAGCTCGGCTCGTATCCGGTAATGAGGCTTCAAATCCTTCACGAGTGACGGAATCGGAGGATCATAGGAAAACGGGTCTACACCGGTCTCCGGCCTTACCTCCGGTTTTTCCAGAGCGGAGATCCAGGTGGCAATCGTCTGCCAATTGAGAACCACTGCTGCCGAGGCAAACGGGATCAATATGGCTAAACAAATCAACAAGCTTGTTTTATGCAAAGGTTTCATGCCAGCCCCCAACTTTTGAGCGACAAGCGTCTATTTTTATCCTGCTATTGTATCAAATAACAATTCAACTGAGTAGAAATTTGCAGAACTGTGCAGAAATCGTAGACAATCGATTCCAGCTAGCGCGCCCGCTTCTCACCAAGTCTCGTACATAATCTTTCCGGTGGAAGCCAGATCATAGCCTCCAATCGCAGCCAATTCATTTTGAAATTCTTCGGAGAGCAGGGTTTCACGCACCTGTCGAATCAGCGCTTTGTTTTCATCTGTCTTTAGCATGACCAGATCATATCGTTCCTGAATGACAGGCAAAAAATCGACCCCGACGAGCTGCCCGGCTTTTTCAATGCCAACGCCAATGTCCGCTTCTCCCCTTGCGACAGCCCCGGCAACAGCAAGATGATTCCCTTCCTCCCGTTCATACCCTGCTGCCTCATGACCGGCGATGCCGTGGAGACGGAATTGTTCTTCGATCAAGGTCCGAATCCCCGAGCCCTTCTCCCGATTGACCATGCGAACCCCGGCTCGGCGGAAATCCTCCCAGACAGACAGCTTTTTCGGGTTGCCTGGCTGGACGTAAAAACCGGCCCAGCGCGAAAGCAAATTGATAACGAGGTACCTGTGACCGATCAGCATTCTCCGTACATACGGGATGTTGTATTCTCCCGTGTCTCCATCGAACAGGTGGGTGCTGACGATGTCCGCCTCTCCTCTGTACATGGCCCACAAGCTGTTGATGCTTCCCACGTAGGAGCGGAGCGGCCTAATGCTGTCTCCATTCCTTTCCAAATGATTGGCCAGCATGTCCAGACTGACGTCCTGCCCGCTGATAATGACAGAACGTGTCGCCTGCCCGTGCTGAGTCGGAACGTGGGAGGTCGTGCCTGCCGGAGTGCTTGCCGACTGGTGCGGGTATGGATGTACACTCCGGTATTCCCCTTTGGCCCGTTGCTTGTAGGCTTCCAGATCAGACGCGTCCACGCGCATTTGTCTGCCTACCCGGTAGGCCGGAAGCTCTCCTTTTTTGATCAAATCATAGACGGTCAATTTGGATATCCGCAGCAGCTTGGCTATTTCTTCTGTCGTATATGAATTATCGTGAGTCATGCTTGCCTCCCGTATTTCATCGCTCGAACTCCCTCTTATTCCTATCGTCGTTCTTTCTATTTTCCTTTAACTTTTTGAAATTCGCAATTGATTATCCAGTTCAATTCCATATAATCTAGTTATAACTAGTTATATTTAATTATAACCAAATATGAATTGGAGGTTCTTTTATGTACCCGCAATTTAGGAAATATCTCTCGACTCTGCTATTTGCTATTCTCTTGCTTATGGCGGCCGGCTGTTCGACACAGACCGCTCAGCCGCAAAGTCAACAGCCGGATACCGCTTCCCAGTCGGCAGAAAAACCGCTCCAAATCGAGTTGATGGTCTCTGCAGCCGCTAGCTTGACGGACGCCTTAAACGAGATCAAGCCGCTGTTTGAGCAGGAGCATCCCGGTGTAACCCTTACATACGTGCTGGGCAGCTCTGGCAAGCTGGCTACCCAGATCGAACAAGGAGCCCCGACCGATGTCTTTCTTTCCGCCAGCAAGAAGGACATGGACAAGCTGGAAGAGAAACAATTGATACAGAAAGACAGCCGCACCGATTTCGCCAAAAATGCGTTGGTTCTCGTGGTTGGAAAAGAAAGTACGCTTTCTGTGGGCTCCTTCGAGGACCTGACCAAGGACGAGATCAAACATCTGGCAGTCGGACAGCCGGATAGCGTACCAGCCGGACGCTATGCAAAGGAAGCGCTGGAGCATCTGAAGCTCTGGGAGCCTCTTGCAGACCGGCTCGTATTCGGAAGCGACGTCCGCCAGGTGCTGACCTTCGTCGAGTCGGGGAACGCCGAAGCCGGTATCGTGTATGCCAGCGACGCCGCCATCTCGGAAAAAGTCAAGGTTGCGGCCAAAGCAAATGAGGAATGGCACAAGCCGATTGTCTACCCGGGTGCAATCACTTCCTCTACGGAGCATGCTGATCTTGCCAAAGCATTCATCGCTTACCTGAGCAGTGAAAAAGGAAAAGAGATTTTGCAGAAATACGGGTTTCAATAATAGATCATGCGGATTCAGCTAAAGGAGATGGACGGTACGTGGATTCCAATCTGACACCCTTGCTTCTCTCCCTAAAAGTGGCCGCCATCTCCACTTCTGTTGTGTTTGTTGTTGGTTTGTTGATGGCACGGCTTCTGACGCAAAAGGAGTTCTGGGGAAAACATTTTCTGGAATCGCTCATTTTGCTGCCGATCGTCCTCCCGCCGACCGTTGTCGGTTTTGGACTCTTGCTCGCTTTTGGAAAAAACGGCTTTCTCGGCCAGCTGCTCTACGACATGTTCGGGATACAGATTGTGTTTACCCTCACCGGAGCTGTGATCGCATCTATTGTCGTTTCGTTTCCGTTGATGTATCAGAGTGCCCAGGCTGCCTTTACAGGAATTGATCGCCGGTTTGAGGATGCAGCACGGACGATGGGCTCCTCGGAATGGCGCGTCTTTTGGACCATCTCCTTCCCCCTCGCCTGGCCCGGTCTGCTGGCGGGGCTTGTCCTTTCTTTTGCCAGAGGCTTGGGTGAATTCGGAGCGACGCTGATGCTGGCCGGCTACATCCCGGGAAAAACAGACACGATCCCGGTAGCGATTTACTTTGCGGTTGAAGCCGGACAGATGGACAAGGCCATGTTCTGGGTGATCGTCATCGTCGCGCTTGGTATGGGGACAACCGTCTGGCTGAATTGGTGGAGCCGCCGAAGCATGCGCCGTTTTGCCAACACGAAGTGAGGAGAGAGGGATGGAACATGCTGCAAGTCGACTTTCAAAAAAGTCTGCCGGAATTTCAGTTGTCCGCCCGGTTTGCGGTAAAGGATGAGATTATCGTCTTGTTCGGACCGTCGGGCTCGGGAAAAACAACGATCCTGAATTGCATAGCCGGGCTTGCTCACCCCGAGTATGGAACGATCCGGCTGGCTGACCGTCTTTTTTTCGATCACAAAGACAACATCAAGCTGCCTGTACAGAAGCGGAATGTCGGCTACCTGTTTCAGGATTACGCCCTCTTTCCGCATATGACGGTGGAAAAAAATATCCGCTACGGCATGCAGCGGGATGCTCAGGGGCAAGTAGAGGAGCTGCTGCAGTCGGTAGGGATTGACCATCTCCTGCAAAAATATCCCCATCAATTGTCGGGCGGACAGAAGCAAAGAGTGGCCTTGGTCAGAGCGCTCGCGACCAAGCCCGATATTTTGTTGTTGGATGAGCCGCTATCAGCCCTGGACGCGGATACGAGACGCCAGTGTCAGGCAGAATTGCTGCGCATTCACGAAAAGTGGCGCATCCCCTTTCTTTTGGTGACCCACGACCGGGACGAAGCGGAACGGCTGGGTGATCTCATCCTGACCAATAGAGACGGCCACTGGAGCCTCGATTAAAAAAGCCATGCCAGCCCCAGCCGTCCTAAGACGGCACAGAGCAGGCATGGCTTTGCTTTTTCCAATTCTGAGCTTCTTTATGTTAGCGTGGGGTGATCGCTTCCAGCTTCACATCGTTTTGTTTGGCCCAACGATGCAGTTCGATCAAAAATTGGAGCACGTCCGGACTCTCGCAGTGCACACACAGCGTATCCGCGGCCAATGCGATGCTCGTTCCATCGACCGTCTGCACCTTTTGATTCAGAACCAGTTGCCTGGTCTGCTCCATCTGCTCTTCTTTGCTGATCAGCACACTGCCTTCCAATTCACGCGGCGCCAGTCGTCCATTTGGCAAATACGCTCGATCAGCAAATACTTCTTCTGCCACCTGGAGGCCGTATTCCAGACCAGCTTCGACCAGAGCACTTCCCGACAGGGCGTACAAAATCAGTTCTTCATTAATATCAGAAACAGCACGAGCCACCGCCTCGGCCAGCTCCGGGCTTTCCGCCGCTTCGTTGTAGAGCGCCCCGTGAAGTTTTACGTGGTGAAGCTCCCCGCCAAGCGCGCGGCTGACTCCGTCGAGAGCAGACACTTGATACAGAACCAGCTCGTATACTTCTCGTACAGACAGATTCATCGAACGGCGGCCAAAGCCCTGAACATCCGGATAGCCTGGATGGGCACCGATCTTGACTCCGTTCCGAATCGCCGCCTCTACGGTCCTGGCAATAATATGAGGATCTCCGGCATGAAGTCCGCATGCAATGTTCACGGACGTTATCCACTTCATGATCCCCAAATCTTCAGCTTGGCGTCCCCGACCGTATCCTTCTGCCAGGTCGCAGTTAATATCCAAACGTATCATCACGCACCCGCCCTTCCCTTTTCTCTCTATTTGATGCCAATGAAAGCGCAAACATTCGCATCATTACAGGGTTGTATCTATTGTTTAGCATATCACGTACGGGGGTCCAGCAAAAGCAAAAAAGCTGCCGAAATGTGGCAGCTTAGTGCACTGATTCTGTCGAGGCTCCTGCCGGCTGCAAACTGTCTTCCCCCAGAAGGGTATCGGCCAGGGCCATCAACTGATGCTTCTCTTGCTTATAATCGTATTCCTTCGCCTTGTCTGGCTTGGCATTGTTGTATTCAATCGGAATCTCGTGACGATGGGAACGCTCGATCTTCGTCACAAAATGAAGCCGTTCCATCGTGCGGATGATGTCGTCGATTTGGTCGGCATCCACATACATCGAGACGTAATTTAACCGCTTGGAGATGTAATGAATGGTTCCAAATTTGCGTAAATTCTTGGCAGCACGCGGGTTTTTTACCCATACCGCAACTCCCAGACGTCTTTCTCTCATAACGGTCGTCGTGCTCCTTTCCTTGCAAGGTAGAATAGGATGTATCGGCTCCATGTAAAACGGAGGTAGATCATCACATGCTTATCGATCAGCTTTATGCTCAACTTGTTTGCTTGCTTCGAGATGAGGGTGTCGTCCTTCATGCCTACTTTCGCGAATACGCCGGCAACCGCTTTTTGTATGTAACCAGTCCGCTCCCTCCTCCGCAGCTTGGCGATTATTTGACGGAGGCGGGGGAGCGAATTGCATCCGGGACAATCATACACCCAGAATGTACGTATGTCCGGACGGCGGGTATGGAGCGGGTCTTCCGATTTCGTTTTCTCATTCCCGAGGACAAGAAATTTTGCTGCGGAAATTTGTGTGACGATTGCTACCTCTTGCGCTCTAAATGGTCATGAATGTTTCTTGATGCTGCAGCCGCAGCTTCCGCCGCCGCCGCAACCGCTGCTCTTCGCTTCCAGAAACGGATTATTGCTGGGCACTTTAATCGAGCTCGACACGGAATCCGCGATGGTTCGGCTGACCTCGTACAAAAGCTGGTCAAGGCTGTCCTCTGCTCGTTTGAATGCCTGGACAGAATCCAGCATTTCGATCGAACGCTTCAACTGCCGGATTTCTTTCGATATTTGATCGTAATCGGGATGATATTTCCCGAACCGCTGCACATCCTCGTACTGGTCTTTTTTCCGCTCAAACAGGGCGAGCAGCCTTTGCGCTTCCTCGTCTGCCTCCATGGCCTGTTTGGCAAGGATATATTCTGAGACCTCGCGGGACTGGTTGATCATCGTCGACAGCTCATGCGAATGGATAATGAGCTCAGTCATATCCACTGTTTTCAACGCTTCCATCATCGAGACCTCCTTTGTTTATACGTAAGTCGCCTCTTATTGTACCACGAAGCAAGCGGGCTAGTACAGATATTCGGGCAGTACAATGCGCACCCGATGAATGTCGTCCAGACGGCATCTTTGTTTTTTGTTTCCCACTTCCAGAAAAACATACCAATAACCCATTTCAATCGATACTTGGCGCGGAATTCCCGCCCTTACCTTTTTGTCCTGCATCTCCGCTTCGATCTCCAATCCCAGCTCGGATGCCCGCTGCAGCAGCGTGCGCATCGTCTGCGGGTGGTATGATTGAAAATGCTGGGTCCACATCTTCGGCAACGAAGAAAGCTGATGCATGCCCTCCAGGCTATCCGGGAAGGTATTTTCAACAGCAAACCCATCCCAAGGGCGGGGGATCGTGAATAGCCCGTCAGGCCCCCCTTCCGCGGCATGACTGCGAGCAGCCTGATCTTCTGTAGATTTTTTGGGCATATACGGAGTGTATCCGTATTTTCGCAACAGCGCGGTTACTTCCTTTTCCTGCTCCGGTGCGATCAGAAAATCGGTCGAGGAAATTGGGAATCCGAGGAAAGGACGAAACTGTTCAAGGGTCTTCAGCTCCTCCAAAATCCCGGGATGTGCAGTACGGACCCTGACCATCGGTTCGAACTGAATCTGACGGGCCTCCCTTCCCCACTGCCGGATCATCTGCCCGATCGATTCAGGCAGTGGATGAGCGCAATACTGCTGCAGGATGTCCATGGCATCTTCTTCTTTTCCCCCAGCCGCCAGATAGGACTGCAGCGGCTTTGCCTGCAGCTCGCCTTGAATCAAATCCCCGGTGAAGACCAGCGGGCAAAACCTGCTGACCTCCCACACAGCTTTCAGCGGAACGAGCGGCGGTATCGTCAAGACTCCTGCAGGATCGATAAACCAGCGCTCCTCAATCGCCAGGCGAGGCAGGCTGTTCCAACGCCAGTACACCTCTCCCTCGGCTGTCGTTCCCATATGCAGCCAACCGAAACCGAGCAGCAGGTGGAGCCATCTGGTTACTGCCAAGCTGGCAGCATCATCCGGAACGCGGAAGCCTGTGTCAGCTAATGTCTTGATCTGATCATTTATACTATGCCATTCGTCGGATTTACTCTCCATCATCAGTACAAGCAGTCCATCCCACCAGCTGTCATGCGGCAAATACTCCTCCGCAATCAGTTGAAAAAGCTCGTTCCACCTTGCCTCCTGGCCTTTTTCCAGCCACTTGGCAACGCTTAGCTTCTCCAGGACAAGCTGACCTCCCCGGGCGCGAATCAATCCAAGCCGGATCGCCAAGTCGATCACGACCGCAAGCGCCATTTCACCTTCCTTTGATTCGGGGATCGAATAGCTTGCCCATCCCTCGACATGTTCATCGGAAAGTGTAAGCAGCGGCGTCATTTTCTGGAGAATTCGCCGGTGAATACTGCCCTTCACGGTCAGAGGAACATCCGTTTCCCGTAAAAAGGAGAGGACGCCAAAAAGATCCAGATGTATCCCCCTGCCTGCCGTTATATAATAAGGGAGCGTCTTTGCAGGAGCAGGCGTACAATGACGTTCGGTGATGAGACAAAGGGTAAGCCTTTCTCTCACTTCCTTCGGCATCATGTAGCCGATCTCACCCCACATTTTTCGGACGGTGAGAATGAATCCGAGTCGGCGAAGCTTATTTAACCCGACCGACAGTATTCGCCCCTGATGCAAAACGATCTTTTCCCAGTCTTTTTTACGCAAAAATCCTCTTGCCGCAGTAGTGACAAAAAGACGGATTACCTTTTTTTCGCTATCGTCGGCTTGTTTCCAGTATGTATCGATAAAGAGCGGATCGGTCAACAGGTCAGTCAATGTCCGACCGTCCTTGATGCCGAAACGTTTGGCATGCTCTTCTAGCATATGCTCTTGGGTTGTTTGTGAAAGAAACTCGACACCCTGCAGGATGCGCACGCCGTTCACCTCGTTTGCTCAATTGATAAAACTACATCTAGGAGGGATGCCTGTGTTACACGCATGGTACAGTTTACTTTTGGCTGCATCTTTGTCATTGACAGGCCAACCGTTCCATATAGATCATCCTACCCCAACACAAGCTGCTGTGGTAGGCGCAGATGAATTGCAAAGCGTATCGGCCCCGTATCCGCCAGCGGTACAGGATGCGCTTCGTTCGGTTCGGAAAAACGGCGGTCACTCTGTCGTCCGCGCCGATCAAAAAACGTATGTCGTCATCGGTGCCGGAAAACGTCCTACAGGCGGGTACCGATTGGTTGCTGACAAGGTGGAACGCAAAGGGACACACGGGTATGTCATCCATGTCCGCGAGCAAAAGCCTGCTGCCGGTTCCATGGCGACGCAGGTCATCAGCTATCCGACCTTGGTCGTTTCTGTCCCAGACAAGCAAGCACAAGTAACCGTATTGTTCCGCTAGTTTTTAGGAATAACGAGAATAGAAAAGCCGACGATCCAGCGCCAGTGCCGGATGTCGGCTTTCTGCTTTTGTGCCCGATTATTTGCGCCTTCCTCTAGGGCTTTACCTCAACCCGGAACTCTTGCTTGATGCCGTAGGACTCGTGATTGTTATGCGCCAGCTCTACGACGACGTCATGCGAGCCGCTGGGAATATTTTTTACGATATAATTGTCTTCAAACGCTTTGGCGACTTTTTTCCCATCCAGATAGATGTGAATATGGCCCTCGCCAGGCCGGTTTTCCTTGCCCATATTCTCGATTGAATACGTGAAGCCTGTCACCTTCATCTTCAGGTGGAGGTCGTTTTTCTGCAGACTGTGCGTCACCTCTAGCGTAGGGGCCTTCTCGGGCTGTTCCGCCGCTTGTTTGACTCCTCCCGTCTCCGCATCTCGCGTGCCGTAGAGGGCAAACTCGATCACGGCGACGACACCAATCAGGAGCAGCAGGCGATAAACCAGACGCATGGATTTTTCTTTTTTCATGGGGACACTCCTTTCAGAGACAATCATCCCCATTTTTCCCTAACCTGCGTTGCCGTATTCCTGATGGTCAGCGCTTTGGCGCACGATAGCCCGCTGCTTGCGCTTCCTCTTCTGTTGCAAACCAGACTTCCGCCTTGGTCTGGTCGTAATTTCGCGACCCAGGCACATGATAGATTTTATCCCCTTTGGAATTGATGTTTCCTTTAATCAGCTTTCCTGCAGGGGGTGTTTCCGCTTGTTCGGTATTCTGGTTGTTCGTTTCGCCGGCACTGTTTTTGGGTTGTCCAGTCTTTTCATTGGAATCGGAAGCCTTATCTTTCGATTCAGAAGCCTTGTCCTTGGAGGAATTGGCACCGTTTTTCGATGTTGCATTTCCGTTTTTGGATTCCGCTTTTCCGTTTGACAGTTCCAATCCCCAAAGCCCTCGATTGTGTTCCCGCGCTTCCCGCTCTGCTTCGAGAAACACGTCCGCTTTGGCTACATTCGGGGGGATCGTCATAATTCTGGCATAGCCTTCTTTTACCAATTTTTCATTGACGAACGTGCCATCCATTAAATAGACATAGGCGAGCAACCGTTTGTATCGGTCATGCGGCTCCACGTCAAAAACAAGGCGCACCTCTTGGCCTGTAAGCAGTTCTTTCGTAAAGTTGCTTGCTTCTTTTCCATAAGGCTCTACGGGATGGTTGGGCTTTACCGTTTCGGGTGTATCCACTCCGATCAGGCGCACCTTTTCCCCGGTTGCGATTTCGAAAGTATCGCCGTCCACTACCCGTTTTACGGTAGTTGTCATTTCGCCGTTCGGCTTTGGCCCTTCTGGCGCTGCACATGCGTACAAAAGGCACGCCATGATAACGAGCCAGGCGCTCAGACGTTTCATGATCTTGCCATCTCCTTTTCTCTGATGCTGCTTACCAGCGTACCGGAAGCCCGAAGAGTGGTCAATCATAGATTGCGAACATATGTGCATATGTCAAAAAATCTTCAAACAAAAAACGACCTGTCTCCAAGGTCGTTTTGTTCTTCTCGTCAAACTGCAACGAGACCTATTCTTTTTTGTCAGTCGCGTTCGCTGTTAAACAAGAAAAGCAGTACCACTACAACGATGATGATCCACAGAAGCTCATCATTATCCCGGTCAAAAAAATTATCGAACAACCCCATAGCAGAGGTCCCCCTTTCCTTCTCGTTACAGCCTATGCAGCAGAAAGGGCGGATGTCAGCGGGGATGAGCCCAAAAGTTGCAGAGGATGGCCTGCAATTGCGAAGCTTGGCATGGCGTCGCGAAGGCCGACTCACATCAGCTTTGCTTCGATTAAATGGACATAGGTGGTCAATTGCCGGGCCTGGACCCTAAAACCAAGCTCTTGCAAATTTTGCACCAGCTTGCTGCGATCCGCGTAGTATTCATCCTCGATCTCTGCTACGGCCTCCTTTCGTCCGGCCTGAAGAAGCGCCCGAATGTGCAAAGCTCTATGCTCCTCGTCGGCAAACATCGAGTCGGCTATCACCAGGCGCCCCCCTGGCTTCAATACCCGCTTGCATTCAGCCAGAGCAAGCGTCTTCTGATCATCAGTCAAATGATGGAGTGCAAAGCTGGTGACGACAAAGTCAAACATGCCGCCAAAATAGGGAAAGGCAAAAAAAGTGCCCAGCTTTGTTTCTGAAGTGCACCCCTTAGAATGGACATTGGATTAAACCCCTGGTAAATCCGATGAAATTTAAGGGGTGCATTTTTTATGGTGAAA
>k87-184021_pt1 | contig 19213 bp, 17 predicted proteins | sample MGYA00084031_6733416 | MGnify analysis MGYA00084031
CGGCGCCCCCTGCCGCCTTACCGCCGCCTGTGAACAGCAAGAGGCTGTCCCAAAAGCCTTGGGACAGCCTCCGCCACCGGCAAGGATGCGAGTCGCCGTCAAGAGACTTTCCTGGCCGGCACCTGATCCAAGCCGAGCTTCGCCCTGCGCAAATCGAAGCGGTCGAGGTTCATCACCTTGGTCCACGCCCGGACGAAGTCGTGCACGAACTTCTCCTGCGCGTCGTCCGCGGCGTACACCTCGGCGATGGCCCGCAGCTGCGAGTTGGCGCCAAAGATGAGGTCCACCCGGGTCGCCGTCCACTTCACCTTGCCCGTGGCACGGTCGCGGCCCTCGAAGAGATCCGCGTCCTCCGAGATGGGTACCCACTCCGTGCTCATGTCGAGCAGGTTGACAAAGAAATCGTTGGTGAGCGTTCCCGGGCGATCCGTAAAGACGCCGTGATTCGTCCCGCCGTAGTTGGCCCCCAGCGCTCGCATCCCGCCGACCAGCACCGTCATCTCCGGCGCGGTCAGAGTGAGAAGCTGGGCCTTGTCGACCAGCAGCGCCTCGGCGGGAATGGACGACTTCGCCTTTTGGTAGTTGCGGAAGCCGTCGGCGAAGGGCTCGAGGACGGCAAAGGACTCGACGTCGGTCTGGTCCTGCCGCGCGTCGGTGCGGCCGGGCGTGAAGGGAACCTTCACGTCGAAGCCCGCCTTCCTGGCCGCCTCCTCCACGGCCGCGCAGCCGCCCAAGACGATCAGGTCGGCCAAAGAGACGCGCTTGCCGTCCTTTTGCGCCGCGTTGAACTCTTGCTGGATCCCTTCGAGCACCTGCAGTACCCGCTGCAGCTGCTCCGGCTCGTTCACTTCCCAATCCTTTTGCGGCGCGAGCCGAATGCGCGCGCCGTTGGCGCCGCCGCGCTTGTCGGAGCCCCGGAATGTCGCCGCCGACGACCAGGCCGTGTACACCAGCTCCCGGATGGACAGCCCCGACCCGAGGATCTTCGCCTTCAGAGCCTCGATGTCGTCCTCGTCGATCAGTTCGTGATCGACCGGCGGAAGCGGGTCTTGCCAGATGAACTCCTCCTCGGGCACCTCGGGTCCGAGGTAGCGGGAGCGGGGACCCATGTCGCGGTGGGTCAGCTTAAACCACGCCCGGGCAAAGGCGTCCGCGAACTCGTCGGGATTCTCCAAGAAGCGGCGGGCGATCTTCGAGTAGATGGGATCCACCTTCAGCGCGATGTCCGTGGTGAGCATCCCCGGAGCGTGGCGCTTCTCCGGATCGTGCGCGTCGGGCACCGTGCCCCTGCCTTGACCGTGCTTGGGAATCCACTGCCACGCGCCCGCCGGGCTCTTGGTCAGCTCCCAGTCGTAACCGAAGAGGTTCCACAAGAAGTTGTTGGTCCACTTCGTCGGCGTCGTGGTCCAGGTCACCTCAAGGCCGCTGCCGATGGTGTCGCCGCCCTTGCCGCTGCCGTAGCTGCTCTTCCACCCCAGGCCCATCTGCTCGATGGGAGCCGCCTCAGGCGGCGGCCCGACGTACGAGGCGTCGGCGGCGCCGTGCGTCTTGCCGAAGGTGTGGCCGCCGGCGATCAGCGCCACCGTCTCTTCGTCGTTCATCCCCATGCGGCTGAACGTCTCGCGGATCTCTTTGGCCGCGGCCAGCGGATCAGGCTTGCCGTCCGGCCCTTCCGGGTTGACGTAGATGAGGCCCATCTGCGTCGCGGCCAAAGGCTGCTCCAGCTCGCCCTCCTCGCTGTGCCGCTCGTTGCCGAGCCACTCCTTCTCGGCGCCCCAGTAGATGTCTTCCTCAGGCTCCCAGACGTCCTCCCGGCCGCCGGCAAACCCGATGGTCTTCGCTCCCATCGACTCCAGCGCGACGTTGCCGGCCAGAATCATCAGGTCGGCCCACGAGATCTTCCGTCCGTACTTTTTCTTGATGGGCCAAAGGAGCCGGCGCGCCTTGTCTAGGTTGACGTTGTCGGGCCAGCTGTTGAGGGGCGCAAAGCGCTGGCCGCCGCCCTCGGCGCCGCCGCGGCCGTCCCCAGTGCGGTACGTTCCCGCGCTGTGCCAGGCCATCCGGATAAAGAGCGGGCCGTAGTGGCCAAAGTCCGCAGGCCACCAGTCTTGGGACTGGGTCATCAGCTCTTTGAGGTCCTGTTTCAAAGCCCAGTAGTCGAGCTTGAGAAACTCCTCTGCGTAGTCGTAATCCTCACCCATCGGATTGGAGAGCGAGGAGTGCTGGTGGAGGATCTTGAGGTTCAGCTGGTTTGGCCACCAGTCCCGGTTGACCTGGCCCCGGCCGACCGTGTGCACGCTGCCGGCGAAGGGGCACTTGCCGTTTTCGCTCACGTTACCTACTCCTTTCTGCTTTCTTCTTCGGCCTGAAAGCCGTTCTCTTACTCCCCTAAAGACGGCCGATCGGCTGCTTCCGGGTTTGTCGACGCGCAGTCGCTGCAAAGGCCGCCGAACTCCAGTCGCACCTGATCGACCGTAGCGAACGCACTCGCCTGGCGCACCCGTTCGAGCATCTCGTCAGGCAGTTTTACGGGCGGAACGTCCGCGATGCGGCCGCACTGGCTGCAACGAATATGGAAGTGCTCGTCGGGATTAGGATCGTAAAGGGCCGGGCCGTCGGCCTGCCGGTACTCCCTGATCAAGCCCTCGGCGCTGAGCGAGGCCAGCGCCCGGTAAACGGTACCCAGGCTGATGTCGGGGATCTCCCGGCTCACCTGCGCATACACCCACTTCGCGTCGGGATGGTGTTTGGCGCTTTTCACGGCCTTAAGCACCGCAGTCCGCTGCTTGGTCATTCTCGGTCTGGTCACGCTGCAAGTCCTTTCGAGAACAGCTCGGATCGGGTCTGCCCAATGCCCCTTAATAGTTATCGTTACTATTACGGAATTCCTTCTTCCGATTTGAGGAGTGCGCGAAGAAAGCGCCGGCCAGCGACGGAATCGTCCGGCGCTGGCGGCGCTCATGTTATCACTCGGGGAGGAGTTTTCCCTATGCGTTCACCAGCTCAGGCTCGGCGAAATCGCGCGTCATCACGGGGGGCAGCCGGCGCACGTTTCCCTCGCGATCACAAAAGTACAGGTACGACTCGGACGGCCGGCGAGCGTGCCCGTCGGCCCAGAAGGCGTAAAAGTCGGGATGCGCGTTCACCGGCCGGCGCACATAGGTGTGATTGCGCGGGCTTCCCTGAGTCATCTGCCGCACCTTGGTCCAACTCTTTCCCTCGTCTTTGGAGACCCACATCGCCACTTCGCCGCCGGGGTTGTAGGGCTGCGGCCCTGTCTCCGTCGGCCCAATGATGCGCCAGGTGCCGTCCTCTTCAATGTAAATCGAGCCCATATCGTAGTTGCTGTCCGAGGTGGTCACGTCGTGGAAGACCCAGCGGTCGCCCCGCCAGTGCGCGACGGTCCAAACCCTGGGGTCGTTCTTTGGTCCGGGCTCGTACCCTTTGCTCGTCACGTAGAGAATGACCGGGCGGTCCTGAGCGTCGTAGTTTACGTCATTGATGTACACCTTCAGCCCCTCGGCCTCGTAATCTCGCACCAGTGCCCCGTTTTTCACGTCCACCAGGGGCACTTCAAGGGGCGTCCCGTCGGCCGCGCGCCAGCTCGCGCCGGCGTCGGTGGTCTCCATGTAGTAGAGGTTCGTCCGGTAGTTTAAGCCCAAACCGGCAGGATGGTAGTTGAACGCAGTGCCGGCCCGGCTGGCCCCCAGTGCGCTGGTCTGGTAGTGGCCCTGCTGGATGGCCCCAAGGCGCTGCCACTCGGACCAGTGAACGCCGTCCCAGCTCGACATGAAACAAGTGGTGCGGTCGGCCGGGTACTTGTACTTGGTAAAGAAGCAGAGGAAGCGCCCTTCGGGGGTGGGCCACACCTGCATGTAGGAGAAGTTGTCCAGCGGCGTCTCGCGGCCGTCCAGCAGATAGACGGCGTCGACGCGCTCGAACTCGTCAATGTCGTACGGGCGCACGCTGCGGTGGACGTACGACGGCCTGGCCAGCCCGTGGGAGGTGGAGAAGATCCAGATATAGCCCTCCCGGTCGACCGCAATGACGGGGTTGTCGTGGGCGTCGGAAGTCCGCTTGTTTAGAAGAAGGGTCGGCCGGGGCACCACGCCGCGGCTGTGATCGTAGTAAGAGACCATGTGGACCAGTTCAGTGTAACTCGATTCGGTGGTGCCCCCGTAACAGAAAAACGTCTTGTTCACTTCGGGCCGGTAGACGGCGAAGGGCTGGTGGTTGGCCGGATAGGTGCCCAGCCCCCCGCTGTACTTGTACACGTACTCGTCGTGCGTCGGTTGATTCATATACCAAATGCCCCGGTAGCCTGACTCTTTGCCGTTAAGCGTAACCACCGTCTCGCCTCCCCGCGGATTTGAATGAGCGGCAGTTAGCGGCGCTCGGGCAGGACCGTGTAGGTCTTCCCGTCCGTCACGATCCGCACCGTGCCGTGCCGGTCGGTTCCATACACTTCGACGCCCAGCGCCTCGAGCCGCTCCAATACTTCGGGATGAGGATGTCCATAGGTGTTGCCTCGCCCCGCCGAGTAGACCGCCACTTCGGGTCGGACGGCTGCCAGGAAGCGAGGCGTCGACGACGTGCGGGAGCCGTGATGCCCGACGTGCAGAACGTGAGCTTTCAATTCAAAGCCGCCCGCCAGCATCGCCTCCTCGGCGGCCGCCTCCGCGTCGCCGGTGAAGAGGAACGCGATCGAGCCAAAGAGGATGCGCAGCGCGATGGAGCCGTTGTTGAAGTCTCCCGTGACCTCTTGGGGGCTTACCACCTCCACCAGCGCGGAGCCGAAGCGGAAACGCTCCCCCGCCCGCGGCTCGTGGTACGCTGCGTCGGAAGCAAGGATCGCATCAAGGGCCCGCTCAAAGGTGCGGGTGGTGTGCAGGTCTCCGGAGAGCCACACTTCCCGAACGGGGAAGGCGCCGATAACCCGGTCAAATTGGCCTATGTGGTCCGAATGGGGATGCGTCCCCACTAAAAGGTCCAGCTCGGTGACGCCTTGCTCGCGCAAGTACGGAACCACGTCATTGCGATCGTGTCGGCCGGCGTCGATCAAGATGGTAAAGTCGGGACCTACAAGGAGCGTCGCGTCGCCTTGACCCACGTCAATAAAGTGAACCGTCAGGGTGCCGGAGGCGCCGGCCGCTGCCCAAAGGTGTCCAAACCCGAAAAGAACAAAAAGGACGATCCCCAACGAGACGAGCGCCCTTCGCCTACGCACAACCATTCACATCCCTTTATCCGCGCCGAAACCCGCGTGTTACAGACTCATTTAACCAGGAAACCATCGTTTGTGATCTAATAGTTAAGTATGAATACTACCGAGCACAGCGGCAAAGGATTGATTATCAGCTTGGCCGCCCTAGCGATCGCCGCCGTGGGCGCCTTCATCCAGCCGCACTTCAGCCAGGCGGAACCGCCGTCCCCCTCGGAGGGCGAAGAAGGGGAACAACGCCTCCCAGGCACCGAACAGCTCGCGGTGATCGACCGCATCGTGGACGGCTCCCTGGCCGTCGTGCTGATCGGCCCCGAGGAACGGGAGATCCACGTCCGGCTCGCCGCGCTGCCGCCCCAGGCGCGCCCCGGATCGTGGCTGCGGGCCCAGCACGTCCAAAGCGCCGACGGCACGGCGGTGTGGAGGTTCACCGACGAGCCCGAGGCGACTCAAGCGGCTTGGGAGCGGGTGAGCGAGCGCCGGCGCCTTTTGAAAGCGTCGCGCACCGCCCGCCGCGGGCTCAGCGAGGACGGCCCCGCTGCCGCAGCAGCCGGAGCTTCTCTGCAATCCGGGCCCGCGCCGCCTCCGTCTCCTCCGGGTCGGCCGTAATGCGGACGATTTCGCCCTCTCTCATCTCAATCCTTAGCCAATCGCCTGGTTTCGCCCCCGGGGGTAGGCGATCGACCGGGACGTTCTCTTCTTTCTCCTCTTCCCCGATCAACAAGACCGCCCAGGTGTCGTCTACAATCCGGTCAATCACCGCTTTCACTTCCACTGCGATTTCCACCGCCTCCTCTCGCCCGGAGCACAAGCCGCCCCACCCTGACTTCGCCTCCGCTTCTCGCGGACCTCCATATCGGAGAGCAACCATCCCGCCCGCTCGGCGAGCGCCCCCGCCAAGCCCAAGGTGAGGCCGCCCCGTCCCTTCCAAGCGCCTAACCAATCTCCGCCGCGAACTCGGCCACGCTCTCCTTCTCTTCGGTCGACAGCACCCGGTTCACGTCGAGGAGAATGATCAGCTTGTCGTTGAATTTCGCGATCCCCGCAATGTACTGCGAGTCGACGGAGATCACGTAGGGGGACGGCGGCTCAATCTCCGCAACGTCGATTTGAAGCACCTCCGACACGCTGTCGACGATGATGCCCACCGTCTGGTCGCCCATCTCGATCACGACGATGCGCTGGTTGCTGTCGCCTTCGGACGCGGGAAAACCAAACCGCTTGCGCAGATCGAGCACGGGGATGACGCTCCCCCGCAGGTTCACAACGCCCTCGACGAAATCGGGCGTGCGCGGCACGCGCGTGATCTCGGGGACCCTGATGATCTCCCGCACCCGGTGAATATCGATGCCGTACGTCTCGTCGGCCACGGAAAAGACCACCAGCTGGCGGTGCTCCTCCATCTGCTGGCTGCGCGTCGCGTTTTGCACTGCTCCATCCTCCTATCGCTTCATGCTATCGGTTCGCCGAACGGATCGCCTTAGCTCGCCCGGCTGGATCGCACCTCGGCCTTCAGTTCCGCCAGGATTGCCAGGACCTGTTCCGAAAAGGCGATCACTTCTTGCAGCGATCGCTCAGCCTCGTCGCGGCGCCCGGCGTTCCAGGCCTCCACCGCGCGGCTCGCCGCCTGGTGCACCCGGCGGTGCGGCTCTTCGAGCTTTCTAAAAGCGCCCAAGTGACCGCAGCGCTGCTGCCCCACGCCGTAATACCAACGGCCCAACCGGCACTGGGTGTGGTCCGTCACGTCTTCAGCCCGTATGCGCTCCCGGCCCAGCAACATGGCTCGCAGCCGCTGCACCCACAAAAGGTGGTCGGCGCGAGTCAACTCAACAATGTCCTCATCGCTGAGGATCAAAGTCATCTCGGCGCCTCGCTCGCGGGCGCTCTTTAAGACATCCTGCAGGTCCGAAACCATGACGACGAGTTGATCCGCCGCCTCTTGGACGGCTTCCGAGGCGCGGGCCATCTCTTGGACGCCCGCGGCGGTTTGTTCGATGGCTTTCGACTGCTCTTCGACTGAAAGCGCGATCTCGTCGATGGGACGGAGCGCCTCTTCAATCACCTCGCCGATCTCCTCCAGGGCGCGCTGGCCCTCTTTGGCCAGCTCCACGCCTTGATTCATCCGCTCTGCGACCTGCTGCATGGCCTCCAGCACCTGCTGGGTCCCCTCGCGGACCACCGCAATGCGCCTTTGCACCTCGTGCACCGATTGGTTGGTCTTCTCCGCCAGCCTCCTCACCTCGCTGGCGACTACGGCGAAGCCCCGGCCGTGCTCCCCCGCTCGCGCCGCCTCAATCGCCGCGTTGAGCGCCAACAGGTTGGTTTGATCCGCGATCTCCTCAATAATCCGCATCACACTAGCGATCGGCTGCACCGCGTCCCCCAAGGCGCGCACTCGCTCCCGCAGCTGGTCGACGGCGTCGCCGGTCTCCACCATCCCGTCCAGCGCCCCTGCCACGCGGTCGCCGCCAAGGAGCACTCGCTCCTTCGCCTCTTTGGCCGCTCGGGAGACGAAGTCCACCCGCCTCGCGACTTCCACCAGCGATGCCGAGTACTCCTCGGAGACGGCAGCCAGCTGCTCGATCTGTTCCTTTTGGCGCCGGGTCTCCTGAGCGAGCCGATCCGACGCCAGCAAAGGCCGGGAACCTTGTTCAATCGCCGCCGAGATCCTCTTTTGCTGCTCGATCATCTGCCGGTTCCACGCGTCGATGAGCGCCTCCAGCGGGGCTTTCAACCTCTCCGGCGCCGTCTGGGCCGCTTGCGAGGCGGCCCGGAGATCTCCCCTGCGCAGCGCGTCAAGCGTGCCAACGACCGCCTCAGAGGCATCGCTTTGCTCCCGCGCCTGCGCGGCGGCGCTGGCGCCCTCTCCGCCCGGCTCGCCCGGGTGCACCAGGCCCGCGCCGGACCGGTCGTCTTGACGATCGACCGGCTCGGCGGCCGGCCCCCGCAGGCGACGCAGCCAAGCCAACACGCATCCTTCCCTCCCGTCGATCTCAAGGAGTCCCCGAGTGACCGGGCTGCCCGGAATCGCCGCCGGGCGACAGCGTCCACACTTTAAAGCGGCCGACCAACTCCCGCAGCTCTTTCGCCATGTCGGCCACCGACCGGGCCGCCGCCGACATCTGGGCGACGGAGGATGACATCTCTTCGGCCGCCGCGCTCACCTGTTCAACCGATGCGGCCGTCTGCTCCGTGATCGCCGCGATGTTTTCAATCGCCCGGGACACCTGCTCGCTTTGCGCCGTCATCTCCTCCGTCGCAGCCGTGTGCTCTTCGGTGATGCGAGCGACGTTCTCGACCGAAACGCTCACCTTGGCCAGGCCGTCTCGCATCTCGACGGCGTCTTGGGAGATCCCTTGAATTTGCCGGTTCAAACCCTCGAACGCCGCGAGAATGCTCTCCAACGCCTCTCCCGCCTTGCCCGCCAGCTCCGTCCCGGTTTGAACCTTATCCGTCCCCCGGTTCATCGCGGCGACGGCCTCGGCGACCCCGGACTGCATGCTCTCGATCAGCTGAGCAATCTGCTTGGCCGATGCGGCCGATCGCTCCGCCAGCTTGCGCACCTCGTCGGCGACGACGGCAAAGCCCTTTCCGTGTTCGCCCGCCCGCGCCGCCTCGATCGCCGCGTTCAGCGCCAGCAGGTTGGTCTGATCGGCGATTTCCGAGATCACTTGGACGATCTCGCCCACCCGGCGCGAGTGCGCTCCCAGCTCCTGCATCTTCTCCGCCGCCGTCAGCACGGTGCTGCGGATCTCTTCGATGCCCTCCACGGTGAGCCGCACGGTCTTGCCGCCCTCCCGGGCGGTCTCCATCGTCTGCGCCGCCGACGAGCTCATCGCGCCGACGCTCGCGACCACGCCCTCAACGGCCGACGACATCTGGCCCATCGCCCGCGCCATTTCGTGAACAGCGTGGGACTGCTCCTGAGCGCCGGCGGCGATCTGCTCGATCGCTTTTTTGAGCTCTTCCACTGCGGCTTTGGTCTCTTGCGCCGTCTTGTTTTGCTCCGAGGCCCCCGCCGCTACCTGCTGAATCGTGCCGGCGATCTGCTCCGTCGCCCGGGCCGCCTCGCCCGCCGTCAGGGACATCTCGTCGCTGCGGGTCATCAGATCGCCGCTGGCCTTGGTCACCTGGCCGATCACTTGTTTCAGATTGCCGATCATCCGGTTAAAGGCCCGAGCCATGTCGCCCAGCTCGTCGTGGGACCGGATCTGGAGCTCTTCCTGGGTGAGATCCCCCTGAGCCAGCTTCGTTGCCGCGGCCGCCACATGGCGCGCCGGTGCGGTAATCGCGCGGGCGACCATATAAGCGAAGAAGCTGCCGATCAAGCCGGCGGCGACCGCCATGATGGTCATGAGGCTGCGCGCGTTGAAGCCGGCGGCGCGAGCAGCCTCCAAAGCCTGCTGCAGCCGCGCCTGTTGGTAGCGGCTCAGGCGCTGCGCGGCGTCGACAAGCGCCTCCTGTCTTGCGAAAAGCTCCGTTACCGCCCCGTCAACCTCGGGCAAGCCGGGCGCGGACCGCATGCCCAGCATACGGCCTGCAGCGGCGGCGAACGCTTGCTGCTCGTTCACCACCTGCTCAAGGAGCGCTCTGCCTTCGTCCGTGTCGACGGCAAGGCGCAGCTGCTCCAAAGCTTTGCCGGCGCCCCGAGCCGCCTCGTCAAAGCCGCCGCGCCACGCCGCGTCCCCCGTCGCCGCGTAACCCAGTGAGAAGGCCGCCTGGGCCTGGACATCCTTTTCTAAGCTCTGCACCAGCTGCAAGCTCTCGCTGATCCGCAGGACGTCGCCATCGTAGATGCGGTTCACCGTGCCCAGGCCGGTCAGGCCGGTGATCACGACCACCACCATTGGGACAATGACGGCGCCGAATCCTATGGCCAGTTTGCTTCCGATGCCGATGCGCAACGCATGCATCTCCTTTCTGCGCAAGCCGCCGATCAGCGCCGCGCCCTGGGTTCGCGCAGTGAAACGGCGACCTCAAACGTGCCGATCTCCGTGTTGAACGGGATGACAAGCCGCGGAATGCCCACCGTCGACAGGCGCGTCCCCGCGCCGACAATCACGGTGGGCGGAGAGATGGTGCAGTCGATCCCTTGCCGCTCGAAGATGGCTGCGGCATGACCCGAGATCACGTTCCCCAGCTCCGCGATGGCGCTCATGGAAGTCTCGTCAAATTCCGTTTGAGGCTCTCCGATCATGATCGTGACCATGCGATTCACTGTCTCGCGATCGGCGCCGTAAAGGGCAGTCCCCTCCACTTCCCCCGTGATGCCGATCAGCACGGTCACTTCCCGCGTCGTAAAATCGTCCGTATGAAGCGAAAGCTCCCCCCGCTGAACCTCCACGCCCAGTTCGGCCTTGAGAACGTCGACGGCGGCGGCGGCAAACGGCTGAACGTACTCGACTTTCATCGCTTGACACTCCTCCCCCGGACCGGACTGCGCCCCGGCGATCGCTGGCGGCTACAACACTTTCTTGATGGACTTGGTCGTCTCTTGAGCCAGGTCGATTTCGTAATAGGGACGCACCTCGCGTCCTGCGGCATCCCACAAGACGCGCACGCTCGGCCGGGAGAGCAGCGCTCCCCGCACCCCCGTCACCACGCCCCGTTCGCCCGAGTCGAGCTCCACCTCGACCCCGACGGGATAGGGGTGGACGGCGTTGCGAAACGCCTTCACAGCCGTGTGATCGAACTCAAAGCCCACGCCTGCCATCAGCCATTCCATCGCGTCGTGAGGCAGCAGGGGGCTGCGCTCCCGCTGCGTCTGGGCGACGTACGAGTCGACCACCGCCATCACGCGGGCAAGTGGATGGATGGACTCCGATGTGAGCGCCTTGGGATAACCGGAACCGTCGCACCGTTCGTGGTGCTGAGCGACGATCGCCTTCACGTAAGAGGGAAGGCCCGGACTGGTGTGGGCCAATGCCAGGGAAACCTCAACGTGCCGGCCGAACTTCTCCGCCGGCGCCTCGCCGGTAAGGTAAAACTCGAAGTGGGTGGTTTCGTCGAGGTGCCACATGCCCAGGTCCATGAGGAGCGCGGCCGTGACCATGTACCGGGCTTGCGTCTTGCCGCCGATCAGAAGCAGCGCGCGCGCGGCAAGGAGCGCCACATTCACAGTGTGCGCCATCCACCGGTGAAACGTGTCCCCTTCGTTGGGATACAGTAAGAACGAACCGGGAGCGTTTTGTACTTCATCGCTCATGCGGATCGACCACGCGTGCAGCTCCCGGACGAACGGACGCAGGTCCATCTCTTCCTGCACGCCCTCTACCAAACGCTCGAGAAACCCCTGCAGCTCGCTGTAGGTGGCCGCGTCAAGCCCCTCGCGGCACTCAATTCCGGCGAATCCCGGATCTTCAACAAAGATGCGCTGCACGCCGTGACGTTTGAGGCGATCGATCATGCTCACCGTCAAGCTGCAGCCCCGAGGCGCCACCGTGGCGCCGTGCTGATTGACGACGGGCAGCGCCAGCACCTGGCCTTCCCGCGCTCTGCGGATCGAGACTCTACGCACTCGCTTCCTTCCCCTCTGTCTAAGACCCCCGCGTCCGCGAGCTACGCTCTCATCCACGCCGGCACGACAGCGAAGTGAGAACCTCCTCCTTCTGGCCCACCCGGCTTACCACGGCGATACCTTCTCTCCTCTTCCAGCGCAGAGTTCTTCCGGCCGTTCCCCCGACGCACTCTGCCACGACCGGAATGGCCCGGGTGCGCAAAACCTCTCGCACCCTCTCCGTGTTGCGCCGGCCGATATCTCCGACGCCGCCGAATTTGAGGATCCGGGCCCCGCCGACCACGTAAGCGACAATCTTCGCTTCGGAAGCCCCCAAGTCGATGAGCGCGGAATGCATGGTGGGCACCGCCGTATCGGCGTACTTGGCCGGCTGCTCGACGCGAGCGCCGGAGCTCGTCGGCAGTACAATGTGAGCCATGGCGCTCACCCGCCGCTCCCGCTCCGTCAAAATCAAACCGATGCACGATCCCAAGCCGTAGATAACCCACTCTTCCGCCCCCTCGCCATCGGGCCCGCAGATCCATTCCCCCAATCCCAACGCGACGCTGCTGGACCGCTCTCCCGCGTCCAAATCGACCTCGGAGCTCACTGTGCGTCCTCCCACCGTCATGCGTTCTCCAGGCGCCGAATCGCCTCCACATCGGTAATCCAAAGTAAGAACGCGGTGATCGACTCCTGTTCCTGAGCAAACGCCGTCCGGATGACGGGTACCGTCAGCTTTCCCTCCGCGGCAGCGACGGCGGCCAGCGACTGGAGTAAAGCGCCCATCATATCGCGAACCACCTGCGGCGGCGACGGTGCAATGAACATCCGGTAGCGATCGGCCAAGTGGTTCAAAAAGGCGCTGCCGACGATGTTGCCCACCTCCCCCACCGCGGAGTCGACCATCTCCTCGTCGCCACCCACCTCCCCGAGCAGCGCGCGAATCAACACGTCCACATCCGTGAAAGGAAAGACCAGCAGCAGGTATCCGGTCAGATCGCCTCTTACCTCATAAAACGCGGCACATACGGCTTGACTTCCGCCGCTTGTCCAAAGAGCGGGCAGCTTCAGCGGATCGTGGTAGGAGACGCTGATCTCCCGCGGGTGAAAGCGGGACTCCACGATCAACGAGAGCGCCTCGCACGCCTGCCCCAGCGCTTCTTCGATCGCCTTCGAGAGCTCAACGCCGCTCCTCGACGTCATAAACGGCATCACCCTGGCGCCTTTTGGTAAAGGAACGCTCCAGCCGAACGCAGTCCGTAATCGGCCGCATTGAAGATGCTTTCGGTGCTGCCTACCATCAGGTAGCCCCCGGGCACCAGCGACCGGCCAAACCCCCGAAAAACGCGTTCTTTCGCTTCGTCGGTGAAGTAGATGACCACATTCCGGCAGAGGATGAGGTGAACGCCCTGCGGGTACGGATCGGCCAGAAGATCGTGCTGGCGGAAGCTGACCCGCTTTTGAATGACGGGATCGATCCGCCACACGCCCTCCCCCACGGGGCGGAAGAACCGGCGGCGCCTCCTTGAGACTTCCCGCAGTTTGTCCTCGGGGTATACACCCGCGACGGCCGCCGCGAGCGCCTGCGCGTCGATATCCGTCGCGAGAATGCGGTGCGAGCCCGCCGGATCGATCTCCTCAAGCAAAATCGACACGGAGTAAGGCTCGGCGCCGGTCGAACAGCCGGCGCTCCAAATCGTCAGCGTGCCAAAACGAGCGATGAGCTCCGGCAAGACCCGGGTCTCCAAATCGGCAAACCGCTCGGGATTGCGGAAGAACTCGGTCACGTTAATCGTGAGGAAGTTCTTCAGACTCTCCAGGGCTTCATCGTCCCGCTCGATCATCGCGGCCAGCGCAAGGAAGTCAGCGGCGCCGACGCGCCTTAAGTAGCTCCTGAGGCGGCGCAGCATCTGCTGGCTCTTGTACGACGCCAAGTCGATGCCCGTCCGCGCTTTCAGCTTGCGGCGGAAATGCTCGTAGCCCGCCGGCACCTCGGCGGTGTCGAGGCTAAACTCCAGCTCCGGCTTCACGACGCCGCTCGCCTCACCACAGCTGCGAGGATGCCGGCGATTGTCTCGATCGGCGCCACGTGATCCGCGAGCCCCATCTCCACCACCGCCCTGGGCATTCCGTACACCACGGAGGTTGCTTCGTCTTGCGCCACGACGAGGCCGCCGTGCTGTTTGATTCGCCGGGCTCCTTTCGCCCCGTCCATGCCCATCCCCGTCAAGATCACCCCGATGAGACCGTCCCGCCACACTTCGACGGCCGATTCCATGGTCAAATCGACCGCGGGCCGCACGCCCAGGTGGGGCGGCTGCGAGTTGTCTAAGCGCATTCTCCCCTGCCGGTCGAAGAGGAGATGGAAGCCTCCGGGCGCCACCCAAATCTCGCCCGGCTGGGGCACGACCCCCTCTTTGGCCTCCGCGACCGCGAGTTGACTCAGGGAGTCGAGCCGGGCGGCCAGCGACGCGGTGAACCCGGCCGGCATGTGCTGCACGATCACCATCGGAGCGGAAAAATCGCCCGGCAGGCGGGTGACCAGTTCCACCAGTGCCCGCGGTCCGCCGGTCGAGCTTCCCACCACCACCAGGCGCCTGGGAAGCTCCGGCCTGCTTTTGCTTTCGGCCGGCGGCGCGGAGGCGGAAGCGCCCGGCGCCGCAACGCCGCCGGGCTCCTTGGCGACGCGCGCGGCCGTGCGCGCCGGGCGGACCGGTTCACTGCGTGCGCCAGCCAGCGGAGTGACGCGCGCCTTTGCCGCCGTGCGCACTTTGTGAACCAGCTGATCGGCCACCTCATCGATGTTGAGCGAGATTCCCCCTCCCGGCTTGGGCACAAAGTCGACGGCTCCCAACGAGAGGGCTTCCACCGTGGCGGGCGCCTGCGCCTGGGTGAGGCTGGAAAGCATGACGACCGGGACCGGGTGCACTTTCATGAGCTGCCGCAGCATCGACAGCCCGTCCATGCGGGGCATTTCTACGTCGAGCGTCACAACGTCGGGATTCAGCCTGCGGACGGCCTCCAGCCCTTCGATCCCGTCCCGGGCCACGCCGACGACGTCAAAGCCCGCCTCCTTCAAAATCCGCGAGATCATTTGCCGCATGAGCGCCGAGTCATCGATGACGAGGACCCGGATCGAGTCAGACATCATCCCACCTGCTTCCGGACGGCGCCCAGCACGACCTCGGGCTGGAAGGGTTTGACGATGAAGTCTTTCGCCCCGGACTTGATCGATTCAATCACGGTGCTCTCCTGTCCCAGCGCCGAGCACATAATCACCTTGGCGTCCGGGAACTTCGCCTTGATGGCTCTCAGCGCCTCAAGCCCGTCCATTTCGGGCATGGTGATGTCCATCAAGACAACGTCGGGGCGGTACTTCTCGTAGGCTGCGACGGCCTCTGCGCCGTTGGCCGCCTCGATCACCTCGTATCCGTTTCCCGTCAAGATCTTGGCAAGGCGCATGCGCATGAACGCCGCGTCGTCCACGATCAACACCACTGCCATGTGCGTCGCCTCCCGATCGCGCCCTGTTTATGCGCGAGCAAACTCCTTCACCGCCTTGGAGAGGCTGGCAAGGTCAATGATGAGAGCCACTCGGCCGTCCCCTAAAATCGAGGCGCCGGAGACGCCCGGCACGTCGCCGATGATGGGGCCCATGCTCTTAACCACGATCTCCTGCTCGCCGATCAGGCGATCGACGCGCAGGCCGATCGGCGCCGACCCCGAACGCAGGATCACGACCGGAAAGCCCGTGCCATTGGGCGAAGCGTCCTCCCCTCGTTCTTGAGCAACCCTGCCGACGGTCCACTCGTCTCCCCACACCGTGCCTGGATTGAGCAGCGGCGTCATCTCCCCGCGCACCGAGATCATATCCCACCCCTTGACCCGGCGAATGTCGGCCGCGGCGGCGCGCACCGCCTCGGTCACGTTGACCAGGGGAATCGCAAAGATCTGTCCCGCAATCTCAACCATCAAAGACTGCAGGATGGCCAGCGTCAGCGGGAGTTTGATGGTGACGGTGGTCCCCTCGCCCTTTCTGGTGCGCACCGAGACGGAGCCGTTCACCTTCTCGATGTTCTTCTTCACCACGTCCATCCCGACGCCCCGTCCCGAGACGGAGCTTACCCCCTGGGCGGTGCTCAGCCCCGGCAAAAAGATCAACTCCGCGGCTTCCTCCGGCGAAAGGAGTTCCGCTTCGTCGGCGGGGAGCAGCCCTTTTTCGACGGCTCGCTGCTTCAGCCTCTCGATGTCGAGGCCGCGCCCGTCGTCCGAGACTTCAATATAGATGTGGTTCTCCTGGTGATAAGCTGCCAGGCGAACGAGCCCTTCGTCGGGTTTACCCAGCCGCCGCCGCTCCTCCACCGGCTCGATCCCGTGGTCGACGGCATTGCGCAGCAAGTGAATGAGGGGATCGCCGATCTGCTCGATGACCGAGCGGTCGAGCTCCGTCTCCTGGCCCGTCATCACAAAGTTAATGGGCTTGTTCAACTGGCGCGACAGGTCGCGGACCATCCGGGGAAAACGCTTAAAGAGCATATCCACCGGCATCATGCGAGCGCGCATGATGCAATCCTGCAGGTCGGAGGTGACCCGGCTCAGCCGGCTTGAGACCTGGGTCAACTCCTCTTGAAGGTCGTGCAGGCTCATGTCGGCGCCGGCCAGCTGCACCAGGCGGGTGCGATCAATCACCAACTCGCCGACCAGGTTCATCAAGGTGTCGAGGAGCCGGACATCGACCCGGATTGTCTGTCCCAACTCGCCGGCCGCAGCGCCCCTTGTCCCGTCTGCTGCCGCGGCTTGCCCCTCCGGTTCCTCCCTGGCCGGCCGGGCCTGAGCCTCGCCGCGTGCCGCGCCGCCGGCGCTGCCCTCCATGCCGTCAGCGGTCTCTTCTTGCTCCCGTTTCGGCTGCGCACTCGCAGCAGGCTGCCCGGGCGCATCGTCCTCGGCCTGACCGGATGCGAGCAGCTCCACCGACGCAACCTCGGGCACCTCGCGCAGCGCCGCTTTTACGGCGTCGAAGGACGTATCGGCCGGGATGTAGATGGTCACTTCCGACACGTCGCCGGCCCCCTGTTCGATCGCTTCGCGATCGGGCCGGCTCCCCACGACCGGCGCGACGTCTTCCACGGCCAAGAGAACCTGATACGCCCGCACCGCCGGCATCAACGCGTCCGGAGCAATCTTCACCACAAAACCCAACAGCGGCTCGCCGCCCTCCCTTTGAGGCTCGGCCGCGGCCTCGGCGCGCTTTGCGGACCGGGAAGCGGAAGGCCCCCTTTCACCCGAGGCAAGGCCGGCGGCGGCCTCCGAGAACAGGGCGATCGCCTCCCGCACATCGACGCCGTCCGCCGTTCCCTCCTGCTCGATGGCGGCAACACACGCCCTGAGGACGTCGACCCCTCTGAGCAGGTAATCTCCCAGCTGGGGCGACATCGCCGCCTTGCCCTGCCGGACCATGTCGAGCAACGACTCCATGGCGTGGGTCAGCTCGGCCATGTTGGTGAAACCGGCGGTCGCTGCTCCGCCTTTAAGGGTGTGCGCTGCCCGGAAAATCTCCTGAATCAGGTCGGTGTCGTCGGGATTCTCTTCGAGGGAGATGAGGCCGTCTTCCATCCTTTGGAGCTGCTCAACCGCCTCTTCGACAAAGAGCTTGATCTCCTCGGGCGTCAGCTCAAAGCGCGCCATAGCCCGTCCCCCTTATTCGCGCGAAAATCGCCTGCGCGTCTACACGGCAGCCGACGCTCGATAGACGGTGTGCTCGCATTCGCGATGAAGCCAGAGGTGTCGCCCGGACGTGCCGCCCCCGCTCGGCAACCTGAGTTCGTCACACGTGCGGCTGATCAACGTAGCTGCGGAGAATCGCCAAAAGAGTCAAAAGTGAGCGACCGCTCCCGCCACCAGGCCTCCTAGATATGAATCGACAAAATACGACGCGAAGTTTAGCCCGGCGCACGGCTCTGTCCGTCCTGCGGCCGCGCTTTGCCCGAAGAACATCAAAGCCTGCGAATGGATCGCAGGCGCGAGCTCAATTGGACGGGCGCCTGGCATGGCGGGCGGCCATGCCGCGAGCCTGGCGCCCCCGGCGGTCAACACAGAAGGCGCAGCAAAGCCGCTCAGGCATTTCGCCGAGCCCGGCGTGCATCGCCGCCGGCGGCGCGCCATGAGGTCAGTTCTTCCCTTCCGCCAGCAGCGCGGCCACCACCTCCTTGACGCCCGCAAGCGCTGTCCTGGCGTCGACTTCGCCCCGCCACACCGGCGACAACGCCGAGTTGACCGCATTCATGATCTGGGCGAAGTTGAGGTTCTTATCCGGGACAGGCCGCGCCACCTCCAAGGCTTGCAAAAAGGTCTCAGGATGGTAGGGCGGAGGCGTGGGAGCGAAAGCGCTCGAGGTGACGACTGAGCGCCGGGGCTGGAGCAGAATGCCGTTTTGGGACTCGAGCATGCCCACCTCGACGGAGTGCAGGTATTTAAAGAACTCCAGCGCCTCCTGCGGGTGCTTCGTCGTCGCAGCAATGCCGTAAGGTACGGGCTGCATCGTCGTCGCATTTCCGGCAGGGCCCATCGGAAGAGCCGCCACGTCCCAGTCAAAGCTGGCGTTCTCCCGCAAATTGTTCATGGTGGGCGGAATGTCGACGGCCATCGCCGTTTGACCCCGGATCAACTGGGCGACGCCGCCGGTGCCGAACACCTGCTCCTGATACCCGTTGCGGACGAACTCGATCGCGCGCAGCGCCTCCGGCTGGTCCAACGTGAGCTCCGTGTAATCCCGATCGAAGATATCCCCGCCCCCCTGCCAAATAAAGGGCAGGAGCTTCATGTTTACCGCGGTCGATATCGCGACTCCGTATCGATCGATCGCCCCGTCCCCGGAGGTGTCGGCTCGGAGGAACCGGCCGGCCGTCCGCAGGGCCTCCCAATCCCAAGCGGGATCGTCCCACCGCGGCGACGGCGGCGCAAGGCCCGCGCCCGCCACCATATCCGCATTGTAAAAGAGAACGTACATTGAGATGCGCTGCGGGAGCGCGTAGATCTTGCCGTTTAGTTTAACCGACTCCAACACCGACGGGTGGAAGTCGTCCAGGTTAAACTCGGCATCCCGCTCCAGCGCTTGGGTTAAGTCGTAAAAGAGCCCCCGGTTCATGAAATCGTAAAACTGCGCGGGGTGGACGTCAAAGATGTCCGGAGCGACACCGGCCGCGGTCCTGACGAGGATCTCTTCCGCGTGGGCCGTCGTACCTCCGGACGCGATCTGGAGGTCGACGTAAATTCGGTCTTGCCTCGCGTTAAAGTCGTCGACGACTTGGCGCGCGATCGCCTCGTTGTGAATTGCAAAATATGAAAGGAACGTCAACTCGACCCGGCTTTGGGCCGCCGCCTGGACCGACGCGAGCGCCGCCAGAAAAGCCGCGGCGACGAGCCGTAATCCCAGCTTTCGAACGAGCCGTGCTGCGAGCGTCATTCCGGCCATCGACCCCTTCCCGCGCTGAAAA
>k87-1660468_pt1 | contig 19196 bp, 19 predicted proteins | sample MGYA00084031_6733416 | MGnify analysis MGYA00084031
CACGTACGAACCATCCATAACTCTGTGTCCTTACTTTGCATAAAAGTAACCGGTATCGTCAAGGAATATAATAAACGGTAGAAACCATATCATTATGCTATCTCTACCGAAAGTGGATTGTATCAGCGCCCACTTTTAAAAAAAGGATTTAAGAAGATAATCAATAATCAAGCTCCACCTTTCATGAGGTGGTTTTTATTGAGTAAATTATTTCAGAAGTTCTACCTTTTTAAGTGTCTGACTTTATATTGCCAATAAAGGAAATAGCAAAATCTTAATATATCTTGGCTAAGATTTATCTATTTTACTACTCATTTCTCCGTATAGCGTTCTTAAAGTAAAAAAAGTTTCTCGATAATATAGTAAATTTGCTGAAAAGTTATCGGCCATTGGTTTTTGCTTCTAGCCGATACCGAAACAATATCTATTCTTTTTCTGTAATATCAAATCTGTTACTTCTTAAATTACCTTTTCATTTTACCCTTTCATGGTGAGCTTCTATTTAAATGCGCCATTATGTGTAGGGTGTACAAAAAGACTAAAGAATCACCTCCTAAACAAGATTGTGAATTAAAAGCATTCCACAGATTGGCAAAGAAAATAAAACAAATATTTAAAAGGCTACCCATTTGTATTTTGGGAGATAGTCTCTATGCATGTGAAATGGTATTTAGTCTGTGCGATGCGTACAAATGGAAGTATATATGCGGGTTTAAGGAAGGTAGAATTAGAAGTATCTCGTTTGAGTTTAAGGCAATAAAAGAATAGGAACAAATCAAACATCAAAACCCATTATTTTGGGCAAATGATATTGCCTACAACGACAGAAAGGTAAATCTGATGGAGTCCACAATGGAAACAGAGGTCGAGGAACTGAAAGAATATTTATTCATAACGAATATCAACATTACGGAAAAGAATGTGAAACGAATGAAAGTTGCAGGAAGAATTCGCTGGAACATTGAATATCAAGGGTTTAACGGACAAAAAAATAATCGTTACGATATCGAACATGTCAATAGCGAAAACTACAAAGCAATGAAAAATCGTTATCATGGGGACATGAATCGAACAGGATATTGTATAATAAAGATACACGCTTTGTATTCCTTTGGATACAATTGGGTCACAATTCAATTCATTTCAAACACACTTAATGATTGATGGGAATTTAGGGAGGAATAATCGATAAAAAAGGAGGTTTTTTAATGGACATAGCTATCATTGGATCCAACATGGTCGATCTTATTACATATGTGGATAGAATTCCAAAAGAAGGTGAAACACTTGAGGCTCCCAGTTTTGAAATGGGTTATGGAGGAAAGGGAGCGAATCAGGCTGTTGCAGCGGCCAAATTAGGTTCTAAGGTCATGATGGTTACAAAGGTTGGGGATGATATTTTTGCAGATAATACGATAAAAAATCTACAAGAATATGGAATCGATACAGAATTTTCGAGTAAAGTACCGAAAACTCCCAGTGGTGTCGCACCAATTTTTGTGAATCCCCAATCAAAAAATCGAATTCTAATCGTGAAAGGGGCGAATCAATATTTATTACCGGAGGATATTGACCGTGCTACAAATAAACTTAAACAATGTTCACTGATCGTTTTGCAATTAGAAGTTCCATTATCAACGATATATTATGCGATTGATTTTGCTTATAAAAATCATATTCCTGTTCTGTTAAATCCAGCACCGGCTACTCCGGATTTAGATTTTCATTCCGTTTGTAAATGTGATTTCTTTGTGCCAAATGAGACCGAATTAGAGATATTAACAGGAATGCCGGTAGAAACGGAAGAACAAGTTCAAGCTGCAGCTGCAAAATTGGTTGATAATGGTGTGAAAAATGTTATCGTCACAATGGGGGAACGTGGTGTTTTATGGGTGACAAAAGAGAAAGTCCAGCGGGTTGCTTCCTACCAAGTGGATGCCATTGATACAACAGGAGCCGGCGATGCATTTATTGGTTGTTTCTCTCACTTTTATGTGAAAGAAAAAGATATTCGGAAAGCAATCACAATCGCTAATGCATTTGCTGGTTTAAGCGTAACTAGACGTGGAACGCAGAAGTCTTACCCTACGAAGGAAGAATTAGAAACTTTTCTTTCCAGTCAATAGCCAATTCTGCGTTAACGGGTAAATTTGTATTCCGCACATTTTCTTCCAAAGTGTAAAATGGTGGATATGATAACCAAAAACTCTAACCCGTTGAAAAGGTTTTACGTTAAACACACAGTGGAGCATAATGTCATAGAATTTTTATATGCGGGAGTTCCCTCAATATCTTGATTATTTTGATAAAAACGTTTCGGATTTATACCAGAAGCTTATTACCATTGGCGCGACTCGCACTTTTCTTATAAATGGCATGAATCAATAATAACAGTGTTAAAAATCCGGAATAGAATTTGTCACAATAAAGGAGAAAATTGCGGAATCCATTATATCTCTCCTATTCATCATCGTGAAAATACGTACGCAATTTTAGTCTGTTTTGAATCCTCTTGTATATTCTATAATATCAATCTACTTGGAAATTTCAAAAATAAATTATTGTAAAAAAGAAAAAGCTTGTCGAAAAGGGTGATAGAAATTCAATCCCTTTTAGGACAAGCGTTTCTTTTCATTCATTTTACAGATACAAACCGTGATCCTACCAAGTGCAAGTTTCCTTTTATTAAAATCGCAAAAAATACATACAATTAATTCAAAGTCTGTTTTATATGATTTGCAGAAATATAACCAAACACGGTGGTTGGTCCTAATGTGGAGCCTGGTCCAGGGTAAACTCGCCCCATCACAGAGGCTGAACAGTTTCCAGTTGCATACAGGCCTTCAATTGGCTTACCGTTTTTCAATGCTTGGCCGTGCTCATTGGCTACAATCCCACCTTTTGTCCCTAAATCCCCTGGATATATTTTACAAGCATAAAATGGTGGCTTTTCAATCGCACCTAAATTTGGATTCTTATACCTAGGATCACCGTAATAATTATCATATGCTGAATTTCCCCGACCAAAATCCTCATCCACACCATTTTCGGCAAATTGATTAAAGCGCTCAATTGTCTTTTGCAAACCATTGACATCAATATTACATTTCTCTGCAAGCTCCTTAATAGAATCCGCCTTAACCAAAAACCCACTTTCAAACGCGCTTTTTGGTGTTCTTCCAGGCAGCCAATCACCAAACAAATATTTTTTTCGATGGCGGCTTTCCATAATCATCCAGGAGTGAATAGCTTTACCCGTTTTCCGATGCCGCTCGAGAATCGCATGACCGGCATCAACATACGACTCAGATTCATTACAATACCGCTCACCAAGTTGATCAACAATTATACTATGCGGCATGGAACGTTCATAGACTAAAAACTTACGTGCCCCCGTTTCATCAATCGTTGCTGGTCCCCACCAAGCATCATCCAGTAAAGCTGTATCCATTTGTTTTCTTAGCGCAATTTGTAATATATCTCCTGTATTATCCGGACTTGCCGATGTCCAATCCGCACCGACATTATGGTATTTTTTCCGTAGTTCCGGATTCCGTTCAAATCCACCAGCAGCTAAAATGACGGCCTTACATTTAATAAAATGCTGCTTTCCTTCCTTTTCAATCTCAATTCCTACCACTTTATCATTATCAATAATTACATCTTTTAAAGGGGTAGATAACCAAAGTGGAATGTCCAAATCGAGCACAATTTTTAATAGACGGGCAGTTAGAGCTCCACCAATTGAAACTGCATGAGCACCTTTTATTTTATATTTGAAACCGTTTACAAACATACCGACAACGGTTACAAAATCTTTTATATTGGTAAAAGCTTTCGGTAATGATGCAACTTTTCCGGAATATAAAGGAATCGGTGCTTTCATGTCCCCAACTCTTTGTGTATGCTCGTACATACCTAATGAACGGGCATCAAAAAATTCTCCCTCGATTGATCGACCGATTTTCCCTCCCGGTTTTTCTGGATAATAATCGGGATATTTGATACCAGCTACCCATTTCATCCCTAGATCTTCAAGAAATTTCACCATTTTAGGGCCATTTTTTACGTAAGCTACTTTCCGTTCATATGTTGAGGCTGGTCCTTTATCTTCAATGACCGCCTCCATATAGGTTAACGCCTCTTCTTCACTATCCTGTAACCCGGCTTTTTTTGAAACGTGATTATTTGGAATCCATAACCCGCCACCTGAAAGAGCAGATGACCCACCCCAAACGTTTGCCTTTTCAATAATCAAGGTGTTTAAACCATTGTGTTTCGAGGTAATTCCTGATACGAGACCCCCTGCTCCACTACCAACAACCACTACATCATATTCATCGTGCCAATGCATGACAATCCCCCTTCATGTATGTTTTTGAAAAAGTAATCTTGTCCTTGGTTGCTAACCTTTGAACCAAGATTTTTTCACTTTATAAAACTATATTTTGACAGATAGAATTTATTCGCTATTTTTTGGAATAGCTAGACCAGCTTGCTAGCTTGGCTTATTTACCTATTTAGGAAAAATCAACCGTTTTCCTTTTTTTCAAAATTTGATTTTCCTCCCTAATGCAATCAAACTGACAACTGCTGGAAATGTAAAATAACTACGATTAGATCAACTATCAAGACAGCTACAGGAATAAAGACGCCAACTGTCGTAATATTCATCGTAGCCAAGGCAAGAGAGAGCATTGCCTTCGTTCCGCCTATCATATCAACAATAACAACAGGATGGGCTGATGAAATGGTCGGTGCAATACCGGTGGTCGGGACCTAATCGTTTAGAAGTGACAGGAAAGTATGGAGTGCCACAAGTGATCTCTGTTGGCACGATGGACATGGTAAACTTTAGACCAAGAGAAACTGTAGCTAAACAATTTAATGGAAAAAATTTTATCAACATAATCCTACAGTAACATTGATGAGGATAACAATTGAGGAAAATAAAAGAATTGTTGAAAGGATGGCAAAAAGAATTAACCTAAACGTCGTGGGTGGACCGCGATCTTTAATACGGATATAACTTTGGAAAACGAAGAAATTTCGTATATACGTTATATGTTGGGATATTAAAGTCTTTTTTAGCTAATAGCTAATAGGAAAGTATAAATTTTTTCAATTTCTACTTTCCTAACGTATAAGTGCACAAGGAAAGCTTCGCGGAATACATAGCAGCCGAAAAAATTTTATATTTTTTCGGTGAACGAGAGAGACTTCGGTAGCTTTACCTCGCAAGCGAAAATGTTTTTTCGCTGAACGACGGCTCTTTGGTTGCCTAAAGGATCGGAAGCTCGAGGCGGCAGTCGTATTAACGGCTTTACATGTGTTTACTGTCTTCATTTCATATTTTGAAGCATACAGTGAGCCGTGATTTCCAAGTGTGACAACCACATGTTCCTTTTTCCAAAAGGTCAATATTAGCTGTTTTCACTGCTTCTGATGAATTGATAGGTAAATCGGTCAATCCCTGCCATTCTGTTTCATTTGGCACGAGTAATGATATTTCATTATTCAAACTTCCTAATTACAACTATTTTTGGCCTGCTACTGAACTTAAATTTATATGTCGGTTTGCCAACTTTAAACATCTGCTACTATTTAATAGAAATGGAACTGTTCCGAACGATTAGGCTCGTGTTAATTTGGATGTGTTTATTTTCAGCTGAATTATTTATTAGTTTGTTCAACAAATCAAGTGTCTGAATTGCGATATCCTTTTTGTTCACTTGTATCGTGGATAACTCTGGAACGATCACGCGGCTTTCACTAATATTGTCAAAACCGACAATGGAAATTTGTTCAGGTATTTTTATTCCGACACTGGACAAAACTTTTACTAAACTAATTGCGATATAATCGTTCTCACAGAAGATAGCCGTCGGGAGTTCTTTCATAGAAGCAAACGTTTTTTTAACTTCATCCTTTTCACTGATTTCCATAGCGGATAATTCAAAGATAAATTTATTTGGGACCGTCAAATACGATTCCTCTAATCTTGTAAAAAATCCTTTTTTTCTTTCTTTAAAGTTCGTAATCGTTGGAACACCTTTTGCATATCCGATCTTTTCATGTCCATTTTTAATTAGATAGTCAGCTGCTTGATAGCCACCGAGAAAGTTATTAATAGAAACAAAGTTGGCGTTAATTTCTGCATAGTGCGTATCCAAGATGACAAGATTAGAATAACTGTTTTGAATTGCTTGAATTAAATGTTTACTCAAATTTGTTCCAAGTAAAATGATACCTTCCGATGGTTGTTCATTCTCTGCCCCATTCAATTCGTGCAATAGTGTATCTTCATCAAATGTAGAGATGATTAAATCGTACGGATAGTTGTTAATTTCTGCAGATAGATAACTAATTAATTCATTAAAAAATGGTAAATCCTGATATTGATCAGTTATGAGATTTGGACTTTTACAAGCGATAAACCGGATAGCTCGTTTCAATTTGGAACGGCTGTTTGGATTGCGCTGTGGCACGTAATCATGTTCCTCGACAATTTTTAATATACGTTCACGTGTTTCTTTACTAACTCCCGGTTTTCCGTTGATAGCCAAAGAAACTGCTGACTTTGATACATTAGCTAAACGTGCGATATCTTCTAATTTCACACATGATCTCTCCTTAAACATACTAAATAAATGCACTAAAAACATACCATGTTTAGTAAAAATAATCAAGAAAAACCGTCGAAACAGCCGAATTTACTTGAAATAAACTAAATATAAACTCAAGTAAGCGATTTATTTATATAAAATACTTGACCTAGTTTAGTAGAGAATGTATAGTATAATTAGAAATCGATTTCTAAACTACAACTAAAATTTATCTAAAATTAATGTTCAGGAGGGTAAGTATGGCGAAAGATAAAGTGAAAATCGGATTTGCACCAACCCGAAGAAATCTATTTAGTGCAGAAACAGCGATGGAATTTTCTGATCTGACACGTAAAAAGTTGGATGAGCTAGAGATAGATTATGTGGATATTAAAGAGATTAATGATGATGGATTATTGTATGACGATGAGGGTGTTGAAAAAATCGCTGAGAAATTTATGAAGGAAAAGATTGATGGTTTATTCATCATGAATGGGAATTTTGGAAATGAATGGGCAGTTGCTCGTTTAGCCAAAAAAATGCAAGTACCTGTTTTGTTATGGGGTCCTAGAGATGAACCTCCGGCAGAAGACGGTTCCCGTTTACGTGATACCCAGTGTGGATTGTTCGCGATCGGAAAAGTGTTGCGTCGCTTCCGAGTACCATTCACTTATATTCCGAACTGCGATTTAGAAGATGAAGCATTTTCTCGAGGAGTTAAAGTATTTGAACGGGTATGTAATGTTGTGAAGGTTTTCAACAACACACGGATATTACAAATTGGTCCTCGTCCGTTTGATTTCTGGTCAACGATTGCCAATGAGGGTGAATTGCTCGAACGCTTCAATATTCAACTATCGCCAATTCCACTGAATGAACTAATTCAAGAAATCCGTCGTGTCCAAACAGAAGAAAAAGAAGAAATGGAAAAGAACACGAAGCGTTTACATGAACTTGCAGATATTCAAATTGCTGACGATAAAGTAGAAATGGTTGTTGCTCTGAAAATCGCCATCCAAAATAAAGCACGTGAATACGGATGTAACGCGGGTGTCATTCAGTGTTGGACAGCATTGCAAGACGAAATCGGTATTTTACCATATGCGGCAGAATCTTGGCTGCAAGATGAAGGACTTCCTGTTACATGTGAAACGGACATCCATGGTGCGCTTTCTGAGTTAATAGTGGAAGCTGCTACATTAGGAGAGCATCGAGCCATGTTTGCGGATGTGAACAACCGCCATCCTGAAAATGATCATGGAGAATTATTACAGCATTTGGGAGTATTCCCGTTCTCTACAGCAAAAGACAAACCAGTCTTGCCTGAAAGTCATTTTGTGTTTGACTATCCGGGATCAGTTGCTTTTGAAGCAAAACCAGGCACACTTACTTTATGCCGCTTCGACGGTGACAATGGAGAGTACTCTTTATTAATGGGGAATGCGGAAGTCATTGATGGTCCTTATACGCAAGGCACTTATGTATGGGTAGAGTTCGAAAACTTAGCACGGATGGAAACGAAATTAGTTTACGGGCCATACATCCATCACATCGCTGCAGTTCACGAAGATGTCGTTCCAGTTCTGTATGAAGCGTGCAAATATTTGAATATTAAGCCTGATTTCTACGACCCGATAGAAGAAGATGTCAAAGCATATCTAAGGGGAGAGTAATGATGACTGAAGTAGAAAAAAGATTAGAAAAAACGGCTATAGAAGTTCGCAAAACTGTATTTAACATGATCAAAAAAGCGAAAAGCGGGCATACGGGTTCTGACTTATCCTGTGCAGATATTTTAACTAGTTTATATTTCCATGTGTTGAATATCAATCCGGAAAATCCGGACGATCCGGACCGCGATCGGTACATTCAAAGTAAAGGACATGCCGCTGAAGTGCTGTGGGCTGTTTTGGCGAAGAGAGGTTTCTTTCCAGAGAAAGAGCTGGATACGTTTTATGAATTTGGATCCCGCCTGATTGGACACCCGAACAATAAAGTTGAAGGTGTAGAAATGAATACGGGATCATTGGGACACGGTCTTTCCATATCGGTTGGAATCGCCTTAGCTGCGAAGATGGATAACAAATCTTATCATACGTATACCTTATTAGGGGATGGAGAATTAGCTGAAGGATCCGTCTGGGAAGGGGCAATGGCTGCCGCCCACTATCAATTAGATAATTTGACTGCCATCATTGACAGGAATAAATTGCAAATTACGGGAAAGACGGGCGACGTCATGAATGTAGAACCGCTACGTGAAAAATTTGAAGCATTTGGTTGGCAAGTAATCGAGGTGGATGACGGAAACTCCATTAAACAATTACTGAAAGCATTCGCCGTGGAACATGAAAGTGGCAAGCCAAAAATGATCATTGCGCATACGACGAAGGGGAAAGGTTTCTCCCTAGCTGAAAATAAACCAGAGTGGCATCACAAAGTACCGAGTCAAGAACAATATGAACAAGCAATCAGAGAACTTGATCAACAGTTAGGAGCGATGGAAATTGGCAAATAAACTTAAAAACGATATTCCTAATCGACAAGTCATGAGCCAAGTTCTGACAAATGAAGCTAAGAAAAATAAAGATCTTATAGTGCTGACTAGTGATTCGCGTGGTTCGGCGAAATTGGATGGGTTTGCGGCAGCGCTACCAGATCAATTAGTAGAAGTCGGAATCGCTGAACAAAACATTGTTTCTATTGCAGCGGGACTTGCTCATAGTGGGAAACGACCATTTGTCGTATCTCCAGCAGCATTTCTTAGCACGCGTAGTATTGAACAGGTTAAAGTGGATGTCGCCTATTCGGATACAAACGTTAAACTCGTAGGAATTAGCGGAGGAGTCGCTTATGGACAATTAGGGATGAGTCACCATTCGCTGCAGGATTTGGCTGTCACTCGGGCAATTCCGAACTTGCAAGTGATGATGCCGGCAGATCGGTTTGAGACGGAAAAAATGTTTGAGGCGTTAGTTCATACGGATCAGCCTGCTTATATCCGAATTGGTCGTAATCCGGTAGAAGACGTCTATGAAGATACAAACTATGAGTTTGAAATTGGAAAAGCGGTAACGTTAAAAGAAGGAGAAGATATGACCTTCATTGCAACAGGTGAAACAGTGAGAGTTGCATTGGATGCTGCCATTGCTCTGGAGAAGGATGGAATTCATGTAAGAATACTGAATATGCACACAATTAAGCCTTTAGATGTGAATGCGATCCTTCAAGCTGCGGAAGAAACTGGCCGGATTATCACGTTAGAAGAACATAGCATTTATGGTGGACTCGGTGGGGCCGTGTCAGAAGTTGTCTCCGAAAACCATCCCGTTCCGGTTAAAATTCTTGGTATCCCAGATGAGCCGGCGATCTCAGGAAATACAAGTCAAGTTTTCAATCATTATGGATTGAATGTGGATTCCATATCCAAAATTGCAAAAAAGATGATAAGGTCCTGATGGCGATGACAAAGGACCTTATCATCGCCATCGATCAAAGTACTTCTGGGACGAAGGGATTGCTTCTGGATCGGAACGGCCGGATTATAAAAAAACATTCAGTGAAACATAGACAAATCTATCCGCAATCTGGTTGGGTCGAACATGACCCAATGGAAATCTATGAAAATGTAAAAAGTATATTAAATCAACTCGCACGTACACCATCCGTTTCTGAGGGAAAATTGTCTGTGCTTTCGATCACGAATCAGCGGGAAACTATTGTCGTTTGGGACAAGGAAACAGGAAAACCGATTCATCATGCGATTGTTTGGCAATGCAGAAGAAGTACAGAAATTTGCCGACAATTGGTGGAAAAAGGATATGAGGATTTAGTTTTATCAAAAACAGGATTACAGTTAGATCCGTACTTTTCCGCATCAAAAATTACATGGATATTGGAAAATGTTGCAGGTGCCAAGGAAAAAGCACAAGAAGGAAAACTGCTGCTCGGTACGATGGACAGCTGGCTTATTTGGAAATTGACGGAAGGAAACGTTCATGCTACCGATGTGACGAATGCAAGTAGAACGCTTTTGTATAACATTTACACGAATGATTGGGATGATGAGCTGCTAAAGATTTTTGATATTCCACGTTTAATGTTACCTGTTGTGAAGCAATCAGACGCTTATTTTGGAAAAATTAAAGACTCTGATATCGAGCTTCTGAACTTGCCAATCGCAGGGGTCATCGGAGATTCACAAGGTGCACTACTTGCGCAGAAATGTGTAGAGAAAGGCATGGCGAAGGCGACCTTTGGAACGGGAACTTCCATCATGGTTTATACGAAAGAACCAGTTAAGGGCAAAAATGGCTTGGTCACGTCTGTAGCTTGGGGTATGGATGGACAAGTGCATTATGCTTTGGAAGGAATCATTAATACAACTGGAGACATTATCCGTTGGTTAAAAAATGAATTGCAATTGTTCACTGACTTTGATGAATGTGAAGCGGAAGCTACTTCGATTGCGGATAATAGCGGAGTCTATCTGATCCCTGCATTTGTAGGGTTAGGAGCACCATATTGGAGCCCAGATACTCGTGCAGCAATTTTTGGAATGGACCGCAGCACGACAAAAAGTCACCTCATCAGAGCTGGTTTAGAAAGTATTGCCTATCAGGTGAAAGATATTGTTGAATTGGTTCATTCCGAATCAAGCGTCACGATCAAAGAGCTCCGAGTAGATGGAGGAGCGATAAACAATCAATTTTTAATGCAGTTTTTAGCCGACATGCTTGATGTTCCGGTCATTGTTTCAGATACAGCTGAACTATCTGCAATGGGAGCAGTCTATTTAGGTGGTTTAAGTGTTGGAATTTGGAATTCTTTTGAAGAGATTAAACAATTGGAAGCGATCTATCACACCTATTATCCTAAGATGGCTAGAGAAACAGCAGAAAATTACTATCAAAAATGGAAACAGTATGTTCACATTCTCATCCAACAAAACAAAAAGGTTCTCGTTTGATTGCGGACGATGAGATTCCTCACTATATCATTCACGAAAAAGGAAGGGGATATGTTAGAAAAAATGAAAGCTCTATAATGAAAAGGTTTTCGTGTTTTGGAAAATTTGAAGGAATTTCTGCTCCAATGTCAGCTTGGAGCGTGAATGAAATAGTGGAGAAAACTTTCGTTTAATCTAATTGGAATTGGAGGTGTGATTCTTGTGGAAATAGAATTGAAAAATATTAATAAGAGTTTTGGTGAAGTCCATGTCTTGAAAGATGCATATCTTCATGTAAAAGAAAAAGAAGTCCACGCATTAGTAGGGGAAAATGGTGCGGGCAAATCGACGCTAATGAAGATACTTACTGGTGTTTATACGAAGGACTCTGGTCAAATTCTCATCAATGGTAAAGAATATGAGTTTAACAGTATTAGTGATAGTGAAAATCTGAAGATAGCTTTCATTCATCAGGAATTGAACGTCTTACGATATATGAGTATTATGGATAACATGTTTCTGGGGAGAGAAATAAGAAATAAATATGGCTTCCTCAATAAAAAAGAAATGGAAAAATTAGCGAGGGAAAAACTATCCTTGCTTGGTCTCGAAATTGATCCGAATACGTTAATAAAAGACATTTCAGTAGGGCAAAGTCAGCTTGTAGAAATCGCAAAAGCACTCTTAATGGATGCGGAACTGATCATTATGGACGAACCGACAGCTGCTCTAACAGACAAAGAGATTGATAAGTTATTTGAGATTATCAACGCTTTGAAAACGGATGGTGTTTCTTTTATCTATATTTCTCACAGAATGGAAGAAATTTTTACAATCTGTGATGAAGTATCAATAATGCGAGATGGTGCTTTCATCGACCAGAAATCTGTTAAGGATACGAATATCGATGAAATCATCAGTATGATGGTCGGTTATGATCTCGATGATCGTTTCCCAAGGGTGGAAGTTACTCCTGGAGAAGTTGTCTTATCTGTAAAAAATCTAACAAAAGAAGGGCAGTTCAAAAACATTAATTTTGAATTACGTAAGGGGGAAATACTTGGTTTCTCTGGGTTGATTGGCTCTGGGCGAACAGAGATCATGCATGCACTATTTGGAAGCAGTACATTCGACTCCGGGGAAATTTATGTAAATCAAAACAAAGTGAAAATAAATTCTCCAATTGATGCCAAAAAATTAGGAATTGGCTTCATCACCGAAGACCGAAAAAACGAAGGAATCATATTGGACTTTTCAGTAGCTGATAATATGGTTTTACCATCTCTTCCTAATTTCAAAAAGAACAACATTGTTCAGGAGCAACAAATCAAAGAAGCTGTTGCTGAGAACATAAAAAGACTGAATATTCGTACGCATAGTCAAACGATCAAAATCAGGAATTTAAGTGGGGGAAACCAACAAAAAATTGTGATAGCCAAATGGCTGTTGATGAAACCGAAAATACTGATTCTTGATGAACCGACAAGAGGGGTGGACGTTGGTGCGAAAAGAGAAATCTATAAAATCATCAATGAATTGAAAAAGGAAGGGGTCGCCATCATCATCGTGTCTAGTGAACTTCCGGAAGTGCTCGGAATCTCTGATCGGATTGCCGTAATGCACGAAGGTAATTTGAGAAAGATATTTGATATTCAAGATGCGACCCAGGAGAAAATCATGGAATATGCTACTGGAGGTGGAAACTAACCATGTCAAAATTTGTGGGCATCTATAACAAATATGGGACAATACTCATTTTACTTTTTTTAGTTGCAATTGTTTCAATCATCAGTCCTAACTTTTTGGACTTGAACAACATCATGAACATCCTGCAGCAAGTTTCGGTCAACGGGTTGATAGCTCTTGGGATGACCTTTGTCATTTTGACAGCCGGGATTGATTTATCGGTAGGATCAATTCTGGCGTTGTCAGGTATGGCTTTAGGAATGATGATTCTATCGGGAGTAAATGAAGTATTAGCTATTATTATTGTTTTAGTATTAGGAGCTGTACTTGGTTTTGTAAACGGTACATTCATTTCCAAAGTCAAGTTGGAACCGTTTATTGTTACGTTGGCAACGATGACGATGTTTCGCGGTATTACGCTAGTCATTTCTGATGGTATTCCAGCGATGGGAGTTACTACAGATGCTCCAATACTTGATTTTCTCAGTCAGGGTAAAATATTCGGTATTCCTTTCCCGACAATATTATTCTTAATAGTATTTTTAATCTTGATGTTAATTTTGCAAAATACGGTGTTTGGTAGAGGAGTATATGCAATTGGTGGTAACGAAGAGGTTGCAAGACTTTCTTCCGTACCTACGAACAAAATTAAGACAAGCGTGTATGTCATTAGTGGAATTATGTCAGCGTTGGCAGGTGCCATTTTGACTTCCCGTTTAAGTTCATCTCAACCGACAGCGGGAACGGGATTTGAGTTAGACGCAATTGCTGCAGTTGTGATTGGTGGTACAAGTCTTGCTGGTGGAAGAGGCCGTATATTCGGAACTTTAATTGGGGTTTTGATTATCGGGGTTATCAATAATGGACTCAATGTAATGGGAGTTTCGGCTTTCTATCAGCAATTTATTAAAGGGTTGATTATACTTATTGCGGTTATTTTAGACCGTAAAAGTAATAAATAAAATACAAATACAAGAAAATGGAGGGTTCATTATGAAAAAGTTTTCGATTATTCTTGTGGGAGTATTATTACTATTCCTTGCTGCATGCGGAGGAGACAATGGTTCAACTGAAAAAACAGGGTCTTCAGGTGACAAAAAAAGTATCGCACTTTTCATGGCTGACTTAGGAAATCCATACTTCCATGTTCTCCGTGATGCTGTTGAAAAACGTGGTGAAGGATTAGGATATGAAGTATTGGTATATGATGGTCAAAATGATCCGTCCAAACAGCCTTCTCAGATTGAAGATGCGATCCAAAAAGGTGTAAGTGCGATTATCATCAACCCTGGTGATGAATCATCTACAACAAATGTTTTGAAAAAAGCAATTGATCAAGGGATTCCTGTTGTAACAGTGGATAGAGCTGTTAATGTTGATGGCGTTCTTTGTCATATCGTTACAGACAATAAAAGTGGTGGAGTAATGGCTGGTGAATGGTTAGCAGATTATATGCCAGAAGGTGGTAAAGTCGTCCACATTGAAGGGGTTATCGGTACTGCGCCTCAACGTGAACGTGGCGCTGGGTTCTTAAGTGTTATTGATCCTGCTGAAAATCCAGACAGTAAATTTGAAATCATTGATACGGTAGTTGGTGACTTTTCAATGGCTCCAGCTGAAGCAGCAATGTCTGACTTATTAGCAAAACATGATGATATCGATGTCGTATTTGCACAAAATGACATCATGGCAGTAGGTGCAGTTCGTGCAATTGAAACAGCTGGAAGATTGGATGATGGTATTGTTGTTATTGGTTTTGACGGTGCCCAAGAAGCATTTGACCTAATCGATGAAGGAAAAATGCATGCTACAGTAGTTCAAGACTTTGATTATCAAGGAACAGAAGCAGTTAATGTAGTCGATGCATACTTGAAAGATGGTACTAAACCAGAACCTGAAAATTTAGTTGACGTCTATATGTATGATGGTAAGGAATAATAAAAATAGCATGCTAGATTACTAGCTAGTAAATAAAAAGGTTCCATGCAATCAAAAGTTTGCTTGGAACCCTTTTTGAAAGATAAGAAAGTATAAAATGTCGATACACCCACAGTGCTAAAACTGTGGTATTTTTAATATATGAATCGGGTATATCTATTGGCGGAACAAGAGAATCATCGTCTTAATATATTTTCAATTGGAGCATTGGAAATAAACTACTTAGATAAAAGAAATCCAGTTGTGTCAATAATATGGTCACAATTTATACTAGGACTTGACAACTATATATTCACAGAGTTTTATCTACCTTTTTTATCCCACCTTAACCGCGAGTCAAGACCCCCGACTCAATATCATGAATTTATAAATTGGGTGGACTACCCGTTAAGATTCGGTTGGTAACTCACCAAGTTTCACCTTATTATGTCCAAAGTTCTTGATATATTCACCTAAGTTGTTATAGAATATGAATGTCCAAAACTTTAGACATAGGTGGTACGATTGAAAAATAAAATAAAGACAATACGGATGAAACTTGGGATCACACAAGAGCAGCTCGCTGAGGAGTGTGGGGTAGTAAGACAAACAATAAACTGTATCGAGAATAATAAATATGATCCTACACTGGAACTGGCATTCAAATTATCAAAAAAGTTAAATGTAAAGGTAGATGAACTGTTTATTTATGAGTAAGTTTCGTAAAGACTATATAATCACGATGAAAGATATTGTAAGGGAAGGCAACCCTATATTAAACCAAGTAATAGAAGAAGTAACAATACCTCCTTCCGAGGAAGATAAAGAAACACTCATTTGTATGATGAATTTCTTGAAAAATAGCCAAGATCCCACCCTGGCAAAAAAGTATAAACTCCGTGCAGGTGTAGGCTTATCAGCAAATCAGATAGGTTTAAATAAGCGGATGTTTGTAGCATATTTAACAGATGAAAAAGGGGTTCAACATGAATATATGTTAATAAACCCAAAAATCATTAGCCATTCGGTTTCCATGATTTATTTGCCGCAAAGCGAAGGATGCCTCTCTGTTGATCGGGATATAAAAGGGTTTGTTCCGAGATATGAGCGAATTAAAGTGAAAGGTTATAATTTAGACGGAGAAGAAATTTTATTAAAACTCAGTGGATATCCTTCTATTGTTATTCAGCATGAGATCGACCATCTGAATGGGATTATGTTTTATGATCGTATTAATAAAGAAAATCCATTCCAGTTGCCGGAGAACTGTAAAAGTTTAAACTAAATTTATCCCATGCTCTTCGCTCGTTTATGGTGAAACATAATCATTTTTGTTAACGAGATTCATTCTCATCATCAGTTTGAGGTGAGGACGGTTTCTTAGTCGACGAACCCATTCTCATCAGCAATTTTAATCTCCAGGGTAGTCCAAAAGCAGAATAACTTGAAATGTCTTGAAGATATATGTTATAGTTTATTTATCTTTAAAGAAATGGAGGCTTTCCTAGTGATTGATAGTATCAGACTACGTTACCAATCTTTGAACCATTAATTGAATACGTTCAAAGGCTCTGCTTGTGTAGCTGAGTAAATGGGATTAGTCTGCCTATCGATAGGAAACCTTTATTTTACGGATATTTTGTAAAAAGGAGAGGACAAATCTGCCCTCTTTTTGGTTGTCTTCAAAAAAAGTCCTATTCAAAGGTTAACTTATAAACTATTGGTCTAATGATTTGTCAAAGACTGGCCAAAAGGGGTATATTTCTATCCTTTTCTTTCGTGAAGGCAACTGTAAATTGTAGCAAAAACCAATATCCATTTACTTTCAAGCACAGGTGGAATGCCTGTGTTTTTTCTATTTCATTCCATTTTGACGGACCATATTTTCAAGCAGTCATGGTACAGAAAAGCTTGCATGGAGAGTACGGGAGGTTCAATTAACTGGTGAGGAGAATGAATATCTCATACGAAAGATTACTTAAAATAGAATGGAAGGGAAGTTTATATGGATAAGAAAAGAAGCGCAATCCTTTTTGGTGTTAACCTTCAATTTGCAAAAGAGGAATTTGAGTATACGATGCAGGAGTTAAAGGCACTTGCAGAGGCTTGTCATATTGAAGTGGTTGGGGAAGTGTTCCAGAATCTGAATAGAGTAAATAAATCCACTTATATCGGTACAGGAAAACTGGAGGAGTTAACGTTTTTACTTAATGAAACAGAGGCAGAATTGCTCATTTGTAATGATGAATTGTCTCCCTCCCAAATCAAGATACTTGAAGAAAAGCTGGAGACGACCGTAAAAGACCGAACAATGTTAATTTTAGATATTTTTGCAGAGCGGGCAAAAACAAGGGAAGCACAGATGCAGGTTGAAGTAGCCCAGCTTCAATATATGTTGCCTAGATTAATGGACCAGAGGGCATCACTGGGAAGGCAAGGGGGCGGTGCTGGATTAAAAAACCGTGGTGCCGGAGAAACCAAACTGGAATTAGACCGTCGAAAAGTAGAAAAAAGAATCGCATTTTTAAAGAAGGAATTAGAAAATCTGACTGCCCAGCGCAAAACTCAACGGAACGCTCGAATGAAGAATGATATACCCATTGTTTCTTTAGTAGGTTATACGAATGCTGGCAAGTCCACGATTATGAATGCTATTCTGGAAAAGTTTCAAGCATCCCCGGAAAAAACTGTTTTTGAAAAGGATATGCTTTTTGCAACTCTTGAAACATCTGTAAGAAAAATTGAACTAACGAACAAGAAAAGTTTCCTGCTTACAGATACAGTCGGTTTCGTAAACAAGCTGCCGCACCATCTTATTAAAGCATTCAGATCAACTTTGGAAGAAGTGGTACATGCCGATTTAATTATACATGTGGTTGATTGCTCAGAAAAGAATTATCAACTATTCATGGAAGTAACGGATGCGACATTAAAGTCGATCGGAATCCAGAATAAACCGATCATATATGCCTATAATAAAGCAGATTTGATAGACTTTGAGATTCCTTATGTGAAGGATGACTGTGTTTTTCTATCAGCAAAGGAGAGAGTAGGACTGGATGAGTTAATCCAAGTAATTAGTAAACATATTTTTAAGGATTATGTGAAATGTGAAATGATTATTCCTTATCAAGAAGGTCAATTGCTTTCTTATTTTATGAATCATGCCAGTGTTGAAGCAGTTGAGTATCTTGAAAACGGGACAAAGTTAAAGATGGAGTGTAAATTTCGTGATTTCAAAAAGTATCAGAAATATGTCTTTCCTTCTTGAGAAAATTTTCTGTAAACGGAAAAAGAAAATTCAGAAAAGAATTCAACCTTAATAAGAACCTTTTCCAGTTTAACGGTGAAGTAAACTAATTTTTAAAAAGAAATGGGTTGATAGTGGGTGAACAGCGCTGTGCATAATATATAGAAGCAATTGGTTCAAGAATATCCGTGGGGGATGCAGAGTTTCCCACGGATGGAAGTTTCACCTTATTCAAAAATAGAATCCTTTTCCAATACGACTGAGCTGCTTGGCTTCTAAAGCGAGTTTTGTTGCGTCCTGGGAGATCATATTCATTCCTTCTACCTGAATCTTCATGCTGGCGTTCGTTTCAACCACTGTTTTCGTAAAGTCATCAGTAACCACTTTCATTATCAAATTGTATTTTAGGATAGCCCCTTCCTTCTCAAAAATTCGGCTGGATTATTGAATAGGTATTTTTTATATGATACATTATGAATATACTTATTAAAGATTTTTAATAAGTTATTACTTGATACTTTTTAAATACATTTAATAAGCAGACGTAAGGTGTGAAGGTTGTGAAAGTTAATTCAAAATCGTTAAGTAGGGTTATTCTGCCCGCTATTCGAAAATCTCTTTTAGAACTTGGGAGTGCAACAAAGGTCGAGCTTTGCGAACATTTACAAATTAGTTTCCCGACTATAAGCAAATTTTTGACCCGGATGGAGAAAAATGGAGAAGTTATTTCAGTTGGTTTAGATAAATCCAGTGGCGGGAGAAGAGCAAAAAGATATCGGTATAATCCTGA
>k87-652848_pt1 | contig 19196 bp, 17 predicted proteins | sample MGYA00084031_6733416 | MGnify analysis MGYA00084031
AAATTTTCCCCGTTCGGATTGTGGTTCTCGATGTACCCGTCTCCGCATATTTCATCAAACGTGTGCTCTTCCCCGTACTCGTCAAAATTGACGATGAGACTGGAACAGGAGCCGACAATCTTGCCGTCGTATTCGACACAAAACTGCCCTTCGGGAAAGATGCGAATGTGGCTTTCATAATGTTCTCGTTCAAACGCGACCCCCGGAATGCCGAAGCTGAGATTGGCTAATTCGACAATTTCGTCTATGTCTTCTTCTCGCATCTGACGGACAGTGATTTTCTTCTCGAACTTCGCTACCTCCACTTTTGACATCTCCGTCTGCACTCCCTTCACGAGATGACTCTTTAACGTGGATTACGTCATTCGGAAAGATACAAACTTCTCTTCCAAAAATTCGAGGATGCCAGAAGTTCCGCCTTCCCTGCCGATACCGCTCTCTTTCACACCGCCAAACGGCGCCTGGACGACAACCGGACGGGGGTCATTCACCCCGATAATCCCGTATTCCAGTTTGGACACTGTTTGAAACGCCCGATCCACATTCTTCGTGTAAAAATAGGCGGCCAATCCGTATTCCGGATGGTTCACCTTTTTTGCCAGATCGTCTATCCCGTGAAAGGTGAAGATCGGCGCAACCGGCCCGAACGTCTCTTCCCGGGCAATCTTCATCTCGTCCGAAGCGTTGTGAATCACCGTCGGCTCAAAGAAGTGCCCGGACAGCCCTTCCACCGTCGTCGGTCTGCCGCCGCACAATATTTTCCCTTTTTTCTGAATGGCGTCCTCAATGTGATCTTGCACTTTTTCTACAGCCGATTGGTTGATGAGCGGGCCTACATCCGTTCCCTCTTGCATCCCGTCACCGATGGTCAACGAGGCGACCCGTCGAGCCAATTTTTCTCCAAAGTCATCGGCTACGCTGTCTTCGACGTAAATGCGGTTCGTGCTGATACACGTCTGTCCGCAGTTTCGAAATTTCGTCTGCATCACGCCTTCGACGGCTTCGTCCAGATCAGCGTCGGCAAAGACGATGAACGGCGCGTGTCCCCCCAGTTCCATCGACACTTTTTTCACCGTGTCGGCCGACTGGCGAATCAGTTTTTTCCCCACTTCCGTTGAACCGGTAAAGGTAATTTTGCGCACGTCAGGATTTCGCGTCAACTCGGCTCCGATTTCTTGCGCCGGCCCGATCACGAGGTTTGCTACCCCCCGAGGCAACCCTGCCTCGTGAAAGCATTCGATGACTTTTATCGCGGACACTGGTGTCTCCAATGCCGGTTTCAACACGAACGGACACCCTGCCGCAAGGGCCGGGGCGAGCTTGCGCGTAACCATCGCCACGGGGAAGTTCCACGGGGTGATCGCAGCTACGACTCCGACCGGTTCCCGAAAGACCATCAAACGCTTATTTTCATGGGAAGCGGGAATGACGTCGCCGTACACACGCTTCGCTTCTTCGGCATACCATTCGACGTACTCGATGGCAAGCTGCACTTCCCCTGTGGCCTCGGCAAGGGGTTTTCCCATCTCCCGGGTAACGGCCTCTGCGATATTGTCTCGTTCCCGCCTCATGTTTTCAGCGATCCGTTCCAAAAAAGCTCCCCGCTCTTTCCCGGTTTTTCCTTTCCACCCATCAAAAGCTTCCTTCGCGCTAGCGATGGCCTGTCTCGTCTCCAGTTCACCGCCGTAAGCAACGTGTTGAATCACTTCTCCTGTCGCCGGATTTTTGACCGGCACCGTCTTTCCAGATTGGGCTTGTTTCCATTCTCCGTTAATGTAAAGCATGCGATGATACCTCCACGTACTGATGGCTCGACGGTTTACCTACGCACAGAAACATTCGTTTCCGGGTCAAGTTCATGATGATCGAAAACACGGTCTCCGAGCGCCGGTGCTCTGGCGCTTTTTCATTCGGAAAATGATTGATCGAGTTCGGATAATTAAACTGGTCGGAAAACCACTCTTTAAAGCAATCTTCATTAATGGCCGGCCTCGTTTTGAGTGCCGAATGCATTAATTGCTCGGCCCGCTGTTTGCGCACCATCGAATCTTCATATTTAAATTCGTTTAAGTCGGTGATTTTTTTCATCAAAGACCGTGAACAAATGTGGTTCGTGTGAACGTGTGTCCCTTCCGGGTTAGTTAAAAGGTCGATTCCGAAAGGAGACACCTCTACGTTAGCGGCCATCGTTCGGTTGTCACCTTCATCGCTGGCCATTAGGAAGTTGGCTGTCGAAGCCATTTGGCCGTCTTTTACTTTCGCAATCGCTTCGTGAAAAGAGGAAGCGTTGAGCACGCCCCGCAGACCGAGGTGAATCGGAACTTCCTCGGACTTTTTGTCCGTAATTAACGCGTTCAGACAGACAGCCACCCCTGCTGAATTGAACCCGACTTTCCCGATAATGCCCCCTTCTGTCACCATGGTGATATTCGGTTTGTCGGATTGCTCGATGTTCAGCAGCAGTAAGCTGTCGATCTGGCTGCCCTTCCAGTCCCAATTTTGCCCAATGATCGTATCCTGAGAGGCCGGAGGCGTGACGGCGATGGCCGTACAACCGTCCGCAAACGCGATGTCTTTCCGCCCGGTCAGGGCGATCTCACTGCGGGCATTTAACGTTAAAATATCCTCAAAGTCGACGCCAGCACCGACTGCGACGCCCTCCATTTCCTCTATTAAATCGGAGTCGTACGCTTCTATGGCTTTCAGATGAACGAGGGCCCGTTCACGGGCTTCTTTCCAGCTGATTCTGTGATAGCCGAAAAACAGCTTTTCGTACGTTTCCAAACTGTTTTGAATTTCTTTTACCCCTGCGCGCCCGTGTGCCTCCCCGATTTCCCGCGGGGTTCCTTTCAATTCCAATCGCTTGATCATGAAAACGATATCCTTTCTGCGGCTAAGAAATGTAATCCAAAAACTTAAAGTAGTATTTCATGATGCCGACGGCTCTCGCATGTTGGCTGTGAAAGGGGATCGGCTTCAAGCGGGACCGGTCTAAAGGGTTGTGCCGATCTCCTTCGTTCAGCATGTTCAAGGCGACCAGTTTTCCGAGCAACGTCGACATCGCCGCACCGTGCCCTGCATACCCGAAGGCGAAGTGGGTGCCATCTTCCAGTTGGCCGATATACGGTATCCTTTCGAACGTAAAACCGACTTTGCCGCTCCACTTGTATTCGACTTTGGCGTCTTTTAACGCCGGAAAGACGGTCACCATCCCCTCGCGGAGCTTGTCGAAAAGGCTTCGCGCATCCCGTTTGCTCGCTGTCCTACCGGAACCGCCGAACACCATCCGGTTGTCTGCCGTACGGCGGAAGTAGTAGAGCAGGCGTTTCGTATCCGATGCAGCCCGGTTGTGCTTGATCAGCTGTTGACACAACGCAGGGGGAAGCGGCTCCGTCGCGAGGACGATACTTTCGACGGGGACGATAGCCCGATCGATGACGTCGTGCAGTCCAGTCGTGTAGGCATTGACAAAGAGACCAACCTGTTGTGCCACGATGCGTCCGTTATGTGTCTCAACGATGACTTTATCAGGTGTGACGCGCTCAATTTTAGTCGCTTGGGAATGTTCGTAAATGGTCCCTCCACGTCTTTCGACCGCCTTCGCTAGACCGAGGCAATAATTTAACGGGTGAAAAATGGCACTCCTTTCATCAACGAACGCTCCGTGGTAAAAAGAAGAATCCAGTTCTGTGTGCAGGTCTTCCTTTTCCACGATTTTTGATTCAAATTGATACGCCTCGTACAAAAACTGTTGTTCCCGCTTTAAATCGTCCAAATGGGACGGTTTGTACGCTGCCAACAGATTTCCGTTCCGCTGAAAGTCACACGCGATGTCCTCTTCCTGTATAATGCGCTCGATTAAGTCAATGGAATCGAGGGACATTTGAAACATTTGCCTTGCCGCAGCGCGGCCGTACTTTTTGGCCAGGGAGCGCATCGATTCAACGTATCCGATCAACACTTCGCCGCCGTTCCGGCCACTGGCTCCTCCGCCGACGACGCCTTTTTCGAGTACGACAGTTTCAACATTGCGCTGTTGCAAGTGGTACGCGACGGAAAGGCCGGTAAAACCGCCGCCCACGATGACGACATCACACGTCTTTTCTCCTTGTAGTACCGGCCGTTTCGGACGTTCGTTCGCGGTCGCTTCCCATACAGACATGCTGTTCATGCTGTCACTCCTTCTAGTTTTTAACCATGGACCACGCCCTGTCGTAGTACTGGAGCGCTTCTCCGACATCGATGGCATGGGAGCCCCTCTCTAAATCTTCTGGCGAGATTTCCAGCGCTTCCCTTATATCGTCAGGCAACAGTTTCAGTGCTTCGACGTTTGGATTGTTGTACGGGTAATCCATCGTGATCTCTTTGCTCACTTCCGGCTCGTATATAAAGTTAATGAATTTCTCTGCGTTTTCTTTGTGGGGCGCCCCTTTCGGTATGACGAAGTTGTCCTGCCACAAGCTCAAGTGGTCTTCAGGGATGACCATTTTGATTTTCGGGTTTTCTTGCTGGGCCAACAGAGCTTCCGCCGCATAGACAACTCCAGCTTTTACCTCGTTACTCGTAAGCAGACTCTTGGCGTCGTCACTGTTAAAAGCCTTGATGTTAGGCAGCAGTTTTTGCAGTTCTTCGCCTGCTTCCATAATTTCAGCTTCGTTTGTACTGTTCGGAGAGTAGCCTAACATGTCCAGCATCGCACCTAGCATAGTGCGGGGATCATCGAGAACGACCAAGCTGTTTTCCAGGGAAGGGTCAAACAAGTCTCTGTACGATTTGATCTCAATGTCGACTAAATCTTCGTTGTAGGCGATAATTTCGCTTCCCCACATGAACGGCAAAGAGTACTCGTCATTCGGGTCGAACTCCCATCCGAGAAATTCCTCGCCGATATTTTTTAGATTCGGAATGTTGTCTTTGTTTATTTTTTCCAGCCGACCTTCATTGATCAACGCTTCCACAAAATATGTCGACGGGACGGCAAGGTCAAAACCGGAACCGCTGACATTCAATTTAGCCACCATTTCCTCATTGGAGGACACCGTACTGTAGTTCACTTTGATCCCGGTCTCCTCTTCGAACTGTTTAATGACATCGTCCGGGATGTACTCTGACCAGTTTAAGATGTTGACGACTTTTTCCCCAGATGCTCCACCACTTTCCCCATTTCCTTCTCCTTCACCCGAACCGTCACCTCCCCCACAAGCCGTCAGCACGACCGACAGCGTCAGCACGAAAGCGGCGAACAAACTGAACTTTTGATCCCCATTCATGTAAAGCCCTCCAAGTTCCTCATTTTTATTTTTAAATGGCGTTTACAGCTTCTTTGACAGTGTCGGCTATAAACGTAACGTCTTCATCGGTCAGACAAAGGGGAGGCGCCAAGGTGACGACGTTGTTGAACCCGGCGACCGTGTCAGCGTTCTTTCCTACGATGAGGCCTCGCTTTTTGCATGCGTCAATCACTTTGTTCACTTTGTCCGACTTAGCGGGTGCTTTCGTTTCCTTGTCCTCCACCAGCTCAATGCCGAAGAGCAGCCCTTTGTGCCGAATGTCCCCGACGCGGGGGTGAGCTTCCAGTTCCGTCCATTCTTCCCGCAGTTTGTCTCCCAAATCCCTTGAACGGTCAACCAGTTTTTCGTTCTGCATAATCTCCAAGTTTTTAACGGCCAACGCACAAGCGGCTGGATTGCCGCCGAACGTGTTCACGTGGCGAAAACGGTTGTACTCGTCTGTCCCCGCAAACGCCGCTTCGTACAAGTCTCTTCTGACAGCGGTAGCGGACAGGGGCAGGTAAGCACTCGTAATCCCTTTCGCCATCGTGACGATGTCTGGTTGAACGCCGTAGTTCATAAAGCCGAACGGTTTTCCTGTCCGCCCGAAGCCGCATATGACTTCGTCGATGATGAAAAGAGCACCGTGTTTATTGCAGATGTCCTGCACTTCTCGCAAATAGTTGTCGGGCGGGACGATGACACCGCCTCCCGTAATGACCGGCTCCATGATGACTCCGGCGACGGTTTCACGCATTTCCCACATGATCGTTTGGTCGACAGCCCGAGCACTTTCTCTCCCGTACGCCTCCATATCCATCCCCTGGGGACGACGGTACGTGTCAGGAGGTGGAACGTGGATGAATCCCGGCGTGAGGGGCTCGTAGCGGTACTTGCGCTCAGCCTGGCCTGTCGCCGAAAGGGCCCCCATGGAATTGCCGTGGTACGCCCGGTAGCGGGAGATAAATTTGTAACGCGATCCCTCTCCTCTCTGCTGATGGTATTGGCGAGCAATTTTGAATGCCGTTTCGTTCGCTTCGGAGCCGCTGTTGGAAAAAAAGACGATGTATTCGCCGCCGAGCCACTCATTCAATTTCTCCCCCAGTTGGATGGCCGGCACGTGACTTTGGGTGAGCGGGTAGTACGGCATCGCGTTCAACTGCTCGTAAGCAGCCTGTGCCAGCTCCTTCCGACCGTAACCGACGTTGACGCACCACAACCCCGACATGCCATCTAAATACTGATTACCGTCGATGTCAGTAATCCACGCTCCTTCTGCCTCCGTCACCACCAGTGGTGACGCTTTTGGGTCGTAACGGGACATCGCGTGCCAAATGTACTTCTTGTCTTTTTCCACCCACGACTGTGTGTCCACACTCATCAACTTTTCCCCTCTCCTTTTACTGTTTTCAAACGCAATCGTCTGGTTCAGTTCATCGTATGCGGGTCGAGGCCTAACGATTTCGCCACTGTTTGGTTGGTCACACGCCCTCTGCTGACATTCAGTCCTTTTTGCAGTGGCTCGTTTTCTTCCATCGCCCGCTTTAAACCTTTATTGGCTATTTGCAGCGCATAAGGCACGGTAGCATTCGTCAACGCCAATGTGGACGTGTACGGGACAGCTCCTGGTATGTTCGCCACAGCGTAATGCAGTACCCCGAACTTTTCGTAAACAGGGGCGTCGTGTGTCGTCACCCGGTCAACGGTGGCAATGCATCCCCCCTGGTCCACCGCGACGTCCACGATGACAGATCCTCTTTTCATTTGTCTGACCATCTCTTCCGTAACGAGTTGCGGCGCTTTGGCCCCAGGCAACAAGACCGCTCCGATCAGCAAGTCCGCTTCTTTGACAGCGGCGGCGATGTTGTACGCGTTCGACATGAGAACATGCACTTGACCTGCGAACAGGTCATCCAACTGGCGCAGTCGCTTCGGATTGTTTTCCAAAACGGTCACATTCGCCCTGAGACCTAACGCCATTTTGGCCGCGTTCGTCCCCACGACCCCGCCGCCGACGATGACGACGTTTCCTTGTGCAACACCGGGGACACCTCCCAGTAAAACCCCGCGTCCGCCGTTGTGTTTCTCTAAATAGTGAGCGCCGATCTGGACCGACAGACGCCCGGCCACTTCACTCATCGGCTGGAGTAAAGGAAGAGAACCGTCGGGGAGCTGAATCGTCTCGTAGGCGATGGCATGCACGTTGTGCTTCATCAGCTCGTACGCGAGATTTCCAGCAGCCGCAAGGTGTAAGTACGCAAAGATGATCAGTTCTTCCCTGAAATAAGCGTACTCAGACTCCAGCGGTTCCTTCACTTTCAGAATCATGTCAGCTTGATTCCAAACTTCTTGCACCGAGGCGATGCTCGCCCCAGCTTCACGGTACGCTGCATCTGAAAAACCGCTGCCTTCGCCTGCCCCTTTTTCTACGACGACACCGTGTCCGGCCTTTACAAATTCGGTAACGCCGGCAGGGGTAATCGCCACACGGTTTTCGTTATTTTTGATTTCTTTCGGCACACCGACAATCATCACGTGACCCCCTCCTTCAGAAACTAAACGTAACGCGACGTAATCATTTTTTTGCGAGTGTAAAATTCGATCCCGTCTTTACCGTTCGCGTGGAGATCGCCGTAAAACGAATCTTTCCATCCAGAAAACGGGTAAAACGCCATCGGAGCCGGCACTCCAACGTTCACTCCGAGCATTCCAGCCTCTACTTCTTCTCTGAATTTGCGCACTGCTTTTCCGCTGTCAGTGTAAATGACGGCGGCATTGCCATACCTGGAGCGGTTTACAGTTTGCATTGCTTCATCGAGGTCGTTCGCCCGCAGTAAGCTTAAGACCGGGGCAAAAATTTCTTCCCGCGCAATAGTCATCTCCGGCTTGACACGGTCGAATATCGTCGCCCCCAGGAAATATCCCTGTTTAAACGCGTGCATGTCCTGACGCCCGTCGCGAATGAGCACCGCCCCTTCTTCAATTCCTTTTTCAATGTAGTCGAGCACTTTCTTCCTGTGGGATTCACGAATGAGGGGGCCTAACAATACCCCATCTTCCATCCCGTCGCCCATTGTGATTCCATCCGCTTTGTCCTTTAACGCCTGAACAAATGCGTCATTGTCTCCGACGACGACGACGGCGCTGCACGCCATGCACCGTTCACCGGCACTGCCGAAGGCAGAGTTGACAATGCTTTCAACCGTTTTTTCGATATTGGCGTCGGGCATGACGATATGGTGGTTCTTAGCTCCGGCCAGGGCTTGCACGCGTTTGCCGTTGGCGGCTGCCGTTTCGTAGACGTATTTCGCCACCGGCTGCGATCCGACAAACGAAATGGCTTTAACGTCTGGGTGTTCCAGCAAGCCATTCACTACGTCATGGGCCCCGTGCACGACGTTCAACACCCCGTCAGGCAACCCTGCTTGTGTCAGCAATTCAGCTAGTTTGTTTGCCAACATCGGGGTCCGCTCCGACGGCTTCAGAACAAACGTGTTGCCACAGGCGATGGCCAGCGGAAACATCCAGCACGGTACCATCATCGGAAAGTTAAACGGCGTGATGCCGCCAACGACGCCGAGTGGGTAGCGAAACATTTCTGAATCGATGTCGCCCGCGATGGTCGATAACGTTTCTCCCATCATGTGCGTGGGAACGCCCGCCGCAAACTCGACGCACTCGATTCCCCGCAGCACCTCGCCGTACGCTTCTTTGTAGCTCTTACCGTTTTCTAGCGTAACCATTTTGGCCAGTTCGTCATGGTGCTCTGTCAATAGCTGGTGATAGCGGAACATCATTCTGGCTCGTTTCGGAATCGGTGTGCGTCTCCACGTGTCGAACGCCTCCCGTGCAGCCTGTACAGCCTTCTCCACATCGGCGTTACGCGAGATCGGCACCCGTGCCAGCGGTTCACCTGTAGCCGGATTGGGGACGACTTCTTCCCGGTCTGTCTCGGCCGTCACCCATTTTCCGCCGATGTAATTTTTAAGCAGTGAAACGCTTTTAGTCGCAGTATTCATCTTATCCCTTCCTTAACAGGCGATTAATTCGCAAGTGATGAAAGCTGTGATAGAATAAGCTTACACATACAATATAAATGACAGCGCTACCAATATCATTATGCAATGTGTTAATCGTTTTCACTGCACGATTTGACATTGTGTAAACAGTCCCTATCTTCGCACAAAACCTTCGCCACCCGGTTTACTTTCACATGACAGAAAGGGAGGAATGACATGGCCTATTCCTTTAAACTGACGGTTCGCGACGTACTGCAACGCCCGCACTTTAAAAGCGCGACGCTCATATCAGGCCAAAAGGGCGTTTACCGAGTCGTGAACTGGGTTCACATCGTAGAAGTGAAGGAAATCCGCCACTTGCTCAACGGGAATGAGCTCATTCTCACCACTGGGGTCGGGTGGGGAAAAACGAAAGCGAGCCGCCTTTCTTTTCTCAAGCAGCTCATCGAGCGGGATTGTGCCGGTCTGTGTGTCGAACTCGGACTCGTTTTCAAAGATATTCCAGACGATATGCGCAAGCTGGCAGACGAACACGACTTCCCCCTCATCGTATTCCCGAACGAGGTCCGCTTTATCGACATCACACAAGATTTGCATACCGTCATACATGAGGCGAAGCAACAACACCTCCAAGAGGAGCGTTGGATCCGCGACTGGCTAGAGGGAAAGTTCGGAGAAGAAGACGTACGCCGCCATCTTCTCACACATCATGCATCAGAAAAGGCGAATGGCGTCGTCGCGTGTATCCTGGCGTTCGGTCATGAACCTTTGCGCGATTCGACTTTTGCGCGGTTGAGCATCGTCTCTCGCACGGCATTTTCCGGACAGCGTTTTTCGCTGTTCCCAATCGGCGACGATAAACGCATCGTGTACATTCTCATCGACCACGGGTTAGAAGAAAACTGGAAACAGCGTATCCAAAAGGGGATTCAATCTGTCAAACAGTCTCTCCGACTCCCCGCTCCTTCTGTGCAATTTGGCATTGGCAAGCGCGTGGCACAACTGAGCCGTTTGCACAAAAGCTTCCAGACCGCTCAGGAAGCGTTAAACATTCAACAAAAAACAGGTGAGGGGGAAGACGTCTTTTATGACGATCTACACATTCTCCGCATCATCTCCGGTTTTCAAGATACGGACAGACTTTACGAATTTATGATGGACTATTTGCGACCTGTCATTGAATACGACCAAAAACATGGCGGCGAGATGATGAAAACACTTAAAGTGTTCCTCGCCTGTAACGGGTCGAAACAGGAGACAGCCGCGAAGCTGTACATCGTCCGTCAAACGTTGTACAACCGCTTGGAAAAGCTGGAAGAGATGCTCGGATCTGATTTCATGCTCCCCGAGAAACGCCTCGCCATCGAGTTTGCAATCGCAGCCTACGAATACGATCGCCCTCCAGCCGATTCGTAACCCCTTCTCCTTCAGGTCGTCTCTTTATGTTCGCCTCGGTCATCACTTTTTCGAGAATAAGGAGTGTCATTTTTTAAGCGTGTTAACTGAGAGCCTCCCGAATGCTTTGTTGCGTAATGTCCCAGTGGGAGCGATTCCACGTTTCTTTCCGATCTTTCACCACGATGGCTTGCGGCGACTCGTGTTTCACGCCGAGGTCGTTCGCAATTTTGTTCGAGACATCACGGGACTCTATGACCTTCACCATCACATAAGAGACATCTTCCCGCGGTTCACTTTCCAAGTACGCCGTAAACTCCTTCCACGCGTTCGCGCTGATCGGACACGTCGTACTGTGTTTAAACACGAATACAGGCTGAGATTCTGATTGGGACAGCACGTCTTCCCAATCCGCTAACGTTTTCATTTCTTTCCACTCTGCCAACGGCATTCACCTCGTTTTGTCTTTTCCATCATGTTAACACATCTTGCCTCCGTCTTCATTGAAGTTCACCCCTTTGGATGACATCACTCTCCGTCCGCATCGCGGCAAACTCTGATCCCGCCCCCCGGTGACAACTGTGTCTCAAGCCGTGGCACACGCCAAGTGGATATGCTAATATATATGGCGTCAGTCCATTTACTCCACATGTGGATAGGGTGAAGCGACATGCCAAACAGTAAACCGTACAGAATTTTGCTGTATTACAAATACGTGCACATTGAAGATCCCCGTCAGTACGCTGAAGACCATTTGCGATTTTGTAAAGAGCTCGGATTGAGAGGGCGCATTTTAATCGCAGAAGAAGGGATCAACGGAACCGTTTCAGGCACGACTGAACAGACCGACATCTACATGAGGGCGATGCACGGGGACCCGCGGTTTCAAGATATGGTATTTAAAGTGGATGAAGCAGACGGACACGCCTTTAAACGGCTCTCTGTCAAACCAAAAAGGGAACTGGTCACGTTGCGCTTGGAAGAGGACGTGGACCCAAACAAACTGAGCGGTAAACGGCTCTCTCCAAAGGAATTTTACGAGCACTTGCAGCGCGACGATGTCGTCGTCATCGACGCTCGCAACGACTACGAGTACGATATCGGCCATTTCCGGGGAGCCATCAAGCCGGAAGTGAGGACGTTCAGGGAATACCCGGAATGGGCGCGCAAAAACTTAAGCCAGTACAAAGACAAAAAAGTGATCATGTACTGTACGGGCGGTATCCGTTGTGAGAAGCTATCGGGATTTTTCTTAAGAGAAGGGTTCAAAGACGTCTCCCAACTAGACGGGGGGATTGTGACGTACGGTAAAGATCCGGAAGTGAAAGGCCGGTTGTTTGACGGCAAGTGCTACGTGTTTGACGAAAGAATTTCCGTGCCGATCAACCAGGTGGAGCACAAGGTGGTCGGTCAGTGCTATTACTGTGGCAAGCCGGAAGAGCGCTACGTCAACTGTGCCAACCCGGAGTGCCATTTCCACCACATCTGCTGCCACGAGTGCGAGGAGAAGTACAAACGCTCCTGTTCTGAAAAATGCCGCAACCACCCGTTAAACCGGTACAAATTAGAAAAAGAGACGATCCACGCGTAAAAGCCGGAGAAAAATGACGACTCCGGCTTTTCTATCCCTTCGGTTTAAACAGCAAAGCAGCTAGAAAACCGAAAATAATCGCCGCCGAAATACCGGCGCTCGTCACTTCAAAAATTCCGGTTATGACCCCGATTAATCCGTGCTGTTCCGCTTCAGCCATCGCTCCGTGCACGAGGGAATTGCCAAAGCTCGTGATCGGCACGGTCGCGCCGGCGCCAGCGAAGTCAATGAGCGGTTCGTACAGACCAAAACCGTCCAAAAGTGCCCCGATGACCACGAGAATACTTGTCATGTGAGCAGGTGTGAGCTTCAGCACGTCGAGCATGAGTTGACCCACGACACAAATCAATCCCCCGACGACAAAGGCCCAGAAAAAGATCATCCTTCGTTCATCCTCCTTGTAGCGTTATCCTCGACAGAGACCTTACCCGTGACGTGATGGCACCGCACCTTCCGCATGATGGACTACCCCGCTTCGATGGCGACGGCGTGTGCGATACAAGGAATGCTCTCCTTCTGCTGATAACTGATGGGCGAATGGAGAGCCCCGGTCGCCACAATGAGCACTTTGTTCAGTTCACCTGACCGCATGCGGTTTAAAACGTGACCGTACGTGACGCAAGCCGAGCACGCGGCGCCGCTGGCGCCCGCCTGAACCGGCTGTTCCTCGCTGTAAATCATCAGCCCGCAGTCGTTCAAACGGTCTTGCGGCAACTGTAAGCCGTGTTCATCTAAAAGGTCCACCATCGTCCTGAAACCAATTTTTCCCAAATCCCCTGTTAAAATGAGGTCGTATTCCGTTTCTGAAAGCCCCAAATCGCGGAAATGGGCTTCAAGAGTATCCGTGGCGGCGGGCGCCATCGCCCCTCCCATGTTGAAAGGGTCTTTCAGCCCCATATCCACGATGCGGCCAATGGTCGCCGCCGTCACACGGGGTCCCGCCCCCTCTGATGTGACGACTGCCGCCGCTGCTCCCGTCACCGTCCATTGTGCTGTCGGGGGTTTCTGACCGCCGTACTCCGTCGGATAGCGGTACTGCTTCTCCGCCGTGGCATTGTGGCTCGCTGTCGCCGCCATCGTACGTTCTGCGTTGCCACTGTCTACGAGCAGCGCAGCCAAAGCTAATCCTTCCATCGACGTCGAACATGCGCCAAAAAGGCCGATGTAAGGCACTGCCATCGTGCGCGCCGCAAAACTGCTGGAGATAATTTGGTTCATTAAATCTCCCGACATGACGAACTGGATATCTTCCTTTTGCATGCCAGCTTTGTCGACGGCACGCTCGCACGCTTGTTCCAGAAGTTTTTTCTCCGCTTTTTCAAAACTGTCCTCGCCGAGCCACAGATCCTCGTGCAACACGTCGAAGTCTTCCGCAAGCGGCCCTTTCGCTTCAAAGGGACCTCCGATCGCGGCGGCAGCCGTAATGACGGGACGATTTTGGAAAACCCACGTTCTCCCCTGGATCACGACAATCCCCCTAATCCTTGAACGATCGTCTTCACAATGGCGATAACGAAAGCCGCGACAACACCAAACACGATCACCGATCCGGCTAACTTGAACATGTTGCCGCCCACGCCGAGTACATACCCCTCTGTCCGGTGTTCGATCGCTGCAGAAGTGATGGAATTGGCGAAACCAGTAACGGGGACAGCAGTTCCGGCCCCAGCCACTTGCCCGATATGGTCGTAGACGCCCAAACCTGTCAACAATGCCGAAATGAAAATAAGGGTCGCGACTGTCGGGTCACTGGCCGTTTTCTCCGTAAACTCAAAAAACCGCATATAAAACGTCTGAATGCATTGCCCGATGAGGCAGACTGTTCCTCCGAAGAGAAAGGCCATCAGACAATTTTTCGCGACAGGTCGCTTAATTTCGCGGTCTTTAGCAAATGCCTGATAGTCTTCTTGGACTTCCTTCAACTTTTTTTTCTTTTGGTCGGACATCTGATTCACCTCGTTTTCGTCAAAAAAAGCTTTCGTTCGTTTGACAACGGCATCCCGTATATCCTCCGGTCCGTCACGAACTGTTCGCAACGGTTCTTGAGGGTCAAGAGGAATCGTCCAGGTCCTCCAACATGTCAAGCTGCTCCGTTTGATGGTCTGACATTTTGATTGTGATACATAAAACATTTTTTTATGCAAAACATGTTATAAAACATTTTTTTATGCAAAACATGTTAGTGGAAAGGGGTATGAATGAGATGAAGAAGACATTCGCCATCGCCAGTTGTGTCGTCCTCACACTGGCCCTTGCAAGTTGCGGCGCCACGACGCAAGAACCGTTATCTCCCCAGCAAGTAGAGCAGTTGTCCCAAAAACGGCCCAATTTACATATTCAAACGTCTGAGGAGGCGAAACAGATCGCCTTACAAAACAATCGGGTGGATGAAGCGGCAGCTGTCGCCACTGACAAGGACCTCTCGGTAGCCGTCCGCGTAAGCAATTTCAACCGCCTCCGTCTGCAAAGTATTCGCAAAGACGTCCACGGAAAACTGAGAAACGCGTATCCGAAACACGAGATCCACGTGACGACGGACAGCAAAATCTTTGCCGAATTAAAGAAACTGGAATCTTCACTGAAAAAAAGCCCGCCCCCCCAAAAGAGAGACGTTGAAAAAAGATTGAAAAAGCTGAACGACGACATGAGGGGATAAACGCAAAAAGGCCCCTCGCAAAAGGGCCCTTTCACGTCGGACTCAATCCGCTATTTAAAATGCATCGCCGCTTGTACCGCTTTTTTCCAACCCGTGTACAGTTTATCCCGCGTCCCTTGATCCATTTCAGGGACGAACCGCTTTTCTACGGCTCGGTTTGACTTAATTTCTTCTTTGTCTTTCCAAAATTCGACAGCGAGGCCGGCCAAATAAGCGGCACCGAGCGCCGTCGTCTCCAAAACTTTGGGACGTTCAACGGATGAACCCAAAATGTCCGCCTGAAACTGCATCAAAAAATCGTTCGCTACAGCCCCTCCGTCTACACGCAGTTCCTGCAAGCGGATGCCGGAATCGCTCTCCATCGCCGTCAGCACATCGCGCGTCTGGTACGCAAGGGATTCGAGGGTTGCCCGGACGAAGTGCTCCTTCTCTGTCCCCCGGGTCAGACCGAATACAGCGCCGCGCACGTCGCTGTCCCAGTAGGGAGCCCCCAGTCCGACGAATGCCGGCACCATGTACACACCTTCCGATGAGTCGACCTTCATGGCGTACGCCTCGGACTCCTTGGCTTCTTTGAACATTCTGAGCCCGTCGCGGAGCCATTGGATCGCCGCTCCAGCGACAAAAATACTGCCCTCTAACGCGTATTCCACGCGACCGTCGACACCCCAGGCGATGGTTGTCAGCAACCCATTTTGAGATGCGACAGCCTTTTTTCCGGTATTCATCAGCAGGAAGCATCCCGTTCCGTACGTGTTTTTAGCCATGCCGCTGTCAAAACACGCTTGCCCGAACAGAGCTGCCTGTTGGTCGCCGGCTACACCGGCAATAGGCACTTCGTGACCAAAGAAATGGTAAGGGACTGTACGGGCGTACACTTCACTGGACGAACGGACTTCTGGTAGCATCGTTTTGGGTACGCCCAACATGGCCAGCAACTCTTCGTCCCATTCTAATTCGTAAATGTTGTACATCAGGGTTCGGGAGGCGTTCGTGTAATCTGTGACGTGGGCTTTGCCGCCCGACAGTTTCCAAATCAGCCAGCTGTCGATCGTCCCGAACAACAGCTCTCCCCGCTCCGCCCTCTCCCTGGCTCCTTCCACATGGTCAAGAATCCACTTGACTTTCGTTCCTGAAAAGTAAGCGTCGATGAGCAGTCCGGTCTTCTGTCTCACCGTCTCACTGTAACCCCTTTCTTCCAGTTCTCGGCAAATGTCTGCCGTTTGTCGACTTTGCCAGACGAGGGCACGGTAGATCGGCTTCCCGCTCTCCTTGTCCCACACGACAGTTGTTTCGCGCTGGTTCGTAATGCCGATAGCCGCCACTTGTTGCGGTTCGATTCCAGTCTTTCCGAACAAATCAGCCATGACGGCCAACACGCTGCCCCATATTTCGTTGGCGTCATGTTCCACCCACCCCGGCTTCGGAAAGTACTGTTTAAATTCCCGTTGCGATGTCCCCCTCACATGGCCTTGCCGGTCAAACAGAATCGCCCGTGAACTCGTCGTCCCTTGGTCAAGGGCTAAAATGAACGTCTCTCTTTCCATATGTACTCCTCCTTACGCGTTTTGTTGATAATTGTATGAACGGCCTGGCGCCTTTCATCACTGTTTCAACTTTAAAGTCCACAACGCTTTTTTCGATGTGGACACGCTCACGGCTCCGGCCGCTAGCGCCGCTTCGACGTCTTCTTCTTTTTTGATCAGGCCCCCTGTAATAATTGGAATCCCAGTTAAACGATTCACCTCACGGATCGCTGAAAAAGCGACGCCTGGCAGTACCTCGATAAAGTTCGGTTCGGTACTGCGAGCATTTTGAACTCCGGATTCCATGGCTAAACTGTCGATCAAAAACAGACGTAAGATGCTGATGATGCCGTATTTTTTTGCCGACAAAATCACGTTGCGACGCGTCGATATAATACCGTCCGGTTTCACGTGCTGGGCGAGGTAATCGATTGCGTATTCGTCTGTTTTAAGCCCTTCAATTAAATCGGCGTGAACCAGTATTTTTTTATCCTGCTGTTGCACGTAATGCACGATGTTGTGCAAATTTGTGAGTGAACTGTCCAGCAACACGACGTACTCCACCGGGAGTTCCAGAGCATATTCAAAGTCTTTCATGCGGCGTATAGCAGGAATGACCTTTTGACGAATCTCCATAATAAAAAAAGATGCACACCAATCCCCAGCCGGTTCAAGGGGTTCAGTGTTCATCTCCTCCGTCTCACCACCACACCTATTTACTTTAATTCTAGACTAACTCATAAATCCCCCTTCGGTCAACAGTGAAACTCACGATCACACACCGAATTTTCAATTGGTCCTACACGAGGGATTCTACTCGCACACACAAAAAAGCCGAGGTCCCTCGGCTTTTCTTAGAACATGTTAAGGTTAGCTTGATTCCCCAGCCGCTTCCCTGTCACGAAATAAAAGGGAAATCCCGTATATCCCGGCGATGCCGACGATTGTATACACAATGCGGCTCAAAACGGAAAATTCTCCGCCGAACAGGGACGCAACCAGATCAAATTTAAACAGTCCGACTAACCCCCAGTTGAGGGCGCCCACAATGAGCAAAATTAACGCCAAACGATCCAATCAACGACTCCTCCTTCTTTGAGAATCTCCTTTTAGCATATCCGTTCCCGCAAAAGATATTCACTCCGTTAAAATGATAAGTTAAATCTAAATTTTAATCATGTAATAAAAATTTTTGGAATAAAGTATTTACGAACACACCCTTCAATTGGTACAATGTAGTTGCAGAAATACACATCACATTCTAAACTTCTCTAAACTATCTACTTAAATCTGCCTCAACGTCGCCATCCACACGTTCCAATCCCACCAGTTCCCTAATAATTATTTAAGAGTTAAAAAAAACCGAACGTTTTTTCGTCCTATTGCCATATTGCGTACACAAACAGCATAAAGATGTAGTAACCCTGTACTGATTCGCCCATTAATAAGGAGGTGAATCATATGGATGATTGGATCTTGCTCTTCGCCGCTGTCATCCGCCTCCTAGACTCCATCATCCAATTTATGGGGCGCCGAAAAAAGGGAAAAAAGCCCCCACCTGGCCATGACGAGTGATGAAGGCTTTTCCCTACAGAACCTAGAGAAGCGCCACCTTCTCTAGGTTCTTTTTATTTATATTCTCATACGAGGCAATTATGTGACTGATCATGTGGACTAGTTTGTGACAAAACGATACAGCCGGCTGTTAAGGTAAAACAAAACAGTCGACCAGCGAGATCGCTTTAAGATTCCGTGGGACACAGCCGATACTAAGGGCTGTTCGCGCACCTTTTTATCTGATAAGTACAGGCCTAACAGGCCTTCTACAACCATGGTGTGAAAGGAACGGTCAGATAAAGAATGGAGGTGCTTTCGCGCCTGTTCGCGAAAGTATTGCAGCCGTGCAATCGTGTCGGACGTGCTTTTATAGTACGAACAAAAGTTCAGGTCGCCTCCTACCTCATCCTCGCCTTGGTCGATCAAGTAGTCCAACAGTATATGTAGTCCACACACCCAGGGAAAATAAGCTTGAACGATTTGTTGCACTCGCTCTCGGTCCGGGTCCGTCTCGCATGCAACTTTAAACAACATAAACGCTAGAAGCGTGGATCCTGTGGCTGCGGAAAACTCGTACCATCTAAGTTCCGGGTAGTCTGGCCGGTACGTCTGCCACCATCGTTTCAGCAGCAGTTCTCGCTCCCGAGGGTCGACGTGTTTGTACACCTGCAGATCGCAGTAGAGGGAGACGAATCGCCGTATTTCTTGGTATACGAGGTCGTAGTGGGGAAATTGACGAATTTGCTCCTGACACGCTTGGACCAGGTGACTTAAGTATCCCCCATCCTCCTTTTCCTTCCGGTACTGATAGTAATCTTTGACGGATTCGTCTGGATTGATCGCATCTAACATCGACTGATGTAATTGGCGAAAGTCTCGTGGGTCCAAAGACGTGCTGCGGTCACACAAATTGTCTAAATAGTCGCTGATCGTTTGAAAAGCGACGATTAACTTCACTAGTTGTCGACGGTACTTCGTTCCAGTGACGGCATATATGCTGCCGCCTTCGCAGTGAAATTGTTTGGTCGTCATACTGGCGATTGCTTGTCTTCTCAATTCCGAGTCCGGAATGTTTTCCGCTTCGGTGCGCCAGTGCTTCAGCTCCTGGTGCACGAGGGGAAATACATGGCGATACGTTTGATATAACAACGCAAACGGAAGACTCAGTTTCAACTGACGCAC
>k87-657627_pt1 | contig 19185 bp, 15 predicted proteins | sample MGYA00084031_6733416 | MGnify analysis MGYA00084031
CTGCGCAGCTGTTGCAGCGGGATGTGCCGGATGTCGGTGCCGTCGAGAAGCACCGCCCCTTTTTGCCATTCATAATACCGCAACAGCAGCCGGGTAATGGACGACTTGCCGGCTCCCGTCTCCCCTACCAGTGCGATGGTTTGTCCGGGCCGAATGTGGAAGTGAATGTCTTTCAGCACCCAGTTTTCGCCCTCATAGGCAAACCACACGTGTTCGAAGCGAATGTCACCCTGGACGGTTTTTGAACCGCCCGCATGTTTTGCACCTTTTGATTCACCCGCATGTTTTGCGCCGTCGGATAGGGGCCGATCGTCTGATGACACCGTTGTCCGCACCGCCGGCACCGCTGCCTCGGTCGACTCTTGGAAAAAGTCGTACAGCCGCTCCGCCGAAGCCAGGGCGCTTTGAATTTCCGTAAACCGATCGGCCAATGAAGCCAAAGGGCGGAAAAATTGGCGCACATACTGGGTAAACGCAAAGACGACGCCGAAACTGACGCTCCCGTCCAACGCCGTCACGCCGCCGCGCCACACCAAGAGTGCCAGCGCCAAATTGCCGACGAACATGATGAGCGGTTGGAACACCGAGTTGACCGTAACTACCCGCTTCCCCGCCCGGTAATACGCTTCGTTGACTTCTTCAAAGGCGGCCTGTTGCTGCTTTTCCCGGCCAAACGCTTGGATGACTTGCATCCCCGACAAATATTCCGCCAAGCTGGCGTTGAGCCGGGACAGCCAGTAGCGCTGCCAACGCCGGGCTTCCCGCACCAGCCGCCGATACCCTTCGGTCAGCAGCAACAAGACGGGAATAAGGGCCAGACAGACCATTGTCAAGCGGGGGCTCATGTGCCACATGACGGCCAAAATGCCCGCCAACAGCAACAGTTCTTTGACCAAGTTGACGATGACTTGCGCAAACAACTGGTGCAGCGTCTCGGTGTCGTTGCACACCCGGGTCACCACGCTGCCCGAGGAATGTCGGTCGAAAAAGGCCATGGGCAAGCGGGTGAGATGGGAAAAGACGTCCTGGCGCAACTGATAAATAATCCGTTGCCCGGTCACCTGCAACAAATAATGTTGTCCATACTGCAACAACGCGCCGGCCCCGACGAGAGCAAAAAAGAGCGCGCCGAGCCCCAACAGCCCGCCGCTGTCGGGTTCAGGCACCAACAAATAATTGTCGATGGCCACTTTGACGAGATACGGGCGGGCCACATCCGTCCCCATCAACAACAGCGACAACAACAACGCCAAACCCATGGCCGGCCAAAAGGGGCGGGCATAGCCCAGCAGCCAGCGGAACAGGCGGCGGTCGGCGACGTCTGGCCGGCCCGATGTCGGTGCTTGTTTCATCGGCTCTCCACCCCTGTGCGGTCATCCGCTTGCATTTGTTGGACCGCCAAGCGGGCGTACAGTTTTCCCGCCTGCATCAATTGCTCATGGGTACCCTGTTCCACAATTCGTCCGTCATCTAACACAATAATCTGATCTGCATGTTGGACCGACGCCACCCGGTGGCTGACGATAATCGTCGTCCTTCCTTGGGCATATTGGCGCAAATCGGCCAATATGCGGCTTTCGGTGTCGGCATCCACCGCCGAAAAGCTGTCGTCTAAAATGATCATCGGGGCATCTTTCAACAGCGCCCGGGCGATGGCCACCCGTTGCCGCTGTCCCCCGGAGAGTCGGATACCCCGTTCTCCCAATTCCGTGTCGTATTTCCGGGGAAATTGCATGATGTTTCCATGAATGTGAGCCCGGGCCGCCGCTTGTTGAATTTCGCCTTCCGGATGGGCCACGGGATGAAAATCGATGTTGTCCCGGATGGGCGAAGAAAACAAGAAACTGTCCTGCGGTACATACCCGATGTTCCGCCGCAAATCCTCCAAAGCAATCCGCTCAATGGGAACCCCATCGATCCAGATGGTGCCCGGCGGCGGATCGAACAGGCGCAACAACAGTTGCACCAACGTCGTTTTGCCGCTGCCCACCTTGCCGATAATCCCTAACATGCTACCCGCCGGGATGTCCAAACTGACGTCCCGCAACGCCGGACGCCGGGCCCCCGGATACGTAAACGTCAGATTCCGCACCGCCACATGCCCCTTCATGGCCGGCAAGGACACGCAATCGTCGCGGTCCCGGATGGACGGCTCCAAGCTGAGAATGCCGCCAATGCGCTCTTCGGCGGCTTTCGCCCGTTGAAACAAATTGATGACCCGTCCCAAACTTTCAATCGGGAAAATGAGTTGTCCCAAGTACGTGTAAAAGGCGATGAACTGGCCCAACGTGATCCACCCTTGCATGGCCAGCCAGCCGCCGTACGTCAGGGCGATGAGAAAACTCATCCCGATAATGAAACTGCTGGCGGCTAAAAACAAGGCATTCGTCTGGAACAGCTGCCGGTTGGCCTCCATGTTGGCCCGGTTGACGGCCGCAAACCGTTCCCTTTCCGCCGCTTCTTGCACGAACCCTTTGATGACGTGGATGCCGGCGGCAAACTGCTGCACTTGGACGTTCAAGTCGCCAAAGGCCTCCTGCACCTGGTGGGATTGCCGTTGGGTACGTCGGCGGAAGACATAAGCCGTCACGGTCAAAAAAGGCAAGGGCACGAAGGCGGCCACCGTGAGCCACGGGTGCACCGTCGTCGCCATCAAGTACAGCGACAGCCCCACCAAAAATACCGTTTCCACGAACATGATGAGGCCGTGGTTCAATTTTTCCCGCGCCAAATTAATGTCGTTGGTGGCGTGGGCCATCAAATCGCCGATGCGCCGACGTTGGTAATACTCAGTCGGCAACCGCAGCCATTGGGCAAACAGGCGGCTGCGGATGTTCCGATCATAGGCCCTTCCCGAGTGAAACAACACGATGCGGGCGCCGATTCGCGCCGCCGCCATGATGAGGGCCACCAGCAACACCCCGCCGCCGTAAACCATCGCCCCTTCCGTCGTCAACGTGCCGGCTGCGTACGTGTCGGCAAATGCTTGCAACAGTTGAGGAATGAACAGTTGTGCCGACACTGCTGCAAGCAGCAATGCAAAGCCGACGGCATATCGGAAAGGATGTCGCCGCAAATGCTCGCCCATCAGTCGAAAGCGCGTGCCCTCCCGGCTTCTCCCCATGGCCATCTCACTCCTGTCAGCACTTCCCTGCAAACGTATCCATACCATCTTATCAAAAGTAAACTTTTCTCGTCCCCATTGAAAACCCGTGAAAAAGAGAAATCCCTTGTTGGATGCCCTTACCAACAAGGGAACGTTTGTCAGTCATGTTCTTGCCGAAATCTCACCAAAACACTGCGGCCGGCGGACGGCGGAATTTCACAACCGGTCCCATGGCAATGACCCGTCAGTGAGTGGTTGGTGCTTCCTCGTCTGTATAAAAGCGAATGCGATATTGCTTCAAATAAGGCAAACATTTGCCGCAATGGGTCAACTGAAAATCTTTGCGTTGCATAAAGGCTTGAAATTCTTTTTGTGACGTCCAGACCGAGCGGATGCAAATTTGTTCGCAGTCAGCCGTGGCCCCTCGCACAAACACTTCGTAATCAAGCATGCCCGGAACGGCGGTCGGCCGCTGCGCCTGCAACCGGTTGCAAACGTGCTCTCCGTACCCCTGCCGCACGTTCAGTTCATTTTCAAACACGAACATGTCCGTCCCACCTTATCAAAAATGCCGGTAATGCCTGACCTACGCCCCATCGGAATCCGTTCAAGAATGATTTTCACCTTCATTTATTAATGATAATCATTCTCACGAAATGTTGTCAAGAAAAAACGCCGACCGTTCTCCAACAACAGCGACAGCAAGATGCCCATCAACAGGCCGTTGCTGACCAGAGGCCGAATCCACGACGGAAACGACGCAAAAGCTTCTGCCGGCAACGTCATGATGACGATGCCCGCAAACAGCGGAATGGCAATACGATAAATGTTGGTCGCATCCCATGGCAACTGCCGGAAAAAATCCAAAGCCGACAACACGAGGGGCAAATAGGCCACAAACAACACGGCACTGCCGACACTCAACGGCAAATGGAGAAACAGGCGCCCAAACCACGGGATGAGCCCCATGGCGGTAAACATGAGGCTACCCAGCACAAACGGCCGCCGGTGCAACACTCCGGTTTGGCGCAAAAATCCGATGGTGGACACGTACGGCGCATACGGCACGAGGCCCAACATGCCCGAAAGCACGTTCACCGCGCCGGTGACGGCAAAGGAACGGCGGTACTGAGACTTGGTCGTCGGCTGTCCATACAACGGTTCCGTTCCTTTTAACGCGCCGAACGTATTGGCCATGTTCAACAATCCGGCCATCACGGCGGTCAAGATGATGCCGACATCCCAAGCGGGGGGACCAAATGGAAACCAGTATATTTGAAAAGCGGAAAGTTCGCCGGCCGGCTCGCTCGGAAACAACAGCGCATACACGGGCCAACCGACAGCGATGCCGAACAACAGCCCGTACCGCCGCCACGCCGGGGGGGCTTTGAAGGAAAAAACGAGCACCGCCACCACGACGCCGATGGAACAGAGCGCCACCGGCAGTTGAATCGCCGCTGGTGTTTCTGTCATGCCAAAAGGAATCCCCATCATGCCTTTGAGAAAGATGCCGGATAACTGACATCCCAGCAAAAACGTAAACACGCCCATCACGGCCGGATTGAACAGGCGCGCCAGCCGTTCGCCGAGACCGCTGAGCCCAATGAGCGCCAACAGCAAGCCGGAGGCCATCACCCCGACCGCCAGACTGCCTCCGGCCGTCGCCGCCGGCACCCCTTGCGCCGCTGCCGAGATAAACAGGGCCAACACGACGCCCCACCACAAACCCGACTGCCCTTCCATGATGGCCCGGCCGTGCCCGAACACCGCCTGGGCCACACAAGCCAACCCAGTGACCACGAAGGATAGCTGGAGCAGGGCCAACGTTTTCTCCTGTTCCAAACCGAAGGCGGCTCCTACGGTAATGGGAATGACGACGATGTTCGTAAACTGAAACAACAGCCATTGAAGGCCGGCCAGCGAGTCGGCCGGCACCCACCGTCCACCCATGGCGTCCGTCACTCCTATACTGACGATACTTCAATATCATCGATATCATCGAAATGATTCGACATCTCGGCCGAAAATCCCCCAAAACGGGGATGCCCGACGCTCGAACATGCATCGACGCTCGGCTTAGATTTCAATTTCCGATTCATCCTTCGGCAACCACCGACGCAGTTCGCGCCGCATCAGCTTTCCGGACGCGTTATACGGCAACGCTGGCACGGCGTAAATGCGGACCGGCACTTTGTACGCCGCCAACTGTTTCCGGCAATGCTGTTTCAATGCTTCTTCATCCCACGTCTCGCCGTCTTTAACGCGAATGAAAGCGACGGGCACCTGTCCCCAACGGGGATCGGCTCGGCCAATGACGCCCGCTTCCGCCACTGACGGGTGAGACAAGAGCACCGCTTCCACTTCAGCCGGGTAGACGTTTTCGCCGCCGGAAATGATCAAGTCTTTCCGCCGGTCCAACACGTACAAAAATCCTTCGTCATCGAGATAGCCCAAATCGCCGGTATGGAGCCACCCGTCCCGGATGGCGCGGGCCGTTTCCTCCGGCCGGTTGAAATACCCGGCCGTCACATTGGGACCGCGGATCACGATCTCGCCCACCGCCGTCGCCGCCCCGGACGGCACCCGCTCTTTCCCGTCCGCTGCTCCGGTCTCGTCGGCCAGCGGCACAATGCGCAACTCGACCGGGAACAAGGGTTTTCCGGCCGAACCGAGCTTGCGCAACGCTTCGTGGGGCGGCAAGGTAACCACTTGCGAGGCCGTTTCGGTCATACCGTACGTCTGCACCACCGGAATTCCCCGCTCGGCACACGCCTCCAACAGCGGCCGCGGGGCCGGGCCGCCGCCCAGCAAGACGCACCGCAAGTGCTCCGGATAAGGCCGGTCGCCCTGGGCATCCAACATCCGCTGCAACATGTTGGCGACCACTGAAATGATCGTCACCCGTTCTTGTTCGATGAGCCGGTTGACCGCTGCCGGGTCAAAACCGGGCATGAGCACCACCGGAATGCCCAAAATGACGCTGCGCATCAGGATGGACAAGCCGCTGACGTGAAACAGCGGAACACAGGCCAGCCACCGATCGTCGGGCAAATTACCGAGATTCAGCGCCGAGCCGATGGCGCTCCACCAATGGTTGCCGTACGTGAGCATGGCACCCTTCGGATGGCCGGTGGTACCGGACGTATAGATGATGCAATGGACATCGTTCCGATCCAGATAGGGCAAGGCGATTGGTGACGTCGCCGGCGATTCGTCCACATCTTCCCCGCCGCCGGACTGGCCTGCCCCCTGCGGGGGAGTGCCTTCCCGCCGGTTCGCCGGTTCACCGGCCGGTGGCGTTGCCAAGGGCAATTCTTCCAACGCCCGGGCAGGCACCGCCACTTCTTCCAACACTTCGGCCGCTTTCACTTCATGCGCTTGATCATAAAGAAACAGGTGCGGTTGGACGTCCCGCACCTGCCACGCCAGCTCATGCGCCGTCAGCCGGATGTTCAACGGAACGAGGACGGCCCCCCGTTTCATCAAGGCATGGATGAGGACGACCAAGCGGGGGTTGTTTTGCGCCAACACCGCCACCCGCATGCCCCGCTCCACGCCCCAATCAGCCAGCAAGGCGGCACCCTGCAGGGCCAGCGCTTCCAAGTCGGCAAAGGTCCAGCGCACCCCATCGGCGATCAAGGCCAACTTTTCCGGGGCCAGATGGGCCTGGCGCGCCAGCCAGTTGGGCATGCGGCTCACTTCCACGTTCCGTCCCTCCTTTCACGGCTTCCGTTCCCCAACCCTCACGCCAAACATCACGGAAAACGAGGAAAACGGGAGAAGTCGGGCTTGCGTTTTTCCAGGAACGCGTTCCTTCCTTCTTTTGCTTCTTCCGTCAAATAGTACAAGAGCGTGGCGTCGCCCGCCAATTGTTGAATGCCGGCCAACCCGTCGGTATCTGCGTTGAAGGCGGCTTTCAAAAACCGGATGGCCGTCGGGCTTTTCTCGAGAATCTCCTTCGCCCACTGAATCGTCTCTTCCTCCAGCCGTTCCAGCGGCACGACGGCGTTGACCAAGCCCATTTCCAGCGCTTCTTGCGCCGTGTACTGACGGCACAAATACCAAATTTCCCGCGCTTTCTTATGTCCGACAATCCGGGCGAGAAGCGTAGCGCCGTAACCGGCGTCAAAGCTGCCCACTTTCGGGCCCGTCTGTCCAAAAATGGCGTTGTCTGCCGCGATGGTCAAGTCGCAGACGAGATGCAACACATGGCCTCCGCCGATGGCATAGCCCGCCACCATGGCGATGACCGGCTTCGGAATGATGCGGATGAGCCGTTGCAAATCCAGCACGTTCAGCCGGGGGATCTGGTCAGCACCCACGTAGCCGCCGTCGCCGCGCACCCGCTGATCGCCGCCAGAACAAAACGCTTCGGTCCCTGCACCGGTCAAAATGATCACGCCGATGTCCCGATCGTCCCGGGCCGCTGTGAACGCGTCGATCAATTCCATCACCGTCTCCGGCCGGAAGGCGTTGCGCACTTCAGGACGGTTGATGGTGATTTTCGCAATGCCTTCGTACGTCTCATACAAAATGTCTTGGTACGTCCGTGCCGTTTTCCATTCTACTGCTGCCATTGCGTCGACCTGCCTTTCCTTCAAAATTCACTAACGTCCCTTCACGTCCATGCCTGGAGGAACGACCACACCACTTCGACGAATGCGTCCGGCTTTTCCACGTGCACCGTATGTCCTGTATCCGGAACCGACACCCAGCGGCAACGGGAAATTCGGGTTTGCATCCATTCTGCCAGACGATGGTACTTTTCATCAAGTTGCCCCGTCAACAACAACACCGGCATCGTCAACTCCGGCAGGCGTTCGTGCAGCGCCTCTTGCACGCCCGCCCCCATTCCCCGCAAGCTGCAGGCCAATCCTTGCGGCCGTTGCCGGAGCCGTTGCCGCCGAATTTGTTGGCGCACGGACTCCGGCAACCGTTTTTGACTGGCAAACAACGGCAGTTCTTCCCAGTAGGAGACGAACCATTGGATACCGTTTTCCTCCAACTGTTGCGCCAACCGTTCGTCTTGCCGCCGTCGAGCAGCCCGTTCCCCAGCGTCGGCAATGCCGGGAGAAGCACTTTCCATCGTCAGCGTCCGCACCTGATCGGGAGCGGCCAACGCCACATGGAGGGCCACGCGCCCGCCCATGGAATACCCCAGGAGGTGGAACGTGTCAATGCCCAAGCGGTCCAACAAGGCGAGCAAATCGTCGCACACCTGCTCCATCCGGTACAGTTGGGGATCGTCGGGACAAACCGTCTGCCCGTGGCCCGGCAAATCGACGGCCACCAGTCGAAAAGCGCGGCGAAAGACAGGGAAAAAGGGCAGCCACGTCTCACTGCTGCCAGTGAAGCCGTGCAGCAGAACAAGCGGCACACCGTCACCGTCGGTCAGCACCCGGTACGTCTTGCCGTTGACGGATATGGCCTGTTCCTTCGGATGCGGTTGGCCGTTTTGCTGCGACAATTGGTCCACGCCGGTTCACCTCACAACGGGGCCGGCCAGCTGCGCGACGGCTTCTGCCACCCGCTCCCAGATACGGCGGTGTTGGCGGACGTTGACATCCCGCCGGCTGCGCACCTCAATCACGTGCAACCCGCCCTCGGTCAACCCCGTGCGCACCGCCTGGGCAAACTGATCCCAATTTTCCACGCGGCAGTAGCGGCCGCCGTACATGGCCACCGCCGGCTCAAAAGAAAGACCATGGGGCGTGCCGAACAGCGCCTCAAAATGGCGCGGATGGTCCGCCTGCGGCAAAAAGGAAAAAATGCCGCCGCCGTCGTTGTTGACCAGCACGACGGTCAAATTCAACCGGTGCAACTTGGCCGCCAGCAGTCCGTTCAAATCGTGATAAAACGACAAATCGCCGATGACCAACAGCGCCGGGCCATCCCCCGCGGCGCTGGCTCCCAAGGCACTGGAAACGACACCGTCGATGCCGTTGGCACCCCGGTTGGCATAAAATTCCACTGCCTTGTCCACGGACGGGAAAAAGCTGTCCAAATCGCGCACCGGCATGCTGTTTCCGGCAAACAACAGGCTTCCATCCGGCAACAGACGGAACAATTCGTGAAAAATGCGCCCTTCAAACAACCATCCGGCCCCTTCGCCGTCCGGCTCGCTCTCCAAGGCGGCCATCTCCCGTTCCATCACTTCGCGGGCTTGTCGGTTGGCCGTCTGCCACAAGGCCAGCCAGGCCCGCCTTGCTTCATGACCATGCACTGCCGACCTACCGGCAGCCCCGGCCCCGTTCCTTGCCGTCGTGGCCGTTGCCGGCGACAGGGCCGATACTTCATTGGTCATGACCGGCGGCGTGTCCGGTATGTACTGCGCCAGCCGGATGCAAAGGTCGGTCGAATCGGCCAACAGCACCTCCGCCGCGGCAAATGTCGGATCGGACCAGACGGGCGTGACGTCCACCACCCATTGCCGCACGTCGGCAAAGCGGTTCAAATATTGGACTAAAGGTTTGGATACCGGCAAGCCGCCGAAGCGCAAAACGACATCGGGTTTGGCCTGTTCGACAAAGGCCGGCACCCGCAACAGCGCGTCGTACGCATCGATGACTGTCGTCAACGGATGACGACCACACCGGACTTGCGAAAGCGGATCGGCCAAAATCGGAAACTGCAGCCGCTCCGCCAGTTGTCCCACCGCCGCGGCAAAGCGGGGATCGGTCTGCGGACCGCAGACGATGAGGCCCCGCTCTGCGGAAGACAACTGCGCCGCCAGCTGCTGCAACGCCTCATCGCCGATAGCGGGCCGGCCGGCCGTCACCTGGACAAAGGGCGCTGTCCCCTCCTCGTTCTCGCGGCCGCTCTTCCACGGTGCCAGGGCGTCTTCTTCCGACGGCGCGACAGGAATTAACGGCTCACGAAAAGGAAAATTCAGATGAACGGGACCTGCAAAAGGTCCCGTCGCCGCCGCCACCGCCTTGGCCGCCACCGTCCGCACGTAGCGCAACAGTTCCGGCTCGTTTTCCGGCAAAGCCATTTCCAAAAACCAACGCACGTGTCGGCCAAACAGATGCAGTTGGTCAATCGTCTGCGGCGCGCCGGCATCCCGCAGCTCCGGCGGCCGGTCCGCCGTCAACAGCAACAGCGGAACGCGGGCGTAATGGGCCTCCACAACCGCCGGAGCGAAATTGGCCGCCGCCGTGCCCGACGTGCAGAGGACGGCTACCGGCTCCCGCAACCGTTTTGCCATCCCTAAAGCAAAAAAGGCGGCGGAACGCTCGTCCAAGTGCATCCAACAACGCAAACGGGGGTGTTCCGCCATCCGCATGGCCAGCGGCGTGGAACGGGACCCAGGACAATACACAACGTGCCGCACGCCGCTGCGGGCCAATTCTTCGATAAATGCATTTATATAAACGTACACCGCCTGAGGCCGATTCATCCTATCACACTTCCTATTGCCGACAACATCGGCGTCATTTTCACCCGCGTCTCCTCCCATTCGGTCTGCGGGTCGGAATCCCCCATGATTCCGCAGCCGGCAAACAACACCGCCTCCCGTCCTTGGAACAAAGCCGAACGCAAGGCCACTGCAAACTCCCCGTTGCCGTCGCTGTCCATCCAGCCGATGGCTCCTGCATACCAGCCCCGATCCATCTGCTCTAACGCCCGAACCCGTGCCATGGCCGCCTCCCGCGGATACCCGCCGACGGCCGGCGTCGGATGCAACGCCTGCACCAACTGCAACAGTTGCCGCCCCGGCTTCAGACGGCCCCTCACCGGGGTATACAAATGTTGGATATCCCGCAACTTCATCAGTACCGGTTCTTCCGGAATGTGCAACATTTCACAATAGGGCGCCAGGGCTTCGCGAATCATCTCCCGCACAACGGCGTGCTCGGCCCGGTTTTTGCGGTCCGCCAACAGCCGCTCTCCAAGCCGCTCATCTTCTTCCGGCGTCCGGCCCCGGGCCATGGACCCGGCCAAAGCGGCGACCCGCACCTCCTGCTGCGCCACTTCCACCAGCCGTTCGGGCGTGGCTCCGAGAAAACAGCCCGCCCCCCGGCGGATGGCAAACAAATAACAGTTGTTTCCTTGTTGCCGGCGCAACGCCCGCAATACGTCGGCCGTCGGCCAGTCGCGGGACACGCGGAGAAAGAGCCTTCGGGCCAGCACGATTTTTTTCAAATGCCCGTCCCGAATTTCCTGCGCACCCTGACGGACCGCATGCATCCACGTCTCGGGATCATCTTCCCACACGTCCACCCCGTTTTGTTTCAGCCGTGTCAACCAATCGCCCGTGGCCGGCGACGCTTCTGGAGACACCTGCTCTCCTCGTTGCCCCGTTCGGGCCGACTCAAGCCAATCTGAAGCTTTCTCCCACCATTGGAGCCCGGTCTCATCCGCATCTTGAGGTGAAATGAACCGGTTTACCGTGAGCCACCCTTGATCGTCGCCGTCCCGCAATACAAATTGAAACTCGGGCAACACGAAACTCACCCGAGGGAAGTCCTGCCATAGCGCCGTGGGTTGCTTCTCTTGATCAAACGAAAAGCCGCCAAACAGGACTGGCCCCAAGCCCGGCTCCACCGGACCTTCCCGCAGTCCCGCCGACAGCCATTGTTGCCAACGCTCCAATGATGGTTCCCCATCCGTCAATTCCGCCGCCCGGCCTAACCCGACCAGGACATAACGGCTTCCCGGATTCGCCCACAGCATCACCTGTTCCCGCAATCGCAAGCCACGTTCAAACAGATCGACTGGATCCGCCGCAGCCACCGGAACCGTCACGCTAACCAAGACCACTGCCGCCCGTTGCATGGCCATTTCCTTGCCTTTTTGCCACGCCGTCTCAATTTGTTGCCGACCGAGCCTGGTAATGCAAAGCGCCATCCCGTTCCATCCTTTCCCGGCTTTCCACCACTACTACAATAATACGACCCCAGATTCAGTGTCAACTTTCAAGCTGCGACTCGCCGATTCAAAGCAAGCGCAACCCTTTCGGGTAATGGTTCTTGAGTTGCCCGCCGCTGGCTTTCCCCCAGCCCAAAGGAAAACCGTCGACGGTGACCAACACCCATCCGGCTCGTCCAGCCTCCTCGGACAACGGAAAACTTTCGCCCCGCAAATACCGCACCGCCGCCTGAGGTCCATCCGCATCCAGTGACAACTCCACGGTTTGGACGACCGCCTCCGCTGGCAACGTCATCGCCAAAGCGTGGGCCGGTTCCAATCGGTCTTTTTTCAGCGTGCCTAAATGCAACCCCGGCCGAAGCACCCGCAAGCCCGCCAAACGCTGTCGCACGCTTTCCTCTACGGCTTCGGGAAGCAAAAACAGCTGTTCATGCCGAATGATCAGCCGTTCCGGTGCCACCGACGCCAACGGCACCACCTTCTCCGCTGCCCCTTGCAAAAACTGTTGAGCAAACGCCGTCCACCGGCTCCAAGCGTCCCGCCATTGGCTGTCGGAAGCCGTCTTCCGCAGCAGTTTGCCGGCGGCCGACCGGGATGTTCCTGCTCTTGCCTGTCCCCGACGGCTGTCAGATGAAGCTTTGGCGTCGGTCGCATCGGCTGCCTTCACCATCACGGCGACAAAATGGCCTTCCCCCCGCACCCGATGGGGCCAAATGCGGACACAGTTGGACAACTGGGGCCGGCCATCGCCCCACTGGGGCCTGCCGGGATCAAAATGGACGGCTAAAGGGTGCCGGACCAGTTGAAAGTCTGGATGGCGCACCAAAAAACGGGCCACCGTCCCTTCGTTTTCCTCCGGCGAAAACGTGCACGTGGAGTACACCAACGTTCCACCCGGCTTCAACATGGTCGCCGCGGCATCCAAAATGTTATCCTGGCTTTTGGCAAAACGGCGGACGTTGTCCAACGACCACACCAACATCATCTGCGGATCTTTGCGAAACATCCCTTCGCCGGAACACGGCGCATCCACCAAGATTTTGTCAAAAAACGCCGGGAAGTGTTCCGCCAGCCGGTTGGGACGCTCCACGGTCACCACCGCATTGCGGATGCCGAACCGCTCGATGTTTTCCACCAAAATCGACGCACGGCTCGGTTGGATTTCGTTGGCCACCAGCAACCCTTCCCCCCGCAAAGCCGCTCCGATCTGTGTCGCCTTGCCGCCGGGAGCCGCGGACAAATCCAACACCGTCTCGCCGGGCTGCACGTCCAACATCTCCACCGCCGCCATGGCGCTCGGCTCTTGAATGTAGTACAGGCCAGCTGCATGATAGGGATGTTTCCCCGGGCGGCTTTCCGGTGAATAGTAAAAGCCCGTCGGGCACCACGGCACCGGTTCCAGTGGAAACGGACAACGGGTGAACCATTCTTCTGGCTCAGTTTTCAACGGATTGATTCGTAAACCGTACACCCGCTCCTGGCGGAGCGCAGCCAAAAACGGTTCTGCTTCATCTTCCAACTGATGGCGCATCCGTTGCACGAACGCTTCCGGCAGGCGCCCATAGGACGAATGTCCTTGTCCCTTGCGCTGTTGCGCCCTATCCTTTGTCATCACTTATCACCTCAGGCCTCTCGGCAATCCTAACGATGCGATGATTCGCATCTCGACAACTCGTGATAAAATAAATTTATGTTTGAAATGTTGAGCATGGGAGAGGAGATGCCACGGAATGGAAGCGGCGCTCAAGTCTTCTCAACCGGCCACCCGGACGCTTTACAACATTTTGTTCTCCATCAGTCTCGTCCACTTGTTTAATGATACCATTCAGGCCGTCATCCCCGCCATCTTTCCTATCTTGCGGGAATCGATGCAACTGAGCTACTTTCAGCTGGGTCTGGTGGCCTTTGCCCTCAACATGACGGCATCGGTGATGCAACCGGTGGTAGGCTGGTACACCGACAAACGCCCGATGCCGTACATGTTGCCCATCGGTATGTGCCTCACCTTGTGCGGCATGTTGGGACTGGCCTTTGCACCCAACTACGGATTCGTGCTGCTTTCGGTGATGTTGGTGGGCTTGGGCTCCGCCATTTTCCACCCCGAAGGCTCCCGCGTCGCCTACCTCAGCAGCGGCAACCGACGCGGACTGGGCCAATCCATTTTCCAAGTCGGCGGCAACAGCGGCCAATCGCTGGCTCCGATCATGACGGCGCTGGTCTTTGTCAATTTGGGACAAAGGGGTGCCGCCTGGTTTGCCATCCCGGCTGGCCTGGCCATTCTCGTCATGATGTACATCGCCTCATGGTACACGACCCAGCTTCCCCGGCTGCAGGAAATGAAAAAACGGTCGGCAAAACGCGCGGCGACCGGTGCGGTATCGGCCCAGCATCAGCGCCGGCTGCGGCTGGTCCTGGTGTTGTTGGTCGGATTCGTCTTTGTCCGGTCGTGGTACCATGCCGGCATCACCAACTTTTATCCGTTCTACTTGATGGAACAATACGGTGTGACGGTGAAGGGCGCCCAACTGTACATTTTTCTCTTCCTGGCAGCCGGCGCATTAGGCACTTTTTTAGGCGGACCGCTGGCCGACCGGTTCGGCAAGCGGAACGTCATCCTGTTTTCGATGTTGGGCTCAGCCCCTCTGTCCCTCTTGTTGCCTCATGTCAATGCCGCCTGGGCATACGCGCTGTCGCTGGTCATCGGCTTCATCATTTTATCCAGCTTTTCCGTCACCGTCGTCTACGCCCAAGATTTGATGCCGGGTAAAGTCGGTACCGTGTCGGGCTTAATCATCGGGTTCGCCTTCGGCATGGGGGCATTGGGCTCGGTGGCCCTGGGGGGATTGGTGGACTTGTTAGGAGTAAAAACGGTCATGATTCTCTGCAGCTTTTTGCCGGTATTGGGCATTGTCTCCCTGTTGCTGCCGACGGACAAAAAACTGGAAAAGTGGGCTGCCAGCGAAAACTGATCTTTCCCGTATGTCCCAAAAAACAAAGGCTGCTTGCGGAGTTGGTTCGCAAGCAGCCTTTTTACGAAAAAAACGACAACGGACTTGCCACATCAAAGCCGACTTTCCTCAGTTGGCTTTTTTCTGTTCCCGCTTCAGTTCTTCCATGATTTCGTCAATTTCCATAATCTTTAGGACAATTTGGCGCTTTTCTTCTTCACTGGCTGTTTCAAATTCGGACAACAGTTGTTCCCGTTGCATTGCGTATCGCTGCATCTCGTTCAGCATGGTTCTTCCACCTCTCGTTTTTATCTATTATCTCCAGTTTTCATTCTTTTAACCGATTTCACTTTCATTATAACAAAAATTATGTCGATTGTTGCCGTAATGTTTGAACACTTTATGACAAAGCTCGACAAAAGACAAAAATCCCCTTGACAAATTTTTGTCGACTGTTCCCAGCCTAAAACGGTTCGGCTTTGTTACAATAAACAGGAATACGGTGATGGACAGGAGGGTGGCCATGGCAGAAAACCTGCGATTTTCCGGTCCGCAACGCCGTCAATGGATTTTGGAGACGTTAAAAAATGCGGCCAGTCCCGTCACCGGAACGGAACTGGCCAAACGCGCCAACGTCAGCCGACAAGTCATCGTTCAAGATATCGCCCTCTTGCGGGCGGCACAGGCTCCGATTTTGGCCACACCGCAAGGGTATGTGTATTATGAAAATCCCGGTTCTCATCAAGACGCGCCTTGCTCGCGGGTCATCGCCTGCAAACACCGCCTGGAAGAGACGGAATTGGAATTGAACACGTTGGTGGATCACGGCCTGCACGTCTTGGACGTCATCGTGGAACACCCCATTTACGGCGAGTTGCGGGGTTCCTTGATGCTGAAAAATCGCCGGGACGTGCAACATTTCCTGAAAAACATGCGCCGCTCCGGCGCCTCTCTGCTATCGAGCTTAACCGACGGCGTGCACTTGCACACGGTGGCTGCCGAAAGCGAGGCCCGCATTGACGAAGCGTGCGAGGCGCTGGCCCGGCTCGGCATTTTGCTGCACGAGCGGGTCACTCAAAGGGAACGGGAATATTGAAGATCCCGAATGATTTCCGGCGTCAGGCGGCGGATGAGGGCCACCAACAGCCGCTTGGCCGCCTCGTAATCGTCGCGGTTGATGATGGAAGCATGACTGTGAATGTAACGGGCCGGGATACTGATGACCGCCGACGGCACCCCTTCACCCCACAAGTGTACCCGGCCGGCGTCGGTGCCGCCCTGTGAAACAAAAAACTGATACGGAATGTTTTCGCTCTCGGCCACGTCCAACAAAAAGTCCCGCAAGCCCGGCAACAAAATCATCGTGCGGTCGTAAATCCGGATGAGCACGCCTTCTCCTTGCCGGCCGAAGCCGTCCTTGACCCCCGGGGTATCGCCCGCCGGTCCCGCGTCGAGGCCGAAAAACAAGTCGGGCCGAATGAGCTGGGCCGCCACCGCTGCCCCGCGCAACCCCACTTCTTCCTGCACCGTAGCCCCGCTGTACACATTGACCGGCAACGTGTCTCCATGTAGTTCCCGCAGCAATTCGATGGCCAGGGCACAGCCGTATCGGTTGTCCCACGCTTTGGCCAACAACTTTTTGCCACCGGCCAGCACTGTAAAAGGAGTATCCGGCACAATGGGCTGACCGGGTTTGACGCCCAACGCCTCCGCTTCCTCCTTGCTGTCGGTGCCGATGTCGATGAACATGTTTTTGATCTGCACCGGTTTTTTTCGTGCGTCTTCATCTAACAAATGGGGCGGGGTCGAACCGATGACGCCTGGCACAACGCCTTGCTCGGTCACAATGTTCACCCGTTGGGCCAAGAGCACCTGCTCCCACCAGCCGCCCAACGGTTGAAAACGGATAAATCCTTTTTCCGTAATTTGCGTCACCATGAACGCCACTTCATCCATGTGACCGGCTACCATGACGTTGGGCGCATCGGGGGACGCTTCCTTCACCCCGAACACACCGCCCAACCGATCCGCCACCAACCGGTCGCTGTACCGTTTTAATTCGCTTTCCATGATCTCCCGCACCGGTCCTTCAAAGCCCGGCGCCCCCGGCGCTTCCGTCAGGCGCTGAAAAAGCGCCAGCTGTTCGTCTTGCATCCCTTCCACCTCCGGCAAATTCAGCTCCACACTAATGCTAATACTACGCGAATGCCGGAGGTAAAGCAAAATGTCAGAACAATCAACGCCTTTCTGTCGGCACGTGCCGACAGAAAGGCGTCAGATAACCAGGCATGCCCCAAAAACGGCGAACTACTTTGCAAAGACACGGAGCTTGTTCAGGCCTTTCGCCTCCCGCTCCTGATAAACCTTCTGTCCTTCCTGCAACACTGCCCGGAACTGCTGCTGCTTTTCTGCCGGGACAGGCTTTGTGAACAAGCTGACGATATAGGCGACCAGCAGGTTGGCTGCCAACGCCCAAGCTGCCGAATGGATTCCGAGCGGATACGGCCACACCTGATAGGTTAAAAACACGGTGATCATCCCCACCACCAGACCGGTATTCACCCCCGCAGGCGTCAGGCGACGCCAATAGAGCATGCCCAAAAGGGCCGGCACGGTCTGCAAGCCAAAAGCGGTGGCCAAACCGCCAATCAAGGCAATGACATCCCGTGTCGTCATCGCGAAAAACAAGCCGATGACCACCACGAACACCACCATGAATCGCCCGAAATGGATCTGCTGCTTGGGAGTTGCATCCTTGTTGATGTATTGTTTGTACACATCCCGCGACAGGAGCGAGCTGATGGATGCAAGATAGGCGTCTGCCGTCGAGTTCATGGCAGCAAAAATGCCAATCGCCGTCAACAAGGCCAAACCGGTCGGCATCAACTCCGCCATGATCATAGGCGTCAGGGCATCCGTTCTTTCCAGCGCGCCAAAAAGAATGCGGCCGCCGCCGCCAATAATCGGCGAAAGGATGAAATAGTAAAAACCGGCGATCATGGACATGATGACAAGCAATTGCCAGCGAAAGATCCGAGGACTCCGGGCACTGAACGCCCACATGGTGTAAACCGGCGAGGTGTAAATTCCCACCGTGGCAATGGCGTACGTCAAGACAAAGGGCCATCCCCAGGCACCGTTTTCACCGGGGAGCAGGCGCCAGCTTTCCGGCAACTCCTGAATGCCCTGTAAGATCCCGGCAAAACCGCCCGGAACATTGGCCAGCACCACGCCGGCCAGGATAAAAATCCCGAGGACAAGGAACACACCCTGAAACGTGTCGGTAATGGCCGCCGCCCTTAAACCCCCGAGAAAGACGTAAATCACCACTACGGCAGCCATTAGAAGGGTCCCGAGGGTGAAATTGACCGCGCCCCCGGTCAACACTTCGAACACGGTCCCCCCACCAATCAACTGCATGGCGCTGTAGGGGATGACATACAGCACGCCCAGGATGACCATCAGGATGCGCGTCAAATCCCCGTAATAGGCTCCAAACATCTCACCCGGCGTCATAAAACCGAACCTTTTTCCGAACAGCCACTGCTGTCCGAAGAAAAACAGGGCAACCATCGCCATGAAGACCACATGAGAATAGTTCGCCACATAAGCCAAGCCAACAGCTGCGGCCTGTCCCTGATGACCGAGCATCAGCCAAGCGCTCTGAGCCGTCGCCAGCATGGACAATCCGAGAATGATCGGCCCCAGGCTTCGTCCGGCCAGAAAATACTCGGCCGGATCGATGCTTCCTTTGCGGTAGCTAAACACACCGACGAGAATGAAAAATAACCAATATACAATGACACCAACCAGCAACCACGTAGTAAAGGAATCCATAAGCCTTCACCTTCCGCTCATATCATTCTGTTTGCATCCGCTTGAAGCAGGACGTATCTATAGCGCCTTCAGGCCTGGATGCTATCGGATATATCGGCTTTGATTGGTTGTGCATACTCCTCTTCCCGAATCTCCACATTGGTACAGGTCAATTTGTAGCCCGCCACATAGACCAAAACGATCCCTATCAACCAACCAAGGATGGCTCCCACCCAGAGCAATGGCATGCCGAACACGGTGACGTCAAAGTTAAAAAACAACAGTCCCGGCCCCAAAAAGAGAAGGGCCCAAATCACCGCAACAATCATCCAGATTTTGTCGCGTCGGCTGACGATCATGATTCCATCCTCCTTGGATTCACAATTGTCTCAGCCCGGTTTTACTAATGCATATTTGGTTATCCGGTGCGATATGTTTCGCGCA
>k87-168843_pt1 | contig 19137 bp, 20 predicted proteins | sample MGYA00084031_6733416 | MGnify analysis MGYA00084031
CATTCGCGACAGTGGCCACCAGTCTTACTTAGACTCGTCAAAATCGCTAAGCATCGCTTTGTACTCTTCGATTTTTCTTTCAAGACAGTCTTGACAAATCAATGTGGTCGTGCCTTCACTTTCGTCAATACCGGAAATTCCGTCAGGGGTTACTTCTTTCAATTCGTCACAATAATCACATATATCGATACGTGTAGACAAAAAGACAACCCCTTTACTCCTAACTGACGTCCATTATACATGAGTTTTGGCGTTTTCACAATTCACGTTCGCGAAAGGACCATTTTTTTCTAGAGGTGTGGTACAATATTTTTGGAAGCGATTACGATTGAATGAAAGGGTGTCGTACACGGTGAAGGCGGTATGGACCCCGACTGAATCCTTCGTACAGTCTACGCGTTTGCACAGATGGATGACACAACTCGGCTTTGACGATTACGACGACTTTTTTCAAGCGTCGGTCCAAAACATCGCCTGGTTTTGGGGTGAGGCAGAAAAGGCGCTGGACATTCGCTGGTTCAAGCCGTACGAAAAAGTTGTCGATCTCTCCCGCGGTAACATGTGGCCAAAATGGTACGTCCGGGGGAAACTCAACGTCACCCACAACGCGGTCGACAAGTGGTTGGAAGACCCGCGAGTCCGCACACGCCCAGCTGTCGTGTGGGAAGGTGAAGACGGAAAGGTTCGTTCCTTCACGTACGAAGAAATCGCTGTACGCGTCAACCGTGTGGCAAACGGACTGAAAAAGCACGGCATCCGAAAGGGTGACCGCATCGCTCTGTACATGCCGATGATTCCGGAAACAGTCATTGCCATCCTGGCGATCATCAGAATCGGCGCGATATTCATCCCGTGCTTTTCCGGGTTTCCCGCCGACGCTGTGGCAAAACGGTTAGAGCATGCCCAAACGAGCATGTTGATGACGGCAGACGGTTTTCTACGCCGCGGCAAGCCAGTCCGAATGAAAGAGGAGGCGTCAAAAGCGTGTGACCGAGTGGACAGCGTGCAAAAATTAATCGTCGTACGCCACCTGAAACTTGACATTCCCTGGCACCCTGAACGCGATACAGATTGGCTCGAACTCGAATCGGGCCAACCGGACTGTCCATGTGAAGTGACATCGGGCGACGACCCCTTTATGATTATTTACACATCCGGGACAACCGGGAAACCGAAGGGCGCCGTCCACACGCATAACGGCTTCGCCCTCAAGTCCGCATTCGATGCCGGATTCGGTATGGATGTCAAACCGGGGGACGTCATGTGCTGGTTGACCGACATGGGATGGATGATGGGGCCTTTCCTCGTGTTTGCGACTCTATTCAACGGTGCGACGATGGTCATTTACGAAGGGACGCCGAACTTCCCCACTCCCGATCGCCTATGGAAGCTCGCGTCGGACCACAGCCTGACACATCTCGGCGTTTCGCCGACGCTGATCCGCTCCTTGATGCCTCATGGAGCCGACCTTGCACACAAACACGATCTTTCCACCCTTAAAGCGATCGCCTCGACAGGTGAACCGTGGAATTCCGAACCGTGGCACTGGCTGTTCCGTGATGTCGGGAACAACCGCATACCGATCATCAACTACTCAGGCGGCACGGAAATTTCAGGCGGTATTTTGGGAAATGTGCTCGTCAAGCCGATTGCCCCCGCGAGTTTTAACGCCCCTTTACCGGGCATGGACGCTGATGTATTCAACGCTGAAGGCCAGCCTGTGCGAGGAGAAGTCGGCGAATTAGTGATTAAACAACCATGGGTGGGGATGACGAACGGTTTTTGGCAAGAGCCGGCCCGGTACGAAAATACGTACTGGAGTCGCTGGAAAGGGACGTGGGTGCACGGAGATTGGGCCGTGCGGGACGAAAACGACTTCTGGGTGATCACCGGGCGTTCTGACGACACGTTGAACATCGCCGGCAAACGCCTCGGTCCAGCCGAAATGGAATCGGTGCTCGTCGACCACCCTGCGGTACTGGAAGCGGCTACTGTCGGTATTCCAGACGACATTAAAGGAGAAGTGGCCGTCTGTTTTGTTGTCTTACAGCCAGATTGTCAACCGGCGCAACACTTGGGCGAGGAACTCGTCCAGTGGGTGACAGACCGTATGGGGAAAGCGTTGCGTCCGAAAACCGTCCACTTTGTTGCTGACCTGCCGAAAACGCGGAATGCCAAAATCGTGCGCCGCGCCATCCGCGCCGCCTACCTCGGCGAAAGTGCCGGGGACCTAACCAGTCTCGACAACCCTCAAGCTGTAGAAGCCATCCGCCAACTCGGTCATACAACAAAATGAAATCATGGAGCACAGGGTTCGATTGACCCGATCACGTACTGACACGCTCAAACGGTTTATCTCGGTAGCGCCAACGTACGTGCAGGCGAAAGAAAGCCGGGTGACGTGGAACGATAGGCCAGAGCTCGGGATCGGTTAGATCCTTCTGTGATTGACAGCAAACGGATGCAATGACAAGCCTTAAAACAAAAGGAAAAAGAGATCTCTTGAGCGAGACCTCTTTTAACGAAGTTTTCTCATGATAAAAATTAAAAATTGGAGCGGATGACGGGAATCGAACCCGCGTTTCAAGCTTGGGAAGCTTGTGTTCTACCATTGAACTACATCCGCACGTGGGACTACTTGCATTATAGCAAGAACACACTCCCTTTACAATCCCCCCAACACGAGACGATTTATTCTGAAAATAAAAAACGCGCTATATACAGAAGGCTCCCGCGTACGGGAGCCTTCACACAGTACATACCGACTACCTGAAATAGGCGGGTAAGACCAACAAGGCCATTAACAACGAAAAAGCGCCAATGACCATCGCCCATATCCCCGTCGTACGTGAGCCTTGCCGGAAGGCAAGGTATCCGACGATGATCCCTGCCGGAGCTAAAACGGCAGGCAAAATAAAAATGCTGACCAAGGAAAGGATAATCCCGGCAATTCCTAATCCACGCCCTTCATCCCCTTGAGCACTGCGCCCTTCGTCTGCAGGTTCTTCAGCGCTACGCGGCATCGGATCGGCAATTTCCTCAGCCGCCTCTACGTCTTCCCGCTCAGACCGGATATCTTCCGGGTCGCGGTCATTTTTTCCGATGGGTTCAGCGGCTCCCAATGGTGAACTGATTTCCTCTTCCTCAGCCGGATCTTCACGCATCAGTTCTCCCTGATATGAATCGTTGAGATATGCACTTTCATCAAGCTCGTCCTGAACTCGATTCCCTTCGTCCGATTCGGTCAGGCCGCTGTTTTGCGCCCCGAATGCCTGTTCGTACGGAATCACCTTTCGGTCTCGGGTATCCTTTCCGTTTTCTTCGGCCACATCACAACCCTCCCTTTCAGGTATACCGTTAGTATGGAGGATTTAAGCCGAATGTATATTGGAAGTTATAAGGAATGAAAAGGTGATTTCCATGTATAATTGTACAAGACGTTTCATCGTGCTAACATGGAGACATTGAGGATTTGAGGGGATGCCTTGCGAATGGAAGCCTTAAGCCAACTCGTGGACGACTTAGGGGCATTTTTTTTGGAACACGGCATGTGGGGATTGATGTTTGTTTCCTTTGCCGACAGCTCCTTTTTTCCAGTTCCGCCTGATTTCTTGCTCATTCCGCTGGCGATTGCGCGGCCGGAGCTGGCGTTTTGGTACGGCATGCTGACGACTGGCACATCAGTGCTAGGCGCTATGTTTGGTTGGTGGATCGGCCTCAAAGCTGGCAGACCGATCCTCTACAAATTATTCCCTGAAGACAAAATAAGAAGAGTCGAAAAATACTATGAAAGATACGGAGGGGCCGCGATCGCGGTCGGGGGGTTCACTCCTTTGCCGTACAAAGCGTTTACAATTACAGCGGGTATGGCCAATATCACATTAAGGCAGGTAATCTTGTGGTCCATCCTATCCCGTGGAGCCAGATTTATGTTGGAAGTTGCCATCATTGTCTATCTCGGGGAACAAGCCCAAGATTTTATTCACGATTATTTCGGTCCGATTACGATCGTTACCGTCATCGTCATCATGATCGGATATATTGGATACCGCTCGTACAAGGCGCGTCAATGGTCATCGAACAAAAAACAGGTTTGACCCTTTCGCAGTTTGTTCATCAGGCACGCTCTAAAGGGGTCAGTTTACGATCCAAGTAGTGATACACGCGGGCAACGAGTTTCGGATTGAAACCGAAGTCTACAAAGCGGCTGCGCAAAGCGACATGCAGATCGACTGCCGACTGAACTGGAGTAATGGCGTAGACCGTCACGACGATGTCGTGTTTCAATCCGAGCGGATCGCGATATTCCATCATCACTTCGCCGCGGCTTTCGTTTACATGTACAAGCTGGACATCTTTCGCTTCCCTGGCAAACTGTACAACTTCTTGGCACACTTTCTTTTGTTCACCTCGGTAGTACCGAGTGCGCAAATGCTCTTCTTTTACATGTTCACCAGTATCTGTAACACCTGTAAAAAAACGCCTGAACGCTGACATGTTCACACTCCCTAGCCCACTGTTAACCTCGCACTTTCTCTTCAAGCCGTTCAATACGGCGCAACATATCCTGCAGTAACGCTTCTTGCCCGGTCTCTTGAGAGACAGATTCCCGCAACGTTTTTAACTGTTCTTTCAGTTCACGGTTTTCTTCAATTAAGTATTCAAAATTCTTAATCACCAAATCCAGAAACTCGTTCACTTCATCGACATCGTAACCGCGAAACGAATATTTAAAATCTTTGTTAAATATATCCAGTGGTGTTAATCGTTCCATTTTCTCCCCCTTAACCTCTCTTGTCCTTTTAAACTTTATTATACCGTACAAGGTTGTATTTTTGTCTAGTCAAATAAAAAAGGAGCTCTTTCGAGCCCCGTATTGGTGTGCTTTTCCTAAATCAATGAGCTGTCGGGAAAACACGCCGAATCGTCTCGTTGATCTCATCCATCATGCCGTCGACCGGCTGGCCGTTGCGAATATCCCGTGCGTATCCGTTCACCCTGTCAAAAAAGTCTGGATCTGCGGAAACGTACACATTCGCAATATCCCGGTCGAGATGGCGCACTTCATCCGAAATGCGTTCTTTCAAGTCGTTTGTGACCCGGCCTTCTTGGTCTCCCGGAAGATCTACGGCTACAAACGCATTGTCGTCCGTCAACAGAACCGTCGCGGCATCAATCTCACGCATGTTCGTCAGTCTGTCTGCAACGTCATCAGCTAGGCGCATGTTACCTTCGACTCCGCCGCCGGCATTATTCTGAGTTCCGTTATCATTCATCCCGGATCGGTTGCCGCCAATGTTTCGGTTTCTGTCATTGTCCGCGAAACCGTTGTCCCCCGTGTCTCGGTTGCCGTTGCCCATCCAACCGTTATTCCGGTCCCCCATATTATTCCCGATGTCGCCAGGGGCCCTTGTCTGATCGGGGTTGTTGAGATTGTCATCGTCCGGCCGCTCTTGGGCCGCACACCCTGCCATGAGCGCGATCACGAGTACGGATACCATCGCCAAACGAAGCCATCGGATTTGCCGCATTGGCATGCTAATTCCTCCTTTATACGGGTTACACTGATAGTGTGAGCGAAAAAGGAGGAATTATACACAAAAACTCCCGCCGAAGCGGGAGCCGAACGAACCGATCGACTATTATTCTCTTGTGGCAGCGACGAACAAGAGCACAAACCGAAGCAGTTCTACAAGTGCCAACAGTGTAGAAGCGACGTACGTGAAGGCGGCAGCGCCCAACACTTTGTTCACCCCGCGCTCCTCCTGGTTGCGGATAAAGCCGTTTTTGAGCAGAATGTCTTTCGCTCGACTGCTAGCATTAAATTCGACAGGCAGTGTCACAAGCTGAAACGCCACGGCCCCGGCGTAAAACAGTACGCCAAGTCCAAACAGTTCTAAAAACCCCAAAAAGAGACCGGCTAAAAGCAAGAATGGGGCAATCCCGGACGTTAAGTTCACGACGGGGAACATGCGGTGGCGCAGGACGAGCATGCTGTACTGCTCCTTGTGCTGAATGGCGTGCCCGACCTCGTGAGCGGCGACGGAAACGGCAGCAATGGAACTCCCGTAGTAGTTGTTTTCCGAGAGTCTGACCACCCGTTTAATCGGATCGTAGTGATCGGATAAAACCCCGCGCACCGGCTCAACTGCCACGTCGTACAGCCCGTTCTGGTCCAAAATTTGCCGCGCTACTTCCGCACCGGTCAACCCAGAGGAAGCTGCTACTTTCGACCATTGGTTGTAATTTCCCTTGACCTTAAATTGAGCCCAAATGGTGAGCCCAAAGCAGGCAAACGTCAGCAACAGCAAAAGTCCCATCATCGCAGAAAAACAGTCCTCCCCTTCTACCTTTTTATGTTTATATACGATCGATCTTTAGGTTAGTTTCACACCTACTTTTATTTTATCACAAACAGTGGCAGAGCATGAAACAAGTCATGACAACTTTTTTAATTTCCATATACGAAGTTGATCACGAGTCCGGCAACGAGCAGCACAAATAGTGCAACGACGATCCACATCCCTTTGTTGTTCTTTTTCATCGCTCCCATCTCTCCCCGTCAGCTTTTTTATCTATTTTATCAGCTTTTTTAAAAATCGAAAATCACTTTTGCGCTTCAAGCAATATCCATCCGTGCGGTGAGATTTCATCTTCAACTATGTCAGGATTTGACATCAACTCGGCCGCTACATCCGTGTCGAACGTTACGTACACTTCTTCCACTTCCGGCTGGTTGACCCAGCCTCTCAGCAATTCCTGCATATTTTGCTCTGTTTCCACGGCCAAATCGCCGGAGCTCAACACGCCAACGTACAACTTCCTGCTGCGCTCTACAAGAACGGCGTCTTCCACTTGTTCCATGGCTTCTACCCACTCGTGCAACTCCTCTGCAAACGAAGGCGCCTCTTCTGTTTGCCGGACCCGAATGTACTCGCGAGGAGCGAACGGCTCTACTTCCAACCCGTTTCGTTTACGCTCTTCCAAGACGGGATCACATCCGTTTAAAATGGCACAACACGTATACATTAGAGCAAATGTGAGCACTTGGCGTCGGTACACGTGAAATCACTCCCTGGTGTTAATTTGCGCTTAAGCAGGAAGGCTTATTCTGTTAGTCGCGGGCCCCTTTTTCCATCGTCGGCTAAGTCGTCTTGTACACTGTGCTCCCACAAGGGAACGCCTGTGCGGTAGGCGGCGCGGGAAATCATGTGCGCGCCAACTGGGGCGGTCAGGAAGAGAAAAACAATCCCGAGCAGCAGTTTTACACTGACGACACCGTGCTCGGCCATGAAGTAGGTCATACAGCCGAGTAGAATACACATGATCCCCAAAGTCGAGCTTTTGGTGACAGCGTGCATGCGGGTGTATATGTCGGGAAACCGGAGCAGTCCAACCGTTCCGAAAAAAGTGAACACCACACCGACGATAATAAGGCCGCTAACGATCAGGTCAATCAACGATAACACCCTTTATCAAAAACTTGGAGAAGGCAACCGTCGCAATAAACGACAATATGGCAATGACCAGAATGGCGTCTAAATACGTGAGCGAATCCAGCTTAATCGATAAAATGCCAATGACCCCGATCAAGTTGACGCCGATGGTGTCGAGGGACACGACCCGATCGGGCAAGGTGGGGCCGACTAAGACGCGGTACGTACATCCGGCAATCGAGACGGCCAAGGCACTCAAACTGACTGTACACACGATGTCGATCATCGAGTTACCTCCCGAATCCGTTTCTCAAACGTATTTTTTATGTCGTCACTTACTTCTTCCGCTGCGGAAATATCCAGCACGTGAATGTACAGAGTCGAGTTGTCCACGGATACGTCGACGCTCAACGTTCCCGGTGTCAACGATATTAGATTGGCGAGGGTCGTAATTTCCCGCGGGGAACGCAGATGGATCGGGAGAGCGACAATTCCAGGTGTAAAAGCTTGTTGCGGTTTCGCCACGTGTTTGATGACATCGATGTTAGACAGAATCAACTCTTTCAAAAAAATACCGATCAGCACGACGAGGGCCACAATGCGCCTGCCGTAAAACGGCGCTGGAAGAAAACGCCGCAGGAGGAACAGTAACACAAACCCGAGCACATACCCGACAGCAAATGTCACCGGAGTCAAGTCGTTATTCAGAAACGCCCAGACGAAGGCCAGTATGAGGTTCACCAACACTTGCATTGCCACTGTCATCTACTCCTTCACATTTACGGACTCAATGTATAGGGACGGGTCCATCAACTGCTCTCCCGCCAGCGATATGTAAGGATAAACCGCTTCTGCCCCTAATCCGATGGCAACGGACAACACTACCAAAAAGGCAGCGGGCGCAAGCAGCGCACCGTCTCCCCTCATTTTTTTTCCGGCGGGGAACCGCTCCTCTCCCCAGACCCCGTATATAAAAATGCGCATGACAGAAAACAAAATGAGTAAACTCACCAGGAGGGATAAACCGACCACCCAGTAAGACGAAGCTTGAATCCCTCCCTGGAGGAGCAGCACCTTCCCGACAAATCCGCTCAACGGCGGAATACCGGCCAACGACATGGCGGCAGTGAAGAACAACCAGCCGAGCTGGGGATGCTTTTTGATCAATCCCCCCATATGCGCCAGTTTCTCCGTACCTGCGATTCCCACGATGACACCGCCCAACAAAAACAGGCACGCTTTAATGATCATGTCGTGTACGAGGTACAAAACAGCCCCGGTGACGCCCGCGTCGTTGTAAAATCCTAAACCCGTGAGTATGAGACCGACGGCGCTAATGACGTTGTAAGCTAATATGTGCTTCACATTTTCCGAACCGACGGCCCCGATAACCCCGATGACCATCGTGACCGCAGCAAATATGAGGATCATCGTGTGGGTAAAGGGCGTGTCGTTTACAAATATAAGGGTGAAGAAGCGAAAAATGGCGTAAACCCCCACTTTGGTCAACAATCCGGCAAACAGGGCGGCGACTGGCGTCGGCGGTGCGGCGTACGAGTCCGGCAACCAAAAGTAAAGGGGAAAAAGCGCAGCTTTAATGGCAAAGACCACCAAAAACAAGACGCTCAACGCCGTGAGGACGCCTGGCTGGCCGCTATCAGCGACCTTCACGGACAAATCTGCCATGTTGAGCGTTCCAGTCACGGCGTACAAAAAGCCGAGTGAAATCAGAAACAGCGTCGATGAGACGACATTGACGACGACATACTTAAGGGATTCCCGCAATTGCCGCCGCGTTCCGCCCAACGCGATTAACGCGTACGACGCGATCAAGAGGACTTCAAAAAAGACAAACAAGTTAAACGCGTCACCCGTTAAAAAAGCTCCGCACACGCCTCCGACGAGAAACAAAAAGAGCGGATAGTAATAATGTCGCTCGCGCCCTTCCCCTATCCCCCGAAACGAGAAAAAGAGACAGGCCAATCCGACGAGGTGCGTGGTGAGGATTAACAGGACGGCAAACATGTCGGCGACAAACACGATGCCAAACGGTGCCGGCCAGTTTCCCGCGGCCAAAGTTTGAATCCCTTCTGCTGGTACTTGCCGGACTAAAAACAGCGCAATCCCTGTGCTCAAAAATAACCCGGCTGCACTCAGGACACGCTGTACGCCGACGCGCTCCTTCAAAAAAATGAGTAATATGCCAGTTAAAAGCGGTACAATGACCGGAAAGACAATAACGTTATTCATCCTGTGTCTCCTTAAACTGTTCCAAGTCGTCTGTTTGAAGCGCTCGATAAGAGCGGTAAGCGAGGACGAGGAGCACAGCGGTTACCCCGAAGTTGATGACGATGGCGGTCAAGATGAGAGCTTGAGGCAGCGGATCTGTATAAACGGCCGATTCCTGGTCGAGCACAGGAGAAGCTCCCCTTTTTAAGCCGCCCATGGTGAGCAAGAGAATGTGAGCTCCGTGAGAGATAAGCGATAAACCGAGAACAACGCGCAAGACGCTTTTGGACAGTATCAAATACGTCGCGACAGCGAACAAAACTCCTGCGGCAACAGACATGACCCATTCCATGTTACCGGTCCTCCCCAATTGTGAGTATCGCCGTCATCGTGGCACCTGTCACAGTCAAGTACACGCCGATGTCAAAAATGAGCGCCGTCGTGAGTTCGGTCTCGCCCAAAAGCGGCAGGTGAACATACCCGAAAGCATGGGTTAAAAACGGGTATTGAAGTACCGTTGCACCGATGCCGCACAGAAAGGCGATCGACAGGCCGAGGGCCATCACATGACGGAAATTGACGGGAACGGCCTTTTGGACCGTTTCCATCCCGAAAGCGAGGGACAGGAGCACGAAAGCAGAGGTCGTCAACAATCCCCCGACAAAGCCGCCCCCTGGGGAATGGTGACCGGCATTTAAGATAAAGACGGCAAAGACGAGAATGATAAACAAGACGACCTTCGTAACCGTCTGTAAGATGAGGTCATTTGTTTTCATTGACATCGCCCCCCGTTAAACGCAGTTTTACCAGCCCGTACACAGCGAGTCCGGCAATGCCGAGCACTAAAATTTCCAGCATCGTATCCGTCCCCCGGAAATCCACGAGAATGACGTTCACCACGTTGTAACCGCCTGCCTCTTCATAAGAGTTTTGCACGTAGTAGCTTGAAATAGGCTCGAACAGTTTCGAGCTGAAAGACGACAACGCCAACGCCGTCACCAGAATACCCACCGCAACGGACACGATCAGATGACTGACGGCGGTACGCCGTTTCTTTCGTTCGCGCTTCAATCGGGGCAAGTGATAAAAACAGAGCAAAAACAGCACCGTCGTCACCGTTTCAATGACAAGCTGGGTGAGGGCTAAATCCGGCGCTCGGAAATTGACGAAGAACAGAGCGACGATAAAACCGACGGCTCCAAGGGCGAGAATGGCCCTGATCCGGTGGCCGCTCACGGCAATGTAAAGGGCAGCGGCTATCATCGCCAACGCCAATAACAGTTCGTACGTGCTGACGGGCGATGCCTTTTCCGGAATGAGGGAAAAGGCGTTTTGCTCAAAGAAAACGTATCCGACGAAAAGCACTATAAACGTCAACATGTACACGAGGTAATCGCGCAAGGAACCTGTCATGTGCCAGTTCATCACCTGTCGGGGCAACCTTTCCGACCCGTCAAGCCAACTGTCGTAAAAACTGTTAAGGGACAATATTGGTGGAAAGGCTCTGTAGACCGCCTGCCAACGGGAGAGAGAGCGAAACATGACAAACCCGATCCCCAACACTCCGATCGTCATAAACAGCGGCCAGTTCAATCCGTGCCAATGGCTGATGTGTACAACGGGTTCCGACCCGGGGACAATCGCCTCCACGACGGGTGCCAGAATACTGTTAGCCACCAAGCCGGGACACAACCCGACGGCGACGATCATGACGGCCAACGTGACGGGGGGTATCAACATCCCTAAGGGCGCTTCGTGCGGCTTCTTTTCCAGTTTCTCCAACTGGGCTTGCCCGGTAAACACGTGAAACGACAACATCATGGAGTAAATAAAGGTGAAAATGCTGCCCAAAAACGCGACAATGGGAAAGACCAGTTGCCACGACACCTCTTGCGTCATGTTGACGGACGCCTGGAAAAACATTTCTTTACTGAGGAAACCGTTTGTCGGCGGTACGCCAGCCATGGCAAAAGTACCGATAAACGCAAGAGCTGCCGTCACCGGCATCAGCGCGTACAACCCCCCCAGACGACGGATGTCCCGCGTCCCCGTTTCGTGGTCCACAATACCGGCGACCATAAACAAGCTCCCCTTAAATGTGGCGTGGTTCAACAGGTGGAATACCGCCGCCAAAATGGCTAATTCTGTCCCGTACCCGAGAAGGGCGATCATCAACCCGAGTTGGCTGACAGTGGAAAAAGCCAATATCCTTTTCAAATCTGTCTGGCGAATTGCTATAAACGCCGCCCAGAACATGGTGAACAGACCGACGCCTGTCACGGACCAGAACCACTGTTTTGTGTCTCCCAATACGGGCGTCAAGCGGGCCATGAGATAAACGCCGGCTTTAACCATGGTGGCCGAATGCAAGTACGCACTGACGGGTGTCGGGGCTTCCATCGCATCGGGAAGCCAAATGTAGAAGGGAAATTGGGCCGACTTCGAAAATGCGCCAATCAAAAACAACGACAGGATGGCCCCATAATACGGAGAACTGAGCACGGCATCAGCCTGTTGGAGCGTTTCTCTCACGCTGAAGGTTCCCGTCACCGAATGGGTGAGGACAATGCCCGCCAGCATGGCAAAACCGCCGGCGATGGTGATCAGCATCGATTTTTGGGCACCGTACTGGGACTGTTTACGGTGGTACCAGTAACCGATGAGGAGGAAGGAGGAGATGCTCGTCAATTCCCAAAACACGTACATCACGAGCAAGTTGTCGGAGAGGACGACCCCCAACATCGAGCCCATAAAGATGAGCAAATAGACGTAAAAGTAATGCAGCGGTTCGTCCTTTGCCAAGTAATAAACGGAATAGAGGACGACGAGAAACCCAATACCGGTAATGAGCAGAGCAAAGAGGAGTGACAAGCCGTCCAAGTACAGCGTCCAATTGATTCCGAGAGACGGCATCCAACTCACTTGTTGCGTGACCGTTTCAAAACGCCATACTTGCGGCAGAAAACAGGCAAAATAGCCAAAGAGCACTGCCGGAAGGATAAGCAAGAACCATCCGGTATGTACAAAGCGAAATCGCCGGTTCACCCAGGGCGTCGTGACAGCGATCGCAAAAGGTGAGAGAGTGGCCAGTGCTAAACCGGGCACGGCAGAACCTCCTTGCAACAACGTCGTTCCGCTCAATCAAACGTGCCAGATGACACAACCGTCATCGAATGCCGTTTTAAGGAACTTCAACTTGTGAGACGAATGTGGCGGCATTACTCTTAACAGTCGGCTTGAAATGGCAAATTACCCCCGCATCGGGGGTAATTTGCAGATCGTTACTGTCTTGGCTTAAACGTGTGGCAACACGTATCTCTGGAATGTTTTGCGTAATCCTGGTGAGACGTGTGGACCATCTCTCCGCCGACCTCTTCATTAAAGCGATGATCGGCATGCTCATTCACTTCCACCATGATGGCGTCAGCGTCACACTTGTTTCCTTCTGCCCAAAAGAAACAGTTGGCGACACTGCAGTAGACCTCAGGCAAAGAGATCACCTCCTGCCTTTAGGGTAAGCGGAACGCCTTGATGTATAAGTGGAAAAAGTTATGTCATGCTAAGGGCTTACATTTATTATTGTTTACATGAAAGGGAGAATTCATACGGTTAATCTTCACTGTAAAACATAATTTTTTTTCGTCGCATCCCAACATTCAACACGAGTCCAACCGCCAGCATGGTCGAGACGAGGGAACTTCCCCCGTAACTGATAAACGGCAGATTGATGCCCGTGACCGGCATCAAACCAACGGTCATTCCGACATTTTGGTAAATTTGGAACACAAGCATGCCGATAACGCCAGCTACAAGGTACGTTCCGAAGAAATCTTGGGCAGCCAGCGCAATGTGCACCATGCGGTAAACGAGGTAAATAAAGAGGCACAAAAGGACACTCGCTCCGACGAAGCCGAATTCTTCGGCAATAACTGGAAATATGAAGTCATTGTGGGCTTCTGGTATCCACATCCCTTGCGTTTGTGTCCCGTTTTGATACCCTTTACCGAGTAACTGACCGGAGCCGATGGCGATCATTCCCTGCACAATTTGCCAGCCGTTTCCGTCCACATCGGAGGTCGGGTCTAGAAAGGAACCGATGCGGTGAATTTGGTGGGGCTCCAACACTTTTTCCAAAATGGGCTTGTGGTAAAAGTACAACCAGAACACGCTTGCCACGGCCAGCGCCGCTATGAGCACAAGGACGAGAATAATGCGCCAGTCCAACCCCGCCACTAACAACATACTGGCGATGATGCCGAGAAAAATGAGAGCCGTCCCTAAATCGGGTTGACTGACAATGAGAGCGAACGGGATTGCAAAAATGAGGGCCGTTTTCAAAATGGCCTTCCCGCTCTTAATCCTGACTTCCTTCGTATCGGCCAACACTTTAGCCAGTGCCAAAATGATAAAAATTTTCATCAATTCAGACGGCTGAAACTGCGTAACTCCGAGATTCATCCAGGAACGCGCCCCTTTCGTATCGGTGGGGTCCATTCCGATTCCCGGCACGTACAAAAGGAGTAGGAGGACAATCCCCAAACCGTACAACCAGTACGCGTACTGACCGATGTGACGGTAATCGATTAACAGCGACAACAAAATGGCGACAAATCCAATTGCATACCACATTAACTGTTTTTCGGCAAAACTCGGATCGTAAAATTTGGCACTCGATATCGCCGTATAACTGATCACGCTTAATGCGACAATGATCAGCAATATGGGCACGTCTAAGTAGCGGAGCATTTTCAGTTCGCGCTTACGGTTCATCGGGCATCGCCTTTCACGTGATTCGTCTGCTTTATCATGCTATCATATAATTGCCTGTGTTAAAATGTCCAAAGTCGGACGTTTTGAGGGGATGACACATGACACGCGGAAAACCGGATTTTTTGCTTTTGTTCACCGTTTTTTTGTTAGTGGGGTTTGGGCTCGTCATGGTGTTCAGCTCCAGCTATTACATCGCCATGACCGAAACTGACGACAGCTACTTTTACTTTAAACGCCAGCTGCTTGCGGCCGTATTAGGGCTGTTTGCACTCTTTTTCGCCATGAATGTAAAGTTTACGCTGTACCGCAAACTGATGGCGCCGATGCTGGTCGTCACAGTCGTCCTTTTAATCGCCGTTTTCTTCATGGAGGAGCGCGGCGGGGCCCACCGCTGGATTATTCTTCCCGGTTTTCAATTTCAACCGTCAGAATTGGCAAAAATAACGGCCGTTGTCTATGCTGCATACATATTTTCCAAAAAACAGGACCGCCTCGATTCCTTTTGGCGCGGCCTGTTTCCTCCCCTCACCATTATTGGCGGACTGTTTTTACTCATTGTGCTGGAACCGCACTTCAGCTCGGCGTTCATGTTATTCGTCTCGTGCATGGCTGTCGTCTTCTGTTCAAAAGCGCGCCTGCGCCATTTGTTCCTGCTGGCAGTACTGTCCGTCCCGGTTTTAATCGGCTTTTTACTGTTAAGGGGGTACCGCCTGACGCGTCTGGAGACGTATTTAGATCCGTTCGCTGACAAGATGGGCAGCGGTTTTCAAACGGTGCAGTCGCTCTACGCCATTGCACCGGGAGGGTGGTCCGGTGTCGGACTGGGTAACAGCATTCAGAAGATGCTGTACTTGCCTGAAGCCCACACAGACTTCATCTTTTCGATTATAGCAGAGGAACTCGGGTTTATCGGCAGTAGCGGACTCATTTTTCTCTACTTGTTGTTTATATGGCGCGGCATTGTGATCGCCCTCCGCTCCCCCAACCAGTTCGGGTTTTTGCTCGCCATCGGACTAGTCACTTTGATCGGCATCCAGGCATTTCTCAACATCGCAGTGGCAACAGCCCTCATTCCAGTGACGGGTGTGCCGCTCCCGTTCATCAGTTACGGCGGAACCTCTCTCCTCATGTGTATGGCGATTAGCGGCATTTTACTCAACATTTCCCGCTACAAAGTGCCGCGGAAACAGCGCAAAAAAGGTGATGCGACCCGCGAGGCGATTATGACGAACTAGTCGGAATCCGCCTCAAAGGCTGTGACCTCAGACGGTCACTTTTTCGGGAAATTGTCTGCAGACATCCCTTTTCCGCACGCACGCTGATAAATTTTTACCCGGTATGTTCGTGTCACGACGCGCTATCAGGGTTTATTCTAAAATGCCTTGCAACACCCGCTGAAGAACGACGGCGTTGTTATGGGTTTCATCCTTACTGGCGAAGACGAGTGTCAGCTTTTCCGCACTTCTCGCCAGGTGGCACAAGTTTTTTAAAGCGGCGGACGCTTCGTTCCTCTCGACCAATTCCCGTCTGTACCGTTTGGCAAAAGTCTCGAAGTCGCCGTGTTTGTGAAACCACCGACGCAATTCGTGGGAAGGGGCCACTTCTTTAAACCACTCGTCGATGCGCCGGTCACCTTTCGAGATCCCCCTCGGCCACAACCTGTCCACGAGTACACGGACCCCGTCATCGTCGGTGACCTCTTCATACACGCGCTTAAGCGCAATTTGAACGCCCAACATCACCACCTCCTTAGGCTCATAAGTCTCCCACTTCCCTACACCTGAATCCGGACGGCCCCTTTTCCCTTGGCACTTCAGACCAGTTCCTTTATAATCGTAACTGTTGACTGAAACCGCGACAGCCGACCTGCGTATTTATAATTGAAATATACTTTTTGTTTGGGGAGAGGATTCAGTGGAATTCACCGTCATTCACAACGAACATCCAAAAGACCCAAAACCGCCAAAAGGCTTGAAAAAGCTTAGCAAGTGGCTCATCGCCATTATTCTGCTCATTGTCGCTTTCAACCTCGCCGTCACATGGCTCGCCGATTACATTTGGATGGACACTCTCGGCTTCCGTTCAATCTTCATCACGATTTTTACGGCAAAGGTGTCGCTGGGCTTGATCGGGTTCGTCCTGTTTTTTGTCAGCAGTTTCGTGCTGTTTCTCAATGTTCGCTCAACCTACTTACGGGAATTCCCCAACGAGCGATTTGTTTCCTTCGTTCAGAACCGGAAAACCTTTCTGTGGGTGAACGCCCTCGTTTCCGCGTTCAGCGGTATATTCGGCAGTGTCCTCGTACAGGGGCTGGGCTGGGAACCGCTCCTCACCTATTTAAACCAAACGCCGTTCGGGGTGACGGACCCTTATTTCGGCCGTGATGTCTCCTTCTTCGTGTACACGTTGCCGCTGTGGAATTTCGCCTTGTCCGTGTTCATGCTTCTCGTCGGGGCAGCCATCGTGGTCAAGCTCGTACTATACTCGCTGCGCGGATTAATTAAATATTCAAGCCGGGCGCAACGACACTTTCTCGTCAGTGTCGTTCTCCTCGGTCTCTTGATCGCCACCCACTTTCTACTATCGCCGTATGAAAAAGCTCTGACGAACAAAGTCAATCTCTTTCAAGAATCTTCCGTTTTCGGGATCAGTTACACCGACCATGTGATTAACATCCCGTTCGACTACATCATGGCCGGCGTGACCATCATCGCCACCGTTTTGTTCGCACTGGCCATCGTGCGCCGCAAGTTTCGCTTCCTCGCCATCGGCTTGGGGCTCTTTCTCGGCACGCAGCTAGTCGGAGGCGCCGCTTCCCTCATTGTCCAAAACTTTATCGTCTCTCCCAACGAATTTGCCAGAGAGCAGCCTTTCTTGCAACACAACTTGGACTACACGCGCAAAGCTTACCAACTGGACGAGGTGCGCGTGGAGGATAAAGAAATTAACGACACGCTCTCTCAGGACATGCTGGACCGAAACCAACTGACGGTCGACAACATTCGCATTAACGACGCCCGTCCGCTCAACAACGTCTACAATCAACTGCAGACATTCCGCCCGTACTACTTTTTTAACGACGTTGACGTCGACCGCTACGAAATAGACGGAAAATACCAGCAAGTTTTCATTTCGGCCCGCGAGCTGACCCAACAGCGCTTGCCGGATCAAGCCCAAACGTGGGTCAACAAAAACTTGCGCTACACCCACGGTTACGGGGTTTCTATCAGCAATGTGAACGAAATTACGCCTGAAGGGCAGCCGGAGTATTTGGTCAAAGACTTGCCCCCAAAAGGTCCGATCGCCGTTGAAAAACCGCAAATATACTTCGGCGAGAATGATTACAATTCTGTCATCGTCGGCACGAAAGTGGACGAATTCGACTACCCGGACAACGACGAAAACAAAACACACCGTTACGAAGCTCAATCTGGAATTCCGATGACGGGGTTTAACCGTTTGCTGTTTGCCTTGGATGAACTGTCGTTCCGTTACCTCGTGTCCGACCAAATAACAGAAGAGAGCCAGTTGCTGCAGACGCGCAACATTGTGGAGCGGGTCGAACGCATCGCCCCGTTTCTCGATCTGGATGACGACCCCTATCCCGTCGTACGCGAAGACGGGAGCATCGTCTGGCTGTTGGACGCGTTCACCATGACCAACCGCTACCCTTACTCGGACACGGGCAACAGTTCGCTGAATTACGTCCAAAATCCGATCAAAATTGCCGTTGACGCATACACAGGGGAAGTGACATTTTACTTACTGGATCCGGACGAACCGTTGGCCAAAACGTACCAAAACATTTTTCCTGAACTGTTTGAAACGGACATTCCGGAAGACATTCGCGCCCACTTCCGCTATCCGATCGACTTGTTTAAAATTCAGGCCAACATGTACCGCATCTACCACATGACCAATCTCGAACTGTTTTACAACCGGGAAGACATGTGGCAAATCCCGACCGAAAAGTACTTTGACGAAGACACGGTGATGGAGCCGTACTACGTGACGATGAAGCTGGACGATGCGGAGCGGGAAGAATTCATTTTGATGCTACCCTTTACGCCGAACACGAAGCAAAACATGATTTCGTGGATGGCCGTCCGCAACGACGGGGAGCACTACGGAGAGATCTTCGTCTACGAGTTCACGAAGCAGAGCAACATCTACGGACCGCAACAAATTGAAAACCGCATCAACCAAAACGCCGCCATTTCACAGCAACTCAACTTATGGTCACAAGGCGGTTCCCGTGTGATTCGTGGAAACTTGCTCGTCGTCCCGATTGAAGACACTGTCCTGTACGTCGAACCGCTGTACATCGAATCGAATAACGAGACGTCCTTGCCCGAAGTCAAACAGGTGATCGTCGCCTACCAGGACTACATTGTCATGGAACCGACGTTGGACCAAGCGATCGGGCGGTTAATGGATTTAATCGATGAAGGGGTGTCACCCCAGGAAGCGGAGGAAAGCCAGCAACGAGAAGGGGCATCGTCTGACGCCGTCACCCCCTATGAGTTGATCACGGACATACAGGAACAGTTCGACGCGTACCGCCAGGCGAACCAAGACGGCAACTACGAAGAAGCGGGACGCGCCCTCAAACAGTTGGAACAACTGCTCCACAACTGGCAGCGACAGCAAGAGGCTGACGGGCAATCGGGTGACCAGTCTGAAGCATCGTCAGAAGCGCAAA
>k87-172476_pt1 | contig 19125 bp, 17 predicted proteins | sample MGYA00084031_6733416 | MGnify analysis MGYA00084031
CATTGTTCAATGAACGGCCTTCATTTGGGAGATTTTTGTTGTTTTAAGAGGGAAAAGCAAAATGAAGCTATCGAAAAATGATCAGCCCCTCACACTTGGAGGAGATAGACCTTTTTACAATAGCTTCTTGTTTATTTACCCAACATCGATTTTTACTTCATTTTCTTTTTTATGATAGCTATGGAAGCTTGAAATCAATGTTTCTAAATGCTCGATTTGTTCACTGTAATCTATAATCGTTGAGATAAGCGGTAATAGATGATAATATTCTGTCGGATGGTCTTTATAGTATTCCATAAAGGCATCCATAAGCTGTTTCTTATTGAATTTCCCTTCATCAATTAGCTTTGTTGATGGTTGGGTTTTGATTTTCCCAATAAATCGAAGCAATGTTTCCTCATGAACATAAAGTAAATATTCTAGCTCATTAAATAGCCCTTTTTGTAGGTTTTCAGGCAATTGGATAAGTTCATTTTCCAAGCGGTGAAGTCTTTTTAATGTAAAGAATGCCCTGTTTGTCGTTGTGATCATTTGTCTGAAAAGGACGAGCTTTCTTGATTTCGCATAGGATTCTCTCTTAAAATAATTTCGTTCCTCTTTATAATTTCGATAGAGGATATCTTGCTTAAGCATTTCATCCTTTAGTTTATCAATTTCATCTTTTAATATATTATGCTCAGACGATTTTCGCAGGCTAATTCGAATCCATTTTATAATATTTTCAGCATTTTCCGTAATCCGCAAATAGAGCTTTTTCTCATATTTAGGCGGTATAAAGACGAGGTTTACGATAAAGGCTGCGAGCACACCGAGTAAAATCGTGAAAAAGCGAATTAAGGCAACCTCTGTAAAGTTTTCCCCAGGACTTTCTAATATCGCAATGACTGTGACAAGTGCGACTGGAATTGTATTTTCAGATTTTAATTTAATGTTAAGTCCAATGACGATAATCGCTGTAATCCCAGTTATAACAGGGTGTGAGCCAAAGATAAGTCCAAAGCTTATCGCTAAAACAGCACCGATGATATTTGCTTGGATTTGTTCAATAATTGATAGATATGAGCGATAAATTGTCGGTTGGATTGCAAATATTGCTGAGATTCCTGCAAAAGCAATCGAAGGTAATTGAAAGGCTGTTGCTAAAAATAATGCCAGTGTTATAGCAATCCCTGTTTTGAGAATGCGAGCACCTAGTTTCATGTATGTGAATGACATTCCTTTCTTAGATATCATATTTGTCTACATGTAAATATCAATATAACGATCGTTTTACTTTTAGACCAATAACGTACTATACAACCTTTAGATGCTTTATACAAGATGTAAAAATACATTTTAACAAAAAAGAAAAAAGAGTGTATTTTCAAAAAATTAAAAATGAGGATACTTGCTTAAAGTATCCCCATTTTTAATGTTATTTGCTTATTATGCATCAATTAATTGACTAAATGCATGCTCAACGGCTTTTAATGTTATTTCGATGTCTTCCTTCGTATGTGCAATTGTTAAGAACCATGCTTCATATTTTGAAGGAGCTAGGTTTATTCCTTGCTCAAGCATAAGCTTGAAGAATTTCGCGAACATTTCACCATCTGTATTTTCTGCTTGCTCGTAATTTGTAATTTGTTCGTCAGTAAAGTAAACAGTAAGTGCACCTTTAAGACGATTAATCGTGATTGGAATATGATATGTACGAGCGTGCTTAAGGATCCCTTCCTCAAGAATAGCTCCAAGCTCATCAAGCTGCTCATAAACACCTTCCTGCTTTAACACCTCTAAGCAAGCAATCCCTGATAAAATCGATGCTGGGTTACCGGCCATTGTTCCTGCTTGATATGCTGGACCTAATGGGGCAACCTGTTCCATAATCTCTTTCCGTCCGCCATAAGCACCGATCGGCAGACCGCCACCAATAATTTTTCCTAATGCTGTTAAGTCAGGGTAGACACCTAAAAGGTCTTGAGCCCCACCATACATAAAGCGGAAAGCCGTAATTACTTCGTCGTAAATGACAAGTGCACCAGCTTCATGAACTAATTCATTTACCTTTTCCAAAAATCCAGGCTTAGGCTCTACAATCCCGAAGTTACCGACGATTGGCTCAACTAAAATCGCCGCTACTTGGTCACCCCATTTGTCTAATGCTTCCTTTAATGGCTCGATTTCATTAAATGGAACAGTGATGACTTCCTGAGCGATACTGCTAGGGACACCAGCTGAATCAGGTGTTCCTAATGTTGAAGGCCCAGAGCCTGCAGCTACGAGGACAAGATCAGAATGTCCGTGATAGCATCCTGCGAATTTAATGATTTTATTGCGACCTGTATACGCTCTTGCAACGCGGATTGTTGTCATAACAGCTTCCGTACCAGAGTTTACAAAACGAACCTTATCTAACGCTGGCATAGCCTCTTTTAGCATTTTTGCAAAGGTAACCTCAAACGGAGTAGGTGTCCCATATAAAACCCCGTTTTCTGCTGCCTTTTGGATTGCTTTTGTAATGTGCGGATGAGCATGTCCAGTAATAATTGGACCATATGCTGCTAAATAATCGATATACTTATTTCCATCCACATCCCAAAAATAAGCACCTTTTGCTCTTTCCATAGCAACTGGTGAACCGCCGCCAACAGCTTTATACGAACGTGAAGGTGAGTTAACCCCACCGACAATATGTTGTAATGCCTCTTCATGTAACGCGTTTGATTTAGAAAATTCCATAATTGCCTCCTACTTTCTTACGAGTCCTTTTCATTTTAGCATAAGAAAAGCGGATAAAAAATTTCCTTGTTTTGCGGGAGGAGCTTTTTAATAGGCACGTAAAAAAATATAAAGTATGAAACATAACTTAAGATATTTGACGAAAGCCAGCGCATAGTATTTGTTGGATTTAGAAAAATTAGTTAAACTATTCGTTGTGATGAAACGTGGAGGGAAAATCATGTCAAATATTATCGAAGTGAAAAAGCTTAGAAAAGAGTTTAAGTCGTATTCAAGTCGCCAAGGGCTTAAGGGGGCGTTTCGCGATTTGTTAAACCGACAATATAAAGTTGTTCCTGCTGTTAACGATGTTACCTTCTCTGTTAAGCAAGGGGAAATGGTTGGCTATATTGGCGAAAATGGTGCGGGGAAATCAACCTCAATTAAAATGCTAACAGGGATTTTAACTCCTACGTCAGGAGAAATTCTCGTCAATGGAATGAACCCACATAAAGAAAGAGAGCGGTTTGTAAGGACGATTGGGGTTGTCTTCGGTCAGCGCTCACAGCTATGGTGGGATATCGCTGTCCAGGAATCGTTTCGCTTATTGAAAAAGGTATATAAGGTTTCGGACGCAGATTATAACGAGCATATGGACCATGTCATTAAGACATTGGACATCGGCCCGTTACTTGATAAGCCGGTGAGAAAGCTGTCTTTAGGTCAAAGAATGCGATGTGAGCTTGCTGCTGCCTTAATTCACAATCCGCCATTGCTCTTTTTGGACGAGCCGACAATTGGCTTGGACGTTTTAGTTAAACTGAAAATCCGACAGTTTTTAAAAGAAATGAACGAAAAATATAAAACAACAATCCTGCTGACAACACATGATCTTTCCGATATTGAGGCTTTATGTGAACGAGTTGTCATGCTTGATGAAGGAAAGGTCATTTATGATGGGGCGCTAGAAAAATTAAGAACCCATTGGGGAGATGGGAAGCAAATTCAATTTCAATTTGCTGAAGAAGTGGCGGAAAGCAGCTTGTCTTCCTTAACGGCAAATTTAGATGTAACGTGGCAAAAGGGGGATAAATTGAATGTGTGGACTGCGGTTGTTAGCGATAAGGAAGCGCAAATGTCTGAGCTTATTGGCCGCATAGTTGGAGCACATCAAATCCTTGATTTAACGGTTGCAGAAATCTCGACTGAAGAGGTCATCCGCAAAATTTACGAAAAGGGAGAAGCGTTAACTAGCTGAGGTGGAATGATGGATAAATATATTGAAATGATTCGAATCCGCTTTTTAATGATGCTTGCCTATCGAACGAATTATTATAGCGGAATTTTAATTTATAGTATTAATATCGGCGCTTACTATTTCCTTTGGACAGCGATTTACGGTGGCAAGGAATCAATTGAAGGACTATATGCTGTACAGATGACGACATATGTAGCAGTTTCCTGGATGGCGCGTGCCTTTTATTTTAAAAATATTGACCGTGAAATTGCTTTGGAAATTAAGGAAGGGAAGGTAGCGGTTGAACTTATTAGACCTTATAACTATTTAGGAATGAAAACGATGGCAGCCTTTGGTGAAGGGATATTTCGCTTAGTATTTTTCTCTGTTCCCGGAATGGTGATCGTCGGTCTCGTGTTTCCGATGGAGTTTTCATCAAATGGGACAACATGGCTGTTATTTGCGTGCTCGCTTTTATTTAGCTTCATTATTAATACACAGATTAACTTAATTACAGGGATGCTCACGTTTTTCTTATTTAATAATGATGGATTAATGAGAGCAAAACGTGTGATTATTGATTTATTTTCCGGACTTCTTCTACCGATTAGCTTTTATCCAATGTGGGCTCAGGAGATCATGAATTATCTTCCGTTCCAGGCAATTAGCTATATTCCAAGTATGATATTTACTGAGGGGATAACAGGAAACGAGGTTCTATACAAGATTTTATTACAAGGCTTGTGGGCAATTGTGTTGCTCATCCCAATTCAAATGCTTTGGTCATTAGCGAAAAAACAAATGATTATACAGGGGGGATGAGGGAATGTTCTACTTTTCAATGTTTACCCAATATGTTGGTCAATATATGAAAACAAGGCTTCAATACCGTGCAGATATGGTTGTTGAGCTTTTATCAGATATGCTGTTTCAAGTAACAAATCTTGTGTTTATCCTCGTTGTATTTGGACATACACAGTTTTTAAACGGATGGAATCGTGATGAAATTATTTTTATTTATGGCTTTTTTCTCGTTCCATATGCAATATTCGGTGCATTTTTTAATATTTGGGATTTTAATGAGCGTTATATCGTTAAGGGAGAAATGGATCGGATTTTGACGCGGCCGATTCATAGTCTATTCCAGGTTGTGCTCGAACGTATGGAATTGGAATCTTTATTCGGGGCTTTCACCGGTATCATTATTATGGGCTATGCAGCAATACAGCTGCAATTGACGTTCCAATGGTATGATGTTTTGTTATTTATTGTCTTTGTGATAAGTGGTGCTCTTGTGTATGCCGGGATTTTTGTATCGTTAGCAAGCATTGGCTTTTGGTCTGATGCAAGAACATCGCTTATGCCGATGATGTACAATATCGGGAACTATGGTCGTTATCCGGTTGATATTTATAATTCCGTAATTCGTTTCGTATTGACGTGGATTCTGCCATTTGCGTTTGTTGGGGTTTATCCGGCAGCGTTTTTCTTAGAAAAGGAAGAATGGTATGTTTATTCATTTTTGACACCTGTAATCGGAATTGTCTTTTTTACAATTTCTGTCCTGCTTTGGAATGCAGGGGTGAAAAAGTATCGTGGAGCGGGTAATTAAATCGGTGCAATAAGAGAGGCTTGATATGAAATCAAGCCTTTTTTGTCGTTTAATGGATTTGTACCTCCAACCTAAAATTATGTTCCCTCAGTCAAAATATAAGTGCTTACATCTCTCGAAAAACTTCACTATGATAGACGTAACGAAAGAGTAGATGCTGAAGGCTGAGGTGGAGAAATGAAAACGGATACAAAAATAGCGAAGGAAAGTAGCCATCTGGTTATACGAGAAACACGAAAAGGAAGGCTACGAAAACTAGTAAAGCAAGTAATCGCCCAACGGCAGCTACAAGTAATGGCATTGCTAGGTATATTGTGGATGATTATTTTTAATTACATCCCAATGTATGGGTTAATTATCGCCTTTAAAGAATACAGTGTCATTCGGACGATTGCAGAGGCACCGTGGGTAGGGCTAGCGCATTTTAAGGAATTTATTGAGGACGATGCGTTTTGGGTCGTGCTGAAAAACACGCTTGGAATTAGTGTCATTAAACTAATCATTGGCTTTCCCTTACCAATTATCTTTGCTCTATTTATGAATGAACTAACGTCGTTAAAATTTAAAAGAGCCGTGCAAACAATTACTTATTTACCCCACTTTTTATCATGGGTTGTTTTAGGGGGAATTTTAACGACATGGCTCGCAGATGTTGGAATTATCAATGATATTTTAATAGGATTAGGGCTAACAAATGAACGGTTGAGCTTTTTAGCGGAGCCGGACTATTTCTGGGGTATTGTGATTATTTCAGATATTTGGAAGGAGCTTGGATGGTCAGCAATTATTTATCTAGCAGCCATTACAAGTGTATCACCTGAGCTGTATGAGGCTGCAACGATTGATGGGGCAACGAAATTTCAAAAAATGTGGCATGTCACACTACCAGCAATTAGACCAACGATTACAATCTTATTTATTTTAGCAGTCGGGAATGTGTTAAATACGAACTTTGATCAAATTCTCGTCCTGCGAAATGCGCTAAATGAAAGTGCTAGTAATGTAATTGATATATATGTTTATCAGGTTGGGATTCAAAATGCCCGATATTCTTATGCAACAGCCGTTGGGCTATTAAAGTCTATTATTGCATTTATTCTCTTATTGGCAGCCAATAAAATTACGAAAAAGCTAGATGGAACTTCACTATTTTAGAAAGGAGGAGACCATATGTTTAACTTGTTTAAACGAAATAGACGAACGACAAGCGAGTATATTTTTGACAATTTGAATGTGCTAATTATGCTGTTCATTTGCTTTATTACGTTATATCCGATTTGGTATGTGCTCGTTAATTCCTTAAATGAGGGCTTGGATGCAATGAAGGGTGGTATTTATTGGTGGCCGCGAGATTTTACCTTTGATAACTATAAAGCGGTTTTTGCTAATGAAGGAATTGTGACGTCATATGGAGTGACAATTGCTAAAACCGTCATTGGTACTGTGGCTCACGTTTTTTTCACGGCAATGGTTGCCTATGCGTTATCACGTAAAGATTTACGCGGCAGAAAACTTTATATGTTTATTGGTATTGTCACGATGTTCTTCAGCGGAGGACTAATTCCACAATTCCTTTTATATCGTGAGTTAGGTTTACTAGATAGCTTCTTTGTTTACATCATTCCAGCCTTATTTAGTTTCTTTGATTTAATTATCTTTGTCTCCTTTTTTAGAGCTTTGCCAACCTCTTTAGAGGAAGCGGCTAAAATCGATGGTGCGAGTGATATTAAGATTTTTCTGAAGGTAGTCATTCCATTATCAATGCCTGTCATCGCAACGATTGCCCTTTTTCACGGTGTCTATCAATGGAATGATTATTTTGCTGGGGTTATTTTTGTCAATAATCCAGATTTACAGCCGATCCAGACGTATTTATATAAAATCATTGCCGAATCGAGCTCAAATCAAATGATGACAAATGCTCCTGGCGGGGTTGCTAGTAAAACAGTTACATCACAGTCTATTAAACTAGCTACAATGGTCGTCACGACATTGCCGATCGTCATTGTCTATCCGTTCCTACAAAAGTACTTTGTGAAAGGAATGTTAATTGGTTCGATTAAAGGGTAAGAATACTGGTTGCTAGATACTAGCTTGCCTTTCCTAGTGCAAGGGGAGGCAAGTTGTTAAGGTTAAAAACGAAAGGGGTAAAAACAATGGGGAGAATGAAACTGAGGAGAGCTTTCTATTTAGCATTTATTATTTCAATTATGGCTAGTCTTATGGTCGCTTGTTCAGCAAATAAAAAGGAAGAGGCATCATCAACCGAAAAGCCAAAATCAAATCTATCTGCGGATGAGCCTGGCTGGAAGGAGGACACATCACCAATTACGTTTGATTGGTATATTAACTTCTCATGGTTTGCGAACAAATGGGGAAATGATGCAACCTCAAAATATATTACGGAAAAAACAGGTGTATCGTTAAATATTATGACACCTGCAGGGAATGAAGCAGAGAAAATGAATACCATGATCGCCTCTGGTAGTTTACCAGACTTTATTACATTAGGCTGGGGGGAAGAGGCTGTTAAGCAAATGATTGAAGGAGAGCTTGTTCTTCCGTTGAATGAGCTTGCTGATCAATATGATCCATACTTTTTCAATGTTTCCGATCCGGCAAAGCTTGAATGGTATCGACAGGAGGATGGGAACGTATATGGCTATCCAAATGCTTCCTCATCACCGGCAAACTTTGAGAAATATAAGGAATTGAAGCCATCAAACCAAACGTTTTTAGTTAGAAAGGATATGTATGAGGCAATTGGTAGCCCTGATATGCGGACACCTGAAGGGTTCTTAAATGCATTAAAGGCTGCAAAGGAAAAATTCCCTGAAGTAAATGGAGCGCCGTTAATCCCGTTAGGCTTGCATGAATTTACTGATACAGGAAACAGCTCACTTGAATGGTATTTGCAAAACTTTTTAGCGATTCCGATGGAGAAGGATGGAGAGCTTTATGACCGTTCAACAGACCCGGAATATTTGAAATGGTTAAAGGTATTTAGAGAAGCAAATGAAGAAGGATTATTGGCGAAGGATATTTTCATCGATAAACGTCCGCAAATGGAAGAAAAAATTGCCCAGGGTCGTTACTTTGCAATGCTTTATCAGCGCAGTGATATGCAGGCACAGCAATTATCGCTTTACGCAAATGATCCGAATTCTGTTTACATTGCTGTCGACGGACCAGCAAACGAACAATTAGACCAGCCGACATTAGCAGGTGATAGCTTAGCTGGTTGGACTATTACATTGATTTCTAAGGATGTAAAGGACCCTGAAAGAGCGATTCGTTTCATGAGTTATTTGCTTAGTGAAGAAGGACAAAAGGATATGTATCTTGGTCCAGAAGGAGTTGTACATGAAGTTGTTAATGGTAAACCACAATTCACGAAGGAAGCATATGAATTATTAACAACCGATCGCACCGCATTTGACAAAAAATATGGGGCTTCACACACGTTTTGGATGCTAATGGACACAGATATGCAGCTGCAATGGCAAACACCAACTGAAGAGCCATTTAAACAAATGGAAGACTGGACGAAAGGAAAAACGAAAAGCTTTGCAGTATATGATGATATTAACCCGCAAGGAACCTCTGAGGCAGGGATTGCTAATAGCAAAATTGCCCAGGAGTGGGGGAAAACATTACCAAAGCTCCTATTAGCTAAATCTGAAGAGGAATTTGAAAAAATTTATCAAGAATTCCAAGAAAAACGTGATGAATTAGGCTATGACAAGGTTAGGGAATATCAGGAGAAACGCTTTGCAGAGAATAAAGTGAAAATAGAAAAAGCGGAAACGCAAAAAAAGGAATAGGAAAGATTAAGAGAGAATCTGCTTAATTTGCAGATTTTCTCTTTCTAAGACTTTTTTTGTAAAACATTGTAGAGGTTGCTTAGTGCATAAGTGCCGAGACTTTTACGGGGTCTTTGGATGTGACTTGGCAGGTATTTACACCAAGAATGCAATCACCAACCATTAGAAAGCAAGCATTGCACGATGAAATCAACCAAATGACTATAATAAAAAGCAACAAAGTTTACGGAAACGGTCTATAAAAAGACAACGCTTTCATACATCCTATGCCATAATAGAAATACGAAACCTTTCACCTATTAGGATGTGTTGTTTATGCTGCTCAAAAGGATGATAAAACGAATCTATCGTTGGTTTAGTCGGTTGTCTTTACAAAACAAACTAGTCTTTCTATACACAACGCTTTTTATGATTCCAGTTTTCGTACTTGTTTTTGTCCTCTCACATGAGTTTTATGAAAATGTGATTTCTGATACTATACGAGAAAATGAATATTTAATTGAAATGGAGAAAATCCAGGTTCAAAAAAATATTGAAGCGATGCGAGAAGCAGCGCAAACGTTAATTTCAGATGATCAACTAATTCATTTTGTTAGTGATCGGCGTGATAAAAGTGTGCGTGAGTTAATAGAATTTCAGAACGAGCATATTGACTCAAAGGAGCTGCAATCCGTCAATCCACTCATTGATTATTCACAGTTTTATATTGATGATCCTTCATTAATGGAGATGTGGCCATTGTTATTTCGGGAAAATCGAATAAAAAGTAGGCCTTGGTACGAAAGGGTGATGAAGCAGAATGGGACAGAGCTTTGGTGGTTGAAAAGACAGGATTATCGACTGCTTTCAAATGTTCCTGACGATAACCCGAAAATATCATTATTTAGGGAAGTAAAGGATAGTCAAAATAACCATTTAGGAATGATCGAAATTTCAATGCTCCAACGAAACTTTTTTCCGAAAATGTACAGTCCAATTACTGATGGGCAATCAGAAATTTTTATCATTGATCAGGAGAAGGAAGTATTTACGAATCCAGCAAACAAATTTCTCCGCGAGCATAAATTTAAAAAGAAACACTTTCAAGAGCTTATTCAACAATTGACTCAGAATGGTAAAAATCGTTTTATTTATATGAACAACAGCATTCCTTATTTAATAGCTTCCACAGAAATTGAGGAATTAAATATGAAAATGGTTAACGTTGTTTCTTTAGAGAAAATAGATTCAGAGACGAGAAAAGTAAGGTATATGACAATTATTATCGCTATTGTGCTGCTCGCGATTTTATCAACATTGACATATGTTATTACATCCTTATTGTTAAAAAAGATGTATAAGCTCATTGAAAATATGAAGCAAGTAGAAAAGGGTGATTTTACAACGAAAATTGACATTGATGGACGTGATGAGTTTTCAACTTTAGCGTTTCATTTTCGGAATATGCTAAGTAAAATCAATCATCTCATTGCTGAAGCCGTTAATAAACAGGCAGTCTCAAAGGATACTGAGCTTAGAGCGTTGAAAACCCAAATCGACTCACATTTTCTTTATAATACATTAGAGAATATTAAAATGATGGCAGAGGTTGAGGGGAAATACGAGATTTCTGATGCACTTACTTCATTAGGCTCAATGATGAGATACAATATAAAATGGAAAAATGAGTTTGTTGTCCTAAGTGAGGAAATAGCACATATTAAGCATTACGTGATGATTATGAATCTGCGGTTAGATCGGGAGCTTGTATTAGACGTAGTCATACCAAATGAACTTTTAAATCAAGAAATGTTAAAGCTATCTTTACAACCGATTGTTGAGAATGCAATTAAACATGGAATTGAACCGAGTGAGGCTGCAACGAGAGGGAGAATAATTGTAAACGCATACAAAGATGACCAATTCGTCTATGTTGAAATAACAGACAATGGTGTAGGGATCGATGAGACGGATCTCGCTATATTAAATCGAAAAATCATTCATGATGAAGGTTATAGTAACGGGCAATCTCAATCAGGCAACGGAATTGGCTTGAAAAATGTTCATGAACGAATTGTTTTATTTTACGGGAAAGAGTTTGGCTTGAGTGTGAGAAGTGTTAAAGGTAAGTACACATCAGTTGTCATCAAACTACCTTATTTATTAATAAGGGGGGCAAATGGAAATGTATAAGCTATTAATTGTTGATGATGAGAGAAATATTCGTCTTGGAATTCGGGCAATGATATCGAGGGAATTTCCAGAATCCTTTACGTTTATGCTAGCAAGTAATGGTGAAGAGGCTCTTACGCTATTAAAAAATGAGCAGATTGATATTATGTTTACAGATATTAAAATGCCTACTATGGATGGCATAGCTCTTGTACAAGAAATTCAAAAATTGGATCGAAAGCCAGAGGTTGTGATGATTAGTGGTTATGATGATTTTGAATATGCAAAGGAAGCGATAAAGTATCGTGTAAAGGATTATTTACTTAAGCCGATTAATCGAGATGAGCTAAAGAATACAGTGAATCAGGTCTTAAATGAGCTAATCACAGATAAGCAGAACCAATTTGACTTTGATGAATATACGTCAAATCAATTAAACTATATTTTTTTAAACCCGAAAATCTCTGAGGATGAAATCGAAGCGATTGCGGTGAAACTACCGATAGCACCGTTTGGAGATGGCTATTATATTGGGGCACTTACATGTTTGAAAAGTGATGCTGAAGATCAGGCTTCTTGGGTGAAAGGCATTCTTACTAATTATTGTAATGAACCACCGCAAAACATTCTTTGTTTTCATGATAAAGACGGAAATGTTGTGATGATAACGACAGAGGATTCAGTGTTTACTGAATTAATCAACCATCTACCATTAAGAAATGTCTCAATTGGTGTTAGCGGAAAGGAGAATTCGATTAGGAAAATTAAAACAGCCTATGAACAAGCTATATTTTCTTTAAAAAGTCATTTTATTTTACCGGGAAGGTCAATGATTTGGTATGAGGAGGTAAGCAAACACTTCATAGGAGATGTTCAGCCACCACCAATTGATGAATTAAAGAAAATCTCGAATATGATTGGGACGAATCGTGATCAGGAAATTCGGATTCACTTATTAGAAGTGCTGAATATCGACGTTATTTCAGCCTATGGGCTTAAATACATGGAGGCTCTTCATGATGCGATCAATCGGATTATTCTTGACGAAGCATTTAAGAGACTTGGAGAAGAATCAATTGAAATCCTTAAACGGTATGATAAGGTCGGGGATATTTATCATTTTGAAAGGTTTTACGACTATGTCTATGAGCTTGAAAATCTCATCCTGCTATTACATGAATATAGCAAACAGCTTAAGCTAGTCTATTCTGAGCAAAAATATATGGAGAAGGCAATAAAATATATTCATGAAAATTACAATAAGGATTTAAATCTAGCTGTCGTATCAAACTATGTTTCCCTTAACTATTCTTATTTTAGCCATATGTTTAAGGTATACACAGGGCAGAATTTTGTCGACTATTTAAAAAAGATTCGGATCGAGCAAGCGAAGATTCTCCTAAAAAACCTAGAGTTGAAAATATTTGAGGTAGGAACGATTGTTGGATACAAAAACCCAAAGCGTTTCACAAAAGTGTTCAGGGAATTAGAGGGGATTTCTCCAAAGGAATATCAAGAGGGATTTTTATTAAAGGATTATAGTTGAACTTATATATAAATAAAATATTATGAAAGAGCAGGCTCGCTACGATTAAGGTAGCGAGTTTTTTCGTCTTGACCTAACTTTGGCTGAACTGTACAAGGAGCTTGCTCTTTTCTAGTTTAGCTATCCTGCTTTTTTTAGGATACGAAGGATTCAGTTGAATATCATCACAACTGCTTGTATATATTTGTACAAAGCGAAGGCTCAAGTAGGGTGGGATGGTTGTGGAAATAATATTTTGCTTGTTTATCGCCATTTGTATTTTTATGAGCTTTAAAAGTGTTGTAGAAGCATGCTTTCAGAAAAATTTCTTTTCCTTTGAAACAATTCTTATTTTTTCTTATCTTTATATTACATTGCTAATTGGCTTTGGAATGATTTATTTAATTTGTATGCAAAGTAATTTAACTGTTTTAACAGAGTCAGATGTTCCAGTTGCAGGGACCTATTTCGAAAAGTTAATTATGTCGATGTATTTTAGTGCTGTTACCTTGTTTTCCGTTGGCTACGGCGACCTTGTTCCGATCGGTATTGGCAGGCTGTTAGCTGTTGTTGAGGCGTTAATTGGCTATGTGCTACCAGCAGTTTTCCTCGCTCGAACATTTATCGGGGTAGAAAAGTAGAATTAGTTGTATGTTGAGCTAAAGTTGGATACGCTTAAGTTAGACAATCTTTTAGGAGGAGTTTACATGACAATAGAAGTAGGCAGCAAAGTACCTAATATGAAGCTATTAGCAGACAATGGCGAGCAGGTTAGCTTAACAGATTATCAAGGAAAGTACATTGTCTTATATTTTTACCCAAAGGATATGACACCTGGTTGTACGACAGAGGCATGTGATTTCAGAGACCAGCATCAAAGCTTTTCAGAGTTAAATGCCGTTATTATCGGAGTTAGCCCAGACCCGCAGGATAAACATCAGAAGTTTAAGGAAAAACATGAGCTTCCTTTTCAATTACTAGTTGATGATGAGCATAAATTAGCAGAGGAATTCGGTGTTTGGACATTGAAAAAGAATTTCGGCAAAGAATATATGGGAATTGAACGGTCGACGTTTATTATTAATCCTGAAGGGGAAGTAGTAAAGGAATGGCGAAAGGTTAAAGTAAAGGACCATGTTGAAGAAGCGCTGCAATATATTAAAGATATTCAAAATTAAATAAGCGGGTGACTAAATGAGGGATGAGAGAATAACGAAATTAGCCACGATCTTACTTACACATTCAGTAAAGATAAAAAAGGCAGAAAAGGTTTTAATAAGGGGTCATCTAAATACGAAGCCTTTAATAACAGAGCTTATTGATCAAGCATATGAGCTAGGGGCATACCCGTATGTTGATTTATTTGACGATGAAATCAATCTCCATTTAGCGAAAAATTACAAGCGTGACCAACTGACGGCACAAGCACAATGGCAAATGCAGATTTATCAAGATGTCGATGCGGTGATTATCATTATTGGGGAAGAAAATGATGCGGAAATGGTCGAGGTTCCAAAGGAAATGCATCGCTTACGTGGGGAAATTATGAAGCCTGTCTCTGAGTTTTATGTGAATAACCGCAAATGGGTGCTTCTCAATTATCCTACAAAGGGATTAGCGCAGAAAGCAGGGATGAGCACAAGAGCCTTTGAAGATTACTTATTTAAGGTATGCACGGTTGATTACGATAAAATGGCAGCAGCAGTTTCCCCGTTAAAGCAGCTGATGGAAAAAACGGACAAGGTCCGAATCGTAAGCCCTGGTACAGATTTGCAATTTTCGATTAAGAATATTCCTGCGATTCCTTGTACTGGTGAAGCAAATGTTCCAGATGGTGAAATATTTACTGCACCAATAAAGGACTCTGTTAACGGAACGATTCTTTTTAATACACCTTGTCCATATCACGGGACAACATTTAAAAATGTTAAATTAACTTTTGAAAATGGGAAAATCATTGAAGCAACAGCAGATAATACGAACAAATTAAATGAAATTCTCGATACGGATGAAGGAGCGAGATTTATCGGAGAGTTTGCGCTTGGCTTTCATCCATATATTGAAGAACCGATCGGCGATATATTATTTGATGAAAAAATATGTGGCAGTCTTCACTTTACACCAGGCGAAGCATATGAGGAAGCGGATAATGGAAATAAATCAGCGATCCATTGGGATATGGTGCTGATTCAACGTCCAGAATACGGGGGCGGGGAAATTTATTTTGATGATGTTCTAATCCGAAAAGATGGGGAATTCGTTCTAGCAGATCTCAAAGGTTTAAATCAAGAGAATCTTAGAAAGTAGCCTATTTTTTCGAAGCAAGGCAAACGTCCAGACAAACTAGGTGAATTTTCGTATCTTATAGGGAAGGCATTACCTCCTCAAATGTTAGCGCCGGACTAGTGCGGAAATTGTTCCGCACTCTTTTTTATCCATATAGAAAATACATAGAGCATGGAGGGTGACAACCTATGAACATATTATCTACAGTGAAGCTCCCGACTGTACTGAAACAGCAAATTGAGAGCAAATTTCCGACAGTGACATTTTACCATGATAAAAAAATAGATGAAGCACTGGATATTATAGCTGAGGCAGATATTTTGTTTACGTATGGAGAGGACTTAACAGCTAGCCATATACAGGCTGCAACAAAACTGAAATGGATTATGGTCGGATCAGCCGGAATTGAAAAGCTTCCATTTGATGAAATTGAAAAAAGAGGGATTCTCGTTACGAATTCAAAAGGGGTACATGCGATTCCGATGGCAGAGTATTGCTTAGCCATGATGCTCCAGGTTTCACGTCAATCGAAGGCGCTCATTGAAAATGAAAAAGCTCATAAATGGGACAGAACGGTAAGAATGATGGAATTATACGGGAAAACAGTCTATATACTAGGTGCAGGAGCAATCGGACAGGAAACAGCAAAGCTTGCTCAGGCGTTTAGTATGAAGGTGTTAGGGATGAACCAGGATGGCAGACCTGTCGAATACTTTCAGGAAATGTACACATATAAAGAGCTGAAAGAAACGATTAAAGAAGCGGATTTTGTTATCTCTGTTTTACCAAGCACAGAGCAAACGAAAGGCCTACTAAACTATGAACTTTTTAAAGAAATGAAGCGAGAGGCAGTGTTTATTAATATCGGCCGTGGTGATGTCGTCAATGAAAAGGACTTATTAAAGGTTTTAGATGAAGGGCTAATTAGCCATGCTGTATTAGATGTATTCGAGCATGAACCTCTCGATGAGCACCATCCATTTTGGGATATGGAAAATGTGACGATCACACCACATTTATCTGGCATTACCAAAAACTACCTCCCGAGAGTCATGCCAATCTTCGAGGACAACCTTGAAAGGTTTAGAAATGGTGAATTATCAATGATGCGGAACATCATTGATTTGAGAAAACAATATTAAAAGCATAACAGAAGGTAAAAAGTAAACAATAACCTATATATTGAGGTTTGACAAAACTATTTGTCACAATGTACACTAATTATAAACATTATAAAGTAATAATATTTATTGAAGTGAGGTGCATGGCGGATGTCTGAACATCAATTGAAGGATGCTTTAGATGCTTTAAAACAAACTGGAGTACGTATCACACCTCAGCGTCATGCTATACTTGAATTCTTAGTTGGTTCCATGACACACCCTACAGCTGATGATATATATAAAGCGTTAGAAGGAAAATTCCCTAATATGAGTGTTGCAACTGTGTACAATAACTTAAGGGTATTTCGTGAGGTTGGACTTGTAAAGGAATTAACGTATGGCGATGCATCAAGTCGATTTGACTTTGTAACGTCAGATCATTATCACTGTATATGTGAAAGCTGTGGTAAAATCGTAGACTTTCACTATCCAGGACTAGATGAAGTTGAGGCGTTAGCGGCCCATGTAACAGGCTTTAAAGTAAGTCACCATCGTATGGAGATTTACGGTAAATGCGCTGAATGCGATAAAAAGGAAACGCATTAAGACAAGCTCAGGACCAATTCTGCGCTTGTTTTTTTGTGTAGAGAACGAAAAAAAGAGGCTTCTTATTATGGGGGTATTCCTATATAGAGGCCTCGTCTTTTTTTTGAAGAGGTAGTTTTGTACATAGTTTTGAGGATAAGCATAGCTCTCGGAGGTCACAAGACGAATCAGAATTGAAGGTAAAGAACACCTTCTATTCTGATTCGTCTTATTTGCCCTAGGCTGAAACAAGGCGCTTCCGCTTTTCGAGATGTCTAGCTCCAGCGCCTAACCCCTCGAGGTCATAAGCCACAAAATTGAAGGTAAAGAACACCTTTATTTCTTTTGCGTCTTATGTTTGTCGGGGCTGAACAAGAGCTTCCGCTTTTCGAAATTACGCTTTTATATTTTTACGGTTATAATTTTCGTCGAATTCTTTACCTTCTAGTTCTTTATCTAATGTGAGTGGTTCTTTGCAGTGCATGCACATATCGACTCGACCGAGTATTTTCGTTGGTTTTTCGCAGGTTGGACAAATTACCTGAACGGCTCTTGTTGATAGCATTCCGATCCAGAAGTAAACAACAGTACTAGCGATAATCGATAACATCCCTAGCAGCATGAAAATCGTCATAATCCAAATGTTTGTTCGGAAAAAGATACCTAAATACATAATGATAAACCCGACAAAAACTAAACTAAGTGCAAAAGTACGTATCTTATTAATTTTACTAGTATATTTACGAGCCATAATCGTAAACCTCCTTGTTTAAAATATAGCACAGGTTGTTTAAGAGTGACATGATTAATCAAATGAAATGCATCATGTTATAGAAAAGAAAAATCTTAGCAAACTTTTATTTGTTAAACGATATAGATTATTTTATAATTTTCCTCGTGCTATTTTTGAAAAGGGATTTGCCTTTTATATGTAGAAATAATTAATAAAGTCCTTATATTGGAGGAATAAAATAATGATGGAAAATATTCTCCGTCCTATTTATCAGGAACGGGCTAGTCATTCCGATACATTAGCGATCATTATGATTGAAAAGCGGAATCAAACATCACCTATAACAGATAATTTAGATGCTGTTTTACTCGTTGTTGTGAATGACTCAGATGCAACAACATTAATTAAGCATTATGAATTTGAAGATAAAAAAGCATCCTTAACAGTTATGACGAATGAAGATTTACAGGAGGCTATCTTGCTTGGGACAAATCGAAGAATAGTCGAATGGATATTAAATGGACGAGTTCTTTTTGATCGAAATGAATATTTAGTCAAACTTATTGAACGCATTAAAACCTTTCCTTTTGCAGAGCGTAAATTAAAAATAGGAATTGAATATGGAAAACTAATTCGAAGATATATTGAAGGAAAAGCCTTTTTTGAGTCAAATCAGCTACTTGATGCATACAATCATATTGTTCATGCATTACACCATTTAGCGCGATTAGAAGTGATTGATCGTGGGTTTTATCCCGAGGTAACAGTGTGGAATCAGGTTAAGCATATTGAGCCACAAATTTATAAGCTATATAAGGAACTAGTAGAAAGTGATGAAACATTAGAAAAAAGATTAGAGCTTTTATTTTTAGCGAGTGATTTTCTTATTCATTCAAAAACAGAGATTGGTGCTGCTCATATTATATCAATCATGTCTGAAAAGGAATCGTGGTTTTATAATGAATTGTATCACCATCCAGAACTTAAGTATTATTCGGTTGATTTAAGCATTATTTTAGAATTTTTAGTTGAAAGAAAGTACATTTCAACGAAAAGAATTGAAACGAAAGGGAAAGGGATTTTTCATCGAGCATATTTTATTGAAAAAAAGTGTTGACGTGAATAATTGAAGATGATATATTTGTAGACGTCGCTGTTACAGATTAACAAAACGGCGGCCATCATCTCAATTTTCTCTCTCAAAAAACTTTTTAAAAAAGTGTTGACAGAGAAAACGAGAAATGTTATATTTAGAAAGTCGCTTCACTGAAAGAAACGACATTGAATGTTCTTTGAAAACTAAACAAAACCAAGCGTGCCAACGTTAATTTCGATTAACAACAAATCGTACTATTAAGTACACAATGAG
>k87-1850921_pt1 | contig 19105 bp, 14 predicted proteins | sample MGYA00084031_6733416 | MGnify analysis MGYA00084031
AGAGGTTGTGAAAAAGCTGCCCTGCATCAAGTAATAAGAACAGCCAAACAAAAATAGTTCCTCATATTTTACGTTTGGTTGAGCTTATTACCGCAGATGCAAGCTTTTGAGCACCGTTTATTCGGAAAAAGGAGCTGCGACAAGGCTTTTGTCACAGCTCCTTTCGTAATAAGGTGAAATGAAAATAATTTCTTTCAAATGGACGAAGCTATCAGCTAGCTATATGAGAGTAAATTTGATGCAAAAAACAGAGCCAAAACAGTCTTAGTGTTCGTAGCTCTGCTTGTATGTTTCAAATTTAAGACAAAGAGTCGGCAAAAGATGTTGATAAGGAAGATAAGATTACTGTGTTATATAAACTAGGAAAAATACAATACTAGGTAACTAACTATAACAAGTAATTTTAAGAGATTCTTATTAGAAGACGTTCAGGAATATAACTAAGAAAATGACTATACAGGTAATTGTCATTTCAATAATGTTTTCTAATTTTCGCGTCTTTGTTTTAAGAAAAAGACCAGAACCAGTTGAAAAAAAGTTGGTACGATAGTGAAGGGGGACAAAATTTCCTACTAATATTCCCACTAACAAGAGATAAAATGGCCAGTTTGGTGTGATTCCTCTATAAAAAAATGCCCACGCTACCGAAATCCCATAGATTAGCAACTGAACGATTTTTACAATGAAAAAAATTTTTTTGCCATTACTCAAAGTCTCTTCCTCCTTGTATCGTTTATTTGTTTCATTTTATCATTATGATAGGCGCTTGAACAATACATTTTGTATTTTCTTGAGTACTCTTGGATAAACTACCAGCGATTATCATATTTTGACGACCATCTTGCTTCAGTAAGGGTCATACGTGCAGTACAAGTATTGCCATGACGATCAATTTGATCTCTACAAGTTTTTGATAAGCTTGCTAAATATGCATTGGCGCCTCCGATCGCTCCAAAAATTACTCCAGCAATCCAACCGATGCCAGTAGCAGTAGCCCATGCAGCAGCTACTCCTGAAGCTCCAGCATTTCCTGACCACGCAACAAACATACCATTGTAAGCGGTTCTTGCAGTTTGTTTGCCGTTACTTGTTTTGTAGTAAACATTCCATCCACCATTTTGTATTCTTTGACTCACGCCACCTTTGCGGGTTGTTGCAACTGCGCCATCGTATTTGTTCATTAAATAAGTAGCTTTTGCTTCGGGGCTTAATAGTCCTTTACTTTGAAAATCTATAACAGCCGCCTCTTTTTCCATCTCAATCCATTTATCATTTTTAATCACATCGTCAATTGTAGAAACTTGTTCCTTAGAACTAATTTCAGTAGCAGAAACCAGTGTTGTTCCAGTAACAGAAAATATACTTGTTACTAATAAAAGTGAGAATAACATTGCCGCTGTTTTTATTGATTTAGATATTCTTTTTATTTTCATAATACTTCCTCCAATTTTATGGATATAAATTTTTTCTCTTAATTGGTCTTAACGCCTTTTTTCGTTGATGACAACCTAATTTTTTTGTAAAAAAATGGCTAAATTTGCAGGTATACATTAGACTGGAGTTACCACCTGCCATCCGAACGTTATTTCTAAAAACTGAATCATTGTTTTCCCTCCCTTCTTCTTTTTAATGGTTGATTACTATTACATAGTAAAAAAAATTTAGAGATTTGGAATGAATGTTATAAAAATAGGTAGAAATTTGGTGATGTAGAAATGAATCATGGAGAAATGATTAAAAAAATGAGGATGACAAGAAATATTAGCCGAAAAGAATTAACCAGAGATACTATTTCAATCAGTACATTGCAACGTTTTGAAAATGAGAATGCCAAGGTAGATATAGATACTATATGGATTTTTTTAAATAGATTGAATATTCAAATTGATGAGTATTATCTCGAATACAATCATTATCAATCTAATAAGAAGGAAACATATGGATCGAAATTTAGAGATTATATTGTTTTAACTAATAGAGGAAAATCTTTTTTGGAAGAGTTACAAAGAGAATATATAGTAACAAACGATATTTTTTACCTCTATCTATTAATTCAAGCTAAGGCAGTGATTAATCGGCTCCCTAAATATTCAGCCATCCCTATAACTAGAGAGGAATTAAAAACAATTTATGACTATTTGAATAGGATCGATCACTGGGGCTATTTTGAATTAGCGATGTATACAAATTGCTTAGCATTTTTTAACTTTGAATTAAGATTGTTTAACTATCACGATGTTGTATCACAATTTAGAAAATTTAAAAATTCATCTAAACACAACCATGCCTTTATAAAGTTTTTAATCAACTCCATTTTGCTTGCTTTTGAAGATGAACGTTGGGAAGAAATCGTTAACTTATTAGGTTACCTTTATGATAGTACGAATGATTCTGATTTTATCAAGGGTAGGTTATATTGGAAGTTTCTTTCTAGACTATATCAATCAATAACGGGGAATTTCGAGTTCAATGGTTCTCTAACAATTGAAGTATTTAAATTATTGGGATATGAAGATGAAGTTGAGAATCTAATCGATATAGAAGAAGCAGTATTAAACAAGTAAAATGATTCATAAATGATTAAGTAGTTTTTTTTATTTGTAGGTTACTGATTATTTTAGGAAGGAATTACTTGCAAAAGCAAAAAGCGAGACGAAGAATTTTGAAAGATTTAATTAGGTTCAAATTTGGGGCTCTTATTTAAAAAGTTCCAAAACATTGATTTTTGATGTGTTGGGATCTTTTCTTTTTATTGTGAGTAAGGTAAGAATATCCTTTGATTTTTTGTTATATTGATTTATTTCTAAAAAATGCTTGTTTATTTCTTCTTAAAGGAGTAATATTATTTTTGTAAGCAAGGCTGTAATATAAATATATTTAATAAAATCGTTTTTAGCTTGAAGGAGGAACAGAGATGGAAAAGCAAAAACTTTCTGAGTTCGTGAGTTTTATCCCAGGAATCAACCAATCCAGAGCTGAAAAACAGTTTGGCGACCAAGAAATCAATTATTATGATCAGTCTTCATTTGATGAAGATGATAAGCACCATGATGAAATGAGTCGGGATGAAAAAATCAATTATTTATTTGACAGCGAAGTATCTTTAGATAAACGAGATGTTGTCATTAGCAATTCTCTCCAACGAGCAACGATGGTCAGTGAGAAAAACATAGGGAAAGTGCTATCCTTAAATTTTACAAAAGTAGAATTTCACAGCGAGGAATTAGACAAGCGCTATTTTCTTTACTTATTTAATCAGTACAAAGATATCCAACGCCAAAAAGAACGAGAACTTCAAGGAACAGGACCAAATTTGAGGTTAACTAAGCAGTCTTTAGAACAACTCGTTATACCAGTCGTTTCATTATCAGAGCAGCAACGAATCGGCGAAGTTTATATAGAATCTTTAAAAATACAAAGTAAATTAAGTGAGTATGCTCGGTTAACAGAGCAGTTTACCGGAGCTATACTAGAAAAAAGTTTGGAGGGATAGAATAAATGAAAAACCAGTCGAGTATCAAAAGCCAATCTGAATTAAAGTTCGAACTAGAGGTCATTGACTATTTAACAAAAATTGGCGGAGTAAAGCAGTGGGAATATAAAAAAGAAATCAAAACAACAGAACAATTATGGAATAATTTCAAAAACATTCTGGAACAAAATAATCATGCACGTTTAGATGAGCCATTATCAGTGACAGAATTCAATCAAGTAAAAAAGATTATTTCCTCTATCAATTCCCCTTATCAAGCAGGGCAATTTTTATATGGAGTGAATGGCGTATCAGAAATTGAAATTGATCTTGATGACGGGAGACATGTATTCCTAACAGTTTTTGACCAAGCGCAAGTGGGTGGCGGGAATACCGTGTATCAAGTAGTAAACCAAATTGAACGTCCGAAAGTAATTGATGGAAAGCAAAATCGCCGTTTTGATGTGACGCTATTAATTAATGGGTTGCCCATTGTCCAAATCGAACTGAAAAAAGCATTACATAATGCGACAGAAGCACTAAATCAAATGGAACAATATATTGCGGAAAAACAATTCAGTGATATCTTTTCAACTCTACAAATTTTAATCGCTATGACCCCATTTGATATACGTTACATGGCAAATACGACCTTACAAAATTTTAACCGAGCTTTTGCATTTAATTGGCAGGATGAAGAAACAGCCCACCCCGTTCGTTCATGGCAAACATTCGCTGATAAAGTATTGTCCATCCCAATGGCTCATGATTTGGCCACTCGTTACATGATACTTGATGGAACGAAGAATAAAGAAAGTATCAAAGTGATGCGGCCTTATCAAGTATACGCAACGAAACGTGTACTAGATAAAGTACGCAAATACAATTTTAAATATGATGATGGAAAATTAGGCTATGTCTGGCACACGACAGGATCAGGAAAAACAATCACAAGTTTCAAAACCGCATGGCTGGCAAGCCGGTTACCTAATGTAGACAAAGTCATCTTTTTAGTAGACCGAATTGCGTTGACCAATCAAACTGCAGATGCGTATCGTGCGTATGATCCAGTAGCTGGCTTTGAAGGAAAGACAGGTGTAGTGAGTGATACAGCGAACATTTCTGATTTACATCGTAAGCTCACGAAGAAAAGTGACAAGAATATTATAGTCACAAGTATTCAAAAAATGTCTCGCTATGTGACAAAAGAAAACTTTAAGCCATTAGACGACAATATCTTGTTTATTGTCGATGAAGCGCATCGTTCAACTGGTGACGGGACACAAAATGAAGGCATGCTGGAGACCATCCGCAAAGCTCTTCCAACTTCCGCGTGGGTTGGTTACACAGGTACACCGAAGTTTCCAGAAACACGAGAGATTTTTGGTGATCTACTGCATGCTTACACAATTAAAGAAGCAATTGCAGATAAAAATGTTCTTGGTTTCAAAGTTGAATTCAAAGAAACGATCGAACCTCCAAAAGATCCAACGGAAGAAGATATCGATGATAATATTCGTGGAAGTGTCTACGACTATAGCCCAGAACATGTGGAATTAGTAGTAGAAGATATTTTTGACAATTGGAAAGAACGTTCCAATAACCGCAAGTACAATGCATTATTCACTGTCCATGTAGGAGGAAATCGTCCTAGTACGCCGCGAGCAATGGAGTATTTTGACAAATTTATGGAAGAAAACAGTAAAAGAGACCCGGGAGATCGGCTAAAAGTAGGCATTAGTTTTTCAGCAGATACGTCAAATGGTGTCCATCAATTAAAGACGAATGAAAATCTCCATCGAGCCATTAAAGCATACAATGCTTTATTCGGAACAGCTTTTGACATGACTTCGGTCAAAGCATACACAGAAGATCTAGCTCGACGATTAAATAAGACTGCAGATGATGGGAATTATTTAGATTTAGTGATTGTCGTTGACCAGTTACTGACCGGATTTGATGCACCAGAATTAAATACCCTTTATATTGATCGTACGTTGAAGGGTGGGAACCTGATTCAAGCATATTCTCGTACGAACAGAATTCATAATCGAGAAGCCAAACCTCAAGGGAATATTGTGAATTATCGATGGCCGGTTCAAAATGAATACGAGATGAATAACTCTTTTGCTATCTACTCAAATAGAGATTCTGCGGCGGAACAATTAACCTTGGACGAATTAAAAGAAGAAAATGAAGCGTCCGGAATTCTATCAAAACCATTTAGTAAAGTGGAAGAAGAAACGAAAGAAGTCATTCAGACACTTGCTAAATTAACAGATGATTTTGTCCAACTTCCACCAAGTGAGAAAGCGCAAGAAGAAGTATTTAAAGGATTGAAAGATTACAACCGCTTATTAAGCCAATTAAAACAATATACGGAAGATGATGAAAAAAATCCGATTTCTGCTTATGATGAACCAGAAGCTTTTTACGAACGCTTGGGCATTACAGAAGAACAAGAAGTGATGTTGACCACTGTTCTTGCGAATGAATTAAAAGAACGGCGAGCTGCTATAGAAGAAATCGATATCTCACAAGTCAATTTAGAAATGGTCCATATTCATGATGTGACGATCAATTATGATTACTTGATTGAATTGATTGCACGAATGGCGGATGAGGTTCACGCAGATGAAATGAATCAGGCGAAACAAACAAGAAATGAAATTGACTTGGAGATCGCAAAATCGGATAATGAAAAAGAAATTACGAAAGTACGTAACTTCGTGGCGAAAATATTTACAAAAGAATTCGAATTCGAAAGTTATCCAGCTCCTCGTGACATTGAAGAAATGAATCAAGCAATGGAACGCTCACAAATGGACAGCAACATCAAGCTGGTGACAGAGTTCGTCCGTACTTGGGGCCTCGATAATAGTATAAGACCTAAAGAGTTGGAAAAACTGATCAAGAAACACAGACTCGGCCAAGAAGACATGGATAAGCAAGGAGAATTAACGACGATTATGAACGATGCGCGTGCAGACTATAAGGAAATCGCTGCACCTGAAATCGCAGCATTGTCGTGGGTCAAATATCGCATTGAATTTCGTAAAGCATTTTACAAGATGGCAGATGAAATCAAGAAAGGAGAATAGAGCTGTCGATTAGGCGCTCCTTCCTTTGATTGACCAATAGAACGTGCTTAAAATAGAAACAATCTAAGTTAGAACGATCTGACTTAGAAGATCAGAGGAGAATGAACATGCAAGAAGAAAGAACAAATGTACCAAAAATTAGATTCAAAGGATATGCGGAAGAGTGGGAAGAGCGGAAGTTGGGGGACGGCATGTACATTAAGTCTCGAATTGGTTGGCAACGTCTAACAAAAGATGAACAGCTTCCTAAGGGGGATTACTATCTTATTACCGGAACAGATATTAATGAATTAACACATACCATTGACTTTGATAAAAGTGTTTATGTATCGAAAGAGCGGTATGATAAGGATCAAAATATTCAACTAAAAAATGGAGATATTATTGTTACAAAAGACGGTACCATTGGGAAAGTTGCAATGGTAAAAGGTTTAGATAAACCTGCGACACTTAATAGTCATTTATTTGTAGTCCGAGATTTAAGTGCTAAAGTGAACAACAGATTTCTATTGCATATTTTAGATTCTCCTTTGTTTAAACGTTTTGTGGATGCGACAAAAACTGGAAGTACATTAACAGGGCTTCCACAAAAAACATTTGTGAATTTCACGTATTATTTGCCTACAATGGCAGAACAGAATAACATTTCAAGTTTTTTAGATACCTTAGATTACACCATCGCTCTTCATCAGCGCAAGCTGGATTTGTTGAAGCAAACAAAAAAAAGTTATCTTCAAAAGATGTTTCCGAAAAAAGGCGAAGACAAACCAGAAATCCGATTTGCAGGATTCACTGACGCTTGGGAAGAGCGTAAGCTTGGAGACTTAGGTTCTGTCGCAATGAATAAAAGAATTTTTAAAGATCAAACTTCGGACAATGGAGAAGTTCCATTTTTTAAAATTGGAACTTTTGGAAGTTATCCTGATGCTTTTATATCTCGAGAACTATTTGAAGAATATAAAGCGAAATATCCGTATCCTGAAGTTGGAGATATATTGATTTCTGCTTCTGGAAGCATTGGTAGAACTGTAGTATATCAAGGAGAAGACGAGTATTTTCAAGATAGTAATATAGTTTGGTTAAAGCATAATGGTCGATTAGATAATAAATTTTTACAGCAATTTTATTCAATTGTTAAGTGGCAAGGTTTAGAGGGGAGTACAATTAAACGGTTGTATAATAAGAATATTCTTGATACAAACATAAGTGTTCCTACTCTGGATGAACAAAATAAACTAGGTGCCTTTTTTGAGCAATTGGACGACACTATCGCTCTTCATCAGCATGAGCTGGATTCGCTAAAAGAAATGAAAAAATCATTACTGCAACAAATGTTTGTCTAAAAGGAGAGAAATTAAATGAGTAATGCAAGTGAGATTACATCAAAATTATGGGCTATGGCCAACAAACTACGAGGAACGATGGATGCTAGCGAGTACAAAAACTACATCTTGCCATTCATGTTCTACCGTTATTTATCAGAAAACCAAGATGACTATCTAAAAAAGAACGGCTTAGAAGAATATTATGAAGTAACAGACCCAGAAGAAAAAGAAGATTATCTACAAGAAATCAGCCGCGGGATTGGCTACGCGATTGCGCCTGAATATACATGGGAGCAATTAGTAAAAAAAATTGAAAATCATCAGATCAAAGCGAGTGATTTCCAAGATTTGTTTGATTCCTTCAATGCCAATGCGAAGCGTAACCCATTAGCTGAGGATGACTTCGCCAATGTCTTTTCAGATATCAACTTAGGGGATACTCGTTTAGGATCGAATACGAATGAACGTGCGAAAGCACTGAATGACATTGTGTTGATGATTAACGATTTTGTTTTTAAAGACGAAGCAGGGCATGATATCCTTGGAGATGTGTACGAATATTTGATCGGTCAATTTGCTGCTAATGCTGGTAAGAAAGGTGGGGAATTCTATACCCCTCATGAAGTAAGTCAAGTATTAGCTAAAATCGTAACAAGCGATGCAAATGTAGAAGACAATCAGTTTCGAGTATATGATCCAACGATGGGTTCAGGCTCTCTGCTATTAACAGTAAAAAAAGAACTGCCTGACGGAGATAAATCAGGAAGCGTGGATTTCTATGGTCAAGAATTAAACACAACCACTTATAATCTGGCACGGATGAACTTGATGATGCACGGCATTAATTATCAAAACATGAATTTAAGACGTGCAGATACACTAGATGCAGATTGGCCGTTTGCAGAAAAAGAGGGAATGCAGATTCCATTGAAATTTGATGCAGTGGTAGCTAATCCGCCATATTCCGCAAAATGGGATATCAAAGATGTAGACCGTGAAAAAGACACACGTTTCAAAGGATATGGTGTGGCACCTGCTTCAAAGGCTGATTATGCATTTGTTTTACACGGACTCTATCATTTAGACAAATCTGGTACGATGGCGATCGTTCTTCCTCACGGTGTACTATTCCGTGGAGCTGCAGAAGGAAAGATTCGCAAAAACATCATTGACAATAATTTGTTAGACGCAGTAATCGGAATGCCGGCAAATCTCTTCTATGGAACAAGTATCCCGACAACTGTCTTGGTATTTAAAGGAAGAGAAGCGCGCAAGACTAAAGACATCTTATTTATTGATGCCTCCAGTGAATTTGTTAAAGGTAAAAATCAAAACAAACTATCAGATGACAATATCAACAAAATTATTGAAACGTATGAAAAACGAGAAGACGTTGAAAAATATGCACATGTAGCGACATTGGAAGAGATCATAGAAAATGATTACAACTTGAATATTCCTAGATATGTGGATACCTTTGAGGAAGAAGAAGTAATCCCACTATCACAAGTAGCGCAAGAATTAAGTGAAGTAAAAGCTGAAATCGATCGTTCTACTGCTAATCTATATGAAACGATGAAAGAATTACAAGGATTAACCCCAGAAGCACAAGAAGAACTAGATAAGTTTATGAAACTATTGGGTAAGTAGTAGAACAATAAATATGAATAAAAGAGGAAGATTGTATATGCGACCTAGTCTTTCTCTTAACTTCATAATTATAGGAGGTGATTTTTATTAATAATGATGAATTAGTTAATTTAAAAATACAACTGGAAAAAGAAGAACGAGCTAAACAGGTTTCTGAAATAATACCAGAAGAACTCCATATTCTTTGTAAAAAAGCTGAAAATAAAGAAATTTTTTCGATTGAAGAGCAAATTGATTATGCTAGATTTAAGGGCATAGAAATATCTAAATCAGATGAAGATGACGTTCGTGATATATTATTAAATAGAACATATTATTTTAAAGTAACTGCGTACCGTAAAAATTTTGAAAAAGATATAAATGGAAAATATAAAGACTTGTCATTTATTAAGTTAGCTGATTTAGCGAAGATTGATATGTATTTAAGAATGATTTTGAGTAGGATGATTTTTGAACTTGAACATTCTCTGAAAACTTTGCTAATAAGTTCAATCACTAATTCATTAACTGAAGATGGATATACAATCGTTGAAGAATATGATAGCTATATGCAAAAGGAATATATTAATAGACAAAGAAAAAATGGAGATAATAGGCTAGAGAAAGAAATCTTATACGAATATACTCAAGCTTCAAAAAAAATTTTAGATAAGGTTAAAGGAAAACATGGATATGATTTTGATTTTTATCATCATCATTATGATAGACTTTCAATTTGGGCATTACTAGAGGTAATGACACTAGGAAATTTAGAAAGATTTATCAATTTTTATTTCAAAAAAGAATATTTTGCCTATCGAGGACTGAAAACAGCTAATCAACTATTAAAATATGTTACGAATGTTAGAAATGCAGCTGCACATAGTAGACCACTTATCTATAATATTGTTGAACCATTTCAATATGGTAGAAGTGGTAACGAACTAAAAAATAGGAGACCCGTGATTCAATTAACTCAGTTTGCAACAAAAGCAGGTGTAGAGGCTGATTTAAGTACTAAAGCACTCACCAATATGAAAATGAATGATATTGTAGCCACGTTATACCTTCACGAAAAATACGTCAAAACTCAAAAATTAAAAACAAAAAATTCTGAGGAATTAAAAGAGTTACTTAAACGTATGAAAGTTCATGCTCATATGTACGAAAAGAATTATGAACTTGTAGAAATGTACCATTTTTTTGAAAAAATTGTATTAGAGTATGGAAAATTAAATGCTTGACTATTGAGTGCTTACAGTGATATTCTTTACTTAGATGAAATACCCCTTCCGAAAGGGTAGATAGCAACGGGTAAAAGCGAAGCTATTTTAGGATTAATGATGTTAAAAATAAGTATCTTGTAGTGTACTTATTTTTGGCATCATTTTTATTTTGTCTATATTTGAAATTATGTTCATCATTAGCCAAATCGTCAAATAGTGGAAAGAAATTGAGTCAATTTTATAAAAAATATTGTCTACTAATCATTTTTTTTATTTTCACAATAGTAAAAACCTACTAGAGGTTATTGGACTTTCTGCTAGAAACCTTGATACGTGAGGTTTCTATTTTTTTATTCTATAATATTATCTAAAAACATTTAGATTAAATGATTTAGGATTTTTCGGTTGAAATCTTAAGTAAACAAATTTAAGAATGTGATATAACAAAAAATGAATATAGAGTAAAACCCCGTTATTGCAAGTGAATTCTCTAAAAGTAAAATTATTTAAACATCTTACCTGAACTAAAAGTGGTAGTTGAAATTTAATGCAAAGATGGTGCTAAAAGAAAAAGCAGTGCGGTGTACCTCAAAGTGATTTGGGAATATTCAAATAAGAAATTAGCAGCTATATAAAGATATTTCGTTATTTATAAAATATCATCAAACATACTAGAAAATTTAAGAAGCTTAAGTTTCTAAAACATATATATAACTTATTTTCTATTAAAAAAACTTCAGCAATTATTTAGAAAATTAATATATTTCCGAGGTAAGAAGGATTTAGTTATCTTAGCTATTAGACAATAGTAAAATGTTTTTCATGACAAATAATAATATTGCTTTATACATTATTATTCGAAGCTTGCTCATAAAAGGTCATAAATAGGTATTGTTTTATTTTAAATACATATATCTAGAAGGTCCAAAATCTTAATCCGATAACTGTTTAATTAATTTTGTAGAAAATACAAAAAGAAATATCGATAAAATAAAACGGTATCTTTACGTATAACTTATTACTAAATTTTAGTATTCTTATGAAAGAATAAAATGTATAAATAATATTATATAAATTAAATTACTAGATAAATTTTATGTTTTTCGAAAAAATTATTATTTTTTTGAAAATATACTAGACATAATATGATATTATCTATTTATACAGAATAATACTATTATTTATAATATGTTTTAGAGGAGAACGAGAACTAAAATGAATGAAGATATACTTAGGGTTAAACCTTTTTTGCGATGGGCAGGCGGTAAAAGCTGGTTAAAAAAACATTTATATTCAATTATTGGAGATTTAAAGTTTAATAATTATTTTGAACCCTTTTTGGGAGGAGCTTCGATTTTTCTTGCAATTCAACCTAAAAATCAAGTCTATTTATCTGATTTAAATAAAGAGCTGATTGGTACATATTGTGCAATAAAAAATGATCCATATGCTGTAATAAAAGAGTTGAAAAAATATGAAAATACTGAAAAATTTTATTATGAAATGAGAAGTAAAGTATTTGATGACAACATTTTATCTGCTGCACAATTTATTTACCTAAATAAAACTTCATATAATGGTATATATAGGGTGAATAGAAGTGGCGGATATAATGTACCTTATGGATACAGACCTACTTATACAGTAGAAGAAGATAATATTTTGATGGTTAGTAAGTTATTGACAAATGCTACCCTAAGAACAGATGATTTCATGTCTGTTAAGAGTAAAATACAAAAAAATGATCTAGTGATTCTTGATCCTCCTTATACTGTTTCACATAATGAGAATGGCTTCATTAGTTATAATCAAAAGCTATTTTCACTGGAAGATCAATATAGATTACGTGAATTGATTGATTATATAAAAGAAATGGAAGCCTATTATATTTTGACAAATGCTGCTCATGAAAAAATTTTTGAAATATTTAACATTGAGGATGATTTCACTTACCCATTAACAAGAGCAAGTTTAATTGGCGGGAAAAACGCAAATCGAGGTAAAGTTAAAGAATTTGTTTTTACTAATATAAAGGAGATTTAAATATGAATGATAAGGATGTTTCTGTTTTAAGAAAGGAAGAACTTTTGGCTGAAAAAAGAGAAAGACGAAAAGAATACCATACTAGAAGCGTTCCTTTTTCTGAAGTAAAATCTTTGAGTAGGGATGGTTGGATTGTAGATAGAGAATTTAAAACAAAAGTTAGATTAAAGAAAATGAAATCTGGAGAAGAATTACTTGCCAATAGGATTTGGCTCTTATTTTACAATATGGGATTTAATAAACTTAATATCGAAAAAGTTTTAATAGAAGGCTTAGAAGTTGAAGTACTTTGTTCTGATGATGAGACTATATTATTTATTTTTAATAAATTTAGTTCTAAAAAACAAGATAGGACAAGTCTATTAAAGGATATTGAAAAAATATATGATAAAAAACACTCATTAATTCAATGGGCTCGCAGTAATTTTTCTAAAGAGAAGAAAAAATGTGCTTTTGTTTTGTCTACACAAAATTACGTGTTACCTGACCAAGACATTCTTTTTATGGAAAAAAATGGCATTACGCATTTTGATGAAGAAATGCTTTTATATTATGAAGGACTTGTAAATCATTTAGGGGAAGCATCCAGATATCAATTATTGGGATTTCTTTTTCCAGGACAAAAAATTCAAGGTATGGATAATAAAATACCGGCAATCGAGGGGCGAATGGGTGGACACAAATACTATTCTTTCTCAATAGAACCTGAGAAGCTATTAAAAATAGGTTATGTTTTACATCGAAATAATGCAAATAATAGTATGATGCCAACATATCAGCGCTTAATAAAGAAAGACAGATTAAAATCTATAAGAAGTTTTATTTCTGAAGGAGGCTTTTTTCCAAATTCTTTGATAGTTAATTTAGATACAAATGGAAAAAAATTGAGATTTGATAAAATAGGAAATCAAATCGAAGAATCAATTTCACGTGTAGGAATACTATATCTGCCGCAGCTATATAGATCTGCTTATATAATTGATGGACAACATAGATTATACGGATATTCTAATTTGAATTTTTCGGAATCAAATTCAATTCCTGTTGTGGCGTTTGTAAATCTTGATAGAAAAGAACAAATAAAGTTATTTATGGATATAAATGAAAATCAAAAATCTGTTTCAAAAAATCTAAGAAATACTTTAAATTCAGATCTTTTGTGGGAATCAGACTCTTTAAGTGAAAGAAAAACTGCATTAAAATTATTAATTGCTCAAAAACTAGGGGAAGATAGAGATTCTCCACTATATAATAGGGTCTTAGTCGGTGAAAATTCCAAAACAGATTACTGCTGTATTACAATAGATTTTATAAAAAAAGCCTTAGACGATTGTTCCTTTTTAGGATAATTTAATAAAAATAATGAGTTGATTCATAAAGGAACTTTAGATAATGAAAATAATGAAGAAACGTTGGATATCCTTCTAAAGTACCTTAAAGAGTGTCTGTGGTATGTTAAAACTAAAGTAGAGGATCAATGGGAAACGATTGAGAAGGAACAAGTTTTTATAGTAACTAATCCAGGTATTTATAGTTTGATTCGTATTATTGATGATATAACTAATCATTTGATGCATGAAAATTTATTAACTTTTGAAAAGTTATATAGTAAAGAAGACTTAAAGTTAGTTTTTGATTACTTAGATTATTTAGTAGATTATTATAATTCTATTACAGTAGAAGAGAAAAAAGCTATAAAAGGAAATTATGGAGCAGGGGGAAAGATTAAATATTGGAGAACTTTACAAAAGGAATTGAATTCTAGATGTAAGGATTTTTCTCCACAAGGAATGATGAAATATTGGGAAGATAATGATATGAGATATAATGAAATATCATATAGAATGATCAGAGATTTAGAACTCTATATAAAAGGGGACTGCAAAAAGAAATTAAAGGCTCAATTTGGGGATGATTGGTTTAAAAAAGGATTACCTAAAAAAGTGTATTCGGAAGCTAATACTTTGGCTATTGAAAAAAATTACGAAAAAATGGCTGGAGAAGAAGTTGAGCCATGGGATTGTCTTAATTTTATCCATTATAGAGAAATAGTTTTAAATAATTGGCAAAATGTGTTTGAGAAAGATTATACTTTGCCTGAAGATAAGAAGAGATCTGGGAAGAAAGCAGACAAGACAAAGTGGATGGAAAAGTTATCTAGAATTAGAAATGAAAACTTTCATGTATACTCAGTTACGGAAGATGAGTTTAAATTTTTAGAAAAAATACAGATGTGGTTACTTCCTAATAATAGCTATAAATGAATAAACCGATATCCTCATAAATAGAAGGGATTAAGACGATCTCTAATTATAAATAACTCTCTGTTTGTCTACATGCCACATTATTTTTATTACTTTTTGTCATTTTTGTAGCTTGATTTTTTATGTAGTTATTCAACTACTTCTAAAATTAAGATCCATATCAAAAATCATAGAGTCCAATGGTCAAACCTCTTTGAGTGGGGATAATGAATAAACAAATCAAAAAAGCCAGAAATACCTATATCTAGTTATTTCTGGCTTTTTTGATAGAAAAGTGACAGAAGAATAATACAAATAGCCTAATAATAGAATAGTTATTCATTTTTTTCTAACTATCATAATGAAAAAACAAATTTTTTCTAATAAAACAACGAAAAAATGTCTGGAAAATCGGACATAAAAGTGTTTGTTTTTGAGATGGCAACAGGGGTAAAGAAAGGACAAGATTGATAGAACTAGTTCTAATGATTAAACAATGTTGAAGATAACCCAAAAATAAACAGAAAAGACTTAAATATATAAGATATCATTCTCTTTGTTTAAATTACGCAAGAGTATGATATTTTTTCATTATCTAACTATTATTTTATAAACTTTTTTTATTTTTATAGTAAAAATATGGAATCCTGTATAAAGGCTTTTATGTTAATATTTAAATGAATGCGCTTTTATATAGTTAGGATTTTGTATAGAGAAGATAAATAAACCATTAAAATTATAAACTTTGTGATGAATTTATAAATCCCGGATCACTTTACTAACTAAAAAAGGAGCCTAAATGAAAAAGAAAAAACGATGGCTGATCCCACTGATCGGCGTACTCATACTTTTAGGAATAGGAGGAAAACTAGTGATAGACAAGCAAAATAAAGCAGAAAAGTTACAAAAAGAAATGATCGAAGTCGTGAAAAGCGAGGAGGCAAAACAGGTAGTTGAAGAAGGTTTGAAGAACTTGGACCCTAAAGCATTGACCCCAGAAGGAGTGATCCAATCCTATGAAATCGATTACAACAGTATAGAACACAATCCGATGGGCGGTATTATGTTTACAGCATATTTAAATAATGATAAGGAATTGTATATTCATGATTCTTTGAATAAATATAGAAATGAAGAGTTAGAAGGTGGAGGAAGCGCACTTTCACCTAAACTTAGCGAATTATTGAAAGAGAGTACAAATAATGACTAGTTATTATAGTGATAAAGAACATGTAGAAATTGCCCAGTTAGAATACAGTAAACTAAGTATGGGACAAGAGCTAAAAATAAAAGACAAAACTAAGACAATCGGCTACGTCTCCCAAGTCATCAACAACCCCTCCGGCGAACAGTCTTTTGTCATCACCCATACGGACCGCTTCGTTTCCCCGGTTGCGCCATTGCCGAAAAGATTGGCGGTTAAAGAAGTAACGGTGCTTTATCGCGGTTCGACAGGCTTAGACAAAATCAAGAAACAAACTGGCGATGTGTGGCAAGACTGGGTCGTCAACAATGTGGATATGGCACGTAAGATCCTCGCGGCTGAACAAGGCGCGCCACCCCCGCAATTAAGAACGTCTGCGGAGACCTTGAAGGAAGCGATGCGCCAGTATCCTAATGCCCAGTTTTTCGTCTATGGTCATTCTTTAGGCTCCATGAATGGACAATATGCTGTTGCTGATTTGTCATTGGAGGAAAGCAGGCGTCTTAGTGGAGGGTATTTTTTCCAAGGACCCAATATTTATACGGTATTGACGCCAAGTCAGCGAGTGACCGCTGATCTTCTGACGAGGTCAGGAAAACTGCATAATTATGTCGATGAGAAAGACTTGGTACCAATCGGCTATAGCAAAGACAAGCCAATGATCGGCCGAATGCGCCCAGTGTTGTCTAAAAAAGTCGGGTGGGTCGACCAGCACATGTGGGGTGGATATCAGTATGACCAATTCGGGAATGTCTTGCTTGATACGAAAGAAGAACCTGATGTGATCGGGTTGGAAACCCAGCAGCGTCTTGCTGGCATCGAAAACGTGAAGAGACACTTTCTAGCAAAAGGCAGTCTATCTTCTGCTCAAAAAATATTTTTGGATGCATCACAAGCCAAAGCGATTACTAGTGGGTACAAAAAAACAGTGGAGACAGAAATTAGTGAATTAAAGAAATGGTTCCAAACAGAAATTAGAAATGCCAATGAATTATGGCAAACGACAAAATTAGACGCCCGCTATTGGGGAGCAAGTCTGACATATTATGAAGAACTGGAAGCACTTGATTCTTGTGGAGTAACGGAACGGAGTATACGGATAGACCCAGTAAATGAATATGAACGAACAGTAGCAACGCTTAGAAAATCAGAAGAAGAGCTTGAAAGGCTGTTAAGAAACATTGAACAAACGATCAATAGGCAAGTAGATTCTGATCATGAGCTCAGCCATTACTTATTTTAGAGGTGAATAAATGGAACAAGAAATCAGAAGGAAAATAGAAGAAACCGAAGAAATTTATCGTAAAAATCGCGTAGCATTAGAAAACCATCTGGATTATCTGTCGAATGAGCAAAGAAAATTTCAACGCTATTTAGAAAATATCTCTGTGCAAATCAATGCCACCGCTAAACATTATGAGACCAACCCTCCCGAAAATAAAAGGGCAGTCTATCGTCTCTTAGAACAAGCAAGTGAAGAATCACGGCAACGAACACGAGCAACCCAACGGAATCTGGAAGAACGACTACATGAAAATCAATCTATATATAACAAAAAGATCCGTCAGTATGAAGAAGAATACAGAAAATCAAAAAGAGAGGGAGAATCCTATGTTTGAATTCGATTGGATTATGAATGGTGTAGATGCTTTACTTGAAGGAGCAAATAATGAATTAATCCAGCAACGAAAGAATCTGGAAAAACAACTCATCCGTTTACTTGTAGCAAGTCCCAGCAAAGCTACATCCCAAACTAGAAAATCCCTCACACGAGAAAGAAAAAGCCAAGGAGCAACTAAACTGAAGAATGCCAGTGATACCTATAAAAACAATGTTTCTGCTGCCGCCAAAGGCCAATGGGTAGATGCGGCATTAGACAATGTTCAAAGCGTCTCGAATCGGTTAAGGAGGTTGTGAGAGCAGTGCTTCTCCAGAATAAAAATCTCTGCCTAATCAAATTTTTCGATTAGGCAGAGATTTTTATTTATTTGACGACTTTCATCTCAAAGCTTTTTCAATTAATTTGTACCCCTGTTTTTTTGGATAAGATCATGTGCATTGATTTTTTCTATCTCTACGTTCATCTTTTACTTAATGCCTATCTGGCTCCTGAGGGGTTCTTTTTAAGGCGTCGTCATAGTCTTGACTGAGGATTTCTTGGTAATCTGAGGGAATGGCTTCCCAAGAGAGCAGGCGAACGTTCATGACGTGTTTTCCTTTGTGTTTGATTACAGCATGATTCTTACCTTTTTCTACCTCTCCAGCGTGAAAAGACAGCCATGTACCATGGCCAAAGATATCATTACATACCCAATGTTCGATGGAATTGTCCACGTATCCTACAGGGAGTGTGGTATAGCCGATTTGTTGTTTCAAAAAAGGATTGAATCGATCAACCGTTTCATTTTTGTATTGATAATTGATAAGAAAAAGATAGACCAAACAAAAGCCGAGCAGAAAGAAAGATAGTGCCTTTTTGAGTGATAATGGTGGTTTTGATGAATAAAATTTCTTGATAACAAGAGGTTCATCCGGCAATGTCGGTTCTATTGATTCGGCAGTTGGCTCAATAGAAGGAAAATCAATCGGCAGATCTAAAGTCTGATGTAAAAGTGACAGCATTTCAAAATCTGGCATTGTACGAGAATTTTCCCAACTAGAGATTGTTTTATCGGAAACACCGATTTTTTCGCCTAATTCTTTTTGAGTAAGGTTACAATTTCTGCGGTAAGTTCGTATTTTTTCTCCGATGTTCATCTTCTTCTCCTTTCGATTCTACAGTATATAGATTTATTCTACATGACCTATACACTTGATAGATACGTTTTTTTGATGAAAAACGGTATGATTTTATCAAAGAAT